>Ga0101944_10000834_pt1 | contig 80740 bp, 69 predicted proteins | sample DewCreD2012metaG_FD_75245 | JGI IMG/M metagenome (GOLD analysis project Ga0101944, IMG submission 75245) | Hot spring sediment bacterial and archeal communities from British Columbia, Canada, to study Microbial Dark Matter (Phase II) - Dewar... ... | reverse complement strand
CCAACATCTGCCGCTGAGTTTCGGTGAGGGTTACAGCCGGGGCGACTCGCATGAGGTGTGTCTCCATTATAGAGACGCGCCCCAGTCTATAATAGTTACTATTTATGACGCATTACACTAGGTCGGTAAGAGTTACCGAGTCTTAATCCCTTCTCGATCAGGTCTGCTTTCAAACCAGTTCCGCTGCCAAGAAAGTGTCGTTCGCGGAGCGTCTTAATCCCTTCTCGATCAGGTCTGCTTTCAAACCGCCCCATACCTGATGGGCCCGCTGGAGATTGCGCGTCTTAATCCCTTCTCGATCAGGTCTGCTTTCAAACCGCCCGCTCCACGACGTTGCGGACGCCTTGTGTGTCTTAATCCCTTCTCGATCAGGTCTGCTTTCAAACGTCCCTACTGGCGGTCCTCCGCTCTCTCGGCGAGGTCTTAATCCCTTCTCGATCAGGTCTGCTTTCAAACGATATACTCGCTAGCCTTAGATAGGGCCCCCGTCTTAATCCCTTCTCGATCAGGTCTGCTTTCAAACAGAAGGGTACGCGATATGGCTCACACCGAGTGAGTCTTAATCCCTTCTCGATCAGGTCTGCTTTCAAACACGGCTCTCCCGTCATAGCATGGCGGGAGACGAAGTCTTAATCCCTTCTCGATCAGGTCTGCTTTCAAACTTTCACGTAAAAGGGATCGTGTAGTATGACGAGTCTTAATCCCTTCTCGATCAGGTCTGCTTTCAAACCCTGAGCCCCTCTACGATGTGGAGTACCTGTTCCGTCTTAATCCCTTCTCGATCAGGTCTGCTTTCAAACCTCCCCGGCACCGCCTGGGAGCAATCGCAGGTGTCTTAATCCCTTCTCGATCAGGTCTGCTTTCAAACGCCCAAACGGAGTACATAGTGCGCATTCCGAGTCTTAATCCCTTCTCGATCAGGTCTGCTTTCAAACGGAACGCCTGCCCAAGCTTGGGCAGGCACGAAGAGGTCTTAATCCCTTCTCGATCAGGTCTGCTTTCAAACAATTCACGCAAAGGAGATAAAGCGATGAGTCACGTCTTAATCCCTTCTCGATCAGGTCTGCTTTCAAACGAAATCCAGTTCGCATCAACGTCGAAGTTGGTGCGTCTTAATCCCTTCTCGATCAGGTCTGCTTTCAAACCGTCCCGGCGCATGGACTTTTCACGTAAAGGGACGTCTTAATCCCTTCTCGATCAGGTCTGCTTTCAAACTGCAGGCATGAGATACTACCGCCTAGTGGCGGAGGTCTTAATCCCTTCTCGATCAGGTCTGCTTTCAAACGGAAAGGGTCCCTGTGCATTACCCGGACTGGGTGCCGTCTTAATCCCTTCTCGATCAGGTCTGCTTTCAAACCGTCGGGACCGTCGATGGTACGCCGCTGCGCTTTGTCTTAATCCCTTCTCGATCAGGTCTGCTTTCAAACCGCCCGCCCAAGCTTGGGCGGACACCAAGCGTTCGTCTTAATCCCTTCTCGATCAGGTCTGCTTTCAAACTAAGCAGGAATGCGGGCAGGACATCGGGGACATGTCTTAATCCCTTCTCGATCAGGTCTGCTTTCAAACGGCCTACGGGTCGCAAGAGGTTTTCTTTCAACGGGTCTTAATCCCTTCTCGATCAGGTCTGCTTTCAAACTCCACGACGCTGCGGACGCCTTGTGCAAGGCGGTGTCTTAATCCCTTCTCGATCAGGTCTGCTTTCAAACGGGCGACCACTGGCCGGCTTGTTTGAGAGACTGGTCTTAATCCCTTCTCGATCAGGTCTGCTTTCAAACAGCCGATGAGACCACGACCGTCTTTTCGGGTTGTCTTAATCCCTTCTCGATCAGGTCTGCTTTCAAACCTGGCCGGCTTGTTTGAGAGACTGGCAATCTCTCAGTCTTAATCCCTTCTCGATCAGGTCTGCTTTCAAACACATCAGGATAGATGTCCCCGAAAAGGGGGCCGTCTTAATCCCTTCTCGATCAGGTCTGCTTTCAAACACTTACGTCGCTTCTTGATGTCTTATGGGCTGCGTCTTAATCCCTTCTCGATCAGGTCTGCTTTCAAACGAGTGCTCCGGGGAAATCCAATTAAGCTGCGGTATGTCTTAATCCCTTCTCGATCAGGTCTGCTTTCAAACCGGTCACGGTTCCTCAACCGTGCCGGGGCTTTACGTCTTAATCCCTTCTCGATCAGGTCTGCTTTCAAACGCCCGCCCCGCCTGACCTATCGAAGCCCCGGTGTCTTAATCCCTTCTCGATCAGGTCTGCTTTCAAACGTCACGGGGACGTGGTTGTCCGTCTTCCCGGAAAGGGTCTTAATCCCTTCTCGATCAGGTCTGCTTTCAAACCCTGAGACCCAGGGCGGGTTAGCCACCCGCCCGGTCTTAATCCCTTCTCGATCAGGTCTGCTTTCAAACCCCTACCGCCCTACCGCCCTACCGCCCTAGCACCGTCTTAATCCCTTCTCGATCAGGTCTGCTTTCAAACCTATCCGCCTTACGCCCTATCGCTGAACGCGCTGTCTTAATCCCTTCTCGATCAGGTCTGCTTTCAAACCTTTGTTTTCAGTCCATTACGCCGTGTGGTATGTCTTAATCCCTTCTCGATCAGGTCTGCTTTCAAACTTGCAGGCATGAGATACTTCCGCCTGGTGGCGGGTCTTAATCCCTTCTCGATCAGGTCTGCTTTCAAACGTGGCGGAGGATGGAACCCCTGCCCAAGCTTGGGGTCTTAATCCCTTCTCGATCAGGTCTGCTTTCAAACAAGGGTCCCTGACAATGACCCGCAATGGGTGCCTGTCTTAATCCCTTCTCGATCAGGTCTGCTTTCAAACCATCAGCGTGCTATACTTGCAGGCATGAGATACGTCTTAATCCCTTCTCGATCAGGTCTGCTTTCAAACACGCCTACCGTCTGATCACTGAGGTTTCCGCCGGTCTTAATCCCTTCTCGATCAGGTCTGCTTTCAAACGCAGGTCCTCCGCACTATCGGCGAGTCCCAGGTGTCTTAATCCCTTCTCGATCAGGTCTGCTTTCAAACCGGGCACTCCCTTAGAGCCCGGCCGCCCCGCACAGTCTTAATCCCTTCTCGATCAGGTCTGCTTTCAAACCACTCCCCTTGATGCATACATGCCTCAAGTCACGTCTTAATCCCTTCTCGATCAGGTCTGCTTTCAAACAACCCCTGCCCAAGCTTGGGCAGGCACGAAGTCTTAATCCCTTCTCGATCAGGTCTGCTTTCAAACGCCGACTGGCCGTTTGCCTACTCCGCGGGGGCGAGGTCTTAATCCCTTCTCGATCAGGTCTGCTTTCAAACGGTCCGAAGGGAAGGGGCTCCTCCGCTAGGCGTCTTAATCCCTTCTCGATCAGGTCTGCTTTCAAACTAGCGGCACTGGAAGAAGAGTGACTCCCTTGGGCGTCTTAATCCCTTCTCGATCAGGTCTGCTTTCAAACGGCTACCTAGGAAGCCCCGGTCACGGTTCCTCGTCTTAATCCCTTCTCGATCAGGTCTGCTTTCAAACTGAGCGGCCGGACCAACACTGGCCCGGCCCGCGTCTTAATCCCTTCTCGATCAGGTCTGCTTTCAAACCAGGCCGCGCTAGACACCTGAGACCCAGGGCGGTCTTAATCCCTTCTCGATCAGGTCTGCTTTCAAACATCGGCGAGTCCCAGGTGATCGCGGCCGCACAGGCGTCTTAATCCCTTCTCGATCAGGTCTGCTTTCAAACGCAGTTGGGGCTGGACGTGCAGGCCGACCGTCGTCTTAATCCCTTCTCGATCAGGTCTGCTTTCAAACATATCGAACCGCCCGGACCCGCTACTTAAGGAGCGTCTTAATCCCTTCTCGATCAGGTCTGCTTTCAAACGCCGGGTTTTTTCGTATTCCCTGGGGCGGTTTGGTCTTAATCCCTTCTCGATCAGGTCTGCTTTCAAACAAGCCAACTGGTCAGAAAGGAGGATGAAATGTTGTCTTAATCCCTTCTCGATCAGGTCTGCTTTCAAACGGGTGTCCTCCGCAATCTCGGCGAATCCCAGGTGTCTTAATCCCTTCTCGATCAGGTCTGCTTTCAAACAAAGGGGGCCCTGATAATCACCCGGACTGGGTGTCTTAATCCCTTCTCGATCAGGTCTGCTTTCAAACATCCACCAGGCCGGGCTCCTGGCCCGTGCCCGCGTCTTAATCCCTTCTCGATCAGGTCTGCTTTCAAACTGGGTTCAGTAGATGGGATGCAGGTTGAGGTGGGGGTCTTAATCCCTTCTCGATCAGGTCTGCTTTCAAACTCAGACGGGAGTAGCTATCGGCTGGTTGAGGTGGTCTTAATCCCTTCTCGATCAGGTCTGCTTTCAAACCCAGTCACGGGTGCCTGGTTGTCCGTCTCCCCGGTCTTAATCCCTTCTCGATCAGGTCTGCTTTCAAACCCTGGTCCGCGCCCGCATTAAGGAACAGTGCGGGGTCTTAATCCCTTCTCGATCAGGTCTGCTTTCAAACCTGTCCAGAGTGCGGAGACACCTGCCAAGATCATGTCTTAATCCCTTCTCGATCAGGTCTGCTTTCAAACCCTGCCGCCCTAGCACCCTACCGCCCCGCCCTGTCTTAATCCCTTCTCGATCAGGTCTGCTTTCAAACAAGGATCCCTGTGCATTACCCGGACTGGGTGCCGTCTTAATCCCTTCTCGATCAGGTCTGCTTTCAAACGTCCCTGCTGGGTGTCCTCCGTTATCTCGGCGAGGTCTTAATCCCTTCTCGATCAGGTCTGCTTTCAAACACTGGCCAGGGACCCTAAGGGACTGGCAGTCCCTGTCTTAATCCCTTCTCGATCAGGTCTGCTTTCAAACGCTAACGCCGAGAAAGCGCTCACTAACGCCTTAAGTCTTAATCCCTTCTCGATCAGGTCTGCTTTCAAACCCCGGACAGGGGAGCGGGCGACCACTGGCCGGCGTCTTAATCCCTTCTCGATCAGGTCTGCTTTCAAACCCTACCCCCCTACCCCCCTGCCGCCCCTGCTGCCCGTCTTAATCCCTTCTCGATCAGGTCTGCTTTCAAACCCGCCCGGGCGGAGGCATCCGCCCGGAGTGGAGAAGTCTTAATCCCTTCTCGATCAGGTCTGCTTTCAAACGTCGTTGCCCAGTACATCGGTCCCCGCCTCCCCGTCTTAATCCCTTCTCGATCAGGTCTGCTTTCAAACGATAACTGGGCGCTAATAAGGGACTTCTGGGCGTGTCTTAATCCCTTCTCGATCAGGTCTGCTTTCAAACACACCAAGCGTTCCATCCTCTGCGTGGCGGAGGAGTCTTAATCCCTTCTCGATCAGGTCTGCTTTCAAACACATCGCCGCTGTAGAGCGCGACGGATCTCCCGTCTTAATCCCTTCTCGATCAGGTCTGCTTTCAAACCCGCATTCAGTCTGAATGCGGGCAGAAAGTGAAGTCTTAATCCCTTCTCGATCAGGTCTGCTTTCAAACGTCATGAGCCGCCAAATTGAGCGCGTGATTGGTCTTAATCCCTTCTCGATCAGGTCTGCTTTCAAACGCAAGGGGTGGAAGCCTTCGACAAGGCGGCCGCGTCTTAATCCCTTCTCGATCAGGTCTGCTTTCAAACCGGAATACCTGCTGGTTGTGCGTCCCGGAACCCGTCTTAATCCCTTCTCGATCAGGTCTGCTTTCAAACCTTGAAGCCCGAGCAAATCGGGCTGGTGATTGCGTCTTAATCCCTTCTCGATCAGGTCTGCTTTCAAACGAATTATAGCTAATTGAATGCGTATGCTGCGCCACGTCTTAATCCCTTCTCGATCAGGTCTGCTTTCAAACAAGAGCTCCATCCTCGCCCTGGCGGAGGACATCCGTCTTAATCCCTTCTCGATCAGGTCTGCTTTCAAACCCGGCCGCCCCGGCCGCCCCACCCTGCCGCCCTGTCTTAATCCCTTCTCGATCAGGTCTGCTTTCAAACGCCGCCCAGGCCGCGCTAGACACCTGAAGACACGTCTTAATCCCTTCTCGATCAGGTCTGCTTTCAAACGGCTACCTAGGAAGCCCCGGACGGTTGAAGAAAGTCTTAATCCCTTCTCGATCAGGTCTGCTTTCAAACACATTGGCCCGGCCCGCTGGCGCAGTGGGTCAGGTCTTAATCCCTTCTCGATCAGGTCTGCTTTCAAACAGGGGAGCGGGCGACCATTGGCCAGGGGCACTGTCTTAATCCCTTCTCGATCAGGTCTGCTTTCAAACTCCTCGCCCCCGCAAGCCCCTCCGGTTCAATGGCTTGCGGCCACGGTTGCCAAACTTGAGGCATGTCCGCCGAGTTAGGTTTGCCAGTCTCCGCCCTGCGCCGGCCATTGCTCACGGTCCCGTCCGCAGCCAGATTACCACGGCTCGGTCTGGTTGTCCAGTGACCGCAATGTTGCCAAAAGGACGTCAGCGAAGGCCTGCGGACCGCGCTCCGGAGAGGCGCGGGTGCGGCCAGCGGCGTACGAGATCGCCTAAATAGGCCCCCTCGGCGACAGCCAATGCGGCGACAGACAGCCGACCGCCGCGAACGTTCGCAACGTTGCGAAAGGTAACAACCGGAGGCGATCGGCGTTCAATAGAGTTATGGAGACCAGAAAACTCTATGTGGCTGCCTACGATGTGCGCGATGAGAAGCGTTTGCGGCGGGCGTTACGGGTAATGAAAGGATACGCCACGGGCGGGCAAAAATCAGTCTTTGAGTGCTTTTTGACGGAGGGGGAGCGCAACCGCCTGCTGGCCGCGATGAACCAGACACTGGACCTAGACGTCGACTCGCTGCTGCTGGTAGAGCTAGATCCACGCATGGAGGTGTTGACTTTCGGTATCGCGGTCCCGCCGCGGGATCCGCCCTTTTTCTACGCGGGATGAGGACGGGCGGCGGCGCCGATGAAGCAGATCGAGGCGGAATGTCATGAGGACAGCACGGCAGCGCCGCAACCAAACAGCGATGGCCGTTGTGGTCTCGCCGGCAACTCGCTCCCGTGGCGGCATGAAGATCTTCGCGCGCGGGGAAGAAGGGGTTAGTCGTCCAGAGAAGGCAAACCACGGAGGACACGGAGAAGGAAAACCACAGTGGGCACAGAGGACACGGAGAAGGCCAACCGGTTGGGGAGAGGCTCTGGGTGAGGGGTGGCGGTGTGCGCCGGGAGGGCGGTGGGTGAAGGGGGCCAAGGCCGGCAGGAATGCCGGCCGCAGGCTAGAAAGCCTGCCCCACAAGAGTCGGCCGGCAGGCAAGAATGTCTGCCCCACGAAGGGGGCGGCGGACAAGAGAGTCTGGCCCACAAGACCCGGCCGCAGGGCTGGGGGTCTGCCACACAAGAGAATGTCGCCAAAATGGGGCGGACAGGAAGGAGAGGTGGTTTCGAAAGAGATGCGGTACGAGAGCGTCAGAACGGTGGAGTCGGCGGTGATGCCGGGAGTGCGATTCCGGATCCGGAAGATGTCGTTGGAGCGAAGGGTGGAGTTGACGCGGCGTTTGGGAGAGCTGCTGAAGCGGATGGAGTATCTGGAGGCGGGGCGCGAGCCGGAAGAGCGAATTGCGGCGGCGGAAGCGGCGGCGGAGGTGGAGAGGATCCATCTGGAGTGGGGACTGGAGGGGATTGAGGGGCTGGAGATCGACGGACAGCCCGCCACCGCGGAGGCGCTGATCGCGGCGGGGCCGGAGGCGCTATCGCGAGAGATCTTGCAGGCGATTCGGGCCGAGTGCGGGCTGAGCGAGGCAGAACGAAAAAACTAATCCTCGCCTTCCATTTTCAGTTCGCTGATCAGGCCGGGTGGAAGTGCGAGGATTGCCGAAGGAGCGGCCTGGAGGAGAAGCGGCGGTGCGCGCTCGGCGCAAGGGGTAAGGAGCAACCGCGCCGCGTGGTTTGGACCCGTAGCGGGGTGATGGCGGAGAGCTGTCCCAAGTCGTTGATCACCGGGGAGAGCCTGGCGCTGATCGAGGCGTATTGCGCCTGGAAGCTGAACGGCGGGGGCGACTACCGCGATATGCCAGTCCGGGAGGTAGAGGCTTTCTGGGTACTGGAGCAAGAGCTGAGGAAGGAGGTGGAGAGAAGGGGCGATGAGTGAAGCGCAGAGGGCGGTGGCGGCAGGGCTGCCGGCAGGCGCCGGCCGTGTGACGTACGGGGGCCTTTGGGAGCTGGTGAGGGAGTTGCTGCCCGGGGGGACGGAGGAGCTGGGGGGCAACCTCCAGACGATTGCCGCTCAACTTGAACAGATCCGGCCAGTGGCGCAGCAACAGGCGGCGGCACTGGCGGACAACACGGAAGCGGTAACGGCGAATACGGTGACGCTGGCAAGCGGCGTGACAGCGTCCGCGGTTGGGGAAAAGGCCAAGAGCGCGGCGGCGACGATCTTGAAAGGATTCACGCTGTCGCCGCTGATATCGGGTCTGGTGGGGCTGTTCCGGGGCGGGGGCAAGGAAGAGCCGGCAGCGTTGGTCCGGTATAACCTTCCTACGCCGGTCCGGCTCCAGACAGGGGTGATCGGCGGCGGGGCGGGCGCGATTGCAGCGGTGGATTACGACGAAGAGGGCCGGCCGCGACCCATAGGGAACGCGGGCAGGGCGGGACAAGCCTACTTCGGAGTTCCCATCACGATTCAGGTGCAGGCCCTGGACAGCCGGTCCTTCCTGGAACATAGCGAGGAGATCGCACGGGCGGTGCGAGAGGCGCTGCTCAATGCGCACTCGTTAGGCGAGGTGATCAGCGAGTTGTAGCCATGGACGAGTTTCCCACATTGAAGACAGGCGCGATCGCGCAGCACCCGGCAAGCCGCAGCCAGCAACACCGCACCTGTGTGTTGCGATTTGTCGACGGCAGTGAGCAGCGATTCCGCGAGCGCGGTGCAGCGTTGAGGAGATGGGTCATACGGCTAGACTTGCTGGACGAAGAAGAGGCCGCACGGCTAGAGGATTTTTTTCACGCGCAGCAGGGGCGGCTGGGAAGGTTTGCGTTTACGGACCCGTGGACGGGCGTGAGATATCCCGATTGCAGTTTTGAGGACGACACGCTGGCGCTGAGGTATCTGGGGATCATGAGGACCGGGGCAACGCTGGTGGTGCGTGAAAACCGAGGTTGAGATGAAGTTCTTTCCACAACTTGTGACCGGGACGCTGGTTCAGTACCCACTCGTGAAGCGGGCGGTTTACCGGACGATTTGGAATGCAGCGTTGGACGGATCCGATGACCGGCTGGGGGACGCAGGGGCGGAGCGTCTGGAGTGGGAGCTGCGGTATGAGGGGCTATCGCGCGAAGAGCAAGAACGGTTGGCTGCATTTCATGGAGAGATGGAGGGGAGGCTGGGGGCGTTCACGTTTCTGGATCCGACAGAAAATCTTCTGGAGCGGAGCGGGGAGCCTGAGGCAAGCGTTTGGCAAAAGTCTCCCCTGCTAACGCTGGCCACGGGGATTCCCGATCCGGCAGGGGGAACGGAGGCCTTCCGGTTGATCAGCACGGGACCTGTGGAGCAAAGCCTGCAACAGGTGATCACGGCTCCGGGCTGGTTCGCGTACTGCTGGAGCGTGTATGCGCGCAGTGAGACGGCGGCGAGAGTGACGCTCTACCGGCGGAGCGGGACGGAGGAGCACGCGCGGGAGTTCGCGGTGGGGCGGTCATGGGAGAGGCTGGTGCATTCGGGCAAGGGCGAGAGTCAGGAGGTGACGGTGTGGTTTGGGGTGAAGCTGAGACCTGGGACGGCGGTGGAACTTTACGGGATGCAGGCGGAGGCGCAGCCGGCGCCCTCGCCGTACCGGAGGACGAAGTTGCGCGGGGGAATCTACGAGGGCGCGCGGTTTGACGAGGACGAGCTGATGGTGGCTGCGGTGGGGCCTGATTTGCACAGTTGCACGGTGCGGATCGTGAAAGCGGGGAGGTAGGGGAGAGGATGGCCGGGATTTACGAGCTGAAGGAACAGAGCGTCACGGAGACGCCCGTGTTTCTATTCACGTTCCAGCTCAGGAATGGAGCCGTGGAGCGGTTCAGCACGCACGGCGTGGCATACGAAGGACAACGCTATGAGCCCCGGGTATTGGCGCACAATCTGTTTGAGATGCGAGCGGATGCAGAGGAGGGGATCGACAGCGTCCTGAAGCTGACCGTGACGCTGGCCGACGCGGACTCCTACTGCTCGCAAGTAGAACGGGATCCGGGCTGGAGAGGGGCCAAAGTCAGCGTGCGGTTTGTGTTCTTTGACCTGAAAGGACAGGCGGCTGCGAGTGAAGATGTGGTGGTATTCCGCGGCGTGGCCAATGCAGCCGAGGAGATCACGGAGAGGACACTGCGTCTGAGCGTGACGAACCGGATGAACCTCCAACGGCTATTGCTGCCGGAGGTGAGGATTCAACGCAGATGTCCGTGGAAGTTCCCTACGACTGCGGCGCAGCGTCAGGGGGCAGCGTTGGGAGGGAAGCACACACCCTTTTACCGCTGCGGGTATTCGCCGGATGTGGAAGGGGGGTGCGGGAATCTGGCGTCCGAGGCGCCGTACATGTCCTGCGACTACACGCGGGCGAGCTGCGAGCAAAGGGGGATGTTCGACCGCGACTCGTCGGGGCGGCCGACGCGGCGGTTCGGCGGCATTGAGTTCGTGCCTCCGGCGATTCTGGTGCGGGGGCACGGGGAGAAGGGATATCACCTTTCGGCGGTGTCGGAGAACGAAGGCCGGTACAACGATTTTGTCCCGATGGTGTATGGGACGGCGTGGTATGCGCCGCCGATCGTGTTCGCGCGCAACGACGGCAACCTCACGAGGATGGAAGTGTTGCTGGGGATGGGCGAGATTGAGCAAGTGCTCAAGGTGCTGGTGAACGAGGTTGAGATTCCCGAGGGACTGTCCGGGGCCAACATGACGGCAACGGGCTGGTACAACGTGGTGAGCCGCGGAAGCCGGACGGGAGAATTCAACGCGGATTTTTGCGATAGTCTGGGGCGGCCGATGGGCGATCCGTATGGGAGTATGGCGTACCTGTCCGTGGTGGTACCGAACAGGATTAATGACGGACGGACGCTTCCCAGAGTTCAAGTTCTGATGCAAGGGCTGAAGCTGGTGCGCTACGGATCCGGTGGAGAGTATTTAGGGGAGGTTTTCAGCAACAACCCGGCGTGGGTGATTCTCGACATCTTGTTGCGGAGCGGGTGGAGCTTAGAGGATGTTGACGTTGCAAGTTTTGCCCGGACCGCGGAGTATTGCGAAGAGCCGATCCCGATGAACGACTTGTACGGGAATCCGGTGTTGCGGCCGCGTTTTCAGACGAACCTGGTGTTGCGGCGGCGGAGGAGCGTGGCGGAGGTCATCCGGGGGGTCCGAACGGCGAGCCGGCTGTACCTGTGCCACGGATTGGATGGGAAGCTGGAACTGCGCGTGGAGGATCGCATTGCGGCGCAGCAGCCCGTGAAGTGGCCTGGGAGCAACAGCACGGAGCCGCTGGACGGGGGCTGGCCCTGTTATGAGTTTGGCGACGGGAGCGACGGGAAGGGCGGTATTCTCCGGCGGGAGAATGGGGAGCCGGCGATCCGGTTTTGGAGCCGGAGCACGGCGGATACGCCGAACCGGTTTAGCGTGGAGTTCCAGGACGAGTTCAACGAATACCAGCAGGACAGCCTGTCGATGGTGGACATAGAGGATGCAGTGGAGACCGGACAGGAGGTCAGCGCGGCATTGAACGCGGCAGGAATCCCGAACTTTCATCAAGCGGCGAGGGCGCTGCGGTTGCAGTTGGACAAGTCGATCCGGGGCAACAAGTATGTTCAGTTCGAAACCAGCGTGCGGGGATTGGGGCTGAAACCGGGGGACATTATCACGCTGACGTATTTAAAAGAGGGTTTTCTGCGGCAGCCATTCCGGATCCGGAGCATCGCACCCGGACTGAATTACCGGACGGCGGTGATCACGGCGCAGATTCACGACGACGGCTGGTATACGGACGAAGCGGAACAGGGCAATCCGGGCACGAGACGCCAGCCGGAGGCGGGTTTGGGATTGCCGAGACCGCTGTTGGGCGCGGCGTGGGACGAGGAGGGAGAGCCCCGATTCACCCTTGAGGAGATGGAGGGGGAGGAAGCAGGCGGACAGGCCACGCTAAGGTTGCGGGTTGGGTATACACCCGGTAGGCAACCGGGGCCGGGCGGGCCGGGAATTCCGCTGGTGAGTCTTGCAGCGGAGGTGACGAGCGGGGCCGGGACCCTGGAGGGAGGGCAGACGCTGTACTACGCGGTGAGCGCGGTGGGTGGGGACGGGACCGAGAGCGCGATGTCGTTTCTGGTGCGGGCAAGGCTTCCCGAGGCTGGCGACGACTACGCCGTGCGGCTAAAGAGCTTGAGCTTTGGTCCGGGCGCGGCGGCGTTTCACGTGTACCGGGGCAAAGATCCCGTGAGGCTCTACCGCATTGCGGCTTACCAACCGTTTTCGGAGAGCTTCACGGACACGGGACTGCCGCCCGAGTTAGTGGGGCCGCCCGATGAGCATTACGACCACGCGAACTTCTACTGGAGGTTCGAGCTGCACCCTGAAACGGCAGCGACCGTGTGGTCGGCGAACAGCATCGGGAACGAAGGGCTGGAGATGCCGCTCAACGGTTACCGCGGGAGGATTGTGCGAATCACGCGAGGAAGAGGGAAGGGACAAGAACGCGTGGTTGCGTCGAATACAGAGACGGAGCTGCAAGTAACAAGTCCCTGGGGTGTTACTCCGGACAGTTCGAGCGTATTTGTTGTGGCGGAGCCAGGCTGGCGTCTTGGCGCGGCGGGCAAGAGCAGTCCGATTGACTTTGAAGTGCCGATGCAGCCCGGGGCTACTGTGCACATACTGGGGCGGGCGGCGAATGTCCACGATCGCGAGTGCGCTTTTGAGCTTTCGCCGCTGACCCGCTGGCGGTTGGGCAGCGGAGGGGCGGCGCTGGATACGGGGCCGCCACCCAAGCCGGTCTTTGGGTTGTACGCGGCGGGCCGGGGGAGCGTGGAGGTGCGGGGGATCGGCTTTGAGGAGTTGATCAACACACGGTCCGTTACGGCGGGGATTCTGACGCTGTATTACTGGCCCGAGAGAGAAAGCAGTGCGCAGCGCACGCTGAGCGCGGCGGTCTCAGCGGAGAGCACGGTTTTGGAACTGGCGGAGCCTCTAGGGGCGGACGCCGGGAGTTTTCTCCAGCTCGAGGCTGAGGTGGTGCAAGTCACGGCGGTACAGGAAGGCGGCACGCGCTATGAGGTGATGCGTGGGGCAGCGGGGAGCACAGCGGCACGGCATGCGGAGGCGACTCCTGTGATGGTGCTCCGCAAGATGTCGCACGTGCTGCCTTTTTCCAAAGACTTCTTTGGGAGCCCGGCCAGTGGCAGTCACCGGGCCTCGATCTACTTGCCTGGGGTGAGGATCGCTTTTGCGGAGCTGGTGGTAAGGAATGCCGTAGGAGAGAGCGAGCCGGGGCGGGTCTGTTTGACGGGGACCACGGACTTCGGTTTGCGAACCCTCACCGGGGGGCAACTCGTGCTTCAGGCCGAGGGGTATGTAGCGATCCAGTCGAATGTGGCGCCGCCGCTGGTGGTTGAGGAGACGGCGCTAGCGCGTGAGGTATTCGCGGTTCTGCGAGAGGGGCCGCAGGGCGGACCGGTTGAAGTGCGGCTGCGGCAGGATGAGGAGGAGTATTGCCGGCTCGTGATTGGCGCGGGTGAGACGCGGTCAGAGACGATTGGGGGATTGACGCTGCCGCGGTTGATCGCGGGGGCCAGGCTCAGTCTGGACGTCCTTTCCGCTCCGAGTGGAGGAGCCGGCTCACCGGGCAAGGATCTGACGGTGACGATCCGATTGTGAAGCAGCCGAGCTGGAAGGACGGCCTGAGAGGCGGCAGCCGGGCCGCGGTATAGTGGACGGTTGCGCCGTGATTTGTGCACACCGGATTTCAAAGCGATACCGGTTATACGGGAAGCCGTCCGACCGGATCTGGGAGCTGTTTCCTTTCAGCGGGCCAAAGCAGCCTAGGGAATTCTGGGCGCTGCGTGACGTCAGTTTCGAGGTTGAGAAGGGCGAGTTTTTGGGAATCGTAGGGCCGAACGGGTCGGGTAAGAGCACGCTTCTTCAGATTCTGAGCGGGATCATTTCGCCAACGGCGGGAAGGGTGGCGGCGCAGGGACGGATCGCGGCACTACTAGAACTGGGGGTGGGGTTTCACCCTGAGTCGACGGGCCGAGAGAATGTGTACATCAACGGCGAGATCCTGGGGCTCTCGCGGAATGAGATCCGGCGGGCGATGCCTGCGATCGAGGCTTTTGCGGAGATCGGGGAATATATGGACCGGCCCGTGAAGGAGTACTCGAGTGGGATGTATGTCCGGCTGGCGTTTGCGGCGGCGGTTCACTCCGAGCCGGATATTCTGATTGTGGATGAGGCGCTGGCGGTAGGGGATGCCGCGTTTTCGCACCGGTGTGTGAACCGATTCGAGGAGATGAAGCGCCGGGGAGTAACAGTGTTGTTCGTTTCGCACGACTTGGGACTGGTGAAGATGCTTTCGGACCGCGCCTTATTGATGCTTGGCGGACGGGTGGCGGCCGAAGGGCGGCCGAATGAGGTGGTGAACCGGTACGTGGGCTATGTGCTCGAAAGACAGAAGAGGGAAGAGGTCCAAGGCGGCGGGCGAAACGGGCTCGCGGCAGGCCACCGGCATGGAGACGGGCTGAGTTGGGTGCAGCGAGTGGAGCTGCGAGACAGCCGGGGAGCGCAGAGATCGGTGTTTGAAAGCGGCGAGCGGATGTCGGTGGTTGTGGGAGTGCGGTTTGCCGGGCAGGCGGTCGAACCGGTGGTTGGCATGCTGGTGCGGAACCGGCACGGCATTGATGTATTCGGGACCAACACGAGGCTGGAGGGCCGGAAGCTGGGGCGGTTCGAGGCGGGCGACGAGCTGGAGGTGGAGTTTCGTTTTGATTGCCTGTTTACGGAGCAAGAGTATACACTGACGGTAGCTTCGCAACACTGGGACGGATCAAGCCAGGATTGGTTGGACGACGTAGCGACGTTCCGGGTGATCAGCCCCCGGCGGCAAGCTGGATTCGTGCATCTGAGGACTGAGGTCGAATGCCGGAAGCGAAGGGGAGCAGCTTAGAGCAGCAGAAAGGGTTTTTCGGACATCCGCGCGGGCTGGCGACGCTGTTCCTGACGGAACTATGGGAGCGCTTCAGCTATTACGGGATGAGGGCGCTCCTCATTCTGTACATGACGGCGGCCACGACGAGCGGGGGATTGGGCTTCGATGTGGCCAAAGCTGGCGCGTTGTACGGCCTGTATACCGCGATGGTGTATCTCTTGAGTTTGCCCGGCGGGTGGATTGCGGACCGTTTTTTGGGGCAACGGCGAGCGGTTCTCTACGGCGGAGCGCTGATTGCCTTGGGGAACAGTTGTCTGGCGATGCCGCCGCTGGCGTTGTTCTACGTTGGACTGACGATTTCCGCACTTGGCACGGGCTTACTGAAACCTAACGTCAGCGTGATGGTTGGGCAACTCTACGAGGCGGGAGACCGGCGGCGGGACGCGGGTTTTTCCATTTTCTACATGGGGATCAACCTTGGCGCGTTTCTGGCTCCGCTGGTGTGCGGCTATGCGGGACAGAGAGTGAACTGGCATCTGGGATTTGCCGTGGCGGCGGCAGGGATGGTGCTGGGACTCGTTCAGTACGTTTTGGGGGGCAAGCACCTGGGAGCTGCGGGGCTGCGGCCCGCGATGATGCCGGATGCGGCCGCAGCGGGCCGGCAGAGGACATGGCTACGCCGGGGATTGTGGGGAACGGCGGGGCTGGTGGCGGCGCTAGTCGTGCTGGATGCGGGCGGGGTGGTGGAAATCACAGTGCAGCGGTTGTCAAATGCGTTGGGCGTGATGCTTCTTGCGGCAGTGGCCGCTTTCTTTTTGTGGGCTTTTACGGGAAGAGGCTGGAGGCCGCAAGAGAAGAAGCGCCTGGCGGCGGTGGTTGTGCTATTTACGGCGTCCGCATTGTTCTGGTGCATGTTTGAGCAGGCAGGCTCGACACTGAATCTGTTTGCGGAAAGAAGTACGGACAAGAGTGTGCTCGGTTTTGAGTTTCCGGCTAGCTGGCTGCAATCGTTGAACGCACTTTTTATCATTGCAATGGCGCCCGTATTTGCGTGGTTGTGGCTACGGCTAGGAGACCGCGAACCATCCAGTCCGGCGAAATTCTCGTTTGGGTTGCTGTCAGCGGGCCTTGGATTTGCGGTTTTGGCGTTGGGAGCGAGCCGGGCTGCGGGCGGAAGCCTGGTCAGCCCGCTGTGGCTAGTGGTGGTCTACTTCATGCACACGGTGGGTGAGCTCTGCTTGAGCCCTGTGGGGCTGAGCGCTATGACCAAGCTGGCGCCGGCGAGGATCAGCAGCCTGCTGATGGGGGTGTGGTTTTTGTCGCTTTCGGCGGGGAACTACTTAGGGGGCCGGATCGCTTCTATGTACGAGGCGCTGCCCCTGCCGACGCTCTTTGCGCTGATCGCAGCTTTCGGAATTGGAGCCGCCGGGGTTTTGGCCCTGCTGGTGGGGCCGACCAAGAGGCTCATGGGGGATGTGAAGTAAGGAGGGCCGTGTGAGGCTGAATGAGATTCAGGAGGCTTTACGGGAGCAGCGGATCGATGCCTGGCTGTTTTTCGATCACCACCGGAGGGATCCGCTGGCGTACCGCATCCTAGGGCTGGATGCCGCCCGCGAGCCTACGCGCAGGTGGTTCTACCTGATCCCGGCCGAAGGGGAGCCGCGTGGGCTGGTGCATGCGATCGAAGCAGCGATTTTGGAGCGGTTGCCGGGGGAGAAGAAGAGGTACGCCAGTTGGAGCAGCCTCGTGGACGGCTTGGCGCGGATGCTGGCGGGGCGCCGGAAGGTTGCGATGCAGTACTCGCCCAAGTGCGCGGTGCCCTACGTTTCGATGGTGGATGCGGGAACGGTGGAGCTGGTGCGAAGTTTAGGGATAGAAGTGGTCAGCTCGGCCGATCTGGTGCAGATTTTCGAGGCGCGCTGGGACGAAAAGAAACTGGCAAGCCATCTGGAAGCGGGGCGGAGGGTGGATGCGATCCGAGCGGAGGCCTTCCGGATGGTGGGGGAGAGGTTGCGCAGCCGGGACAGCATAACGGAATGGGAGTTGGCGGAGTTCATCCGGCGAAGGTTTGCTGAGCAAGGGTTGACGACGGATCACGGACCGATTGTGGCGGTAAACGAAAACTCAGCCAATCCGCATTACGAACCCGGGCCGGGCGGGAGCCGGCGAATCGAGCCAGGGTGTGTGCTGTTGATCGACCTGTGGGCTAAGCTGGATCAGCCTCGGAGCGTATATTACGACATCACGTGGACGGGGTATTGCGGGCAGACTCCGCCCGAAGAGGTGCTGCGCGTTTTTGAGGTGGTGAAGGAGGCGCGGGACCGGGCGGTCCGGAGGGTGCAGGGCGCCATACGCGGAGGCGAGGATATCCGAGGATTCGAAGTGGATGATGCAGCGCGCAGCTATATCCGGGAGGAGGGCTACGGGGAGTACTTTGTGCACCGGACCGGACATTCCATTGGAGAAGAAGTCCATGGGGCGGGGGCCAACATGGACAATCTGGAGACTCACGACGAGCGGCGCATCATTCCCCGGACTTGTTTCAGCATTGAGCCGGGGATCTATCTCCGCGATTTCGGGATTCGGTCCGAAGTGAACGTTTTCGTTGGTGATCTGGAGGCCAAAGTCACTGGTGAGATTCAAGAGGAGCTGTTGCTTGTCTAATTCTTCCATTGCAGCCCGGTGGGCTGCTTTTCTGGCGCTTGGATCCGCGCTGGGCGCGGGAGCGCAAGCCCAAACAAGGGAGCGGACCGTCTTTGAGCTGGACGGGCCGCGGGCCGTCATCGAGTGGGTGACGGATTCGACGTTCCGTTTCTGCCGCGCGTGGGAGGGAGGGGATTGTGATCCGCTGAACGTGCACGGGCCCTCCAAGGCCAAGGTGCAAAGGACGGATGGTGAAACAAAGATCACACTCCGTACGGACGATCTGGAAGTGGAGATTCAAAAGTCCGGCTTAAGGCTGCGGGTACTCTCACGCGACGGAAAGATCCTCTTGGCGGAAGCCCAGGAGATTCAACGTGCTTGGACGGGAATCGAGGCGGCATTCGTTTCGCAACCGGAGGAACGGTATTACGGCTTGGGCATCCGCGCGGACGCATCCGCGAACCTGAAAGGACGCTCAGTGGAAACCTCGCGGCCGTATTTGATTTCGAGCCTCGGATACGGGCTCTACTACACGACGCCGGGTATGTACCGTTTTGATCTTGGTGAAAAGGAACCGAACTTGCTCCGGTTGAGCTTTCGGGGATTACCGCGGCTCGAATACTGGTTTCACTACGGACCGACGGTTAAGGCCATTTACGAAGAGCATATGGAAGTAGTTCCTCCGCGAGCTTACACGCGGTTTGAGTTGATGCACAGAGAAGCACTTCCGGAGCGGGCCGTATTGCTGCCGGTCGCCGAAAACGGTTCTTGGCCATTGCTGGAAGACAGCGTGCGGGCAGTGGTTCATGCGTCGCTGTCGGGAATTCTGAATCCTGCCTTTGATGTGGGACCTTTTGCCGCAGCCTCTCCGGAGCTGTTCCAGCGGGCTATGCAGCTAGCGTCGATGCTGCCTTTGATTTGCAATTCGCGAGGCGCGACTTCGGCGAGGGACAAGGAAGCGGTGCAGGAGAGGTGGTTGACCTGGCGGAAACGGCTCATCCCGTTCTTCCTTACCTATGTGGAAGAGGCCCGGCACCGCGGCCTGCCTATGATTCACCCAATGATGATGCAGTTCCCCAGGGATGAGGCGGGGCAGGACTTGACGGATCAATTCATGGTGGGGGACGAGTTGCTGGCAGCTCCCATCTTCACGCAAGGCGGCCGGCGCAAGGTTTATTTGCCGATGGGGCAGTGGACGGAATGGCACACCAACCGGCGGTTGGCGGGGCGGCAGGTGATCGAGATTGAGGCTCCCGAAGAAGTTCTGCCGCTTTTCGCGCGCAGCGGCTCCATCGTGCCTTTGGACGGCGTCACGGCCGGCGAGCGGATGGAACTCCACTACTTCCCACGCCTGGCAGCGGAGCTGTTCTTGTACGAGCCGGAGCTGATGCAATACAGCCAGATGCACGCCGCGCCGGCGCTGGATCTGCTGCGGTTGGAGATCGACTCCAAAGCAGAGCGCAGCTATGAGTGGGTTGTGCATCATGCGCCGAGGCCTGCGGCGGTGACGGCCGGCGATTTGGTGTACGAAGAGACGAAGGACCGCCAGCGCCTGCGTCCCGGGTCATGGTATTTCGATGCCGGGCGGCAGAATGTCCACATTGCCGTCAGGACCGCGCGGGGAGAGCGGCTGATTGTACACCTTCATCCCGGCGAACCTGGAGAGCAGGTACGTCCTTCCACGGCGCCCATGAACTGACTCCGGGGACCTGCACAGGGTTCAACCCAATTGCTCGAGAGCCGCTACCAGTTCGGAGCGCGCGTGATGATCGCCAGCGGCGGAGGCGGCTTGGATGCCGCGCTCGTACATGTTTCTGGCGTCGTCCAGCCGCCCGAGTTTTTCCAGAGCCTGAGCCGCATGGAAGTACGCGTACAGGTAGCCCGGCGAGGCGGCCAGCAGCTTCTCAAACTCGGCCAGGGCGGCCTCGTAATCCTGCTCCTTCACGTGCTCCATAGCTAACCCATAGCGGGCCAGCGGGTCGGCCGGATTCTGCTCCAGAATCTGACGGAGCGCAACTTTACGGTCCACGGAACCCCCCTCATGCCCCCATGATAAGATACCGGCGATGGAAGGACGACCCGTAAGAGCTTCGATCTCCGAATACGCCGAAATGGCTCTCCCAAATGACACCAACGCCATTGGGACTCTACTGGGAGGGAAGGTGATGCATCTGGTGGACTTGGCTGGGGCCATGGCGGCAATGCGGCACGCGCGATGCACAGTGGTGACCGCTTCTGTCGACAACATGACCTTCCTGCATCCGATCCGGGTGGGCCAGATGGTGCTTCTGCGCTCGTCGGTCAACCGGGTGTTTCACACCTCCATGGAGGTGGGCGTGAAGGTTTTCGTGGAGGATCTGATCACTGGTGAAGTGCGGCACACTTCCTCGGCCTATTTGACCTTCGTGGCGATCGATGCCGAGGGGAGACGAGTCCCGGTGCCTCCTGTGATTCCAGAGACTGCCGAAGAAAAGAGGCGTTACGAAGAGGCCGGGCAGAGGCGGCAGCAGCGCCTGCTCCGGAAAAAGAAAGCGTGCTGAGCGGGGGCCGGCGGGCGTGCTGCGAGGCTCAGGGAACGGCCTTATACATGTAACGGATGCTAGGTTTGTAGATTAGGAGGTTCGGTCCGTCCGAGCGGGAAACCTTCAAACAAGACTTGTCGTACCACTCAATGACGCCGTGCACGGTTTCCCCATCGCGAAGCACGATCACCATGGGGGTCTTCGTTTGCATCTGCTTTAGGTAGTAGAAGCACTCCGCGTGTGTCTGATCCGGTGGAGCAGACTTGCTCTTGGGCGCGCGCCGCTGAGGATTCTGCTCCTTAGGGCCGTTCAGGTTCGGGCGGATGAGTTTTCGATTCGAGGCTTCCACAGTGTGACTCCTGGTTGTGCCGGGTCGGAAATGGCCGGCGCTGAATGTTTCCTGCGGGGGCCGCTGGAGGGCACGCCGACGTTAATCTATGGATACCATACGGGCCGGTCCGATGCAACCAAAAAGGATTCGGGCATCGGAGAAAAGATTTCGGCGGCGCCTCAGAGCCGAACTCGCAGCGTGTCCAGCCTTGGCAGCCCAAGACCCCGCCTCTTCCCTGCCGCGGCCGGTTGCCGCTGGATTGTTGGCGCCGCACTGCTTGACGGACCGGTCCGGTATCCCGCACAATGAAATTGCCCGGGATGGGAAGGGCTGTAGCGTACCGGGCTCTGGCATAGAACATCTCCGCGGATTCTAGACAGCGGCATGCGAGCGGCGAAAGCTTATTCAGCCTTCCGTCTTTTTGTGGGAATGCTCAGCCTCGCCATGGGCCTGATATTTTGCCTTGAGGCCCAAACTCCCAAGGCCAGCAGCGGGGCGGCGGCGCAAACCAAGTCTTCTGCCGCACAGAGCGCGAAAGCCGCGAACCAGGCTAGTTCTCAGAAGGCGGCCCAAGGCGCTCAGTCCAAAGGCAAGTCCGCGGCTCAAGCCAAGTCTTCGGCGGCGAAGAACACAAAATCTTCCAAACAGACTGCCTCCAGCCGCGCGGCACAGTCGAAGACCACCGGCACGAATAAGTCTGCGGTTGCAGCAAGCGCAGCGACGAAGGCTCCTGCGCGGGCATTGGCGAAAGCGCCTGCACGCAAACCGCGTGCCCGCCGCTGGACGGAGCCGACGTTTGCCGATTCCACCATCGGCGACCGCCTGGACGGCGAAGACCTGACCGTGCGCCGCGCTGCGGTCCAAGCCCTGGGCCGATACAACGGTTCCGTGGTCGTGGTGGATCCTGACACCGGGCGGATTCTTTCGATGGTCAACCAGAAAGCCGCACTGAGCGCTGCTTTTCAGCCGTGCTCCACGGTGAAGATTCCGGTGGCGATGGCAGCGTTGGCCGAAGGATTGATCGACCGCAGTACGGTGGTCCGGGTCGCCAGCGGGAGACGGCTCACGTTGACCGAGGCGTTGGCTCGTTCGGATAACCCTTATTTCGCTTCCTTGGGGGAGAAGCTCGGCTTCGAGAGGCTCAGCTACTACGCCCGTCTGATGGGGCTTGGGGAGAAGGCCGGCTGGCGAATCGAAGGGGAGCAGCCGGGGACGCTGCCCGAGGCGCCTCCTCCGGAAGGGGTGGGCATGATGTCCAGCTTCGGCTCGGGGGTTACGGTGACCCCGCTCCAGCTTGCGTCCATGCTCGTAGCGCTGGCCAACGGGGGCACTTTGTACTACCTCCAGTATCCGCGCACGAACGAAGAGCTCAGAGACTTCACGCCCCGGGTCAAACGCTTCTTGAATATTGAGCCCTGGCTTCAAGAGCTCGAGCCGGGCATGCTCGGAGCGGTGGAGTTTGGTACCGCTCGCCGCGCGAACTTCGATCCAGACGCCCCCATTTATGGCAAGACCGGGACTTGTTCCGACCGCCGCACACACTTGGGATGGTTCGGGTCTTACGCAGAGATCGGTGGCAAGAAGCTGGTCGTAGTGGTGTTGTTGACAGGCGGCGCAGGCGTAGGCGGGTCGGTCGCCGCTGAAATCGCGGGTAACACCTACCGGCTCCTTTCTCAAGAGCAGATTTTTACTGGCGGCGAAAGAGTTGCAGAATTTTCGATGGTCTCGACGGGCGCCTGTTGCACCCCATAGGCTCAATCGCCACGGCCTTCCAACAAGAACTTGCCTGCTGCCCGCTTCAACTTTTCAATCCCTTCGCCGGTCACGCTTGAGATGGCGTAAAATGGCAGCCGGCGGCTGGCTGCGAGCTTCTTGAGAGCCTCAACGCGCCGTGGATCCTGAGCGGCGTCCAGTTTTGACGCCACCACAAACATCGGCTTGGCCGCCAAATTCGGGCTGAAGCTGGCCAGCTCGTTGAGGACGACGTGGAAATCCTCCACCGGATCTCGCCCGCTTGCCTCCGATACGTCGACCAGGTGAAGGAGCAGCCGGGTCCGCTCGATGTGGCGTAGGAACCGGGTTCCCAGGCCGTGCCCCAGGTGCGCCCCTTCGATCAGCCCAGGGATATCGGCTACGACAAACGACCGCTGGTCGTCCAGGCGGACCACACCCAAGTGGGGCTCCAGGGTAGTGAACGGGTAATCGGCGATTTTCGGCCGCGCCGCGGAGATCCGCGAGATGAGAGTCGATTTGCCTGCGTTCGGAAACCCCACTAACCCGGCATCCGCAAGCAATTTCAGCTCCAGCCTAAGACGCCGCTCTTCACCCGGTTGACCCGGCTCGTGCTCGCGTGGGGCTTGGTGAGTCGAGGTGGCGAAACGTGCGTTTCCACGGCCTCCCCGTCCCCCGCGGGCCACCACGAAACGCTGCCCGGGTTCAGTAAAATCATGCAGCAATTCTCCGGTATCGGCGTCGTAGACCAGCACTCCCACGGGCACGTGAACTTCCACGGAGGCGCCATCACGTCCGGTCCGGTTGCTTCCTTCCCCGTGACGGCCTCGTTCCGCTTTATGCTCCGGATTGAAGCGCAAATGAAGGAGGGTGTTGTAGTGCTGGCTGGAGACCAGAATCACATCTCCGCCCCGTCCGCCGTCGCCTCCGCTAGGCCCGCCCCGGGGCACATATTTCTCCCTGCGAAAAGCGACACATCCGTTGCCGCCGTCGCCGGCTTTGACGTAGATGATGGCTTCGTCAATGAACACCGCGGCCCGCTTTCACCGGGAGGATTAGGTCGGATTCGGAGGGTCCGCCTGCGGCCGGCCGGGCGTCAGTTCTGATCCGGCGGCAGGATGCTCACGAATTTGCCGTGACGCCCGCGGTCGCGGAAGGCCACGATCCCCGTCACTTTGGCAAACAGCGTATCGTCTTTGCCGATGCCGACATTGGCGCCCGGCTTATAGCGCGTCCCGCGCTGCCGCACCAGAATGGAGCCGCCCGGGACAAGCTGCCCGGCGAAGGCCTTGATGCCCAAGCGCTGGGCGTTGGAGTCGCGTCCGTTGCGGGAACTTCCTAGACCCTTTTTGTGTGCCATTTCGCGCTCCTAAGCTACGATCTCGTTGATCTTGACGCTGGTGTAAGCCTGGCGGTGGCCGATGGTGCGCTTCATTTGTTTCTTCCGCTTGAATTTAAAGACCACGACCTTATCCGCCCGGTCTTGGGCGGTGATGGTGGCTTTCACCCTGGCTTGCGCCGCCTCCGGACCAGCGATCAACTGGTCCGGTTCTTTGAATACGGCCAGCACTGTTGCAAACTCAACTTCTGTGCCGATCTCACCGGGGAGCTTCTCTACCTGAATGGTGTCGCCCGGTGCGACGCGGTATTGCTTACCGCCCGTCTGAATGACTGCGTACATAACCGTCCTCGGCTTTGGGATTCCGCGGGGAGCTTCCTAGACACGCCTTCCACTGGAGGCGCACACAAGAAGCTGCAAATTACTATCCTACCAAGAATCCGCCGGGCCTTGCATTCCCCGGCTCTTGGCGGCCCGCTCGCCTGCTGGGGCTGGCTTGCCGGCCTCGGCTGGTTCAGCGCCGGGCGGCTTGCATTCGCGCCTGAGCTTTCTTCAACGATTGCAGCGCCCGAGCCACATCCATATCCGCGCTGGGCCGGCTCAGGCGGTCCAGCGCCCGCTTGCGTTCCTCCTCGGCCCGGGCCAGGTCAATCTCGTCGGCGTTTTCCGCTACATCGGCTAATACCAGAACATAGCCCTCGCCGACCTCGGCCCACCCGCCGCTGACCGCCAACTCCCGCCGCCTCCCAGCCGCCACATAGGTCAGAACTCCCGTGCCCAACTCGCCTAGTAAGGGCGTGTGGCCCGGCAGAACGCCGATGTAGCCGTTTTCCAACGGGATCTGCGCCTCGGTGACCGGCTCCCGCACCAGCAGACGTTCGGGCGTGGCGATCTCCAGATCAAAAGTGTCCGCCATAGGGCTCAGGCCGCGGCCCGCTTCAACTGCTCGGCCGCCTCCAGCACGTCTTCGATCGTCCCTTGCATGTAGAAGGCCTGCTCCGGCACATCGTCGTGCTTGCCTTCCACGATTTCCTTGAAGCCGCGGATCGTGTCCGCCACCTTCACATACTTACCCTTGCGGCCCGTGAACGCTTCAGCCACATTGAACGGCTGCGAGAGGAACTTCTGGATTTTGCGCGCGCGGGCCACGGTGAGCTTGTCCTCATCGGAGAGCTCGTCGATGCCCAGAATGGCGATGATGTCTTGCAGGTCCTTATAACGCTGGAGGATCTGTTTGACCATCTGTGCCGTCTGGTAATGCTCCTCGCCTACGACGTTGGGATCCAGAATCCGGCTTGTGGAAGCCAGCGGGTCCACCGCAGGGTAGATGCCCAGCTCCACGATGGCCCGCGAGAGATTGGTGGTCGCGTCCAGGTGCGCGAACGTGGTGGCCGGCGCCGGATCCGTGTAGTCGTCGGCCGGCACGTAGATCGCCTGCACGGAGGTGATCGAGCCTTTCTTGGTGGACGTGATCCGCTCCTGCAATTCGCCCATCTCCGTGGCCAGGTTCGGCTGGTAGCCCACGGCCGAGGGCATGCGGCCGAGCAGCGCCGAGACTTCCGAACCCGCCTGCGTGAAGCGGAAGATGTTGTCGATGAACAGGAGCACGTCCTGGCCTTCCTCGTCGCGGAAGTACTCCGCAGCGGTCAACCCGGTCAGGCCCACCCGCAGGCGCGCGCCCGGGGGCTCGGTCATCTGGCCGTAGATTAGAGCGCACTTGGATTTGCGCCAGTCCTTCGGATCGATAACGCCGGACTCCTGCATCTCCAGCCAAAGGTCGTTGCCCTCGCGCGTGCGCTCGCCGACCCCGGCAAACACCGACACGCCCCCGTGGTGCATGGCGATGTTGTGGATCAGCTCCATGATGATCACCGTCTTGCCGACCCCAGCGCCGCCAAAAAGCCCGATCTTTCCGCCTTTCAGATACGGCTCCAGAAGATCCACCACTTTGATGCCCGTCTCCAGCATCTTCAACTCGGTGGACTGCTCCTCGAAACTCGGGGCGGGCCGGTGAATGGGATAGAACTTCTTGGCCTCCACCGGGCCCATGCGGTCCACAGGCTCCCCGAGCACGTTCAGCACCCGGCCGAGCGTCTCCTTGCCCACCGGCACGGTCACGGGCCGCCCCAGGCTGACCGCCTTCATGCCCCGCACCAGGCCATCAGTGGGCTTTAGTGCGATCGTGCGCACCCGGCCTTCGCCGATATGCTGCGCCACCTCCACGATGATGTCCACCGGAGCCGGGACATCGAAGCCCTCGCTGGTGATCCGGACCGCCGTATAGATGACCGGAATCTGCCCTTCTGGAAACTGGATGTCCACCGCGGGACCCGCTACCTGAATCACCTTGCCAATGACTGGTTCTGTCGCCATGAAAACCTCACTCCACTCCCGCCGCGCCGCTGACCACTTCGATGATCTCCCGGGTGATGCTGGCTTGCCGCACCCGGTTCATGTACAGCGTCAGGCGGTCAATCATCTCTGCCGCATTCGTCGTGGCCGCATCCATCGCCGTCATGCGCGCCGCCTGCTGCGCCGCCGCCGACTCCAACAGGGCGTGATGCAGGGCAATCTCCACGTATCGCGGCAGCAACCGCCCGATCAATATCTGAGGCGGCTGCTCGTAAAGGAATTCGATGCCCCCGGTCGCGGCCGGTAACTCCACCGGCAGAATGCGGCTTAGGGTGATGCGCTGCGCCATCACGCTTTTGAATTCGTTGAACAACAGATAGACAGCGTCGATCTCTTCGCGTTCAAACCGGGCCATGATCTGGCGGGCAATGCCGGCCGCGTACTCATAGGTGACCTTCTCGGTCATCCCGATATGTTCGCCGCTGATGCGGACCTGCCGCTTGCGGAAAAAGTCGCGGCCTTTTCGGCCGATCAACTCGAGCTCCACGCGCTGCCCGCCGCGCTCCTCCAAGAATTGCTGCGCCGCCTTGATCAGGTTGGAATTGAACGCGCCCGCCAGGCCCCGGTCGGCCGTGATCAGCACAAGCTGGATTCTTTCCTCCGGCCGCTCGGCCAGCAGTGGATGCGCCAGACGTTCATCGCTCCGGGCTGCCCGGGCCAGGTCGGCCAGTAGGCGGGCCGTAGCCGCGGCGTAGGGCCGCGCCGCCAGAACGCGGTCCTGCGACCGCCTCAGCTTGGCGGCCGAAACCAGCTTCATGGCGCGGGTGATCTGCTGCGTGCTCTTGACCGAGCGGATCCGGCGCCGGATGTCAATCAGGCTGGGCATCGATCCTCCCCAAACCTCAGCCCTTCCGTTCGCTGACGAACCGCTCCTTGAACTCCTTCAGCAGCTCGTGCATTTCGTTCCGCAAGCCGTCGTCCAGGATCTTCTTTTCGGCGATCTGAGGCAGCACTTGCGGCCGGCTGTTCTCGGTGAAGCGGTAGAGCTCCTCTTCGAACTCGCGGCACTGCTCCAGCGGAAGATCATCCAGGTAGCCGTTGGTGCCGGCGAAGATCACCAGAATCTGCTTCTCCACCGGCAGCGGCCGGTACTGGCCCTGCTTGAGGATCTCCACCAGGCGGCGCCCGCGGTTCAACTGGGCCAGAGAAGCTTTGTCCAGGTCGCTGCCGAACTGCGCGAAAGCCGCTAGCTCCCGGAACTGCGCCAAATCCAAACGCAGGCTTCCCGCCACCTGCCGCATGGCCCGCACCTGAGCATTGCCGCCCACGCGGCTCACCGAGACGCCCACATTGATCGCCGGCCGGATGTTCGCATTGAACATGTCCGTCTCGAGAAAGATCTGGCCGTCCGTGATAGAGATTACGTTGGTCGGAATGTAGGCGGACAGGTCTCCGGCCTGGGTTTCAATGACCGGGATCGCTGTCAGAGAACCGCCACCCAACTCGTCGGAGAGTTTGGCGGCCCGCTCCAGCAGGCGGCTGTGCAAATAGAACACGTCCCCGGGATAGGCCTCCCGGCCGGGCGGACGCCTCAGCAACAGCGAAATCTCCCGGTAGGCGGCGGCATGCTTGGATAAATCATCGTAGAAACAAACCGCGTGGCGCCCGTTGTCCCGGAAATACTCTCCCATGGCGCAGCCGGCATAGGGCGCGATGTACTGCATCGGGGCCGGATCGCTGGCTGTGGCGGCCACCACAATGGTGTAATCCATGGCGCCGTAATCCTCCAGCGTCTTCACCACCTGCGCCACCGTGGACCGCTTCTGGCCGATCGCAACGTAAATGCAAACGACGTCTGTCCCCTTCTGGTTCAGGATCGTGTCCAGAATGATGGCGGTCTTGCCCGTTTGCCGGTCGCCGATGATCAGCTCACGCTGCCCGCGCCCGATCGGGATCATGGCGTCGATGGCCTTGATGCCCGTCTGAAGCGGTTCCCGCACCGGCTGGCGGTCCACCACGCCCGGGGCCAGCCGCTCCAACGGGCTGAACTGAGTGGCTTGAATCGGATCCTTTCCGTCCAGCGGATGGCCCAAAGGATCCACAACCCGGCCGATCAACGCCTCACCCACCGGCACGGACATGATGCGCTTGGTGCGGCGGACCTCGTCGCCTTCCTTCACCGCGTGGTACTCGCCCAGCAGAACTGCGCCGACCTGATCTTCTTCCAGGTTCAGAGCAATCCCATAGACGCCGTGCGGGAACTCGATCATCTCGCCGGCCATGACCAGCTCCAGGCCATGAATCCGGGCGATGCCGTCGCCGACCGAGATCACATAGCCGGTCTCGGCCACGCTGACGGCTCTCTCATAGTTGTCGATTTCTTCGCGCAGAATCCGCGCAATCTCGTCCGCTCGAATCTGAGCCATAGCTTTTTAGTCCATCAGTTTCCGGCGCAGCGTTTCCAATTGTCCGCGCACCGATCCGTCATAAATCGTGGAGCCGATCCGCACCACCATCCCGCCGATCAGTTCCGGGTCCACTCCGTAGTTGGGGCGAACGCGCTTGCCCGTGATGCTCTCCAGGCCCTCGACCACTGTCGCCTGCCGGGCCTCACTCAAGGGCCGCGCGGTCCGGACCGAGGCTGCGATTAGGCCCAGCCTGCTGTCGATCTCGGATTGGAAAGCCTCCCGGATCTCATCGAAGATGCCAATGCGGCGGTGATCCACCACTACAAAGAGAAAGTTCCGCACCAGCCGCGAAATGCCGCCGTCCTCGCTCAACCGGCTCACCACCGCGCGTTTGCGCGCCACGGGCACCGCCGGCGAGAGCAGAATGTTGCGAAGCTCGCCCGAGGCAGCCAAAGCCTGCTCGAAAACCGCTAGCTCAGTGGCCACCTGCGACGGATCCACCCCCCGCCGCGGATCGCACGCCAGATCCGCTAAGGCCCGAGCATACCGGGACGCCACTGCCGTCGCCATCTCAGTTCAGCTCCTTTGGAGCGCTCCCGCGCGTTCTTTTCAGCTCCTCGAGGAAGCTCCCGACCAGGGCGTCATCCGCCGCCGCATCTAAACTTGTTCGGAGTTTGCTCGCCGCCAGCTCAGCCGCCAGTCCGGCTGCGTAGGTCCGCACCTCGTGCCGGGCCGCTTTGGAAGCGCCCTCGATCTCCTGCTCGGCCTGTCGGCGGATCTTCTCGAGAGCGGCCTCGGTCTGCCTCCGCAGGCGCTCATTCTCCGCCGCCATCTCCCCGGAGGCTTGCCGCCGCAACGACTCAATCTCCGCCTCCAAACCCGCCAAGCGGCGTTCCATTTCCGCTGCCCGCTGTTCCGCCTCCCGGCGCAGGCGATTCGCTTCCTCGATGTCCTTCCGGATAGATTCCCGCTGCGCCCGGAAAAACGGACCGCCCTTCCTATAGAGCAGGTAACCGATTCCAGCCGCGATGAGCGCGAAATTCAGGGACTTCCAAAGAAGCTCGCTTGTTGCCCCGCCGTGGCCCTCCTCGCCGTGGTCCTCCGCCGAAAAAGCGGAAACGCCTCCGCCCGCCCACCAAAGGATCATCGATAACGCCAACAACCGCGCGGCTGCTTTCAAGCTCTTGCCCCCCGCAAAATGGTCTCGGTGATCGCGTTCGCCAGGCGTTCCACTTCACCGGCTAGCGATTGCTTGGCCTCCGCCACCTCCGCCGCAAGTTGGACGCGTGCCTGCTTCACCATCTCCGAGGCTTTTCTGCGGGATTCTTCCACGGCGCTGGCCTGCTCCAGACGCCACTGCTTCCTTGTCTCTTCCTGTTCCTTATAGATCGCCGCGCGCGCCGCACGGATCGCTGCTTCATATTCGGCGGCTTTGCGTTCGGCTCGTTCCAAGCTCGCCTGAGCAGCTTGGCGCTCGCCTTCCGTCGCTTGACGGCGCTGCTCCAACGCCCTGTCTAACGGCTTGTAGAACCAGTACTTTAGATAGAAATGCAGCAGGATGACAAGGAAGAACGTCGGCAGGGCCTTCAGCAAGAGCCTGCCCAGGTCCACAAGGATTGCGTCCATCGGTTTTCTACTTACAAGGAAGCGGTCTGCGGAAGCTGCCACCCGGCAGATGCCTAAAGCGTAAACCTATCACAGCCGCCAATATTGGGTCAACCACATCGATCCTCAAAGGACACTCATTCCTCTCGGTACGCGGCCTATCCATTTCACGCGAGGACGGCAAGATCAGCATGCACCCTCGAATCGTTCCAGCTTCCTTTGGCCGCCGCCGCTGCCCGAGTCGCCTCCCGAACAAGATCGTCCATTCGGGCGGTTAGCATTATAGGGGCCGGTTGTGCGCACGCTCTGTGTTAGAAGAGCGCCCCGGCGCACGGCGTGCCGTATGCCGCCCGGAGGCCAGGTTTCACGCCGCCCCGCCCTTGCACGGAAGTTTACAAGGAAGAGCCGCATCGGAGTTTCAGACCTTGCTATACACGCATGAGTCCGGGTTGGGCGGCTTCACAATCCCAGGTAAGGAGGCGGCAAGTCTATGGCGAGATGCAGTGCATGCGGGAATGAGGTGGCCGAGGGGATCAAGTTCTGCACCCGTTGCGGCCAGCCGGTAACGCAATCACCCGCGGCCGCTTCGCCTTCGCGGTGCGGAAAGTGTGGGCTGTCCAGTCGAAACCAGAGTTATGCTTGTCAAGTTCAGCAATTTGTCTGGGTCTGATGTCCCTGTCTGTGGTGAACGCTAAGCTGTGGAGGGCGTAGCCTGGAACAGCTTAGCGTTCACGCCGTCTCCCCAAGCCGCCGCTGAGCCTCCTTCTTCTTCTCCCGCAGCGGCTCCATGTCCAAATACCGCGTCCCCTCGATCCAGTCCTCGTGAATCTCCGACGCCGAGGGTGGAAACAGTCCGGGGGGCTGGTACGAGGCGCCGGACTTCGAAGAATCCTGGGATTTTGATTTGCGTCCCTGGCTAGATTCCGGCAAGCTTCTCTGGATCGCCCCCGGTGACGACCACCTGGAGCTGCGCTCCGGCTCCGCCGGCTGCCCTTACTTGAATCTGACCGGCGAGCGGCGCATGCAGTATGTCAGCGGCCGCCAAGTCTGGTTCGGCGACGAATTGAACGAGCAAGACCTCGAGGAGAGTGCGTCATGATCACTTTGCAGGGGCACGTCATCGGCGCGCTGGTGCGCCATTTCCAACTCGCGCCAGGCGCTTTGGGCGCTCCTTTTTATGGCCCGCTTTCCGATGCCGGTTATGCGGCGCAGGTGGCCCGGTGGCATGAGTCGCTGCCGGCAGCCAGCCGCCTGTCGCCGAAAGCTCTCGCCGTTCTCGCCGCTCCGGATCTGGTCTCCGACGTGCGAGTTTTCCAAGGCCACGGGTCGCTCATACGCACCTGGGTCATGGCCCGCTTCGCCGAGAAGTCCGGCCCGTTTCTCCTCGCCGCTCGCGAAGGCACCCGCGCAGCAGCTCGCGGCGCTTCAGCCGACTGCTGCGCCGCCGGCTCCGCCGGGACCTCCTCCGCCGCCCTATAGCCCGGCCCCTCCGCCCTCGTATGCGGCACAGCCGCCTTACGCGGGGGCGCCTTATGCTGCGCCGCCGCCCACCGGCATCTGTCCCGCCTGCGGGCAGCCAGCCGTAGCCGGCGCCGTATTCTGCGGGAACTGCGGGGCCCGCATCGGTTGAATGGCGCCGTTACTGCTTTACAAGACCGCTGCGCCGGAACAACGCCTCCGGATCCGGATCCCGGCCCATGAAGTTGCGGAACAACACGTTGGCGTCTTCCGTGTTCCCCTTCTCCAGGATCTCCCTGCGGAAGACCATGCCCGTGGCCCGGTTGAAAATGCCTTCCTTTTGGAATCTGGTGAACGCATCCGCGTCCAGCACCTCCGCCCATTTGTAGGAGTAGTAGCCGCAGGCATAGCCGCCGGAGAAGATGTGGCTGAAGGAGGCGATCATGGCGTAATCATCCGGCACCGGTGCCGGCGTAAAACGTTGGAAGATCTTCCGGGCGTAGGCGTACAGATCGCCGTCGCGGGCCTCGTCGTAGTCTACGTGCAGGGCGATGTCCACCACCCCGAGCGCCAGTTGCCGCATCTGAGCATTCGCCGCGCGGAAATTGCGCGCTCGCAGCATCTTCTGGAACAACTCCTCGGGGATGCGCTCCCCGGTCTGATAGTGGCGCGCCAGCAGGTCCAGCGACTCCCGCTCCCAGGTCCAGTTCTCCATGATCTGCGAGGGCAGCTCCACGAAGTCCCACGCCACGCCCGTCAAGCCCTTCACCGGAGACCGGCCCAGGATGTGATGCAACTGGTGACCGAACTCGTGAAACACCGTCTCCACTTCCCGCTTGGTGAGCAGCGCGGGCTTGCCGTCCACCGGCGGCGTCATGTTGCCGTGAATTCCTCCCAGGTGCGGCTCAAACTTCCCGTTCACCGGACCGCCCGTGATCAGCCCGCTCGACCACGCCCCCGCCCTTTTGTTCTCCCGCGGGTAGAAATCCGTGTAGAAGCCCCCGAGCAGCGTGCCGTCCTCATCGCGCACCTCGTAGTACTCCACCGCCGGATCCCATGCCGGAACCCCGGCCACCTTCTGGATCCGGATGCCGTACAGGCGGCCGGCCAGTTCGAACATGCCCCGGTAGACGGACTGGAGAGGGAAGTAGGGCCGCAGCGCTTCGTCGTCGAAATCGTAGCGCGCCTTGCGCAGCTTCTCGGCGTAATAGGCCAGGTCCCACATCGCGGGCGGCGGCGCGTTTGGTCCTTCCAACGAACGGCGGAACTCGAGTAGTTCGGCGTTCTCTTTTTCGTAAAACTCTCGCGTGCGCTCCTCCAGCATTCGCAAGAACTCCCGCACCCGCTCTCCGTTCTTGGCCATCCGGTCCGCGGTGACAAGGTCGGCGTAATTCTTAAAGCCCAGAATGCGCGCCCGCTCCCGCCGCAGCTCCAGAATCCGCTGCATTACCGGCAGGTTGGCCGCCGCCGCGCGCGTGTTGTAAGCCCGGAACATGCGCTCCCGGATCGCGGGGTCATCGAGATAGGTCATGACCGCGGTGTAGCTGGGCTGTTGGAGCGTGAACCGCCAGCCCTCGATGCCTTTCTGCCGGGCGCTTTCCCGCGCCGCAGCCTTAGCCGAGTCCGGCAATCCCGCCAGCTTGCTCTCGTCGGTAATCACCAACTCGAATTCGTTAGTGGCGTCGAGCACATGGTCGGCAAACTGTTTGCGCAGGCGGCTCATCTCCACGTTGATTTCGCGCAGCCGCGCCTGCTCTTTATCGGACAGCTCCGCGCCTGCCCGCCGAAACTCGTCGAGCGTAACTTCCAGGAAGCGCTTCCGCGCGCCCGTGAGCGCCTTGGCCTCCTCCGTTTGGGAGTATTCTTTGATCTTGCCGTACACGCGCCGGTCGAGCGGCAGCCCGGAGACGAACTCCGTGTATTCGGGCAGCACGGCATTGACCGCTGCCCGGAGGGCAGGTGTGCTGGCGACGCCTTCCAGATGCCGCACGATCGTCATCCCGCGTTGCAAATCCTCGACGATCTTCTCGAAAGCCGCCATCGTGTTCTCGTAGGTGCGCGGCCCAGGGCTGGCCACGAACGCGTCCCTGCGCTGGCGCGCTTCTTCGAGCAGGCGCGTAATGGCCGGCTCGACGTGTTCGGCCCGGATCTGGTCGAAGGGAATCGGAAGGCCCTTCTGCAAGAGCGGATTGTTTACAGGCGCGGCTTGCGCCCCCAGCGCAGCTACGGCTAAAGCAACTGTGGCTAGTCTCATGAGATGTTCCCTTTGCACCATTCTGCCAACTCTCCGCCGGTTCCGCCTGCTTCACGCCGCTGCGCAGCCACGACGCGGACCAGGGCAGGCCGCCGGTCACCCGGGCATGCCCGGGGGCCTATTTTGCGGTTCCCAGCAAGCCGGCGGCGAACAGGCGGGCGTCGACCCGGCTCAGAGCCCGCTGCTGCGCGGGCGTGATCAGAGGAATGTGGGGAATAGCCAGGAGGTGCTCGGGGATCTCCCAGACTTCCTCCTCGGTGGTCATCCAGCGGATGCGGTCAAAGCGGCGCAGGCGCACGGGGCGCGAGTAGCGGCGCAGAGTCTTTTCGCCTTGCAGGTTGAAGTAGTGCTCGAAATAGGACATCGCCAGCTCGCGTAAAGTCCGATAGACCGGCTCGCGGAAGCGCAGTCCGGAGTAGTTGGACTTGGCGATGGCTCCCCAACAGCCGTTGGCGCGGAAGAGCGCCAGCACGTGGTCGTCATCCCGCACGGCTTCCAGATCGAGCAGCAGCGGTTCGTGGCCCAGCCAGCGGAGCGCGGCGGCGGCAAGCAGCGCGCCTTCCATGCAGTGCGCCGTCTTGTGGCGAAGCGCCATGCGCGGCGAGCGGCAGGTGGGGCCGTCCGGCTCCAGATTGTAGGGGAGCTCGTCGAGGAAGGCCTGAATCCGGGCCGGGGTCTTCAAGCGCCGGAACAGGGCGCGCTCATCCGCGTTGAAATCTTCGAGGGGCATGGCTTCCCGACAGCATACAATGAAAACGTGACGACACACGGGCTGGTGGCGCTGTTGTGGTTTGCCCTCGCCCCACCCTCGGCCGCACCGCCGGACCGCTGGCCCATCGAGGAGCTGACGGTAACCGGAAACAGCCGGTACCAGCCGGACCGGATCCTGGCGGCCTCCGGACTCAAGAGGGGCGATGTAGTGGGCAAACAGGATCTGGAAGCCGCGCAGAAAAGGCTGATGGACTCCGGGGCGTTTTCGGGCGTGGGATTCAGTTATGGCCCGGCGGCGTCGAAGAAGGGCTACCGCGTGCAGTTTGAGGTCATCGAGGCGCCCTTCGTGTACCCGTTCCGTTTCGAGCGCCTGGACGCGCCCGAAGCTGAGCTGATTGAGATCCTCAAACGCAGCGATCCGCTTTTTGCGGACCAGATTCCCGCCACGCAGCCGGCTCTAAACCGCTACGCCAAGGCGATTGAAGGCTACCTGGCTTCCAAAGGCAAGCCCGAGCCGGTGAGCGCCACGGTGGCGGCCGGCGAGAGCGGGGAACTGGTGGTGGTGTTCAGTCCGGCTGCGCCACCGCCGTCCGTGGCGGAGGTACGGTTCCGAGGGAATACGGCCATACCCGAGGCGAAACTGCAAAACGCGATGGCCGCCGTGGCGATTGGGGTTCCCTATACCGAGAAGCGCTTCCGGGAGCTGCTCGAAGCCAACATCCGGCCATTGTACGAGGCGCTGGGCCGCATTCGAGTCAGTTTCCCATCCTTGATCGCCGAGCAGGTCCAGGACGTGAAAGGCGTGGCGGTCACGGTGGAGGTTTCTGAGGGCGAGGTTTACCAACTGGGAGCGGTGCGGTTCCAGGCGCAGGGTTTCCAGGAGGCACAACTGGCGGAGGCTGCGGGACTCAAGACCGGCGAAACGGCGGACTTCAGCGCTGTGGGGGCGGGATTGGACCGGTTGCGGCGGCGCCTGGCGCGGAGCGGCTACCTGAAGCCGGAAGTCGAAGTGGAGAGAAACATCTCGGACTCCGAGCGCAAGGTGGACCTGATCGTCCGTGCGAGACCCGGGCCGCAATACACCTTCGGCAAGCTGAGCATCCAGGGGCTGGATCTGATCGGAGAGGCGGAGGTGCGGAGGCTGTGGGCGCTCAAGACCGGGGCGCCATTTGACGCGGAGTATCCGGACTACTTCCTCCAGCGGGTCCGCGAAGACGGAGTCTTCGATAATCTGGGCAAGACCCGGGCTGAGGCCCAAGTCAACGAGGCGAACCTGACGGTGGATGTGACGCTGCATTTCCGGTGAGGGGCGACCGCCGTTCCGACCGAAATCCGAGGTCCGGCGAGCGCAGCGGCGAGCGATTGGGGCCGCATGTTATGGTGAAAAAGTCGTGTCTTCCCCGCTGAGTTTTCATCTGGAGCAATACGAAGGGCCGCTCGATCTGCTGCTGGACTTGATCCGTAAGCAGGAGATCGACATCTACGACATTCCCATCGCCAAAATCACGGCGCAGTACCTGGAGTACATGCAGCGGGCGGCGGAGATGGACATCGAGCTCGGTGCGGAGTTCATCTACATGGCGGCGACCCTGATTCACATCAAGAGCCGGATGCTGCTGCCGCGCGACCCGGCTCTGGACGAAATCGAAGGGGAGGAAGATCCCCGGCAGGAGCTGGTGGAGCGTTTGCTGGAGCATGAGCGGTTCAAGAATGCCGCGGAGATGTTGCAGCAGAAGCTGCTGCTGGAGGAAAACGTCTGGTCCAATCCCCAGATCCAGGCGTTTCTGGACGAAGAAAGCAGCCAAGAGCTGGCGGTGACGCTGATCGACCTGGTGCGCACGTTCCAGCAGGTGTTGGAGCGGGCCAAGCAGAAGCCGAGCTATGAGGTGCCCGGCGAAGACGTCAGCGTTCCGCAGATGATCTTGCGGCTGAAGGGATGGTTGGAGGCGCTGAAGCCGGGCGAGGCGCTGTCGGCTATGGAGCTGTTTGAACAGCAGCGCAGCCGGCGGGCGATGGTGGCGCTGTTTCTGGCCATCCTGGAGCTGGTGCGCATGCAGGCCGTGGAGCTGACCCAAAAGGACCTGTTCGGCGATATCGGCCTGAAGCGGCACCGGCGCTTCGAGGATGCGTTCGCCAACGGCGGCGTCTGGGAGTCGATTGAGAAGGGTTATCAGTAGCTAAGGATGGATGAGAAAGAGATGACGGCGGCTCCGGAGGCGCAAGAAGCCACTCCGGAACAGCTTGGAATTGAGATGGCTGCGCCCGCGCAGTGCGCGCAGCAGGATCCGCTGATGGCGATCCTGGAAGCGATCGTGTACGTGACCGATGAGCCTCTGACTGCGGCGCAGATCGCCGACGCCCTCGGCGAGCCCCGGCCGCGCGTGACGGAGCTTCTGGAAAAGCTGGTGGCCGAGTACAACCAGCCGCACCACGGACTTACGATCCGCGAGGTGGCCGGCGGATACAAGATGTCCACCAAGCCGGAGCACCATGAGGCGATTCGCGCGTTCGTCAAGAAGCTTCAACCGCCGCTGAAGCTGTCGCTGGCGGCGCTGGAGACACTGGCGGTGATCGCCTACAAGCAGCCCGTGACCGCGCCTGAAATCATGGAGATCCGCGGCGTGCAGGGCGCGGGCGTGCTCAAGACCCTGTTGGACCGTAAGCTGATCACGACGGCAGGGCGGAAGAACGTGGTCGGCAGGCCGATTCTGTATAAGACTACCAAGGAGTTTCTGGTGCAGTTCGGCTTGAAAGACCTGAGTGAGCTGCCCACGCTGAAGGAGTTTGAAGAGCTGCGGCGCATGGCGCTTGGAGAGGACGAAGGGCCCGTGGCGGCAGGCGGCTCTGAAGCCGGTCCGCCGGCAGCGGACGGCCCGGCGGAGGCCCCGCAACGAGCCGGCGCAAGCGGCGGCGAAGGGTCCACCGCTCAGGAAACCCCCGTAGCGGCCGCGGAGGGGTCTGATCCCGGGGCGGATCTGGAACAGGGCGCCGCGGGCTTGGAGGAGAAACAGCTGGAGTAAGGGATGGCGGAAGAGCGGCTCCAGAAGATTCTGGCGCGCGCAGGCGTGACGAGCCGGCGCAAGGCGGAGCAGCTCATTTTGGAAGGCCGGGTCACGGTCAACGGACAAGTGGTGGAGCGGCTGGGCGCGAAGGCGGACCTGGAGCGCGATCACGTAAAGGTGGACGGGAAGCTGCTGCGCCCTCCGCGGCGGTTGGTCTACCTTGCGATGAATAAGCCGGATGGGGTGGTCACGACGCTGCATGATCCGCAGGGACGCCGGACCATTCTGGACCTGCTGCCGAAGATGCGGGAACGCGTCTTTCCGGTGGGCCGTCTGGATTATCACAGCGAGGGGTTGCTGCTCGTGACCAACGACGGCGAGTTTGCGCACGGGATTCTTTCGGCGGCCAGCCACGTCCCAAAGACCTATCTGGTGAAGGTGAACGGCATGCTGACGCCGGAGCAGGAGGAGCAATTCCGCAAGGGGATTCCGCTGCACGGCCGGATGACCGCGCCGGCGGGGCTGCGGCTGGTGAAGCGCGCGGCGAATCCATGGTATGAGGTGCGGCTGATCGAAGGGCGCCAGAATCAGGTCCGGCTCATGTTTCAGCACTTCGGGCGGCTGGTGGAGAAACTGCGAAGGACCCGGATTGGTTTCCTCGAGTTGGGGAAACTGAAACCGGGCGAGGTGCGGCCGCTCACGCCGGCCGAAGTGGAGCGGTTCCGCCGGATGTTGCAGGAGGGAAGCGGTCAAGATGTCAACCATCGCTGAGCTGCTCACGAGCGCGCGGGTGATTGCGGTCGTCGGGCTATCCAGCAAGAAGCACCGGCCGAGCTACGGCGTGTCGGAGTACATGCAGCGCGCCGGCTACCGGATCATTCCGGTCAACCCGAACGAAGAGTCGGTGCTGGGCGAAAAGGCCTACCCGAGCCTGGAGGACGTTCCGGAAAAAGTGGACATTGTCAACATCTTCCGCCGGTCGGAGTTTGTACCGGAGATCGTCGAGCAGGCCATCCGCGCCGGAGCCAAGGCCATCTGGATGCAAGAAGGCGTGGTGCACGAAGAAGCCGCCGGGCGCGCGCGGCAAGCAGGCTTGACGGTGGTGATGGACCGCTGCATTCTCAAGGAGCACCGGCGGCTGGCGCGGCCCTGAGCGCCTTGCGTGCGGCGGGCGTAAAACTTATTACTCGCCCGCGTCTGAAAACTCCAGTTGATCTCCGCGCGAGGTCCCCGTTTGCGCGGCCTTCCCCGCGGGTAGCTCGAGCACAGAGTGAGCCCGCAAACACAGGGAAATCCTCCATGGGACGAGGTTGGGGCGCACCTTAACCACCCGCTTGTGGCGGTCCAAGTAGACCACATCAATGGGGAACTTCATGAAGAAGGTGTGCACGCCTTCGCAGGGGACGATCCAAAGGCCCTCGCCATCCGGCAGGCTCTTGTGGCGCAATAATCCAATGTTGCGGGCGCGGCTGGTGTCCGCCACCGAGGCTTGCGTGGCCAGAACCGTATCCCGCGTGCGGTTGAGGATCTTGAGGGCGCGCATATCAGATAAGAACCATCGTAGTGCACCGCACAAGTTCGCGGGCGGGTGATATATTTGGTAGCCGGCATGGAACGGAAAAGAGGGACTCCGCGCAGGCAGTTTCTCCAGAGCGCCGCTTTGGCCGCGGGCGCAGCGATGCCCACGCCGGCCGCTCCGCAAGCCGGGACGCCGGCGGCTCCCCAGACGCAGTCCGGCGGAGCGATCAATTATCCGCGCGTCTTCCGGGGGCGCCAACTGGCCTTGATCGCCTTCCCGCTGGGCGGGGTGGCCGCAGGCAGCGTGAGCCTGGGAGGACGGGGACAACTCCGCGACTGGGAAATCTTCAACCGCCCGAACAAGGGCTACCGGCCCGCGTATTGCTTCGCGTCGATTTGGGCCCAGAGCGGGGCGGGGAAGCCGGTGGCGCGGATTCTGGAGGCGCGCCTGAGGCCGCCGTACGAAGGGGAGAGCGGGCTCGGAACCGAAAATGCGCCGGGTCTTCCACGGTTGGCTTCGGCGGTCTTCACGGGCGAGTATCCGCTGGCGCGGATTGAATTCCAGGACCGCCGGCTCCCGGTGCGGGTCTCGCTGGAGGCGTTTTCTCCGTTTATCCCGCACGAGCCGGACGACTCCGGGTTGCCTGCGGCGATCCTGCGCTATCGCGTGGTGAATCCGGGCAAGAGCGAGGCTCGGGTTTCGATCGCGTATTGTTTGCAGAACCCCATCACTCCAGGCGGACGCGGTCCGGCAGCCGGGCAGCGGCAGAACGAATTGCGCGCCACCCAGGCGCTGAGCGGGCTGCTAATGAGCAACCCCGCGTTGCCCGAGAGCCAACCCATGAAGGGAACCATCGCGCTGTGCCTGGCCAATCCTGGTGACGCCAAGGTGACCGCATGGCGCGGATGGCCGCAAAGCCGTTGGTGGAACGCCCCAATGTTGTTTTGGGACGACTTCCGGGACGACGGCCTGCTCGAGCCGGAAACTGGCCCGCGCAACGAGGTGGGGAGCGTTGCCGCGCAGCGCGTGATCGCTCCGGGCGGGGCGGCGGAGTTCACGTTGGTGCTGGCGTGGCATTTTCCGAACCGGACGCCGGAATGGTGCGGCTGGTCGGCGCCGCCGGGCGAGGGAGGGGTGAACATCGGCAACCACTACGCCACTCGCTTCGGCGATGCCTGGGAGGCGGCCGAGTATCTGGCGGCCAACTTGAAGCGTCTGGAGGGCAAGACGCGCGAGTTTGCCGCAGCCCTGCGCGAAAGCACGCTGCCGGCCGAGGTGAAAGACGCGGCCACGGCCAACCTTTCGACGCTTGCCTCGACGACCTGCTTCCGGACGGCGGACGGGGAGTTCCACGCCTTCGAGGGCTCCAGCAACAACCGCGGCTGCTGCTTTGGCAACTGCACCCACGTCTGGAACTACGAGACCGCGACCGCGCACCTGTTTCCCTCCTTCGCCAGGAGCCTGCGGCAGGGGGCCTTCGGCTACTCCATGGACGAGGCCGGGGCCATGCATTTCCGCCAGTTGCTGCCGGACGGCAAAGCGCGCTCCGGCTTCGCCGCCGCCGACGGGCAGATGGGCCAGGTCATTCACGCCTATCTGGATTTCAAGCTGTCGGGCGACACGGCATGGCTGCGGGAAATCTGGCCGAGAGTGAAGAAGGGGCTGGAGTTCGCCTGGGCTCCCGGTGGATGGGACGCGGACCGCGACGGGGTCATGGAAGGCGTCCAGCACAACACCTACGACGTGGAGTTCTACGGGCCGAATCCGCAATGTGGGATTTACTACCTGGCGGCCTTGAGGGCCGGCGAAGAGATGGCCCGGGCAGTGGGCGACGAGGCCTCCGCGGCAGAGTACCGCCGCGTCTATGAGCGCGGCAGGCGCTGGATCGACGCCAACCTGTTCAACGGGGAGTATTACATCCAGCGGGTTCGCGGAGTGCCGAAAGCCCGGGTCCTGCCCGTGCTGCGCAGCACGATGGGCTCGGAGGATACGGAGAATCCGGAGTATCAACTCGGCGAGGGGTGCCTGGTGGACCAGTTGATCGGGCAGTACCTGGCCGACGTGGCGGGCTTGGGACCGCTGCTGGACGAAAGCCACATCCGCAGCGCGCTCGCTTCGATCTGGCGCTACAACCTGCGGCGGAATTTGGAAGAGCACGAGAGCGTGCAGCGGACTTACGCTCTCAACGAGGAAGGCGGATTGCTGGTGTGCGACTACGGCAAGGCGAAACGGCCGCGGATTCCGTTTCCTTACTACGCCGAGGTGTGGACCGGGCTGGAGTATGCGGCGGGTGCGCAGATGATTTTCGCCGGCATGGTGAAGGAAGGAGTGGAGTGCTTCCGGCTGGTGCGGAGCCGGCACGACGGAGAGAAGCGCAATCCCTGGGACGAGCCGGAGTGCGGTCATCACTACGCGCGCGCCATGTCGGCGTGGTCGGGGATTTTGGCGCTGAGCGGCTTTCGCTACGACGGGTTGGAACGGCGGCTCGCTGTTGTGCCGGCGCTGCGCCAGCGGCCGTTCCGCTGCTTCTGGGCCACGGGGACCGGCTGGGGCAGCTTTGCTCTGCGCGGAACGCCGCCCGGCGCGTCGCTGACGTTGGACGTGCTTCACGGCAGCCTGGCTGTGCGCGCCGCTGAAATCGAAGGGGCGGGGCCGAAGACTGGCGTCTTCGTCAATGAGAAGGCCTTGGGGCATCAAGCCGCGGCCAGAGACGGGCGGACAGCATTCGCGTTCGAAGAGTTGCGGTTGAACGAGAAGGATTCCCTCCGGTTGGAGGTGCAGATATGAAAGGAGGAACCACGGCGCCGGCGATTCTGCTGGGCTTGGCATCTTTGGCTATGGCTCAAACCATCGAAAAAGTGAATTATGGCGGATGGCCGAATTGTTACCGGATTAGCAACGGAACGGTTGAGTTGATTGTGACTTCGGATGTAGGCCCACGCATCATTCGCTACGGCTTCATCGGCGGACAAAACCTGTTCAAGGAATTCAAGGAGCAAATGGGCAAGAGCGGCGAGCCGGACTGGCAAATTCGGGGCGGTCACCGGATTTGGGTTGCGCCCGAGGTGGCTCAAGAAATCTCGCCCATCACCTATGCGGTGGACAACGACCCGGTCAAGATCGATGTCACCGCAACCGGGTTGGTCGCGACCCCGCCGCTCGAGGAAGAGGCCGGTCTTCAGAAGCAGATCGAGGTCCGGCTGGCGGCCAGCGGCACGCAGGTCCAGGTGTCCCACCGGATTACGAACCGGAACATCTGGGCGATCGAGCTGGCCCCATGGGCGCTGACGGTGATGGCCCCGGGCGGCGTGGGGTTGACGGGACTGCCTCCGCGGGGCACGCATCCGGAGGTGCTCGCGCCGACGAATCCACTAATCATCTGGGCGTTCACCAACCTGGGTGACCCGCGCTGGATCTTCTTGAACAAGTACATCGGCCTCAGGCAGGATCCGAAGAACAAAGTCCCGCAAAAGATCGGCCACTTCAACAGCGACACTTGGGGCGCTTACTACCTGAATGGCGAATTGTTCCTCAAACGTTATGCCGCTTTCCCCGGCAAGACTTATGCGGACATGGGCGCCAGCTTCGAGATGTTCACCAACGGGGACATGCTGGAGCTGGAGACTCTGGGACCACTCACCCGCCTGAAGCCGGGCGAAACGGTGGAGCACGTCGAGACCTGGAGCCTGCACCGGGGGATCAAGATCGACCGCTTCGACGACGCCACGCTGGACCGCGTGTTGAAGCCGCTGGTAGAGTAGGAGGGGGAGGCTAGCAGCCCAGGGATCCTTTCTCTCTACAAGGAACGGGGTATGCGTGCGGCGTCTGCCAGGCTGCCTTGTCTCCTTCTAATCCTCCGCCAGGCTTTCAGACAGCGGACGCCGAATACACTATTGACAGGCGGCCGCCGGGGGGGGGGTACAATCCAGCTATGAGAGCTAGGAGTTGCTATCTTCTGCTGGTGGCGGCCCTGGCGCTTGCGGCCTTACAAGGTCAGGCTCCTTCCTCAATACCGCGGTCCGTGCCGTACTTCACTCCGGAGGAGGCACCGGAGATCCTAGTATACCGCATTTTCTTCCGTGTGCTGGCGACCGCCCAGATCGTGGCCCAACTCCCCGGGGGGATAAAGAGCCGGCCTCAGCTCGCCTTTTGAGCCCTGTTGGGTTAACCCCGCAGGAGCACCAGGCTGTGCTCGCGGCTGCGAGTTCGGCGATCGAAGAGATGGATGAGAACACCCGCGCAATGTCGGAACAGATTCAGGAATTGCGCCAGAACCCAGCCAACGCGGAGGCCAAGGCGAGGCTGAGTTCGGCCACCAGAGCGCGCGACGCGGCGATCTCCAAAGGCGTGGAGAAGCTAAGGAAGAGTCTGGGGCCGGAGAAATTCGAACGCCTGGACCGGCTGGTCCGGGTCCATGTGACTCAGAACCTCAGTGTCTACACATTGCCGCCCGGCTTGCCACCTCCGAGGGGAGGTCATTGAAAGGCGTGTATATTATTCGGGACGCCGTAGTTCAGCGCGGCGCGCCTCAAGTGGCCATGTACGTGCCTTCTTCCAGCCAGTTCTATTACAACGTCTGGATTCACGAGGAGGAGCACGTGCAGCAGTTCGGTCCGGGAAGAATTTTGGGCGACCTGTACAATGCGGATGAACTGCGGAATTTGCTCATTGGCATCTCCGCGCCGACACTGGGCCAACTGTCAGCTCTTGTGACCGATGTTCAATACCTTCATCTTGGGTTGCAAAATGCGGTACTAGAGCTTCGCGCGCCGTACGCAGAGCGTGAAGCTTATCAGGTGTCAGATCAGTCCGACCCCCGATATGTCTATCAGGGATGCGGCAGATAGGGAACGGAGGTTCATCTATGATGTGCGTGCCGCTTTTGTCATTGCCGCTCTTGTTGCAGGTAGGTTTCGTTGATCGGCCTGTGGCCACGGGTCCGGATTTGGATGGCTTGTTTGAGCGGGTCCTGGCAAGCTCCTTGGTGGCAGTAGGCCGGGTGTCCACGATGACACATGCGCACGGCCCTGTATACGTGCCCAAGGAGGTTGAGGAAGCGGCGAAGCGCGGGGAGTATGTCTCGATCCAGCTGCCACCGGGCGGATTTGTCTTTTCGGTGGCGATTGAAAGGAAGCTATGCGGCCGCAGCGATTTGGTGGAAGAGGCCCAGGCGCTCGAACCCAGAGGCAGTGTCATTCATATGTTCATCCCCCATGATGAGAAGCCGGTCCGCAGCCAGCGCTCCCCGGGGAGGGTCAATGTTCCTGAATGGCTGATACCCGGCAGGGAGTATTTGCTTTTCTTGCAAGAGGCGGGGAATCAGCAGGGACTGGTCGCAACCTACGGCCTCGACCCAGAGACGACGTATTATCGTACTGTGGAAGGAGACCGGGGCGCTGTAGCCCTGCCCGACGCGGCTCATCCGGAGCGGAAATACGATTTCACCACGCCGCTGCTTGAGGCCGTAACGACCTTCTGCGAGGCGGTCAAAGCGCCGGACCTAGAGGCCAAGATCCAAAACTTGCGGGCGGTGCGGGAGAAGTTTCCGTACCCGGCCTGGCGCGAGAGCGTGGACACGGCCATCCTGAATCTCCAGATGGCGAAAATCTACCGCGAGCGCCGGCAAGGCGCTATCCCCGGCCCTAGGCCCTAAGTGAAGCGACAGCTTGCTGCGGACTGGAGCGTTACGCTTGTGGGACACCGGTCCGCCCCAACGGGGATGCGGCCGCCGTGCGCGAGGCTCCCTATTTCTCCTGGCCTCATCTGCGGCCAAAGGGTGTATGCTTACTGCAGGCTGAGCGCCTGGGCGGGTTCTGGGCTCAGGCGCTCCTGCCGGAAAGGAGCGGCGGTTATGGCAATCTACGTGACACTTTTCCAGTGGACCGATCAGGGGGTGCGGGATGTGAAGAACGCGCCCTCCCGGTTCGAAGCGGCCAAGAACATGATCGAATCCATGGGCGGCAAAGTGCTGGGTCTTTATGTGACCATGGGCGGATACGACATTGTCGCCGTCACGGAGGCGCCAAACGACGAGGCGGCTTCGGCGATGGCGCTTTCGATCGCATCCAGGGGTAACGCCAAAACCACCACGATGCGGGCGTTCACGGAGAGCGAATTCGTAGAGATTTTGAAGAAGGTCTCTTAGAACAGGACAACCCGCGGCCGGACCGCGAGGGATCGGCGGAGGGCTGAGTCAGCGTGTGCAGAACGGCGCCGCGTCCGATCCCCCGCCACAAATCCCAGGCCAAACGGAAGGCGCTGTGTGCGCCGCCGTCGGTGGGTGGATCTGACTACGGACAGGCGTCCCGAAGCAAGTGAGGGTACGCTTTGTCTTCACCGTCCTTCCGTGCATCCATGACCCAGAAAGAGACGTTCCCTTACCGTGACGGCTTTGGCTATTGGGGCAGACAGTGAAACCGCGGCTACGCTCAGGTGGGCCTTGGAGCGGGAGACGGGACTCGAACCCGCGACGTCCAGCTTGGGAAGCTGGCATTCTACCACTGAATTACTCCCGCTCGCCTGCGGGTCAAACCATCCTTATCATACCTCAAAACCGGCCCCCTGCAACCTCCAAATCAAGCCTCCCACCGCCCATGATTCCCGCCGGGACACACAGTGCCCAAAACGCCGCTCTCACGAAAAACCGCCGCCTGTGGGTCCGGACCTGCGTCCCCGCCCCGGTGTCGAATGCCTCCTGTTATGGGGCAGGCATTCTTGCCTGCGGCCGGCATTCCTGTCGGCCTCGGCTCCCCTCACGCACCGTTCTCCCCGAGATATAAACCTCCCAGCCTGCGCCCGCCGTGCAGCTTGCCATGCCGTCAGTCGTGCCGGCGGATGGCCCAGCAATGCCCGTGGCGGCCTCCACCCTCTCCCGCTATGTCCACACAGTCATTGGCTGCCCGCTGATGCCGGCGCCCGCCCGCTCCCTGCCCGCCTCTGTCGCCCACTCCCGCACGCGCCGCCGTCAGGGCTTGTACGTCTTGGAAAAACCGTTGCGGGAATTGGTCACCGTGAAGCTGCCGTCGCGCCGCGCCGAAACCTTGATCCAGTGGCCCTCGCAGCCCTGCGCCTTCATATTGGCAACGAACGGTTCCGGCGCGTTCAGCTCCGCGCCCGCCGTCACCGAGTAGTGCAGTTGCCAGATGTCCTGCATCCGCGGCGCGCTGCGCAGCGCTTTAACAACCTCGGGCGCGATCCCCTTGCGCTCGCCGTTGTTAGCAATAGCCGCCTTGGGCTGCAACGCCTGGATCAGCGCCGGCGCATTGGACAACCCCAGCCCGTGATGCGTCACCATGAACAGGTCCGCAGTCCCAATCAGGTTCTTCGGACACACCAGCCGCAGCTCGGCCCACTGGAGCAGGTCGGCCAGATCCACCATGCGGAATCTTCCGAACTCCCACAGCGCGCCCACCGAAGCCGCGTTGTCGTCTCCGCGCATCGGATCTGGAAGAGTTGCGGGACAGGCGGGGTTTGCAGCCCCAGCTCCAGCGATCGGCTTCTGAATAAACTGCTCGTTGGAAGCGAGCACCGTGACCTTTACGCCCGCGAACGGAATCACGTCTCCGGGCTTCACTGAGAGCCGCTTCTTGCCCCGGATGAAGGGGATATAGGCGTCAGCCGCACGGCGGTTGCCGGCGGCGAGTTTCGGGTTCGGCAGCAGCGGGCCGTGATCCACCAGCAGCTTCGCCGGGAAGCGGTTGTAGATGTTGGGCACGTTGCCTACATGGTCCACGTCGTAGTGGGTCACCAAATAGACGTCGAACTGCTTGACACCCGCCGCCTCCGCCGCAGCCGCCACGCGGTTCAGATCTCGGTCGTTGAGGCCGGGCATGCCGCCGTCGATCATCATCGTCTGCCCCGAGGGGCTCTTGACGATCATGGCCTTGCCGCCTTCGACATCCACCACCCAAATGTCCAAAGTGTCGGAGGCGGGGGCAAGAGCGGGAGCACAAAATAGGGCAATCCACAGCACGATCCAGCGGCGCATCTGGTCCTCCTTCTCTTAAGCAGAGCTGACTCGCAGTGTACCTCAGCCCGGCCTCGCGTTTGGTTGAAGTCGCGCCGCCGCGGCGGCTAATGATGCTGCTCGCTGGAACCGGAAGAACCGCCCTCCTGCTTCTCGGCTGGCTTCGGATACACGACCGGATAGCCTTTCTCCTTCCAGTCGTTCATGGCGCACAGCATCAAGTGCTTATAACCGGCCTTCTCCAAAATGGCCGCGGCCTTGGCGGCGCGGACCGCGCGGTTGCAGGCGGTGATCACCAGGCGGTCTTTGGGAACCTCCGAAAGGCGGCTCTCCAGTTGGCCCAGCGGGATATTGACGTAGCCCGGCAGCGTCCCCAGTTCTTCGAGTTCCTTGGGCTCGCGCACGTCCAGGAAAAAGACCTTCTGATCCCCTTCGAGCATGGCCCGGATCTCCTCCGGGGTCGCTTTCTTGGCCGACGTCTCGCTGCTCTGCTGGGCCACGACCAGTGCCGCCAACAGAGCGCAAGAAAGGATTCCAACAGTTCGCATCCCCATGGACCGAGTATAGCTCACCGCCGCAGCGGGTCTTCCACCCAGGGCGGGGTCGCCTCGATTAGCCCCGCCAGCTCCGGCTCCAGTTGCTCGAGCTTCTCCTTCATCTTCCAGGCCACCTGCCGGTAACTGAAGTGTCCCTTCACCCCCGTGCGCACGCGGCAGATATACTCCACTTCGGCGAAATCCATCTTGAACAGGAACCGGCTCCGCGCAGCGAACGGCAGCAGATACTGCGCACCCGGTTCAGGCAACGACCGCTGCGCCTGAAGGGCCTCCCGCATTACCGCTTCGTAAAACTCGCCGAGCCCCGCTTCCCCAATCGCGGCGGGCGTCTCATAGTCGAGTCCGCTGGTGAACGCTTGGCGAAACTGCTGGCAGCGCCGGTGGCGGTGCAGATCCCGGTAGGCGCCGATGTCCATGACAATGTCGAAAGCGTAAAGCCCGCCCCGGAAGCCGCGCAGCAGCTCGTCGCGGTTGGTGCGTCCGCGCGCCGCCAGTTCGATCACCTCGCGCCGCCGCGCCGGGCTCCAGGACCGGGCCAGCTCATACAGTTCCCGGAATGGCCGGTTGCACTCGGGATAAAGCAAGGTGGCCGCCAGGTCCGCCGACGTCTCGGACGGCTTCAGCAAATCCACCGTGTCCACCTCGATTCCGGCTGCCGGCGGCAAATACGCCTCCGCCCATTGCCTCAACTCAGGGCGGCTCTGCGCCAGATAACTATCCTCATCAACCCACTGCGCCAGCGTCGGCGCAAGCGGCTCGGCATGCCCCTGCTGTTCCCACACGCACGAAGGCGGAGCGGCGCAAGCGGCCGCCGCCTCGGCCCCCAATTCCCGCACTTCCGCGAATTCGGACGCCTTGAGGCGGCGGATCTGCTTTTCGAGCGTGCGGATGCTGGTGATCTGGCCCACGTTAGTAGGCACGCCCAGAAACAGCAGATAGCGCGCCACGTCGAAGGCGCGCGCCTGGATATTCCGCCGGTAGGCATCCGGCTTCATCTCCTCCGGGCGCGGGAGTTTCGCCTCCAGATGCGCCGCCACCTTCGCATGCACCTGCGTATACGCGGCCAGCAGCGCTTGTGCCGCCCTCTGATACCGCTCCGCGTCCGCGCCGCTCAACTCAGGCGGCGTCACAAAGCCCGTCTTGGAAAAATCCTGATAGCGCGAAGACTTGGCCTGGCCGTCCCACAGCGGTTCGTCTTCGATCTCGATGGCCGCCAGCTCAGAAATCCCTTCGAAGCACAACGCCACATGGCCCAGGTCCGCAATCGAGGAGTGCCCGTACTGGAAATAGAAGTGCTCCAGGAAGCGCCGCGAATCATGCTGGCGCACCCAGGCCAGCGACTCCCGGATGGAATCCGGCGAGCGGCTGTAGCGGGCCAGCGCGTAAGCGCACTTCTCGGGAGGCATGGGCGCCAGAGTCAAAACCCGGCTAGGTCGGTCCGTGGGCATGACACGCTATGATAGCTAAGTTCCATGCGCGTCCGAATCCAGCGTCTCCATCCAGAAGCCTTCCTGCCCGAATACGCCCACGGCCCACAAGAGGACGCCGGCATGGACCTGCGGGCGCTCGAAGATGCCCTCCTCGAACCGGGCGTGCCGCGCACGGTGCGGACCGGAATCGCCATCGAACTGCCCCCCGGCTTTGAAGCCCAGGTGCGGCCCCGCAGCGGCCTGGCGCTGAATCACTCGATCACTCTGCCGAACGCCCCCGCCACCATCGACCCCGGCTACCGCGGCGAAATCAAGGTCATCCTTTTGAACCTGGGCCGCGAGCCGTACCACGTCCTCCGCGGCGATCGAATCGGCCAGCTTGTCGTCGCCCGGTACGAACAGGTGGAATGGGACGAAGGCGAACTCAACCACACCCGGAGGGGCAGCGGCGGGTTCGGTTCTTCGGGACGGTAATCGGACGGCGCAGTATACTTTGCGGAAGGGAGGTCATGCCGTGACAATCCGTGGACTAGTTCTCGTACTATCCCTGCTGGCGCTCGCCTCAGGTATTGCCGCCCAAGAGGGCGCCGTCAATCTCGCCTCACCGGATGGCAGAATTCAACTGACGATCGCGACCGTGGCGCAAAACTCGCCCTCTGCCGCCGGCGGACAGCTCGCCTACCGGGTGAGTTTCGCCGGAAAACCCGTTTTCAATTGGTCCCAGATGGGACTGGAGCTCGAAGGCCAGCCGGTTCTGGGCGCCAAAGTCCGGCTTGTGTCCAGCAAAACGTCGAGCATGGATGAAACCTGGAAGTTGGTCGTCGGCAAGTCCAGCACCGCCCGCAACCATTACAACGGCGCGGTCGTCGAGCTGGAAGAGCTGGCCGCGCCCAACCGCCGGTTCAGCGTGGAGGCGCGCGTGTTCGACGACGGGGCCGCGTTCCGCTACCTGCTGCCCTCCCAAGCGGGATTGCAGGAGGTGCGCCTGGCGGGCGAGCGCACCCGGTTCAATTTCTCGAAGGACGCCACTGTTTACCCGCTGATCCTCGCCAATTTCCGCACTTCTTATGAAGACAACTACGTGAAACTGCCGCTCAGCGCGCTCAAGGCCGATTCACTCGTGGCGCTGCCGCTGCTGGCCGAGCTGCCGGGCAACGCCTGGGTGGCGATCACCGAGGCGCACCTCGAAAACTACGCCGGCATGTACTTGGTGCATCCCAGCGCCCGGGAGCTGGAGAGCCGTTTGGCCCCGCACGTCGACAATCCAAAGATCGCGGTGATCACCCCCGCGCCCATGCAGAGTCCCTGGCGCGTCATGATGATCGCGGATCATCCGGGCCGGTTTGTGGAGTCCAACATCGTCCTGAACCTCAACCCGCCGGCGGCCATTGCGGATACCTCTTGGATCAAAGCCGGCCGCAGCGCCTGGAACTGGTGGAGCGGAAGCTATGCCGAAGGCAATTTCAAGCCCGGCATGAACAACGACACCATGAAGTACTACATCGACTTCGCCTCCAGCGCGAAGTTCGAGTACATGCTCATTGACGCCGGCTGGGCCGCCGGCACGCCGGGCGGCACCGGCAGTTCCTCCGCCGCCGATATCACCCGCAGTAATCCCAACATCAACATCCCGGAGCTGGTCGAGTACGCGCGGCAAAAGAACGTCAAGCTCTGGCTCTGGGCCCACTGGACCTCCGTCAACAAGCAAATGGACGAAGCCTTCCCCCTCTTTGAGAAGTGGGGCATCGCCGGCGTCAAGATCGACTTCATGGACCGTGACGACCAGTGGATGGTGGACTGGTACCGCCGCGTGGTGAAGAAGGCGGCGGAGCATCACTTGATGGTTGACTTCCACGGCGCCTTCAAACCGGACGGCCTGCGCCGCACCTACCCCAACCTGATGACCCGCGAGGGAATCCTCGGCCTGGAGTACAACAAGTGGAGCGCGCGCGACACCCCGGACCACCGCGTCATGCTCATGTTCACCCGGATGCTGGCCGGCCCTGGAGATTTCACGCCGGGCGGCTTTAACAATGTCACCCGCGAAGAGTTCGAGCCGCGCAACCGCCAGCCCATGGTCATGGGCACGCGCGCGCATCACACCGCGCTCCTGGTGCTCTTCGAAAGCCCGTTCCTGTGCGTGGCCGATTGGCCCGGTGCCTATGCGGGCACAAAGGAACTGGACTTCTTGCGCGTCGTTCCCGCCACTTGGGACGAAACCCGTTTCCTCCAAGGACACCCCGAAAGCCACGCCGTGGTGGCGCGCCGCAACGGCAGTGAATGGTACATCGGGGCCATTACCGACTGGAACGCTCGCGACCTCGTCCTGCCGCTGAACTTCCTGGGGAAGGGAAGCTACATCGCCGAGATCTACCGGGACGCGCCGGACTCGGACCGCAACCCCAAGAACTCCGTCAAAGAAGAACGGAAGGTGACCCCGGCCGCCGCATTGAACCTGCGGCTGGCCTCCGGCGGCGGAGCCGCGATCCGCATCCGCCCAGCAAGGTAGTCAGAGTCAGCCAGAGGGGCAGCAGTGGAAAGGCCGGGGGCCGCTCCGCTGGCTCGAGTCCGAAATTGGCTCTGGGAAGGGAGGGGCTGAAACCTCCTGGTTCACCGAGCCCTTCAGGGTAGAAGCGTAAATTCCTGGGCCTGGAACGAAAGTGGGGGCTCGCCCCGCCTCCCAAAAGCCTATAATGGGGGCAAGAGCCGCAGGAGGGCGCTCCCCATGTCCCGTATCCGTTTGCAGGCTGTGATCGCAGGGGCGGCAGGCCTCTTTTTGATAGCTGCCGCAGCATTTCCCCAAGAAGGCGGAGGTGGTGGTGGCGGAGGCCAGGGAGGAGGCGGCGGCGCTCCGGCGCCATCCGCGCCATCCGTGCCGTCGACCCCGAGCCCCAGTCCAACCCCCACGCCAACCCCGTCCCCCACCCGGCCAACCCGGCCGACTCCGTTCCCAACCGAACAAGAACCCACACGGACCCCTTCGGAAACCTTCCCCCAGGACATGCAGAGGCCGATCTACATCAGCGGGCGTGTCATGTTAAGTGACGGCACCCCGCCGCCGGAACCGGTCGTCATCGAGCGGGTCTGCAACGGCATAGCGCGTCCTGAAGGGTACACAGATAGCCGCGGCCGCTTCTCGATCCAGCTCGGCCAGAACCAGTTCGTCTTCGCCGATGCCAGCGTCGGTGGCTATGGCGGAACCGGCTTCCCCGGCTCACAGAGCAGCTCCGGCGGTGTATTGGGCCCAATGGGTGGTGGAGTGTCGGAGAGGGACCTGTCCATGTGCGAAATCCGGGCCTCTTTGGCAGGCTACCAGTCGGACCAAATCAGCCTGGCAGGCAGGCGTTTCATGGACCGGCCGGACATCGGCACCATTGTGCTGCACCGCTACGGCAACGTCGAGGGCGCCACGATCAGCGTCACCGCCATGTCCGCCCCCAAGGACGCCGTGAAATCCTTCGACAAAGGGCGCGACGCCATCCGGAAACAGAAATGGGAGGACGCCCGCAAGAACCTCGAAAAGGCCGTGCAAGTCTACCCCAAGTACGCCTCGGCTTGGTACGAGCTGGGCAAGGCCTACGAGAAGTTGGGCAATCAGGCAGCAGCGCGCGACGCCTATCAAAAGTCCATCGAGGCGGACAACCGCTATCTGCCGCCCTACGTCCAGATGGCCACCATGGCGGCCGAGTCCCGCAACTGGCCGGAAGTCCTTGAGACCACCGATCGCATCCTCCGGCTCGACCCGTACAACTACCCCGCGGTGCATCTATACAACGCGGTGGCCAACTTCAACTTGAAACGCTATACCGAGGCGGAAAAGAGCGCCCGTGAGGTTCTCAAGCTGGACAAGGCGCGCCGGCTCCCGCAGGCCAACCACATTCTGGGCGTGATTTTGGCGCAGCGTGGAGACTTCCAAGGCGCCGCCGAGAACATGCGCGCCTATCTTAAGCTCGCCCCCAACGCCTCCAACGCCCAGTTGGTGAAAGACCAGCTCGCCAAGGTGGAGCAGCTCATGCAGACGGCGCACAGCCCCCAGTAGAACCGCTCAGATCCGGAGGTTCTCAGCCGTTGCGGTGATCTGGTTCGCGGCGTGGCGGCTCCGGTAAGCGCCCGCTGAGGTCGGCCAGCGCCCATACAATGGCTGTAAGACAACCCAGCAGTCCCGCCACCACCCCGATGGCGCGTGGGCTGAAGTACTCCGATGCCAGCCCCGCGGCCGCCATCGAAAACATCATTGTGAACCAGCGCAGGGACTCCAGTGTGGCGAACACGCGCCCCAGATAGCGGTCCGGCGTGGTCCGCAGCAACTGGTAGTTGTTGAGAACCGAGGTCACTGCCATCCCCACCCGCGAAAGCAAAATCCAAAACAGGGCCGCGGGATACCAGGTCGAGCGGCTGAACACCACATAAGCGGCCCCATGAACCAGGTAGGACAGGGCGACCGCCCGTTTGTATCCCGCAAAGTCAAGCCGTCCCCCCGCCATATGAGCCAGCGCGCCCCCCGCGAGCAGACCTACGCCGGCGAATCCCCAGATCGTTCCGATCCCTTCCGCACCCCGTTGAAAGACCTGCTCTCCAAATAGCGCGAACAAGATTTGCGCGGCGCCCCCGCCCATGGCCCAACCCACCGTAAGCAGCCCAATGCCGAGCACCAGAGGCACGCTGCGCATATAGTCCAGTCCCGCTTTGTAATCCCGCCAGGGTTGCAGTGCGCCTAGACTAGGCCGCGTGTCTGAGTTTGTCTCTGGAAGGTTCTTGGCCCGGATCCGGCCTACGGCGGCGGCTGAGTACAGAAAGCTGAAGGCATTAATCGCAAACGCCCATGGATATCCCATCCGGGCCGTCACCAGGCCCCCCAACATCGTGCCCGCCGTGAGCGTGGCCCACTGCGTGGTCTGCGTCAGCGAGTTGGCCGTGCGAAGCTCCTCGCCGCTCGTGATCGAGGGCAGCAGCGCCGCGCGCCCGCTGGTGAAAAAGGGCGACGCCGCCATCAGCAGGGAGCTCAAGGCGTAGAGCAGCCAGGCTTCCCGGTAGTGCAGGCAGGCAATGAAAGCAAACGCCACCGCGCAGCGCGCCAGGTCGCTCGCGATCATGATGCGCCGCCGGTCAAACCGGTCCAGCACAACTCCAGCCAGCGGGCCTGTCAGCACGGCAGGGATGGCCCGCGATAGCATGATCCCGCTGACCACCAGTCCGGAGCCGGTGGTCTGCATCGCCAGGCTAAACACCGCGACGTTGTTGAAGTAATCGCCGGCTTCGCTCACCACCTGCGCCAGCCAGAGCCGGCGGTAGTTGGCGTTGCGCCGGAGCAGATTCAAGAAGGAAGACATGCCGGCCTAAGCGACCATCTTAGCGGTTCGCAGCCTTTCAAAACCGGGCCGGCCTCAGAACGTGTAGGTGTGCATGACGTAAAGATACGTGCGGGCAATCGCCGGCCGTGTGTTGCGCAAGAATTCGCCGGGAAACATCCGGCCGCCGCCCGCCCCGAACAAGAAGTGCTGGAACCGGTAGGTGGCGAACAGATCGGCCTCCTGCCCCACGTGCCGCCCGGCCGTTCCGTTGGCTGAGCGCACGATCGGCCGTCCGCCCGCGTTGTACAAACTGTCACGCAGGCTGGCCAGCCACCAAGAGTTGTACATGGCGTTCACCGACAGGGATCTGGTCACGGCGACGGTTGCCAGCATCTTGGCGTAATGAATGTTGCGCCAGCCAAACAGGTCCATATGGCCGAACTTGTCATGCGTCGAAGGATACAGCGAATCGAACGTGCCCGCCGCCGAGCCCGGCTTGGGATCTTTGGCCCCCGAGGCGTACTTGTACTCTCCGAGCAGCTCCAGCGAGCGGCTGCCGACCGGCCAGCGCCGCGAAAGCCAGCTCGCCCAGGCGAACGCCCGGTGAGCGTCTGCACCGATCTTGCCCGTTTGTACGGCCGCCTCCAGCCCATATTTCATCCCGAGCCGCGCCGGGCCCGTGGCGCGGCTCCCAAACGTGTTCACCCCGAGCCGGTCCGTGCCATCTGCTGTGCTGCCGCCCAAAAAACCCGCCGTGCGGTTCTGCTCGCGCCGCAAGGCGTAGAGATCCACGCTGTGTTTTCCGCCGACTTCCGTGAACATGCTATAGACGCCCCAGAGCCTCTCGCCCAAAACCGGCCGGTTGAATCCGTCCAGCCGGGCAGGCACAGGAGAGATCACCAGTAGGTCGGTGCGGCTCTTGGCCGTCCTCCAGGTGGCTCGCACCGTGTCGAAAGTCCGCTGCACGTTCCCCCATTGCGCCGTCGCCAGCAGGCGGGTCTCGCCATAGCTCAGAGCCATTCGGCCCGCGGTCAGGCTCAGTCCCCGTTTTCGGTCCGGGAAGAGCTCGAAATAGGCCTCGTGTAAGTCTGCTGCGTCCCGTACGGACGAGGGCGCGTTCGGCCCATAGCCGGGAGCGCGGGAATCCCGCACCGCCCCGGAAAGCTTCAGCCAGCCAGTAGGCTTGTAGCTGAGGGTCAGCCGGTGCCGGTACAACGCCACATCGAGATCCCGCTGCGGCCCTCTCCACCTCTCGTACCGGCCGCGGGATTCCACCGAAATCTGTAACCTTTTGCCAGAGCTCTCCGTAGCGCTCTTGGACCAGCGGGCGGGAACATCCCAGGCCGGGGACTGAAAACCGTAGGCGGAAGGGAGAAACAACAAAGCCACTAGCGGGCAGGCTTTCACGACTCCGCAATCGAACATTAACGGTATTGTCGCAAACATCTCCGCTGAGGATCAGGCCACGCGAAGATGCGCCCGGAGCTTGTGCCCCCGCCGCGGCCCGAATCATAATGAAACCAGGAGGCCGGCGTGTGAAACTCTTGTCCCGCGGCTGCCGTCCCCGAATCTTCGAAGCCTAGAATGACTCCGACACGCAAAGAGATGCCAGTCGATTCGCAGCCATCGGCCGCGGTGGCGGTCAGCGCAACTTTTACCGCAGAGTCGCTCGCGCCTGTGCTCCGCTTTTGGATGCGCAGGTTGCGGTTGCCTCTGGCCATCAAGTTCGCTCCTTACAATCAGGTCTTCCAGCAGCTACTGGATCCCAATAGCCTACTCAATCAAAACCGGGGCGGGGTCAACATCATACTGATCCGCCTGGAAGATTGGCTCCGTTTTCGGAGTCCCGACGGTCCGAAGACAGAGACCCTCGAAGAAACCGCCCGGTACCTGGTGTCCTGCCTCCGCGCCGCTTCCGAATCTTCACCTTCCCCCCTGCTGGTGGCCGTCTGCCCCTCTTCGCCGGAGTTTTTGCAGGACGCCGAGCGCGCTGCCCACGCCCGGCAGGCGGAAGAACTCTTGCGATCCAGTTTGCAGGGACTCAGCGCGGTTTACTTTTTGAAAACTGCCGAGATCGAGGATCTGTATCCGGTCGCTCAGATCCATGATCCGCATGGAGACGCCCTCGGCCACATCCCCTATACCGCGCCCTTCTTCACCGCCCTGGGAACCTGGCTCGCCCGCAAGATCAACGCCTTGCGTATGACGCCTTACAAAGTCGCCGCTCTCGACTGCGACGACACCCTCTGGCAAGGCATCTGCGGCGAGGACGGTCCCGAAGGCGTCGTCATCGATCCGCCCCGCCGCGCCCTCCAGGAATTCATGGTGGCCCAGCACGACGCCGGCATGCTGCTGTGCCTGTGCAGCAAGAATAACGAAGAGGACGTGCTTGAGACCTTCCGCGCTCACCCCGAAATGCCCCTGCGGCTGGAACACTTCGTGGCCCGCCGCATTAATTGGGCGCCCAAGCCGGTTAACCTGGAGGCCCTGGCCGGCGAGCTCCAGCTTGGCTTGGATAGCTTCATCTTCATCGACGACAACGCGCGCGAATGCGCCGAAGTCCAGGCCAGCCGCCCCGAGGTCCTGACGCTCCCCCTCCCGGCCGACGCTCAGCGCATCCCGGATTTCCTGCGCCACGTGTGGGCCTTCGACCGCCTCCAGGTAACCGCCGAGGACAAACAACGCAGCGAGATGTATTTGCAGGGCCTGGAACGCGCCCGCCTGGAAAAGCAGGCCAAGACGCTGGGCGAGTTCATCGCCGCTCTGCAACTCCAGGTCACGATCCAACCCTTGACGCCGGAGCAGTTGCCCCGCGCCGCCCAGCTTACTCAGCGCACCAACCAAATGAACTGCACCACCATCCGGCGCACGGAAGCCGACATTCAGGCTCTGCTGCGCACCGGGCGGCACGAGGTTTACACCGTCACCGTCAAGGACCGCTTCGGAAGCTATGGACTCACGGGACTCGCCATTGTGGAAATCGATCCGCCGGTGCTGCGCGTGGACACCTTCTTGTTGAGCTGCCGCGTGCTGGGCCGGGGCGTCGAGCACCAATTGCTCTCCTGGCTGGGTAAGACCGCTTTGGAGAAGGGCTTGGCTAAGTTGGAGGTTCCGTTCGTCCCCACTCAGCGCAACCGCCCCGCGCTCCTGTTTCTGGAGAGCGTCGGCGCGAAGTTTAAGCGCCCGGCCGAACACGGCTTTCTGTTCCGCTTCCCGGCCGAAGCGGCTGCGGCGGTCACCTACGAACCTTCGAGCGCTCCCCTGCGCGAGGCGGCGCCCGAAGCCCCGGTTCACGTCAGCTCGGCTGAGCCGGTGGATTACGTCTACATCGCGAATCACCTCTCCACCGTGCCGCAGATCGAAGCCGAAATCCGCGCCGAAAACCGCAACGGCGAGGACGTCGTTCTCACTCCGCAGCAACAGGCCCGCACTACATTCGAACAGGAGCTGGCCCGTCTTTGGGCAGAGCTGCTGGGCCGGCCCTCGGTCGGCATCCACGACAACTTCTTCGACCTGGGCGGACACTCTTTGCTCGCGGTCCAGTTGCTGAGCAGGATCCGTGAAGCTTACGGCGTGGAGCTGGGGCTGGACGTCATTTACAGTTCCGCCTTTACGGTGGCCGAGCTGGCCAAGATCATCGAGTTGTACCAGCTCGAGCGGGAAGGCGCGGACCGTTATGCAGCGCTTCTGGCCGAAATCGAGGGCCTCTCCGACGATGAGGTCCGGGCGCTGCTGGAGAAGGAAACGGAGGGCATCGAAAGCAGCGGGAGGGATTGATCATGCGCATCCTGCTCGCCGCCAACGCATCCTACGTTCCGCCCCGCGGCGGCGCGACGCGGAGCAATATGGTGTGGCTGGAGCTGCTCGCCGGCGCCGGACACGAGTGCCGCATCGTCGCCGCGGACTTGACCCACGACCGCGACGGAAAACTGAAACAACTCCGCGATGAAGGAATTCAAGCCGAGGTGATTCAAAGCGGCTCGCCGTCCGGGGTGGAAGTTCTTCGACGCGGGCCAATCCTGGTCTACGCCGCCGCGGACCCGCACATCCGGACGCAGACCCTTGCGCGCCAGATTCAAGACTTCCAGCCGGACTGGGTGCTGGTGTCGAGCGAGGACTTGGGCCAAGTCCTGCTTAAAGAGGCTCAGCGCCGGGCCCCCGGCCGCGTCGTGTACCTGGCGCACACCCCGCAACTGTTTCCCTTCGGCCCCGCCAGCTGGAACCCAGACCCGGCCGGCGCGGAGCTGGTGCGCCAGGCCGCCGGAATTGTCGCCATCGGCGAACATGCCGGCGACTACATAGCCCGTTCGCTCGGGCGGCGTCCCGCCGTGATTCATCCCCCGATTTACGGCCCAGGACCGTTTGAGAACTTCGCCCGCTTCGACTCGGGCATGATCACCATGGTCAACCCCTGCGCGGTGAAAGGGATCTCCATCTTTTTGGAACTCGCTCACCGCTTCCCTCAATGCCCGTTCGGCGCTCTGCCCGGCTGGGGCACCACCCGCGCCGACCGCCAGGCGCTCGAAGCCCTGCCCAACGTCACCGTTCTGCCGAACGTCGGCAGCATCCAGGACTTTCTCCGCCGCACCCGCATCCTGCTGATGCCCTCCCTGTGGTACGAGGGCTTCGGACTGAGCGTTATGGAGGCCATGCTCCATGGCATCCCCGTCATCTCCAGCGACTCGGGTGGCCTGCGGGAGGCGAAGATGGGAACCCGCTTCGTGATTCCGGTCCGCCCCATCGAGCAGTACGAGCCGGCCTTCGACGAGCACGGATTGCCGGCGGCCGTGGTCCCGGAGCAGGACATCGAGCCTTGGGCGGAAGCCTTGCACAGCCTGCTCGCCAACCGTGAGCTCTACGAAGAAGAATCCGCGCTGTCCCGGCAGAGAGCCATCGCCTTTGTCGAGAGCATCCAGCCCGGCCGCATGGACGAGTACTTGAAATCACTGGCGGCGCCTGCTGCCTCATGGCCCGCCGCACAAGCGCCGGCGGCCGGTTCGCACCTGTTGGAACTCTCCCCGGAAAAGCGGGCCTTGCTTTTGGCGCGCCTGCGGAAAGGCATGGGAAAGTCCGCGGACTGAGTGGCCCGCCATGCGCATCCTTCTCGCCCATAACAAGCTCTACTACCCTGCCTATGGCGGCGGCGACAAGTCCAACCGCCTGCTGATGGAAGCCTTGGCCTCGCGCGGACACGAGTGCCGCGTCCTCTGCCGGCTGGGCGGCGCCGAGCCCGGCGAGCGCGAGCGCCTCCTGGCGGAACTGGAGTCCCGCGGGGTCGCGGTTCTGGACGCCGGTCCTGAGATTGTACGGTTCCTCCTCAACGGCGTTGAGGTGTTGGCCGTAATCCAGCCGCGGATGCTGCCCTTGCGGCTCTCCTCCGAAATCGCCACCTTCGACCCCGATGTCTTGCTGACCTCGACCGACGACCCTGCCCTGCTGCTGCTCGAAACAGCCTTGAAATCTAGCCGCGCTCATGTCGTCTACCTCGCCCGGACCACCCTGGACCTGCCCTTCGGCCCCGATTGCGCCTTCCCCAGCGCCGCCAAGACCGATCTGTTGCGGCAGGCCGACGGAATCGTAGGCGTAAGCCAGTACGTCGCCAACTACCTTTCGCGGTGGGGAGGCCTGGAGTCCGTGCACGTTCCCATCTCGCTGCTCGAGCCCGGCCCGTATCCTGAGCTCGGCCGATTCGACAACGAGTTTGTGACCATGGTCAACCCCTGCGCGGTGAAGGGCATCGCCATCTTCCTGGCTTTGGCGGACGCCATGCCCCAGGTGAAATTTGCCGCCGTACCCACTTGGGGCACCAATCAGGAGGATATGGCCGCGCTCCGCGCCAGGCCGAACGTGGAACTGCTTCCGCCCGCCGATAACGTCGATGCAGTGTTCTCCCGCACGCGCGTGCTGCTGGTCCCCTCGCTTTGGGCCGAGGCCCGCTCGCGCATCATTCCGGAGGCGATGCTGCGCGGGGTTCCGGTGCTCGCCTCCAACATCGGGGGCATCCCCGAGGCGATGCTCGGCGTGGATTATCTGCTGCCGGTGCGGCCCATCGAACGCTATCGCCCAGCCTTGGACGACCAAAAAGTCCCCGTGGCCGAGGTTCCGCCCCAGGACATCGGACCCTGGCGCGCCGCATTGGAGCTCTTGATCACGGACCGGGAACACTATGACGCCTTGTCGCGCCTGGCTCGCCAAACAGCGCTGGCCTATGCGGCCGGGCTGAGCGCGGAGCAGTTCGAGCGCTACCTCCAACAGATCCGCCAATCCCCGCTCAAGCGGCAGGTTGTGTCCCCCGCTGCGCTTTCCTCGCCGCTGGACAAGCTCTCGCCCGAGAAGCGGCGGCTGCTGGCGCTCCGGTTGAAAAAGTCGGAGCTGCCCGCGGGAGACCTGTGGTTTCCTGGCGCAGCGGGCGCCAAGGACGCTGTTTTTAGGCTCTTCTGTTTTCCTTTTGCCGGAGGAGGAACAACGGCTTTCCGGGGGTGGGCCGAAGCCATGCCGCAAGGAGTTGCGCTCTGTCCGGTGCGTTTGCCAGGCCGCGAAAGCCGCTTGAGCGAGCCGCCTTTCCGGGAAATGAGCGCGCTCGTGGGCGCCCTCGCTGAGGCGATCCCCCCCTACTTGGACCGGCCATTCGCGTTTTACGGGCACAGCATGGGCGCGGCCATCTCTTTCGAGCTGAGCCGGCGCTTACTGGCCAAAGGACTCGGCGCACCGGAGGCGCTCTTCGTCTCCGCCGCTCGCGCGCCGCACTTCCGCCAAGGCTGGGTCCCCCCGCCCGAGCCAACCGAGGAAGAGTTTCTGTGCGAGCTCGAACGGCTGGAGGGCATCCCGCCCGAGGTGCGCCAGAGCAGGGAACTGCTCGCCGTCATCCTTCCCGCCCTTCGGGCCGACGCCGCCCTCTACCGCAACTACGTCTACCCGGGGTCGGTGCCCCTGAACTGCCCGGTCTATGCCTATGGCGGCCAACAGGACCCCAACGTCCGGCCGGAACACCTCCAGGGATGGGGCCAGGAGACCTCCGGAGCCGTACACGTCCGGCTCTTCCCCGGCGGCCATTTCTTCATTCAGACTTCCCAGCGCGAGTTCCTGGCCGCTCTGGCCGAGGATCTGCGTCCGCTGCTGCGCAGCGGCGCGGCCCAGGCGTCCCAAAGCCCGTCCTGAAAACCCACCACAGCCCAGGTTCCTGTAAAAAGGGTGTTAAGCCTCCGATTGCCCCCGCCTTTTTGAAACCGCTCTCGCCGCCGGAAGCGCCTTCTAAAGATGGAGACAGGCTCGGTTCACCGGGCCGGAAGTGAGAGAGTCCGATGCCAACCAAACGGTTTCTGGTTTGCTGCGGTGGGCTGATCCCGGCATTGGTTGCCGCTTGGGCCATGTTTGCCGCTCAGCACCAAGGGGTGGTCACCAGCGGAGGGCGCCCGCTTCCCGGCGCTACGGTGACCGCCACGCAGGGCGACAAGCGCCTCATCACTACCACGGACGACAACGGCGCCTACTCGTTCTCGAACCTCGGCGAGGGGACCTGGACCATCGAAGTGGAGATGTTTGGTTTTCAAACGATGAAGCGGGAAGTCGATGCTTCCTCCCCGTCTCCCTTGCAATGGGATTTGAAACTCCTCTCCGACGCCGAAGTCCTGGCTGCCCTGACCGCCCGAACCAAGCGTGCCGCTTCGGAGGTGGCCGAGGCCAAGCCCGCGCCGCCATCCACCCCAATCCCCGCGGCGGAGGCGGCCCAGCCCGCCGCCGGAGCCGTCGCCGGGCGCGGCGCAGCCGGCAGAGCCCCGGCCGGTCCCGAGCAGGCGGTGGCCCGCACGACAGCCGGACAACGGAGCGACCAGGGACAGAGGCAAACCCAGGGTGGCCGCGGCGCCCGTGGCGGCAGGGGCGGTTTTGGCGGCGACGATCTGTCCTTCCAGCAAGTCGGCGTTAGTCAAGCTGCCGACGCATCCCTGTTCCGCCAGGAAGGCATCATCACGGATGAGATGAGCGCTGAGCTTTCCCCCAGCGCCGCGCAAGCTTTCGTGGTCCAGGGCAGCATGAGCAGCGCGCTGGGCATCCCTGGTCAGAATGACTGGGGCATGTTCGGCCGGGGCATGATGGGCGGCCCGGAGATGATGATGGCCATGGCGGGCCGGGGCATGGAAGGGCCAATGGGCATGATGGGACTTGGAGCGGACGGGCAGCCGTTGGGCCAGAGCGGTGACATGGCGCAAGGCGGCGAGCCGGTTGGCCGGGGTGGAATGGCAGGCGGTCCCATGATGGGCGGCCCCGGCGGCCGCGGCGGCGCTCCGATGATGGGTGGCGGACCAGGAGGCCGAGGGGAGATGGGCGGTCCTGGCGGCCGGGGCATGGCGGGCGGCCGCGGCGGGCCGGGACGCGGAATGCCCGAATGGATGGGCCGCGGAGGCGCGTTGGCGTTTGGCAACAATATGCGCAATCCCCAGATGCGCTATACCGGCAACCTGAGCATCAACGAGTCCAATTCCTTGCTGAACGCCCAGTCTTACTCCCTCAGCGGCCAAGACATCCCCAAGCCGTATTCCAATAGCACCAACGTCAACCTTTCCCTCGGCGGACCTCTTAAGATTCCCAAGTTGCTGAGCGGCAACCGCGGGCAGTTCACCGTGAACGTCGGCGTGGGCCGCAGCCGGGTCGGCCAGCAAGGCACGCTCACCACCATGCCCTCCGAGCTCGAGCGCGCCGGAGACTTCTCCCAGTCCGTCGCCTCCAGCGGGCAGCCGGCGGTCATCTATGATCCCTCCACCGGCGCTCCCTTCCCCGGCAACGTGGTGCCCGCCAGCCGCCAGGACCCGATTGCCAAGGCCTTGCTCGAATACTACCCCAGGCCCAATCTCCCCGGACAGATCCGCAACTTCCAGCTCCCCACCACGCGGTTCAACAACACAAACAGCGTCAACACCCGGCTTAACCAGACCGTCAGCACGCGGGACCGCCTCTCGGGCGGCTTCAGCTACTCGGGCGGCAACAACACCAACCCCAGCATCTTCGGCTTCACCGACACCGGCAGCAGCCGCGGCATCAGCGCCAATATCAGCTACTCGCGCAATTTCGGCAGCCGCCGCGTCCTGACCCTCAACTACAATTTCAGCCGCAACCGCAACCTGCTGTCCCCATTCTTCGCTTACCGGGACAACGTGGCCGAACGCCTGGGCATTCAAGGAGTCTCCACGGACCCCCTCAACTGGGGACCGCCCACCCTGAACTTCACCAACTTCGCCGGCCTCTCCGACAGCGCCGCCTCGCTCACCCGCAACCAAACCAGCGCTGTGGGCGGATCCTTTCTCATGGTCCACAAGACCCACAACCTCTCCTTCGGCGGCAACTTCCGCCGCCAGCAGAATAACCGCTACTCCGACAGCAACGGGCGCGGAACCTTCTCTTTCAACGGCTACCTCACCAGCGCCATCGTCAACGGCGCCGCCCTGCCGGGAACCGGCTTCGACCTCGCCGACTTCCTGCTCGGCAAGCCCACCACGGCGACGGTACGCTACGGAAATCCTTCCCTCTATTTCCGCGGTTCGCTAATTGACGCCTACGTGCAGGATGACTGGCGCCTCGCCGCTCGGCTTTCCGTGGTGTTCGGCCTGCGCTGGGATTACCAGACTCCCGTCACAGAAATCTATGACCGCATCGTCAACCTCGACATCGCTCCTCTGTTCACCGCGGTGGCGCAGGTCCTCCCTGGTCAAACCGGCCCGCTGACCGGGCGCGTCTACTCGCGCAGCCTTGTGAAGGGCGACGCCAACAACCTTTCGCCGCGGCTGGGCCTCGCCTGGCGGCCCAGCGCCAAACGCTCCACCGTCCTCCGAGCCGGCTACGGCGTCTACTTCAATAGCTCGGTCTACAGCAATGTCGCGTCCCAAATGTCCCAGCAGCCCCCGCTCGCCGTAGCTTACAACCTCAACATCCAGCAGAGCCCGCTGCTCCGCATCGCCGATGCATTCACCAATCCGGCCAACGTCAAGACCAATACCCTGACCACCAACACCTTCGCCGTCGATCCCGATTACCGTATCGGCTACGTGCAGCAGTGGAACTTCGCAATTCAGCAGAACCTCCCCTATTCGTTCCAGACCACGGTCAGCTACCAGGGATCGAAAGGGACGAACCTGAACCGGCAGTTCCTGCCCTGGGTCACGCCCCCCAATGCGCCCGCCGCGCCGTATCCCACCGGCTACGTCTACCAGACCTTCGGCGGCAACTCGATCTACCACGCCGGCTCCATCCAGTTGATGCGCCGCTTCCGCGCCGGATTGAGCGCCGGTGCCAGCTACGTCTTCTCTAAGTCCATTGACGACGGCGGCGCCGCGGGAGGCGCCAACCAGGCCCAGAACTGGCTGGACTTCCGCTCCGAGCGCGGCCTCTCCAGTTTCGATCAGCGCCACGCGGTCAACATCAACTTCTCCTACAGCACGGGCCAAGGACGCCGCGGCGGCGGCCTCATCACCGGCTGGAAAGGCCACCTGCTCAAGGACTGGAGCATCATGAGTCAGATCCAGATCGCCAGCAGCAACCCGATGACGGCCACCGTGGGCGGCAACCAGGTCTCGCGCGGCGCGGTCTCCCAAACGCTGCGCGCGGATGCCACCGGAATCCCGCTGAAGCCGGCGCCTGCCGGCTACTTATTCAACCCGCAGGCCTTCGCGGTGCCTGCTGCCGGCCTCTGGGGCAACGCGGGCCGTAACACCATCCCCGGTCCCATGCTGTTCAGCCTGAACGCCAGCGCGGGCCGCGTGTTCCGGCTCGGCGAACGCCGCAGCCTGGATTTGCAGCTCCGCGCCAACAACGCCTTGAACACCGTCGTGATCAACCGCTGGAACACCCAGCTCAACACCAACACCTTCGCGCTGCCCACGGGAGTCGCCCCCATGCGCAGCGTCACCTCGATGCTCCGGTTGAGGTTTTAGCCATGAAAAGATATGGGCTGGTTGCCATTGTTTTAATGGCGTTGGTCTTGGCTGCCCTGGCCCAGCAGGGCGACAGGCAGCCTTCCGCCAAACAGGAATTGAACGCGCCGCTGCTGAAACCTACGGTCAAGTTCGAGACGACCACCCAGTTGGTCATCGTGAATGTTGTGGCGAAGGACAGGGACGGCAAGCCGATCGAGAACTTGAAGGCGTCCGATTTCACCGTCTTCGAAGACGGCAAGCCGCAAGAAATCAAAGTCTTCGAGTATCAGCGCCTGGAGGATGCGCCTCTGCCGCCCGCGGCGAAGACCTTCGCCACCCGCCCGGAGGACAAGCCCCAAGAGCCGGAAGCGCCACAGCCGGCGCCCCGGGTGACCTCGGCCGTCCAGTCCACCATCACACCGGCCAAGCCCGGCGAGATCAAGTACAGGGACAGCCGCTTGCTCGTGCTGTACTTCGACTTTCAAGGCATGCCGGTCGAGGACCAGATCCGCGCCCAGGAAGGCGCCATCAAGTTCCTCACCACCCAGATGACCGCCGCCGACCGGGTGGCCATCATGAGCTACGCCGGACAGCTCAAGGTGCTCCACGATTTCACCGACGACCGCGATTCGCTGATTCGAACCGTCAAAGGGCTCGTGCTCGGCGAGGCCAGCGAAATGGCCAACGTGGTCAGCGACGAAAGCGCCGAAGACACCGGCGCGGCCTTCACCGCCGACGAGTCCGAGTTCAACATCTTCAACACCGACCGCCAGTTGACCGCTCTGGGCCAGGCGTTAAAGATGCTCGCCAGCCTCCCCGAGAAAAAGGCGCTGGTCTACTTCGCCAGCGGCGTCGCCCGCAGCGGCATCGACAACGACGCCCAGCTCCGCGCCACCATCAACACCGCGCTTCGAAGCAACGTGTCCATCTATCCGGTGGACGCCCGCGGGCTGGTGGCCATGGCTCCGGCCGGCAACGCCAACCGCGGATCCGGCGGAGGAGCGGGCAACCGCGGGAACTTCTCCGGCGGCGCGGGCCGCGCCATGATGGGCAACCTGTCCGGATCCCAGGACACCCTCTACGCTCTGGCTGCCGACACCGGAGGAAAGGCCTTCCTCGACAGCAACGACCTGGCCATGGGCGTCGCCCAGGCCCAGCGCGACATCGCCAGCTACTACATCCTCGGCTACTACAGCACCAATACGGCCATGGATGGCAAGTACCGCCGCATCAAGGTCCAGATCAACAACAACCTCAACGCCAAACTCGACTACCGCACCGGCTATTTCGCCAGCAAGGAGTTCAAACAATTCACCGCCTCCGACCGCGAGCGGCAACTGGAAGAGGCCCTCATGCTCGGCGATCCCATCACCGACCTCACCCTTGCCCTCGAGGTGGCTTACTTCCGGCTGGCCGCCGACCGATACTATGTCCCCGTCACCGTGAAGCTCCCCGGCTCGGATCTCGAGCTGGCCAAGCGCGGCGGCTCCCAAAGCACCCGCCTGGACTACATCTGCCAGGTCCGCGACACCCGGGGTCGCCTCATCGCCAGCGCGCGCGATTTCATCACCGTGAAACTGAAAGAGGACACGGCAGCAGATCTGTCCAAGAAAACCGTAGCCTACGACGTCGGCTTCGCGCTCCAACCGGGGACCTACACGCTCAAATTCCTCACCCGCGAGAACGAGACCGGCAAAATGGGCACGTTTGAAACCAAATTCACCGTCCCCGACCTAACGCAAGATGTCGGAATGCTTCCCATCAGCGCCGTCATCCTCAGCAATCAGCGCGAGAAGCTCGACAACGCCATCGGCAGCGCCGGTCCCAATCGCCGCCTGTTCAGCTTCAACCCGCTGGTGCGCGGCGGCGAAAAACTGGTCCCCAGCGTCACCCGCGTATTCCGCAAGGACCAGGAAATGTACGTCTTCCTAGAGGCCTACGAACCGAACGCCGAGACCACACAGCCGCTGGTGGCCACGCTCGGACTCTACCGGGGCAGGGTGAAGGCGTTCGAAACCGAGCCGGTGCGGATCACCGAAGGCCTGCACCCCCTGACCAAGGCCGTCCCCATCCGGTTCAGTTTCCCGTTGGACAAGTTGGAACCCGGACGCTATATCTGCCAGGTCAACGTGATCAACCCCAACGCAGGCCGCTTCGCCTACTGGCGCGCGCCGATCATCGTTCTCCCGTAGATGGCGCAGGCTGCCAGCCTGCGTCCAGAGGCGGACCGGCCTGTCCGCCCCAATGTCCTGAACCCGCCCGCTGCGGGGCAGGCCCTCCTTGTGTGTCAAGCTCCTTTTCTGGGGCAGGCCCTCGTTGTGAGGCAGGCGCTCCGCGTGGGACAGGCCCTCCCCTTGTGGGGCAGGCTTTCCAGCCTGCGGCCGACATTCCTGTCGGCCTTGGCCCCTTAACCCGCCGCCCACTTCCGTCCCAACGAGCATCTCTGTACCATGTTGCTTCATGGTTAGCACATATTCCGTGCTACACTGGATACGTGCCAGGTAAAAAGCAAAACTTGACCTTGGTCGTCGATGAAGACCTCCTTCTAGCCGCCCGCAAGGCTGCCCTAGACAGGCGCACCAGTGTCAACCAGCTCGTCCGCGACTTCCTCGCCTCCCTCGCCCAAGAACCCCTGCGGCGCCACTTGGCCCGGGTCCGCTTGGAAGCCGCTCTTGAAAAGGGCCTCGTGGAAGTGGGTCCGCGCACCTGGACCCGCGACGAACTGTATGACCGCTGACAAGCCGCTTGCACTGGTCGACACCAACATCCTGGTGTACGCCTTCGAGAAGGGCCATTCGGATCGCAAGGAGGCCGCCCGCAGGCTGCTTCGCGAGCTCATGGCAGACGACCGCCTGTGCCTCAGCACACAAGTCTTGCAGGAACTCTTCGTTACCTTGACCCGTAAAGTGCGGCAACCCTGCCCGCCCGCCGAGGCTCTCGCGGTTCTAGAAGACTTGTCTGCTTGGCCCGTGATGACCGTCGATTTTCCGGCCATTCGCGCCGCCGCCCAACTCTCCGGCCAGTCGGGCCTCTCCTTCTGGGACGCGCTCATCGTCGTCGCCGCCGCCCGCAGCGGCGCTTCGGTCCTTTACAGCGAAGACTTGAACCACGGCCAGGAAATCCTAGGCGTCCGCATCTTGAATCCCTTCGCCCTCACCTGATTCTCCTCCCGCCGCCATCTTTGCCCAGCTTTCGAAAGAGCCTCCTGTCCTGCGTCCGCACAATTTCCAAACACGCCCTCTTCTCCCCCAGTCGTGTCCGCCCCCTTTGGAGCATGCCGCCAGGCTTGCCACACCGGACGTTCGCGTGGAGCCCGCAGTCTTGCGTGCCACACCGGCAGTCCTGCCGGTGGTTGGCTTCTGATGTCTTTCCTCCCGTTCTGTAATACTAACCCCTGAAATCTTCCCCGCGCGCGAAGATCTTCATGTCGCCACGGTATCGAGTTGCCGGCGAGACCACAACCGCCATCGCTGTTTGGTTGCGGCCCTGCCGCGCTGTGATGCACGCCTCCTTCTGTAGGGCAGCCTCTTCGTTTGGCAGGCTGCCTTTGTGGGGCAGGCCTCCAGGCCTGCGGCCGGCATTCCTGCCGGCCTGGGTGCCCCTTACCCACCGCCCTTGTCGTTGTCCGCGCCCACTCACCATCTGCTCTTGCAGTGGGCCTTGTCCCCGCCCCGTACCGCGCCGGTCCCGTAGTATACTAACCACGGCCTGATTCCCGAGGAGGAACGCTCATGCTGCCTGACTATCTCACCAAGACAACTCCGGTCCCGGCCGCCAAACGCGCTCCCTGGTTTGTCAACACCGCGCCCAGCTACGCCGGGATCTTCCTGTGGGTCGTTTTCTATATGGAAATCGCCGCCGGCACACTCAACCGCGCCGGCCTCGGCCTCTCGCTGCTGGCCTTGCTGGTGGCCGCGCTGCTATGCTACGCGCTGTTCTACCGGGCGCCGGCTATGCTCGGCATGCAGACCGGCTACCCGCTGTACGTCGTGGGAAGCTCCACCTTCGGCGCCAAAGGCGGCTACCTGATGCCGGGCCTGCTGATGGGGCTCTTGCAGGTCGGCTGGCTGTCGGTCAACGCTTGGGTTTCAACCACCTTCATTCTCAGCGGCTTTGGCTCCAAGGCCGGCCCGGGATCCCTGCCGTTCATTGTCATCTCCGGGCTTTGGGCTTATGGGATGGCGTATGTGGGCGTGAAGGGGATCCAGTACGTGGCCCGCTTCGCGCTGTACCTCAACTTGATCCCCCTACTGATGATCTTGATCGTGTTCTCCCGTACGGCGGGCTCGGCGGCGAACTTCACGCCGGCCGAAGTGAATCCCTATGTTGGGTTCATGCTCCTCATTCAGATCGTGGTGGGCTTCTTCGCCACCGCCGGCGCCGCCGGAGCGGATTTCGCCATGAATAACCGCGACTCGCGCGACGTGCGCTGGGGCGGACTGACTGGCATAGCCCTGGCGATCCTCATCGCAGGCGGGCTGCCGCTCATCTCCGTCGCCGGCGCCCGCGTGCTCTTCAACATCGAGAGCTTCCGCTACGACGCCGTCATCTCCGCCATGGGCGGCTTCCTGGCGGCCGCCATGTTCTTCCTGTTCGCCATCGCCAGCATCCCGCCCGCCTGCTTCTCGTCGTTCATCATGGGCAATAGTTTCGCGACCATGATCCCAAGAATCCCCCGCATGGGCTCGAGCATGGCCGGCGCAACGGTAGCCTTTCTTTTGGCGATGACCGGCGCGGCGGGCAACCTGGTGGGCGTGTTCACCATCATCGGCGCCTCGTTCGGCCCGATTTGCGGCGCCATCCTCGCAGACTACCTGCTGGCCGGCAAGAAATGGGCCGGGCCTCGCGAAGGCGTCAGCATCCCTGGCTACGCCGCCTGGGCCGTGGGCTTCGTGATCGGCATTCTGCCCTTCCTGCCCATCTCGCCGGAGGTCAAGCCGTACCTGCAACCCGCGGCGGTCTACAGCTTCATCGCCGGTTTCCTGGTCTACTACATTCTGGCCAAGGCCGGATTGGAATCCAAGACCTTGCCCCTGCCGTCCGCGTCCGCCGCGGATTGATCCGCCCGGCGCGGCTTACCGCGCCTCGCGCCGATAGGCACTCAAGACGAACGGCGGGGAGCGTTACACTGCAATCTTATGCTGGTGACCCAACTCCCCGCCGTGGACTCCGCCGCCGAGATCTGCGATCTGCGCTCGGCCCTTGGTTTTCTTAAGAGCATTCCGGGCCAGTTGGCTTGGACGGAACATCCGGTCGATCCCCGCGAGGAGCTCGCCGCGGTCTACAAACAAGTCGGCGCCGGCTCTCCGCTGCCCCCGCCGGTGGGCTCGGGCCCCGCTCTGATCTTCGAAAACTTGAAGGGCTTTTCCCTGCCCGTCGTGGCGGGCCTGCTCGCCTCACGCGAGCGGACCGCGCTCCTGCTGAGAAGCTCTTCCGCGAGACTCCCTTTCGATTTGCTGGAAGCCCTCCACCACCCCCTGCTCCCAATCACGGTTTCCCACGCCGAGGCCCCGTGCCAAGAGACCATCTTGCGCCCGCCGTTCGATCTCCGCACCCTGCTGCCCGCCATCACCCACACCAGTCGCGACGCCGGCCCCTACATCACCCTCGGCCTGCTGCGGGCCGAGGATCCCGAGACCGGCCAAGCGGACGTCACGATTCACCGCCTCTGCCTCCAGGGAGCCGACCGCCTCAGCATCTACTTCGTCCCCGGCCGCCACATCGACCAGTTCCGCGCCAAAGCCGAAGCCGCCGGCCGCTCCCTGCCCGTCTCGGTCAGCATCGGCCTGGATCCAGCCATCTACGTGGCCGCCTGCTTCGAGCCGCCGACCACGCCGCTGGGCCTGGATGAGTTGACCGTCGCCGGAGCACTGCGGCGCCGTCCCGTGGAGCTGGTGGATTGCGTTTCGGTCCCGGCCAAGGCCCTGGCCCGCGCCGAAATCGTCCTGGAGGGTGCAATCCTGCCCGGCGACCGCATCCGCGAAGACGCCCCCAGCGGCTCCGGCTGCGCCATGCCCGAGTTCCCCGGCTACATGGGCGTCGCCCAGCCGGAGCTCCCGGTGCTTCGGGTGACCGCCGTCACCCACCGCCGCAACCCAATCTTCCAAACGCTCGTCGGCCCTGCCCTCGAGCACACCAACCTCACCGGTATCCCCACCGAGGCCAGCATCCTGCGGCTGGTCGAGGACACCATGCCCGGCCGTCTCACAGGCATTTATTGCCATCCCGCCGGCGGCGGCAAATACCTTGCCATCCTCCAGTTCCGCAAGCTATCGCCCAGCGACGAGGGCCGGCCCCGCCAGGCCGCCCTGGCAGCCTTCGCCGCTTTCCCGGAGCTGAAACACGTCATCCTGGTGGACGATGACGTCAACATCTTCGACAACGATGACGTCTTCTGGGCCATGACCACGCGCTACCAGGGCGATGCAAGCACCGTCTTCATTCCGGGCGTGCGCTGCCACCCGCTCGATCCCTCGCAGGCCCCCGAGTTCAGTCCTTTCCTGCGCGCCCCGGGCCTCTCCTGCAAGACCATCTTCGATTGCACCGTTCCCTACGCCATGCGGGACCGCTTCCGGCGGCCGGAGTTCATGCCTGTCGATCTGGCAGAATACGAGATCCGGAGTTGACCGCCCGCCACAGCAGCCACCCCGCCGCGGGCCCTGCGGCCGCCATCAGAAACGCCACATCCCAGCGGCCGGCATCAATCAGCTTTCCGAACACCGGCATCGCCGCCGCCACCCCCGCCGACCAGGCTCCTGCGCCCAGCCCCGCCAGCAGTCCCGAGTGCGCCGCCGAGTACACATGCGTGGCGTACGCCACGGTGAGGATGATGAAGCCTCCCGCCACAAACATCGCCAGCCACAGCAGCCCCATCACCGCGGGAAGGTTGCGAATGTGCGGCGCCGCCGCCAGCGGGGCGGCCAGCAGGCAGCCGGCGGCCATCAGACGGCCCAGACCCCGCACACGGCCTTCTTTCGGCAGCCGGTCCACAAGCCACCCCCAGAAAAAATAACCCGTCTCCCAGCCCAATGGCGGGATCCACAGCAGCTTCCCGATCAGCGCCTGCGACGCTCCGAAGCCCCGGTTCAAGTACAAAGCCGCCGCGTAAATGACGAAAGCGATCGGCAGAGCCCCCAGCGTGTATGCCCCCATGTAGCTCCATAGCCTCGGGTCCCGAAAGCTGGGCCTGCGCTCCTCGGATGGCTCCGCTGTGCTCCGTCGGTGCTCGCGCACCTCCGGCCTCCGGCTCACAAAGAGCCATAGCGACAACCACAAAGTCCCAATGAGCCCCGTAAACAGGAACGCCGCGCGCCAGCCCCACGCCAGCGCGATCGGGGTGACAATGAGCGGCGTCAGCACCGCCCCCAGCGACCCGCCGCTGTAGGCCAGCGCCACCCCGCGCGCCCGCAACTGAACGGGCAGCGTCTGCGTCACCGTGCGCAGCCCGCCCGGAAACGTCGCGCCCTCCCCAAATCCCAGCACCGCCCGCGCCGCCGCAAAGCCCAGGAAACCCGCCGCCGCCGCGTGCGACACCGAAGCCACCGTCCACAGCGCCACCGCGGCCATCATCCCGGCCCGCACTCCAAAGCGGTCCAGCCACCGCCCCCACAGGGGATTGGCGAGCATGTAAGCAACGGAGAACGCGGAAATGACAAAACCGTACTCTTCCGCCGTGAGGCGCGTCTCGCGAAGGATCGTCGGCGCCAGGATGGCCAGCGTGTTCCGGTCAATATAGCTGATCAGGGACACCAGCAGCATCGTCGCTGCTGGAATCCACAGGCTGACCCGTCTCACGCTCCGTTCCAGCGGCGGAAGGCCACCACGGCGTTCAGCCCGCCAAAGGCAAAGGAGTTCGACAACGCGTACTCGGCCCGGGCAGGCCGCGCCGCATTGGGCACATAATCGAGATCACATTCCGGGTCCGGCTCGGTGAAATTCGCCGTCGGCGGCAGGACGCCGTGATGCAGCGCCAGCACCGTCGCCACCGCCTCCAGCCCGCCGGCAGCGCCCAGCGCGTGGCCGTGCATGGACTTGGTCGAGCTGACCGCCAGCCGCTCGGCGTGCGGTCCGAACACCTCCCGGATCGCCCGGGTCTCAGTGGGATCGTTGGCCGGGGTCCCCGTGCCGTGCGCGTTGATGTAGCCCACGGCTTCGGGCGCGATGCCGCCGTCGGCCAGCGCCATGCGCATCGCCCGCGCCGGCCCCTCCACCGAGGGCTGCGTAATGTGGTGCGCGTCGCTGGACATGCCAAAACCCGCCACCTCGGCATAGATCCGTGCGCCGCGCGCCAGGGCAGCCTCCAGAGTTTCCAACACCAGCATCGCTGCCCCCTCGCCCAGGATCATCCCCCGGCGGTCCCGGCAAAAGGGCCGGCAGGTGTCCGGCGACACCACGCGCAGCGCCTCCCAGGCTTTCAATAGCCCCATGCTGAATGGCGCTTCGCTGCCCCCCGTAATGGCCAAATCCGAAACTCCCTGCCGCACAAGCCAGAAAGCCTGCCCGATCGCGTGATTGGAAGAGGAACACGCCGTCGAGATCGTATACACCGGTCCGTGCAAACCATACTCCAGCGAGATCCGGCTGGCCCCCGCGTTAGCCATCGTGCGCGGGATCGTAAGCGGATGCACCCGCGGCCGCCGTTCCAGATAGAGATCCACGAAACCCTGGTCCTGCGTGCACTGTCCGCCCACGCAGGATCCGGTCACCACCGCCGCGCTGTCCCGCAACTCAGGGGTCCACTCGATGCCCGCATCCGCCACCGCCTCCCGCGCCGCAATCAGCGAAAACTGCGCAAACCGGTCCAGGAAGCCCGACTCTTTGGGATCCAGGTAGTCGTCCGGGTTGTAGCCGCGCACCTCCGCCCCGTTCTGAAAACGAAGCTGGGAGCAATCCACCGACTCGATGGGCCCAATCCCGCTCCGCACCTCGCGCAGCGCCTCCCAAAAAGCCGCCCGGTCCCGGCCCAAGGCCGAAATCACTCCCAGGCCGGTCACCACCACGCGCCGCAGTCCCATCGCCTAACTCGCGCCGCCGCTAGCAGCCACCAGCTTTCCGATCCCTTCGATCATCTGGGCCACGCTCCGAATCTCGCGCGTGTCCTCATCCGGAATGCTGATCTGGAACTCCTCCTCCAGGGCGAACAGAATGTTCACCGAATCCAGGCTGTCGAGCCCCAGTTCCTCAAACGTGCTCTCCGGCGTGATCTTCTCCTTGGGGATCCGCTGGGTCTTGGCGATCACAGAGATGACTCTGTCGGTCAGGTCGTTGGACATAGAATCTGGCTCACCGTCTTCAAGCTGTAGCCTCTTGCCCGAAGCTCCGGGATCAGGAGCCGCACCGCTTCAACCGTGGCGCGGATGTCCGGTCGGGGTTCGCCCGACCGTCCGTCATGCAGGCAAAAGATGGCGCCGTTACGAGCATACCGCAACAGCCGTCTCACAATCTTCCCCGCGGGCAGCCGCCAGTCCATGCCGATCGCGGTCCACGCCACGCCTACAAGCCCCAGCTCGCGCAGCGCCTTCCGCATTCCGAACCAGCGCCCGCCGTACGGCGCCCGGAACAGGCGAGGCTCGACCCCGGTCACGGCCGCGATCGTCTCCTGCGCCCGGCGGATCTCCTCTAGTACGAAGTCTGGAGACCTCAAGAACAACCTCCGGTGCGAGTCCGCGTGATTGCCGGCCTCGTGGCCTTCCCGCACCACCTGCCGGGCAATCTCCGGCAGCCGGCGCACGCTGGCCCCGCAGAAAAAGAACGTGGAGGGAGCCTCCAGGCTCCCGAGCACTTCGAGCAGCTCCGGCGTCGATTCGCTGGGGCCGTCGTCAAACGTCAGCGCAATCCACGGCTGGTCCCGGCGTCCGCGCCAAACGTTCGGCCCGAAGACGGAGCTGGACCTGCCGCCCACCGCCCAAGCCATCCCGCAAGCGCCCAGAAGTGCAGCCGCCCCTGCGCTCTCCACCAGCATGCCGCGAATTGTAGCATACGCCCGCCGGGGGCTTCCCAAAACCGCACACCCGCTCCGCCGCCCGCCGGATTCACGCGCTCAGGCTGCAATCCACGCACAAGCTCTCCAGTGGACGCCCGATCGCCAGCGCCAGATCCTGGATGCTGTTGTACTCCAGATCCTCCACGCCCAAATACCGGGCGCGCTCCGCAAGCGACGGGATCCGGTCCACCAGCAGCTCGCCCTTCCGTGTGGTCTTGCCCCACCGGCAGTGGCTGCGCAGCTCCGGGTTGGAGATCCGCAGATGGATCTCCTTCACCCCCGCCTGCCGCAGCTTGGGCACCAGATCGGTCTGCGTCTGCGTGCCCCGCACAATCGAGTCGTCGCAGATCACGACCACTTTGCCGGTGCAGTCCTCCCCGCTCGCCAGCAGTTTGATGCGCGCCTCCCGGTCCCGCTGCGCTTGGTCCTGGGGAATGAAGCTCCGGCCCGCATAGGGGTACTTCAGCAACAGTTCGTCGTACAGCGGGATCCGCCGGATCTTGCCCGCCATCATCTGACGGCAAAACTCTTGGTGGTAGCCGATGGCGTGGAACCGCCCCGAGTCCGGAACCGGAATCACGATATCCGGGATGAACCCGCGCTGGATGTCTTTGGCCGCCAGCGCTGCCCCCAGCCGCTTGCGCACCAAGGAGCCCGGCACGCCGCCCGTGGCATTATTGGGAAAACCCGTGTAGACCCAGTAGAAGCTGCACACCTGCTGGCGCGGCGACTCCAGCTTGCATTTGGTCTCGTAGCGCCCGTTTTTCAGCAGGAGAATCTCGCCCGGCTCCACGTCCCTCACCCGCCGGAATCCCAGGTTCTTGAAGCCTCCCGACTCGGAAGCCACCGCAACCGCCCCCTCCTTCTCGCCGATTACCAGCGGCCAGCGCCCCATCGGACAGCGCGCCGCGTAAATTCCTTCTTCGCTCAGAAGGAGCACGGAGGCGGCGCCTTCCATCTCGCGCATCAAATGCTGAATCCCGGCCGTCACGTCCGCGCCCTGGGCGGCGAGCGTCAGAATCATCTCAATGTCGTCGCCCCGGGTGAAGATGTGCCCCTGCTGTTTGTAGCGCGCCAGCAACACGGGCAAGTTTGTCAAATTTCCCGCGAAGCACGCCGCCATCCGGCCCAGCCGCGACTCCGTATAGTACGGCTCCCGGACGCCCCCGCAGTAACCGATCCCCTCGGTCCCCTCCAGCCCCTCCATGTCGCTCGAAAACGTCGCGCGGAACCGCCCCCGGTGCGTCCGGATCCGGAACTCCCCGTCCCGGAACGTGGACAGACCGGCGTAATCTTCGCCGAGGTGCTGGTGATAGAAGGTCCCCCAAAACAGGTCTTCGAGAAACGCTCCCTGGTATTTCCTAGGATCGATACTGAGCCCAAACAAGCCTGCCATCTCGACATCTCCCAACGGGCAATGAAAACAGGAAGGATAGCGCGGACAAGCCCCGCTGCGCCAGCCGCGCAAAGTTGTATACTGGCTGCTTTGCCGGACGCTTGGTCCGGCCCGCTGAGTTCCAGATGCCCGAGCCCCTTTGAGGTGACCGTCCATGAAGATTACGGAAATCCCCGCGTCCCAACTCGATCCCAAGCAATTTATCCGCGCGCAAACCGAGGCCATCGCCCGCACCGTGGGAGACGCCACGGCCATCACTGCGCTGTCGGGCGGTGTCGATTCAGCCGCCGTCACCGTGCTCGGCCATAGGGCCCTGGGAAAGAAGCTGATCGTCTGCTTCATCGAAAATGGCCTGATGCGCAAAGGCGAGCCGCAGCAAGTCGTCCGCACTTTCCGGGAGCTGGGCATAAAGGTCAAGGTCATCGACGCCCGGCAAGCCTTCTTCGACGCCTTGCGCGGCATCCGGGACCCGGAGCAAAAGCGCGAGGCCATCACCCGCACCTTCTACCGCGATGTCTTCGGCAAGCTGGTCCGGGAAAGCGGCGCCCGCTTCCTGCTTCAGGGCACCATCCTCACCGACGTCGAAGAAACCGTCGCCGGCGTCAAACGTCAGCACAACGTGCTGGCTCAGTTGGGCATCGACCCGCAGGAAGCCTACGGGTACGGCGTTATCGAGCCGCTGGTGCAACTGCGCAAAGACGGCGTGCGCAAGCTGGCCAAGGCGCTGGGGCTGCCCAAGTCCACTTACGAGCGCATGCCGTTCCCCGGTCCCGCGCTCGCCGCCCGCGTCGTGGGGGAAGCCACGCCGGAATCCATCGAGCTGGTGCGCAAGGCCACCGCCATCGTGGAAGAAGTGCTGGCCAACGTGCGCAAGTTCCAGTGTATGGCCATCCTGCACGAGGACCAGTTCACCGGCATCCGCAAAGGGAGGCGGGAATTCGGCCGCCAGATCGAAGTGCGCTGCTGGGATAGCGTGGATGCGCGCACGGCCGCCCCGGTCTGGCTCACTCCCCGGCTCCTGTCGCTTTTGGCCGCCCGGCTGACCAAGGAAGTTCCTGGCGTCGTCAGCGTCACCTACAACATCGCCTCCAAGCCTCCCTCGACCATGGAAGCGGTGTAGCCTCTGGGCGCTCCTCAGCGGGCCTGCGGAGAGGCTGCCGCCGCGGCGCTCCGCTTGAATCCGTGCCGCACCTTCGGCGCAGGCAGACTGGCTAAGTATGCCAGCAGATCGCTGTCTGTGAGCGTGAAAACCGATGAGCTTGGCGTCTTCGCCGGTTCCTCGTTCAAGCGCTCACCCAGCAGGCGCAGACAAAGCGCCGGCCCCACCTGAAGATTCACGTGGCGCCGCGTGAACAGCTCCAGGTCCGCATGCACCGTGAATGCCGTTTTCTGCTCTCCGGGAACCACATGCTCGAAGTGATAACGCCGGATGCTTCCCTGCTGCTCAAAGCCAAGATAGCGCAGCTCCGCGGCTCCCACGCGCTTTTCTCTTAGCCCCGCCGGCTGCCGCATCCGCTGAACCACCACGTGCAGCGCCTTCGGCTTCCGCCCCGCTTCCAGTTCGAAACTCACCACCTGTCCCACGGCCAGACTCGGCACATCGTAGGCCAGCACATCTGCGGGACAGAATTCCACGGTTCGCCCATCCTCGGCGGCGATGAGGCCAGTGGCGTCGCCTTCATCCAGGCTCTTGATCGTGCCGTTCATGGAATGCCGTCTCCTTTCCTTTCTGGTAAGTTTGTGGCGCGGCAACCGCACCGGGGAGCTCTCCCTGTCCCGGCTGCCGTGCCTTTGAAACGAGCCGCCGGGATTACCAGCGCCTGCCGCGCCGCTCTCCACCACCGCCGTCGGCCCTCGGCCGGGCTTCGTTCACGTTCAGCGAACGGCCTCCCAGCTCGGTCCCGTTCAGGGCCTCTATGGCGCGGTCGGCTTCCGCCGCATCCGTCATCTCGACAAAAGCAAAGCCTCTCGGCCGCCCGGTGTCGCGGTCTGTAATCAGGTGGACGCGCTCAATGGCTCCATAAGGCTGGAACAGCGAACGAATCGATTCTTCGGTGGCGCCGAAGTCCAAATTGCCTACAAAAATGTTTTTCAAAGTTTCTCCTTAGCTGTTTGAAGGCGGGCTGTTCCAGGAAGAGAGTAAGGTCGACCCAGTCGGCGGGACACTCAAACGCACCCTCAGTATAGCACGATGTTGCTGCTATCATTCTCTTAAAGTGTCCCTGAGCCAGATCCCAAACGGCGGCAAGCGCATCGTCCTTACCGCCCCGCTCACCGAAACGATCGATCACGCGGGCTTCTTCATCCAAATGGGCGTGGCCTCCATGCCCAAGCGATTCGAGGCCATTTTCAACTCCAAGTACCCCGGCTGGAAGAACGTTGAGCGCAATCCGGACGGCTCCGCCCGCACCATGCCCGCCGGAGTGCGCACGCTCGAGGCTGCGCTGCTCCGCGAGTTCCCTGAAGAGGAAGTCGTGGCCTGCTATCCGGAGGACCTGGACCTCCACATTGGCCCCCGCACGCGCCTGGTGGCGGTTTCCACGCACAACCCGCTCGGGGTCACCTTCGCCGCGGGTGTCTACGCCTCGATCTTCGGATCCTCCGCGGAGCCGGTAAACGCTTATTACTCCACGCAGCTCTTCCGGCGCATCCATGCCAACCCGCACCGGCCCAACTTCAAAGTCATCGCCGGAGGTTCGGGAGGATGGCAGATTGTCCATACCGGCGCCTTCGGTCAGTTGGGAATCGACTGCGTGGTCGAAGGGCGCGCCGAATCCCCCGAGGTGATGCAGCTCATCCGCCGCGCGCTCGGCGGTGAGCCGCTGCCCCGCCATTTCCGCGCCGCCCATCCGCGCAGCCGCGATTCCATTCTGGTCCCCGAAAAGCGCACCTCGTTTGGCGTCATCGAAATGACCACCGGCTGCGGCCGCCGCTGTCACTTCTGCGTGCCCGATCTCAGTCCTCAGCTCGATGTGCCCAAGGAGAAGATCCTGCGGGCTGTACACGCCAACCTGCGTCAGGGCAACCGGCAGATCTCCCTCGCCACCGAGGACATGTTCATCTGGGGCCAGGTGGGCACGGGCGTGCCTTTCTACTTCCCCAATCGCAAGGCGCTGCTGGACCTATACTCGGACATCGCCGCGGCCCCCGGCCTGGAGCACATCCTGCTGAGCCACGCCACGATCGCTCCCGCCGTGGTCGACCCCCTGCTCATTGCAAAACTCAGCGAAATCCTGCTGGACAAAAGCCCCCTTCACCTGCCCGCCTTCAGCACCCACCCCCGGAAGAAGATCCTCAGCCCGCTCATGGGCCTGGAAACCGGCTCGGTCAGCATGGCTCGCGCCATCATGCCCAGCAAGGCGGTTCCGTTTTCGATCGAGGATTGGCCGAGCGTGGTGATTCAGGCGCTGACGGTGCTCAACCGCCATAACTGGTTTCCCGTATTGACCCTCATGATCGGCAACCCCGGCGAGACGGACGAGGACGTGATGGCCACTCTCGATCTGGTCTATGAAATCGAGCGGAGAGGCCTGTTCGCTTTCCTGGTTCCATCGATCTTCACGCCCCTGCTGAGCACCCGCATGGAAGGCAAGAAAGGCGTCACACACACCCGCGACCTCACGCCCCTCCAGTGGCAGTTGATGATGAAGTGCTGGAGCATGAATCTTAGCCCCGGCCTGTACAGTTGGTGGGGACCGCTCGCCTGGCGCCTGGGCGCGATTCTGTTATGGCTGTTCCGGCTGCGGAGGCTGAACGGGCCGGCCTTCACTTGGCCTCTGCTGCTTTTCGCCAACGCGCTGCCCGAGCGCCTCATGCAGCGCCTCGGGAAGCTCTACACTCCCCGGCCCCTCGCAGTGAAGAGCCGCAAAGAGCTGCTGGCCTCGATCAAGCCGGAACACAGAAAGCACCTGCACGCCGACAACGGAGACCTTCCCTGACCTGGCGTCTTGCCCGCCGCAGCCCACCCTGTCCGCCCGAATCGCGTATGCATCCCTCTGTGGAGCAGGCCCTTTTGTGGGGCAGTCCCTCTGTGGGGCGGGCTTTCTAGCCTGCGGCCGGCATTCCTGCCGGCCTTGGCCCCCTTTACCCTCGGCCCTCTCTTCCACCCAATCGCGTCTTTAGGGGCGGCCCAGCGTGTCCGCCCCCTCTTTTCCACCTCTGTGTCCTCTGTACTACTAGCCCGTAGATTCTTTTCTTCCCGCGAAGATTTTTACGCCGCAACCGGAGTGAGTTGCCGAACCGTAGAGCGGAGTGCGGTCAGGATGGCCAGGATGGCTTTGCGCCC
>Ga0101944_10000833_pt1 | contig 80746 bp, 51 predicted proteins | sample DewCreD2012metaG_FD_75245 | JGI IMG/M metagenome (GOLD analysis project Ga0101944, IMG submission 75245) | Hot spring sediment bacterial and archeal communities from British Columbia, Canada, to study Microbial Dark Matter (Phase II) - Dewar... ... | reverse complement strand
GAACGCGCGCGCATTTCTTTCGCCCCTGGCGGGGCTGAGCACAACGATGCCTCCCAAACCAGGCGATCCCCTCACGAAAGAGACACTTGGCATTCCACTGAAAACAGCGAGGAACCAAAAAATTCAGGCGCCCTCGGGCCGCGTTCAGCCGGCGGCCTTTCGCGACCGCCCCCGGGGCGGCGGGCTTTGGCGGGCGGCGCGGCAGGCTGCGGGCCGCCGGGCGCGGCAAGCCCGGCAGGGAACACCGCCATGTCCGCCATCATGCCCGCGCTGAAGCTCGATGACGACGCCGTCTGGCGCCGGTATTTCCTGCCTTACCAGGCCCGCTGGATACTGGACGAGGCGCGGCTCTGCCTGGCGGAGAAATCGGTGCGCATCGGCTGGACCTTCGCGGACGCCTTCAAAAACGTGCGCAAGCGCCTGCGCCATCCGCGCCGCGATTACCTGTTCACCAGCAAGGACGAAGCCACCGCGCTGGAATACCTCCGCGCCTGCCAGCGTTTTTGCGAATGGTTTGATTTCACCCGGTTCGTGATCTCCCGGGGCATGGTGACTTTGAAAACCGGCCGGCGCGGCGGCGCCGGCGCGGAAATCAAAGCCGGGCAGATCAAGTTCGACAACGGCTCGCGCATCCTCGCTTTCAGCTCGAATCCCAACGCGCTGCGCGCCTATGGCGGGGACGTGGGAATGGATGAGTTTGCGTTTCATCCCGAGGCCGCCGCGCTCTGGGCCGCCGCCTCGGGCCGCGCCACTTGGGGCTACGACCTGGCGGTGTGGTCGTCGCACAACGGCGCCCACACCCTGTTCCATCGCTTTGCCCGCGAAGCCGCCGCCGGCTTGGGCGGCTGGAGCTATTATCGCGTCACCATGCCCGAGGCCCTCGACCTGGGACTGCTCGAAAAAATCAACGCGGTCACCGGCCGCACTTTCACCCGCGAACAATTCCTGGCCGATTGCCAGGCGCGCGCCCGGCTGCCGGAGGTCTTCGAGCAGGAATACCTCTGCCAGCCGGCGGGCGACGCGGCCGCGCTGGTCCCGTGGCAGGTGCTCGAGCGGTGCCTGACCACCGCGCCCATCGAACGCCGGCATCTCGAGGCGCCGGCGGTGGAAAGCCAGTTCGGCGCTTACGATCCGCGCCAGCCCAAAACGCGGGCGCAGCGCATTCGACACTTCCTGCGGGAGGCTTTTTCCCGCGCCTTCGGCGGCGGATGGCCCTGCCGCCTCGGCTTTGACGTGGCGGCTTCGGGCGCGGGGGACCTTGCCGCCTTTTACGTGGATCAATGGCAACCGCCTGAATTGCGATTGGCCGCGCTGCTGACCTGCCGGACCCAGGACTGGCATTTCCTGGCCACCACCCTGGAAACCTTCCTGCGCGAACTTCCCGCCGCGCGCGGCTGCGGCGACGAGACCGGCCTGGGCCGGCAAATCTGCTGGGAGGCGGCCCGCCAGTTCCCGGGCGCCTTTCGGCCCGTCAATTTCAGCCGGGAAAAGACCGCCCTCGGTTTCCTGCTCTTGAACCAGCTCACCGCGGGCGCCAAGCGGGTCCCCCGCGATCAACCGGACATCGCGGCGGATTTTATGGCGTTGCGCAAAGTCTATCGGGGCGGACACTGGACTTTTACCGAGGGGCGCAATCCGTTGAACCCGGATTCGCATGGGGACATCGCATGGGCCGGCGCTTTGGCCAGCCGGGCGAACGAGACTCCAGCGGGTGTGCAGGCAGTGGTGCTGGGATAGCTCGCGGAAAAGCGGCGGGGCAGGATTCCCGTCCGTGTGGGTTGGTTCCAGGCAGCCGCAGCTATTGGCCAGCTAGGAGCGTGCGGGTTTAACGCCCGAAACCTACGGACGGGAAGCCTGCCCCGTCAAAACCGTCCTCCGCGCTTTTCTTTCAACGCGCCTATTCCCACCAGTAAAAATACACCCCGGCCGAGGCCTCGCAAGCGGATAGGCGCTGATTCTTTTGTCGGCAGCTTGCTGATTAAAACACCGGGGAACACTCGGAAAGGGAGACCCGTTCACCAGCGCTCGAAATTATCGGGCGCTGCGGTTGCACAAGACGCCGGCCGATTGTTTTCGTTTCGGTTTATCCACTGGACGCGTCGAGGGACCAACCGTTTTTCGTTACCTTGCGATGTGGCAAAATACCGACTTTTCGGCGCGATTGTTTTTTAGGAATAATTTGGTGGAAATAGGTTTTTTTTGTGGCAGATTATTAGATAAGTTAAACAAGAGAACTTTTGCCCGGTGGCAGGCGAGAAAGAAAAAAATGCGAAAAACAGCGCTTAAAGACATTGGCAAGCAAGAAGTGCCGGCGGCCGCTTCGGCGGCCACCGCGCGTGTGCTTTTGGTGGACGATCACGCCGTGGTGCGGCAAGGCCTGAAGCAAATCCTTCAGGAGGCCTTCCCGCAACAGAAATACGGAGAGGCGGGCGACTTCAACCAGGCGCTGGCCCTGCTGCAAAAGCAAAAATGGGACCTGCTGGTGTTGGACCTGACCCTGCCGGGGCCGTCCGGGCTGGATTTGCTCAAGGAGATGCGGATGCAGGGCCTTAAGGTGCCCACGTTGGTGCTGAGCGTCCATAGCGAGGAGCAATACGCCATTCGCGCCCTGCGCGGGGGCGCCGCGGGTTACCTCTGCAAATCGGCCGCGCCGCAGGAATTTGTCGGCGCCGTCGAGCGCATCCTCGGCGGGCATTGCTATTTGTCGGCGACGGTGACGGAGCGGCTGGCGCAGGCGGTGCGCGGGCCGCGCAACAAGGTCGGCCTCGAACGGCTCTCGGACCGGGAGCTGGAGGTGCTGCGCTTGATCGGCATGGGCCGCAGCGTCAAGCAAATCGGCGAGCAGCTCAACCTGAGCGTCAAAACCATCAGCACCTACCGCGCGCGCTTGCTGGTCAAACTCGAGGTGGACACCACCGCCCACCTGATGCGCTACGCCATGGACGAGGGGCTGGTGGAATAGCCGGTCTTCAGGACAACTGGCGGCGGATGCTTTCTCGCAGCGCGGCGATGATTCGCCCGACCTGCTCCGCTGTCGCGCAATACGGCGGCATGATGACCACCACATTGCCGATGGGCCGCGTCAGCACCCCCAGCCGGGCCATCTCCGCCGCCACGCGCGCGCCCGCTTGTTCCCGCCATTCGTAAGGCTGGCGCGTCCGCCAATCCCGCACCAGTTCGATTCCGGCGACCAGCCCGCACTGGCGGATGTCGCCCACCCGCGGCGAGTCCCAAAGGGTCGCCAATTGCTCCCGCAGCGCGCGCTGCAGGCGGCGGCGCGCGGCCAGGCCGGCCGGTTTTTGCAGCAGGTCCAGGCTGGCCAGGGCAACGGCGGCGCCGAGTTGGTTGCCGGTGTAGCTGTGGCCGTGAAAAAAAGTTTTGAATTCCTCGTAGCGGCCGAGGAACACCTCGAACACGGCGCGGGTGACGAGCGTGGCCGCCATGGGCAGATAGCCGCCCGTAAGCCCCTTGGCCAGCGCCAGCAAATCGGGCTGCACGCCTTCCTGATGGCAGGCCAGCAAGGAGGCCGCTCGCCTGGATTGGCCCGCCGGAGGCGCATCCGTCACCCGGCCAAAACCGGTCATCACTTCATCCGCCACCAGCAAGGCGCCGTGTGCCCGGGCGATGGCGGCGGCCTGCCGCAGCCAGCCGACGGGCTGCGGAATCAGGCCGGCGGCCCCTTGCATGACCGGCTCGAAGACAAAGGCGGAATAAGGCCGGCCGCGGCGCCGGGCCTGGGCGAAACGGTCTTCCAACACCCGCAGGCATTCCCAGCGGCATTGGCGATACTCGCGGGCGTCGGCCCGCTCGGGCTGGGCGCGATTGAAACGGCAGCGATAGCAATAGGGCGCCATCACTTGATCGCTCTTGAACAGCAGCCCCCGGAAGCGCCGGTGAAAAAGGTCTATGTGCCCCAGGCTCACCGCCCCGATGGTGTCGCCGTGATAAGCGCCGCCCAGCGAAAGAAAACGCGGCCGGCGCCCCGGCGCGGTGCGGCGCGCGTATTCGTAGGCCATTTTGAGGGCGGCTTCCATGGCGGTCGAACCGTCATCGGAATAGAACACCTTGGCCAGTTCCGGTTGCCCGCGCGGGCGAGGCCGTTGCCGGGCCGCGTCCACCAGGCGGGCCGCCAGCCGCGCCGCCGGTTCGTTGGCCAAACCGAGCGCCGAGGAGTGCGCGATTTTTTTCAGTTGCCGTTCGAGGGCCTGGTTCAAGACCGGGTGCTGGTGCCCGTGCAGGTTGGTCCAAATCGAGGCATTGGCGTCCAGATACTCCCGTCCGTGCGCGTCGCGCAGCACGGCGCCCCGGCCGGACACAATCACGATCGGCTCGCGGCGCAGCCAATCACGCATCTGCGTGAACGGATGCCAGACAAACTGTTGATCAAGCCGGGCCAGGGGATGCATGGCAAAAGAGCTGGGTTCAATTATTAATGTCTAAGTCTCCGGCGGCTCGGCCCGCTGGTCTGGAAGGTCATTGCCCAATTCCTTGAGGGCATCGAGCAGGCGCGCCACCTCGCCGGGCTCGTGCGCGGCGGAAACGGTCACCCGCAGCCGCGCCCGGCCTCGCGCCACCGCCGGGTAGCGGATGGCCGGAATGAGAATTCCCCGGGCCAGCAGTTTTTCGGCGGCCTTGACCGCCGCCGCCTCGGCGCCCAGCACCAACGGCAGAATCGGCGAGGGCCGGGCCGCGCGGGCCGGCGCTTTCCCCAGGGCCGCCAGACCTTTCTCGAGATGCTCAACATTTCGCCAGAGACGCTCCCTTAACCGGTCGCCTTCCGGGCTTTGCGCCAGGCCCACCGCCGTTTGCGCGGCGGCGGCCGCGGCCGGCGCCGACGCGGTGGAAAAGATAAAACTGCGCGCCCGGTTCACCAGCAAATCAACCAGCGCGCGCGAGCCGGCGATGAAACCGCCGGCGCTGCCCAGGGCTTTGCCGAGGGTGCCCATTTGGATTTCCACACGGCCGGCCAATCCCTGTTCGTCAATCAATCCCCGGCCCCCGCGTCCCCGCAAGCCGGTGGCGTGCGCCTCGTCCACCAGCAGCCACGCCCCGTAACGGTCTTTCAGCTCGACGATCTCCGGCAGCGGCGCGTAGTCGCCATCCATCGAGTAAAGCGACTCGACGACCACCAGGACGCGCCGGGGACGCTCGCCGGCGGCAGGTTGACGCGCCGCCCAGGCTAGTTTTTTCTCCAGGTCGGCCGGCTCATTGTGCGCGAAGACGCGCAGTTGCGCGCCGCACAGCCGGGCGGCGTCCACCAGGCAAGCATGGGCCAGGCGATCCAGGATGACGATGTCCCGCGGGCCGAGCAAAGCGCCCAGCGCGCCCAAGGCGGCGGTGTAGCCGCTGGAGAAGCTCAAGGCCGCCTCGACGCCTTTGAAAGCCGCCAAGGCCTCTTCCAATTCGTGATGGGGCGCCAGCGAACCGCAGATCAGGCGCGACGCGCCCGCGCCCGCGCCAAATTCCTCCGCCGCCAGCCAGGCCGCCTCCCGCAGGCGGGGATGGCCGGACAGCCCCAGGTAGTCGTTCGAGGAAAAATTCAGCAGGTCGCGCCCCGCCGCGCGCAGCCGCGCGCCTGAAGCGGATTCCACCCGGCGCAATTGCCGGTAAAGGCCGCGCCCGCGGATGTCCGCCAATTCCCGCCGCAATTGTGCCTCGAAATCCATGGCCGGTTTCGCTGGGGAAACATTCTGCCTGAAAACCGGCGCTGGCGCAAAACTTAGATGCAAGTCCCAGGAGAACCATTGCATCCTTGAATAGGCGGTGGTGGTTCTTTGATATTGGCCGTGGAGTTGTCGGAAGCGCTCGAAATTATCGGGCGCCGCGACTGCACAAAGCGCCGCCAGCGATGTTTCCCTCTCCCCATGAACCCTCTGGTTGTAGGAGCCGACGTAAGGAGGCTCAAATTAGTTCCCGGGCGTGATGGCCATGAAATCAGAGCCTCCTTACGTCGGCTCCTACGCGGTTCAGGGGTGGCAAGGCGCGAAACCGGTTTTCGGGGAAGTCTCTCCCCAAGGGAGGGATTAAGGGTGAGACCCGCTGACGTCGCGGCCTTCCACCATGACCAGGCACGGAGATGGCTCCGCGTGAACGAGGAAATCTTCGGCTTGCCCGAGGGGACCGGAAAAAGGCGCCGCCACCAGGTCGGCCAGTGAGCCGGGGCGCAACACCCCCAGTTGGCCTTCCCTGCCCAGGGCGCGCGCGCCGTTCACGGTCGCCAGGCGCAAAATTTCCCGTGGCGGCAACTCCGGCTGCGCGTCCGCCAAAGCGCGCATTTCGGCAAACAGATCGAGCTTTGGCAGCTTGCCGCCCGCTTTGCGGATTGAGGCCAGGCTGTCGGTGCCCAGGCAGAGGTTGACGCCCGCGCGCGCGAGTTCCCCGAAGGGGAAGCGGGGATGATTGAAATAAGCGTGGCTGCGGGGGCAGTGCACCACGCTGGCGCGGTGCGCCGCCAACAATTCCGCGTCCCCCGCGCCGAGGCAATTGACATGCACCGCCAGCAGGTTCGGCCCCAACACCCCAAGCGCCGCCAGCCGGCGCACGGGGGTTTCCCGTCCGCAGTCCGACATGTCCCGCTGGCCGCGCAACCAGTCGAACAGCCGGCCCCGCGCCTGCGTGAACATCTCGAATTCTTCCGCCGATTCGGCCGCATGCACCGCCAGCGGACAGCCAAGTTGGCGCGCCTCACGGGCCGCCAGGCGCAGCAGGTCCGGCGTCGTCGAGTAGGGCGCGTGGGGCGAGAGGCCGGCCTGCTGGCGGCCAGCCGGCAGCGCCGCCACGCGCGCGGCCGATTCCCGCACAATGTCCGCCGCCGGCCGCCGGTTGCGCACGTTCGTCAATTCGAGCAGCGAAAAGACGCGCAGCGGCGTGGCCGGCCAAACGTCGGGAAGCAGTTCCGGCACCGCGGCGATGTCGGCCACGGTGGTGATGCCGGCGGCCAGGGATTGGCGGGCGCCCTCGAGCCAGGATTCGGCAAATTCGGTGTAGCTCCATTGGGCCTTGTAGGCGAGGATGCCTTTGAGCCAATCGGAAAAGTGCCGGGGCGGCGGCAAACCGCCCGCCATGCGGGTGTATTCAAGATGGCAATGCGCGTTGATCAACCCGGGCAACAGGACCGCCTCGCCCAGGTCGCGCGCCGGCCCTCCCCAAGCCCCGCGGGACAGCTCCTCCCAGCGTCCCACCGCCGCCAGCCGGCCATCCGCCACCGCCACCGCCCCATTGTCAACGGGCGGGCTCCCAACGGGCAGCACGATGCGCGCGCGCAGCAACATGGCGCAAGACCGCGGGCGCTCCGGCGGCCCGGCCTACAGCAGCCGCCCTTTCTCCCGCCGCACCAGTTTGCTCTTGGCGGCTTCGGTGTGCTTTTTGGCCTTGGCCTTGCTGTGCCGTTTGCGAATCTGCTGTTCGAGTTTTTTGGTCACCTTGTCAATGGCCGCGTAGAGGTCGGCCTCGGTGTCCTCCGCAAACAGGTCCGGCCCGCGCACCGCCAGGCGCATGTTGCAGGTGAACTGCCGCTCCGGCGCCTTGGTTTTGTCGTGCTCGATGGTCACCCGCACGTCCACCGCGCGCTGGTGCAGATGCTCGAGCTTTTCGATCCGCCCGAGGATGTGATTCTCAATCGCCTCGGTCAGGGTCACGTTATGCGTCGTCAGGACTAGTTTCATACGCCTTTAATCTGCCTCATCCGCCGGCCAAAAGCCAGCGCCGAGGCGGTTTTTCCCGGGTTCAGGCCTGCGCCGCCAGGGCGGCGGCGCGCTTGGCCATGATGGTATCCACAATTTTTTGCGCCAGCTCCGGCTTTTCGACCAGCGCCCGCGTGGCGGCGTCGCGGCCCTGCCCGATGAGTTCGCCGTTGAATTGCAGCCAGGCGCCTTTTTTCTCGACCACCCCCTGCTCCAGGCCCACGTCCAGGATGCTCCCCTCGCGGTTAATCCCTTGGTTGTAGAGAATGTCGAACTCCGCCTCGGCGAACGGCGGCGCCACCTTGTTCTTCACGATCTTCACCTTGACGTGGTTGCCGATCACATTGCCGGCCGCATCCTTGAGGCTGTCCCGCCGCCGGATGTCAATGCGGACGCTGGCGTAGAATTTCAGCGCCTTGCCGCCGGGGGTGGTTTCCGGGTTGCCGAACATCACGCCCACTTTCTCGCGGATTTGGTTGGTGAAAACGCAAGTGGTGCGGGCCTTGCTCATGATGGCGGTGAGTTTGCGCAGGGCCTGGCTCATCAGCCGGGCCTGCATCCCCATCGTCGCCATCCCCATTTCCCCCTCGAGCTCGGCCTTGGGCACCAGCGCCGCCACCGAGTCCACCACGATCACATCCAGCGCGTTCGACCGCGCCAGCGTCTCGCAAATCGTCAGCGCCTCTTCCCCGCTGTCCGGCTGCGACACCAGCAAGTCATTCAGATTCACCCCCAGCTTCTTGGCGTAGGCCGGGTCCAGCGCGTGCTCGGCGTCAATGAACGCGGCCAGCCCGCCCGCCTTTTGCGCGTTGGCGATCACGTGCAGCATCAGCGTGGTTTTGCCGGACGATTCCGGCCCAAAAATCTCGACCACCCGGCCCCGCGGCAAGCCCCCCACCCCCAGCGCCAGGTCCACCGCCAGCGAACCGGTGGAAATCACTTCGATCTTTTGCTGCGCCCGGGCGTCCCCCAGGCGCATGATCGCCCCCTCGCCGTAGCTCTTGTTGATCGCGGCAATGGCGTTCTCCAAGTCGCGCTGCCGCGCCGCGCTTTCCCGGGTCGCCTCCGCCGCCTTGGCGTCCGGCGCGTTCTTTTCGGAAGGTTTGGCCATGTCAGTCTTTCCCGTTGTTTCTTTTTTGCTCCATTGCTGGTCGTCCAATAGGTTATCCGCCCGCCAAAGTCAACTTCTTTGGCGCCGCCGCGGCCTATTTGCCGTTGACGCAAGTGGGCAAAACCGGCTAAATTCGCCAAAATTTGCTAGCGGCAGCCAATCTTGGCCGCCGGGAAAGGATTTCTCTTATGGCAGAAGGTTATTGCGTCAAATGCAAGGCTCGCAAGGAAATTGCCGAGGCCGTCGAGGAGACCATGAAAAACGGCCGCAAGGCCATCAAGGGCAAATGCCCGACTTGCGGCGTGGTGATGTTCAAGATTTTGGGCGGCAAAGGGGCCGTCGCCCCGGCGGCGGACGCCCCGCCGAAATCCGCCCCGCCCGCCGGCGCCTGAAGAGTCGGCTGGCGCGAAAGTTTGGGACAAAATCCTTATCAACCGCAGAACGAAAACCAACCATGGCCGAACAACTTGCTTACGTCATCATAACCCCTTATTCCTTGTATAAATCGCGAACCGGCGGCATCATCGCCCGCCTGATCAGCCGCACCGGCCTCGACCTGGCCGCGGCGCGAATGTTTGCCCCCAGCGAGGCGCTGGCCCGCGAATACGCCGACACGGTGGTCAACAGCGGCGGCCCCCAGGACCGCCGCATCCAGGAGCTGATCCGCGATTACATCCTGCAAAACCTGGCGCCCGATCCCAAAACCAAACGGCGGCGCCGCGTGATGATGCTGCTGTTCCGCGGCGAGGACGCCGTGCGCAAGGTGCGCGCCGTCGTCGGCAACGCCATCCCCAACCGGCGCGGCGGCGAAACCATCCGCGACACCTACGGCGATTTCATCCTCGATGACAACGAGCAGGTGCGCTACTTCGAGCCGGCGGTGCTGGCGGCGGCCACCAACGAGGAAGCCGCCACCCGGCTTAAAATCTGGGCGCGGTTTTCCGAGACCGACGGCGGCCTGCTCGAGGACGTCATCGCCTATCAGCCGGGCGAATCGCCGCAGCGCACCCTGGTGTTGATCAAACCGGAGAATTTCCGCTTCCCCACCGGGCGGCCGGGCAACATGGTGGATTTCTTCTCGCGCACCGGCCTCTACATCGTGGCGATCAAGGTCCTGCGCATGAGCGTGGCCGACGCGATGGAATTTTACGGGCCGGTGCGGGAAGTCTTGCGCACCAAGCTGAAGGACTTGGTGGCAGGCCGGGCCAAAGCCGCCTTGGAAAAGGAGTTCGGCTTCCCGCTCGACCACGAGCTCGCCACCCGGCTCGGGGATTTGCTGTCGCCCGCTTTTGGCGACAACCAATTCGAGAACATCGTGCGTTTCATGTCGGGCCGCGCCCCCAGCGAGTGCGATCCGGGCCTGCGCTCGCAGCCGGGCACCGAAAAATGCATCGCGCTCGTCTATGAGGGCCCCAACGCGGTGGCCAAAATTCGCGACGTCCTCGGCCCCACCGACCCCTCGAAGGCCCCGCCCGGCTCGATCCGGCGCGAGTTCGGCTCCAACGTCATGGTCAACGCCGCCCACGCCAGCGACTCCGTGGAAAACGCGCGGCGCGAGATGGCGATCGTCAAGCCCGGAGAAAATCACTTCGGGCGCGTGGTCGAGGCCTTTTTCGGCAAGCCCTAGCCCCGGGCGGACTAGTTTGAAATTATCGAACGATTACAAGGACTGCCGGGTTTTGGACCTTGATCCGGACGATGCGCGCCGGGGGCCGTTCCTGGTGGTGCAGAGCGTCATCCTGCCCGATGACCCGTTGCAGGAAGAGGTGGTCTTTGTGTTGCGCCGGGACGGCGTGTGGGTCGAGTATCTCACTTACGCGAACAAGCCCTTCGAGGCGCGCGGCCAAATCTGCTTTGACCACTTGGGCGACGTCACTCGGCTGCTGGAGTCACTGCCGCCCGAAGCCCGGATCGAGCGCGCCACCTTGCCCCCCGAGCGCCTCGCCGCGCTGACCGCCCGCATGAACCAGGCCGGCGGACCGCTGGCCTTCCTCCACCACGAGGTCGAGCAAGTCCGCGCCTCCCGCCGCCGCCCCAACTGAGCGGAACCGCAAAAGCAAGTTTTACCGCGCCCGCCGCGCCGGCGTTGTTATGCCGGTCAGTCGGTTTTTTTGACGTAGGCGTAAAACGCCCCGCAAAGGTCCTTTCCCTCGGCGTCCTGGAACCAGGCGTGCAGGGTCGTCCGGCCAGCCGGGAGCCTCGCGCGCACCACGATTTCCTGGTCGGACGGTTGGCCGCGCGCGGACAGTTCCTGGCCGGCCACGCGAATTTGCGCGCCGGCGATGGGCAGCGCCTTGCTATCCGGGCCGGACGGCTCGCCCAGCGCCAGGCCAGTCTCGCGCGGCCAGCGGCGCAGGCGCAGATCGTATTCGCCGGCGCGCTCGATGGTCACGTTCCAATGGCCGCCGCGCGGGCCGCCGGCCGCCTGCCGGATATGCCCGGCGTTGTCGGCATAGACATCCTGCCAATCCGAGCTGGTGAGCGCCACCAGCGGCTGGGCCGCCGACCCAAGGCTGGGGTGCACAAACTGCCCGCTCAACGGTTCCAGTTCCGCCCACCAGCGTTCATAGTGTTCGCGCAACCGCGCGACCACCTCCGGGTGCTGCGGCGCCAGATCGTTCTTCTGCGCGCGGTCCGCATTCACGTCATATAATTCCCTGCCATGCACCAGCCGCCATTGTTTCCAGACCACCGCGCATTCCCATTTCTCCAGTTTCGCCCGGCTGTATTGCACCACGAACATGCGCTCGGGCAATTCCTTCATCGCGCCCCGCAGCCGGCCGGCCAGGCTGAGGCCGTCAAAGCGTGCGCCGGACGGCGCCGTCGCGCCGCACAGATCGAGCAGTGTCGGCAGCAGGTCCTGAATCTGTGTCGGCTCGGCAATGTCCCGCGGCTCGCCCAAGCCCCCCGCCGGCCAGCGAAGCCAGCACGGCACGCGGTGGCCGCCCTCGTAAAAGGTCGTCTTGCCCGCGCGCAGGCCGGCGTTCCAAAGCTTCACCCCGGCGGTGCCGCCGTTGTCGGTCATGAAGATCAACAGCGTGTCGTCGAGCAGGCCGGTGTCGCGCAAAAATTTTTCCAGCCGGCCGATGTTCTCGTCGAGGTTCGCGATCATGCCGAAAAACTTGGCGGGTCCTTTGCCCTCGTATGGGGCGCTGTATTTTTCCGGCACGATGTGCGGGCCGTGCGGCGCGTTGAGCGGCAGGTAGCAGAAGAACGGCTCGCCGGCCGCGCGGCGCGCCTTCATCCAGGCCATTGCCTGGTCAAACCAAAAATCAGTGCAATAGCCGGAGAACTTTTTTTCCACCCCGTTGTGGAAATAGCGGCCGTCGGAAAGGGTGTTTTGGAATTCCGGAGCGGAGGTGAAGCCCCAGCCCAGATGATACACCGCCTCCTGAAAACCGCGGTCCATCGGGCGATGCGGATAATAATCGCCCAGGTGCCATTTGCCGAAGAGGCCGGTGCGATAACCGGCGGCGGCCAGCATCTCCGGCAGCGTTGGGATGCCGGGCCGCATGAACGAGCGCCCGCCGGTGACGGAGGTGGCGCCGTTGCGCACCGCGTCCTGCCCGGTCAGCAACTGACCGCGCGTGGGCGTGCACATCGGCGCGGCATGAAAATCGGTGAAGCGAATGCACTGGTCGCGCAAGTGGTCCAAGTGCGGGGTTTTTAGCACTGGGTTGCCGTAGCATGAAAAATCGCCCATCCCCTGGTCGTCGGTCAACACAATCAACACATTGGGACGCTGGGCCGCCGCCGCGCTCAAGGCCAGCGCGGTCATTAAAAAAAATTGGTGCATGGCTTGATTCTGTCAAAGGCCGCTGGTTTTCGCAAGACGCCCGTTTTCCCCTGTCTATTGTTATGCCCAAGGCCATTCCTGATTTGCGGCCATTTCCTATACGGGTGCTATTCCCAACAATGGCAGAGTGCAACATACATCAATGTAAGGCGACCGGTTTCCAGGAAACGTCGCAATTATATTCTAAATAGCTATGACACAATCGCTATAAAATCCTTATCGAAAATACAATGGAAAAAATTTATTTGCGATAGGGTCAGTCCTAATAATGTTATTATATCTGCCCATAACAGGCGGCCTCCGCGCCAAACACTCGCGCCATCATTTCTCCATCCCATCCTGAGCCGGGCGTTTAACCTATAAACCGCAGTTCAACCACGGATAAACACAGATGTACACGGATACCAGAGGCTTGCCCCCGGCGGGTGAAGGCCATCACCGCTTCAGCATCGGTGGTCATCGTGGTTTACCGCTTCCCCCCTCTCTTCTAACTGCGGAATCCAGGTTTAATCGTCTGCCGCCAGAATTCCCTACCCCTGTTTTCGGCTTTGTGCTATTTTGCGGCAGGTTCCTTTATGGAGCCAGGCTAATGTTTGTATATCCAAAATCTTATGATGTCATTGTTGTCGGTGGAGGCCATGCCGGTATCGAAGCCGCTTTGGCCGCCGCCCGCATGGGCGCTTCCACGCTGCTTTTGACCATCAATTTGGATACCATTGGCCAGATGTCTTGCAACCCGGCCATTGGCGGCTTGGCCAAAGGGCATTTGGCGCGGGAGATTGACGCCCTCGGCGGCGAGATGGCGAAGGCGACCGATATGACCGGGCTGCAATTCAGGATGCTCAACACCAAGAAAGGACCTTCCGTTTGGGCACCCCGCGCACAATGCGATAAAAAGGCCTACCAGTTTCGGATGAAATGGATTTGTGAGCGGCAGGAAAACCTCGACCTCCAACAAGGGCAGGTGATGGAATTGCTCGCTCACGGCGGGCAGATTTGCGGAGTGCAAACAAACTTGGAAGTCCAATACCAAGCCAAAGCGGTCGTTGTAACCACTGGCACCTTCTTGCGGGGTTTATTGCATGTGGGGATGAATCGCCACGAAGGCGGACGTTCCGGTGAGGCGGCGGCTACTGGACTTTCCGCCTCAATTAAGAGATTGGGAATTGAACTCGGGCGGCTTAAGACGGGAACCCCGCCAAGATTGCTGAAGCGATCCATTGATTTTTCCAAATGTGAGCCTCAGCCAGGTGATGAACCGGTTCCTTGGTTCACCTATTGGAAAGATGATTTGTTCCACGTGGAACATCCAAACAGCGCGCTCAATGCTCGGTCCGCAGGCAAATCGCTGTATCCGCCGGGCTCGATACTCGACCTCAATCAAGGGCAACTTTGCTGCCATATCACTTGGACCACTCCGAAAACCGCTGAAATCATTCGCGCCAACCTCCACAAATCGCCGCTTTACTCTGGTGTCATTGAAGGGGTAGGCCCCCGCTACTGCCCGTCCATCGAGGATAAGACGGTCAAATTTCCTGAAAAAGAGCGGCAGCAACTTTTCCTTGAACCCGAGGGCATCAACACCGATGAGTATTACGTCAATGGCTTTTCCACCAGTTTGCCGTTCGAGGTTCAGGTCGAAATGGTCCGCTCCATTGTCGGTTGCGAACGGGCAGAGATCATGCGACCGGCTTACGCCGTCGAATACGACTTTGCCAACCCCACCCAACTTTACCCGTCTTTGGAAACGAAAGCCTGCCGGAATCTCTATTTTGCCGGGCAGATCAATGGCACCTCGGGTTATGAGGAAGCTGCGGCTCAAGGTCTCATGGCGGGCATCAACGCGGTCCGGCGTCTGCGGAGTTTGGAACCCATAGTTCTTAAGCGGGACCAAGCCTACATAGGAGTGCTGATTGATGATCTCGTCTCCAAAGGTACCGTTGAACCTTACCGGATGTTCACCAGCCGCGCCGAATACCGACTACTCCTGCGCCAAGATAACGCTGACCTTCGGTTGTCCAGGCTCGGTTATGACATCGGCCTGCTGCCAAAACGGCACTTTGATGCGGTGGTCGCCAAGCAAACGGCCATTGATCAGGAACTAAAGCGGCTGGCGGAAACGCGTCAAGGGACGCATACCTTGGCGCAAATCCTTCGCCGACCAGAAACCAACTACGCCGCCTTGCCTGGGAGCAACCCTGATTTGCCGGCTGAAATCGCTCAACAGGTGGAGATTACCCTAAAGTATTCGGGATATATCGAACGTCAGGAAGAAGAGGTCGCCAAATTCAAGATTTTGGAGAATAAGCAGATTCCCGAGGGATTCGATTACCGTTCCGTCCCCAGCCTCCGGCCCGAAGCACGGCAAAAACTGGAGAAAATCCGGCCGCTGACTATCGGGCAGGCATCCCGCATCTCTGGCGTCTCCCCGGCCGACATCAGCATCCTTCTGGTATGGCTCAAACGGAACCAGAGCGCTGGGCCAATTGCAGGATAACTGATTCGGATCCTTGGCTTGGCTGGGGTAGCATTTGAAAACCTAAGATGGCACGGAGAAGAGATAACACACCTGCTTGGTTTCTTCTATGTTTCCCGTGGAATTGCCGAAAACAAACTGCGGCACACAGCCGCGGGCCTTGGATTTTCGGTGGCGCTGTGCCCATTAACCAAAAAACCGCAATTCAACCACGGATAAACACGGATGGACACGGATGCCGGAGATTTGCGAAAATAGAGGCTTGCATCTGGCGGGTGAAGGCCATCCTTCTTCAGCTTCTGTGCTCATCGGTGTTCAGCAGGGTTGGCAACTTCCCGGCTCTCTTCCAACTGCTGAATCCAGGATTACCCCTAGGCAGCATCTCGGGCGCGGCTGGCAGACGGCCATCTCCCCCCGTGAGATATTTTTCAAATAGGAGCGGGCCGTGTTTCATGCCAGTTCTTTCTCCAAAATTCTTGCGTGTCATTTGGAACAAAATCACAGGGGAGAGACTTCCCCGAAAACTGGTTTTGCGCCTTGTCACCCCTGAACCGCGTAGGAGCCGACGTAAGGAGGCTCTGATATCATGGCCAACACACCCGGGGTAAATTTTGTGCCTCATATCGTCGGCTATTACAACCAGGGGTTCATGGGGAGGTATCCGGAGTGAGCGGGGAGGGTTCTCCCGGATACGAAGGATTTCTGTTTGCCCCATACGATCGCCAATCGTTTTCGTTTAATCCGCTGGAAACATTCAGCCTCTTTTTGATCAGGAATTGAAATAATCAGCAGGCGGATTGTTCCACGTGGAACATTTTACCCAAGAAAATGAATAACATGCAGCGGACTGGGTTCCAACTAGAATGGAATTTGATTCGGCGTCACCTTTCCCGCCTATGGCGTTGTAGCGAGAGCCGCAGGCAAAAAATGCCTCCCGCAGCGAAATATCGCCCACCGCAGCACCTTCCTTTTGACAGCCGCCACGCAAAAGGCCAAGCCGTCTTGCCTTTGGCAGCCGATGTTCCGGGAGTGCTGTTGTCTTATCCTAATTGTAAATACAATAAGAATACCTAATTAAATGACTCAATTAACCTAAAAATCGCAGTTTAACCACGGATAAACACGGATGGACACGGATACCAAAGATTTGCGAAAGCAGAGGCTGGCACCCGGCGGGTGAAGGCCATTCCTGCTTCAGCATCGCTGTTCATCGATGTTCATCCGTGGTTTACAACTTCCCCGCTCCCTTCTAACTGCGGAATCAAGCAGGGACCCCTCGTGAGGGGCTGATGATGGAAGAAACTCCACAAGAATTGGCAGAATTTCCCCGGCTGGCGGCAATTCAGGTTGTCCGATCGGTGTTGCCGGAGGTGACTCAGCGCGGTTTGCGGTCGAGCACGATTCCCGAAATTATGTCGGGAGCGCCGAATGATTCACATCGTCGCCGTGAAATAAACAGATTAGACAGCATGGCGACTTGACTTGAAATTTTTTACGAAATCATAAACAATTCAAAGACAAAGGCCGCCGTTCTTGTTTCCTGACCGCAGAAGCGGTTCGTAAGCTGATGCGGGCCCTTGGCGCGTGAAGAGATCGGGGCGCGAGGGTTGCGGTTTAGACGAACTGGGGCTTTATTAAGTATTTTATGATCAGCATTAAACGCCTTTATGGCGTGGGAATGGCAGGGATGGTGGCATGGCTGGGCGCGGGGATTGGCCAAGGCGCGGAAGTGAATTTGTCTCTGGCTGATTACATCGCCCGGGTATTGAGACACAACGAAAACATCCAGATGCGCATCTTGGAAGCCGCCATCAGCCGCAAGCAATACGAGGCGGCCAAGGGAGCTTTCGAGCCGGTGTTCATCAGCGAAGGGAGCGCGGAGGACCGCCGCCGGGCGCTGACCGAGGAGCAGAAGCGCAATCTCTTCTTTGCCTCCGTCTTCAACGAGCGCAACAAAGCTTACGAATCCGCGGTCGAGCTGCTGACCCCCATTGGGACCAAGGTCCGGCTGGGCTACAACCTGCGGAAAATGAACAACAACCTCAACAACGCCACTTTCCCCGATGGCGAGTTCATGTCCACGGTGGGGATATCCGTGACCCAGCCATTGATGAAGGACGCTTTCGACGCCGGGCCGATGGCCAACATAAGGGCGGCGGCGATCAATTCGGACATCACGTTCCAGGAATATCGGAAGGCGCTGATGGAGGTGGTGGCGAAGGCCGAAGCCGCCTATTGGGATGTTTACCTCGGGCAGCAGCAGCATGCTTTTACCCTCGAGTCGGTGAACCTGGCCCAGACGATTTTTCAAGACAACAAAGCGCGGGTTGGGGTGGGCAAATCGTCCGAGCTGGATGTGCTGCAGGCCGAGGCGGGCCTGGCCGAGCGCCAGGCGCTAGAAATCGAGGCGCGCCAGAAACTTTACGAGGCGGTGAATCGCGCCATGATTTTTTATTCCGGCTCGGTGCTGGCCCAGGCGGACCGCTTGCGGGCGGTGGACGAACCCAAAGTGGTGGAGCCGGCCTCCGATCCGCTGCACTATCGCACCCGGGCCGACCGGCTGAATCCCGATTGGCTGGCCCTGCGACAGCAGTTGTCGCTGGAAGATGTGCGGATCGCTTTCGCCAAAAACCAGACCTTGCCGCAGCTGGACTTGAAGGGCAGCTACGGCGCCAGCGGCATTGATGGATCGTGGGCCGGCTCCTTCAACGCCATCGAACAGCAGACTTTTCCCACCTGGATGATCGGCTTGGAGCTGCGCCTGCCCCTGATGGGCAATATCAAGGCCCGGCGCGAGCTCGAGGCGGCGCGCCTCCGTCGCAAAGGCACCGAGCTGGCGATGCAGACCTTCGGCATCCAGCTCGACAACAACATTGACGCCGCGCAAAAGACCGCCGCCGCTTACTACAATAATGTCAAAAGCTACGCCAAGATCGTCGAATTCAACCAGGACCTCCTAAAGACCCAACTGGCCCGCCTCGAGGTCGGGAAAATTGACAGCCGCACGGTGCTCGAGACGGAGCGCGACCTTTTCGAGGCGAAGCTCGGGCTGGTGCAGAGCCAGATGCGGTGCGTGCGGGCGATGCTGGACCTCGAGCAGGCGGTGGGAATGATTTTGGACTCGCGGCAACTGGAGATCACCCGGGCCGAGTTGAGCCAGCGCACCAGCGTGCTGCTGCGCGACGGACGCATCACCCCGCAGGCCTATAACGCCTTCCTCGAGGCCACCCGCAAAGCCTACGAGCGCCGCAAAGAAACGACTCCGCCCGCCAGCCCTTGAAACCTTAGAAACGATTATTATTTAAATGCCAACCTTGAACGCAACGCTCATGAGCGACGCAACCCATACGGCGGTCTCTTCGCGCAACACCGGTGCCCTGGGAGATTCGGTGACGCTTTTCCCCCGTAACCCACCCCTCTCCCTGGGGGAGAGGGAGTTCCGTTCGGCGGTTTCCGGAGCCAACGCCAGCCCCTTGACCTTTGGACGCCACTCTCCAAATAAAGGAAAATCTGCAAATTTTCAAAACGCCGACGAAAGTGTTTTTCCTCTCCCTGGGAGAGAGGGATTAAGGGTGAGGGGAAAGGAGGTTCGCAAATTGAACAGTGCCTGCGAAGACAAACCTAAACCAGCGCCGTTGCCGGACAACCTCCGCGTCTCGGGTTCGGAATTTTCCGGGTTCCCGCTTTCGACTTTGTTTCGGATTTCGGATTTCGGATTTCGGATTTCGATCTCCCTGATGGCCGCCCTCTGGCTGGGCGCATGGCCGGCGGCGGCCCAGGATTCCACCGCGGCGGGTTTCACCGAGCCCATTCTCGATGTCACCGTCAGCGCCTCCGTGCCCGGCACCTTGGCCAAGATCCTGGTCAAAGAGGGCGATTTCGTCGAGCAGGGCCGGATGGTCATCGAATTGGAAAAGCGCCAGGAGGAACTCGAGGTCAAGCGTCGCAAACTGATCTGGGAGGACAAGTCGGAGCTCGAGGCGGCCGCGGTCAAAGCCGAAATTCTGAAAGTGGACTTGGAGGGCACCAAGCGGCTGTTTGAAACCACCAAATCCGTCAGCAAGGAGCAGCTTCTGAAAAAAGAACTCGAATACAAACAGGCGGTGGCGGAGCACGAAAAATTTTCCATCACCGAGACCCGGGAAGAGATTGAATACCAGATGGCGTTGGAGCAATTGCGCAAGCGCGAGATCACCGCGCCGCTGGCGGGCTTTGTGACCGAGCTGCCGCTCGAGGCGGGCGAGGATTGCAAGGCGCAGGAACCGCTGGTGCGCATCGTGGACACGCGCCGGTGCCATTTCATCTGCAACCTCGAGGCGCGGGCGGCTTACGCCCTGCGGACCGGCCAGAAAGTGAAACTGGAAATCGAGGTCGGCCGGGACAAGGCGGTTGTGGAAGGAACCCTGGTCTTTATTTCGCCCGTGGCCGATCCGGCCAGCGGGCTGCTGAAGGTGAAGGCGCTGTTCGAGAATCCCGGCCAGAAAATCCGGCCCGGCGTGGCCGGCATCATGCAGCTTCCGAAAAACCAGCCATGAGCGACACCAGCGAAAACCTGAAGGAAACCGAGCAGAGCTTTGCGGCCCGGCTGGCCGCCCTCCGCTCTTTTCAAGGACCCCCCACCGCTTTCTGGCCGGCATTCCTGGCGGCCGGCGGCGAAATCACCGGCGCGGCGCGCGGCTTGCTGCTGCGCAAAGGAGGCGAGGGCGGCGGGGAATGGCGCAAGCTGGGCGAATGGACCGGCGGGCGCGCCGACCAGATGCAGATGGTTTTTTCGCAGGAATGGATCGAGCTGGTCGAGGATTGCCAGAAGCGGGGCGGCTCGCTGCGGCCGCTGGGCCGCGGCCAGCGCGCCGCCGGCGGACAGCACGGCATCGCCGCCCGGCTGCAACTGCCGGAAAAGGACGAGGCCTGTGTGGGCGCGTTTCTGCTGCCGGAGTCCACTTCGGCCCAGGCGGAGGAGGCGCTGCGCCGGCTGATGCTCATCAGCGACGTGCCCGTTTCCTACGCCTCCTCCCGCACCGCCCAGAAGGCCCGCGAGGAGGCTGAAAAGCTGGCCACCGTCCTGGACGTGCTGGCGGATTTCAACGCCGAGCAGCATTTCCTGGCCGCCGCCCTGGCGCTCTGCAACGCCGTTTCCACCAAGCTTAAGTGCGACCGCGTGAGCCTGGGCTGGCTCGAGCGCGGCTATGCGCGCCTGCAAGCCATCAGCCGCACGGAACGGTTCGACCGCAAAATGTCCGCGGTCGCCGCCCTCGAAACGGCGATGGAGGAGGCGATGGACCAGGATGAGGAGGTGGTTTTTCCCCCGCCGGAGGGCGCCACGTTTGTCGCGCGCGACCACGAGAAATTTGCGACGGAATATCAGTGCGGGCATTTGGCGAGCGTGCCGCTGCGGCTGGGCGACCAAGTGGTGGGCGCGCTGACCTGCGAGCGCCAGGCCGGCCCTTTCACGCTGGTGGAGCTGCAGCAGTTGCGGCTGCTGGCCGATCAGACCGTGCGGCGGCTGAGCGACCTCAAGCGGGCCGACCGCTGGTTCGGGGCGCGCTGGGCGGCGGGGATCCGGGAGAAAGCGGGCAAACTGGTCGGCCCGGAACACACCTGGGCCAAGCTGATCGGCCTGACGGTGGCGACAGCCCTGCTGCTGCTGATTTTTCTGAAAGTTCCCTACCGGGTGGAGGCCAAGTGCATCCTGCGCACCGAGGAGATCGCGTTTTTGTCCTCGCCCTTCAAGGGCTTCATCGCGGCGGCGCTGGTCCGGCCCGGCGACCTGGTCACCAACGGCCAGCCGTTGGCGCGGCTGAACACGGACGAGCTGCGGCTCGAGGAGGTGGCGGCGCTGGCGGAAATCAGCCGCTTCCAGCGCGAAGCCGAGCGGGCCCGGGCCGCGAACAGCCTGGCGGAAATGCGCGTGGCGCAATCGCAGCTCGAACAGGCCCAGGCGCGCCTCGAACTGGTGCGCCACCGCCTGGCGCAATCCGAAATCAAAGCCCCCTTCGCGGGCGTGGTGACCGAGGGCGACTTGCGCGACCGCATCGGCGCGCCCATCGAGCAGGGGGACACGCTCCTGAAAGTGGCGCAAATCGCCCGGCTCTACATCGAGGCCGAAGTGCCGGAGCGCGACATCCACGACATCCGCGAGCGGATGACGGGTGAAATCGCCTTTGTCAGCCAGCCCGATTTGAAATACCCGGTCCGCCTTGACCGTCTCGAACCGGCGGCCGTGCCCAAAGAGGGGGCGAACGTTTTCCTGGTGCGGTGCGCCCTGCCGGAGGGGACCCAGCCCTGGTGGCGCCCGGGCATGAGCGGCATCTGCAAGCTCGATGTCGGACGCCGCAGCCTCCTCTGGATCGCCACGCACCGAACGGTGGATTTTCTGCGCCTCTGGCTCTGGTGGTGATCTTATGGCCGAATCCAGTCGAACCTTCAGCGAGTCCTGGTATCGCGTGGCCGGCCAGCGCATTTGCCTGCGGCCCGGCGTGCGGGTGCGCCGCCAGTTTTACCGCGGCGAGCGGTGGGTGGTCCTCGAAAATCCTTTCAGCAACCAGTTTTTCCGCCTGCGGCCGGAGGCCTATGACTTCGTCGCCCGGCTGCGTCCGGACCGCACGGTCGAGGAGGCCTGGAAGGAATGCCTCGAACATTTTCCCGAAACCGCCCCCGGCCAGGAGGCGGTGATCCGGCTGCTCTCGCAGCTTTATTTTTCCAACCTCCTGCAATACGACGTCGCGGCCGACGCCCAGCAGCTATTTGAACGCTACAAAAAGACGCGGCGGCGCCAGACGCGGGCGACGCTGCTGCAGATCATGTTCATGCGCATCCCGCTGCTGAACCCGGACCGGTTCCTGGTGGCCACGCTGCCGTATTTGCGCTGGCTGATCGGGCCGATCGGCGCGCTGCTCTGGATGGCGGTGGTCGGCTTGGGCGTCAAGGCGGTGGTCGAGAATTTCCCCGCGCTCCTGCAGCAATCGGAGGGCCTGCTGACCCCGGCCAGCCTGCCGCTGCTCTACCTTTCCATGGTGGTCCTGAAAACCATCCACGAGTTCGGCCACGCCTATTTCTGCCGGCGCTTCGGCGGGGAGGTGCACGTGATGGGCGTGATGCTGCTGGTGTTCACGCCGGTCCCCTACATGGACGCCACCTCGAGCTGGGGTTTCCGCAGCCGCTGGCAGCGCATCCTGGTCGGCGCCGCGGGCATGATCGTGGAAATGTTTGTCGCCGCCATCGCCGTGCTCGTCTGGGCGCGCACCGGCCCCGGCGTGGTCCACAACCTGGCCTACAACCTGATCTTCATCGCTTCGGTATCCACCCTTATCTTCAATCTTAATCCCCTGCTGCGATTCGACGGCTATTACATCCTTTCGGACCTGCTGGACATCCCGAATCTCTACCAGAAATCGTTTCAGCACCTGCGCCATTTGATCGAGCGTTACCTGTTGGGGGTGGCCAAATCGGAAAGCCCGTCGAATTCGCTCCGCGAAAAATTCTGGCTGAGCGTTTACGGCGTGGGCAGCGCGATTTACCGGGTGATCGTCTTCGGCGGCATCCTGCTGTTCGTGGCGGACCGTTTCCTTTTCCTGGGCATCCTCATGGCGGTGGTCTGCCTGATCTCGTGGGTTGTGGTCCCCACCGCGAAGCTGATCCATTACCTGGCGACCAGCTCCAAGCTCGAACGCTGCCGGCCCCGCGCCATCGCGGTCTCCTGCCTGATCATCTTCGGGTTGCTCGCCTTCCTGCAATTCGTCCCGCTGCCGAGCCATTTCCGCGCGCCCGGCGTCCTGCTGGCGCGCGAGCGGGCGTCCGTCAGCGCGCTCGCCGCCGGCCGTGTCGAAACGCTGCTTGCCCAACCTGGACACGCCGTCAAAGCCGGCCAGCCGCTGGCCCAACTGGAAAACCGGCAGCTTGACCTCATGCTCGCCAACGCCCGCGCCCAATACGACGAAACCCTCGGCCGCTGGCGCGCCGCCCTCTCGCTCGACTCCGCCAGCCTCGAGCCTCTGCGCCGCCGGCTCGACTCGACCCAAAAAATGATCGAGCAACTGGAGGCCGACCACCAAAATCTGCTGGTGCGCGCGCCCTTCGACGGCGTATGGGTGCTGCCCCGCCACGAGGAAATGAAAGGCCGTTGGATTCCCAAAGGCTCCTCGCTCGGTTTGTTGATTAAACCCGGCGCGTTCGAGTTCTCGGCCACGGTGAAACAGGAGGAGGTGGACCGCCTGTTTGCCCGCCGGCACGACGCGGCCGAGGTCCGGCTCTTCGGGCAGGCGGGAGAGGTCTGCCGGCTTCATTCGCTGCGCTTCATCCCCGCCGAGCAATACGTGCTGCCGACCGTCGCCCTGGGCTGGGCCGGCGGCGGCGACATCCCGGTGTCCCGCAAGGACCAGCAGGGGCGGGTCACCGAGGAACCGTTCTTCAGCGTCATCGGCCAGCTCACCGCGCCGCCGGACGTGCAACTGGTTCATGGACGCACCGGGCGCGTCCGCTTTGCCATCGGCAACGAGCCGCTGCTGCCGCGCGCCATCCGCAAGCTGCAGCAGCTCCTGCAAAAGAGGTATCAAATTTGATTACTCCCGCCCAAAGCCACTGGCTGACCCACTGCAAGAAGCCGGCCAAGATGCTGACCGGCCTCGATGCCTGGGTGGACGGACTGGCCGGGCGGGTCAAGCGGTGGCGGCAGGGCTTGGACGAGCTGCGGCTGGACGCCGAACGCATTGAGGGCCGGTCGTCCGAGTGGCGCGCGCTGACCGACGCGGACCTGCGCGAGCGCCTGCGCGGGTTTCGCTCCCGCTTCCGGCGCGAGCCGGACCCGGACAACGAGTTGGTGCTCGAAGCTCTCGGGGCCATCCGCGAAGCGGCCGAGCGCCAGACCGGCATGCGCCCCTACGTGGTGCAGCTTATGGGCGCGCTGGCGCTCCATCGCGGGTTCCTCACCGAGATGGCCACCGGCGAGGGCAAGACGCTCACCGCCAGCCTGGCCGCCATCTTGGCCGGCTGGACCCGCCGCCCCTGCCACATCGTCACCGTCAACGATTACCTTGTGCAGCGCGACGCCGAGTGGTTCGGCCCCCTTTACCGATTTTGCGGCGCCAGTGTCGGCTACGTCACCGGGCCCATGGCCCCGGCGGACCGCCAGAAAGGCTATGCCGCCGATGTCACCTACACCACCAGCAAAGAGCTGCTTGCCGATTTCCTGCGCGACCGCCTGCTGCTGGGCGAGCAGGTCAATGCCTCCCGGCGGCTAATCCGCCAACTCGCCCGCCCGCGCGCGCCCTTGCCGCCGGGCCTGGTTCAGCGCGGGCTGCACACCGCCATCGTGGACGAGGCCGACAGCATCCTCATTGACGAGGCGGTCACCCCGCTGATCATTTCGGTCAGCCGCGAGAATGAAATCCTGCGCGACGCCGTCTCGATGGCCCACCGTTTGGCGGGCCGCCTGGAAAACGGGCGCCATTACACGGTCAATGCCCGCTACCGGGAAGTCGAACTGACCGATGACGGCCAGCGGTTCGTGGACGAGGAATGCCACGGTCTGCCCGGCTTCTGGCGCAGCCGCGAGCGTCGCGAGGAGCTGTTGCGCCAAGCCCTGAGCGCGCGCGAGCTGTTCCGCCCGGGCAAGGAATACCTGGTGGTGGACGGCAAGATCATGATCGTGGACGAGTTCACCGGCCGCGTGATGCCGAACCGCACCTGGCGCGAAGGCATGCACCAGGCCATCGAGGCCAAGGAAGGCCTGGCGGTCTCCACCCCCAGCGAGACCGTCGCCCGCATGAGCTTTCAGCGGTTCTTCCGCTGCTTTTACCGGATGTCCGGCATGACCGGCACCGCCCGCGAGGCGGCGGCGGAATTCTGGCAGATCTACCGGCTGCCGGTGATCAGCATCCCCACCAACCGCCCTTGCGTGCGCGAGCAGTGGCCCGAGCGCGCCTTTGCCGGCGAGGATGCCAAGTGGGCGGCGATCGTCGCCGAAATCGAGCGGCTGCACCGCACCGGCCGGCCGCTGCTGGTGGGCACGCGCAGCGTCGCCGCCAGCGAACATCTGGCGGGGCTGCTGCGGGAGCGCGGCCTTAGCCACCGGGTCTTGAACGCCGCGCGCCACCAGGAGGAAGCCCAGATCATCGCCGAGGCCGGTGAAACCGCCAAAATCACCATCGCCACCAACATGGCCGGCCGCGGCACCGACATCCGGCTGGGCGACGGCGTGGCCCGGCTGGGCGGCTTGCATGTCATCGCCACCGAGCGCCACGAGTCCGGCCGCGTGGACCGCCAGTTGTTCGGGCGCGCCGGACGCCAGGGCGACCCCGGCAGCGCCCAGGTGTTTTTCAGTTTGGAGGACGAATTAGTGGGCCGTTTCACTTCCAGGGCCGTGCTTCGGCGCGTGCGGAACCTCGCGCAAGCCGGGGCGCCCGGCTGGGAAAAAGCGGCGGGCGGCCTGGTGGCGATGGCCCAGCGCTCCGCCATGAAGCTCGCCTTTCGCCAGCGTCGCGGCGTGCTGCGCACCGACACCTGGCTCGACGACGCCCTCTCCTTTACCGGGGTGGAGTAGCCGGAAGTTTGTCCGGCGGACGGACGCCGTTGTTCGACGGCTTGCAGTTTTCAGCCATTCGTTTTTTCGGGCTATTCGACGGCTGGGTGCGAATGGCTGCTGGGCAGCCCCAGGTTGTCGGTGGTTCTTCGCCCTTTTACGCGGGGCGGCGGGAACCGATGGCGACCCACGCCATAGGAGCGCGGACGTCCACGTCCGCTCTTGGAGGCGCCGCGATTCCACCGGCCACTGCCGAAGGCCAAGCGCTTGTTTTCAACCAGTGATGCAAGCGCGGGATTGCCGCCGCCAACTTGGAGATGCACTGTGGCCGCTGGGCCGTCCCGGATTTCGCTGGTTTTGCGGCCTGGATAATCCCAGATTTCCACCATGCGACGCTGGTTGTATTTGTCCTTGGTGCTGGCCGCTGCAGCGCTTGATGGCGCCGCGGCGGAAACCAATTCCCTTCGCCTCAGCCGCTTTCTCCCCGAGCAGCCCGTCAGCCGCGCCCGCCGGCCTGCGCCAATTACCGCGCTGCTGGAGAGCACCGCCGCCGCCCCCATCGAGGCGCGTGTCCGCCTGGCGGTCCCGGCAGGCATCCGCCTCCTGAAGGGAGAATCGGAGGCGACGATCCGCCTTGAAGACGGCGAGCAACGGCCAGTGAGCTGGATTATCGAAGCCGCTGATGCAGGACTTCAGGCGCTGCGGCTTGAAGTGTCCGCGGGCGCGACCACCGTCACACAATCGCTGGCGATGAATTTTCTCCCTGCTGTTGAGGCGCGCAAACTGCCCTACATCCCCGAGCCCGTGCCCGCGCGCACCGAAATACTGGTGGGCGCGCATCATTGTCCGCTTTGGGACGCCGACACGCTCCACCTCTGGGCCAACGTTGTGAAGCATCCGGAGCGCACCCCGGCTCTCGGCTTTTACACGCAGGAAAATCCCGAGGTCGCCGATTGGGAAACCAAATGGGCGGTCGAGCACGGCATCTCGTTTTTCATTTACTGCTGGTATCGCACCAGCCAGGGCGGCGCGGTGAAAACCAAATTCGGCAGCGCCATCCACGACGCCCTCTTCAAGTCGCGCTTCGTCAGCAAAATGAAGTTTACCATCATGTGGGAAAACCAGTCGCGCGGCCAAGCGGGCGTCGCGGACGAGCGCGACCTCTTCGAGAACCTGCTGCCCTATTGGATGACGAATTATTTCCGGCACCCCAGCTACCTGAAAGTGGACAACCAGCCGCTGTTGTTCATCTATCGGCCGGAGTTTCTCGCGCAGGACCTCGGCGGCGTCGAGAATGTGCGCAAGGCGTTTGACCGGATGCGCCAGGTTTGCCGCGAGGCCGGTTTTGGCGGGCTCGTCCTGTTGGGCGAATATCGCGGGCTCGATCCGAAACACCTGCAACTGATGAAACAGCTTGGGCTCGATTACACCTTTGCCTATTGCTGGCACGTGCCGGGCAGTCCCGCCCCCGAGCGGGCTATTCGCACCCAAATGGATAATCTCCGAAAAACGCGGGAGCTGAACGTGCTGCCGCAAGTGCCGACGGTGTCGCAGGCCTGGAGCGGCTGGCGCGACGAGGGGAGCATCTGGAAAATCCCGCCGCCCCAGTTCGAGACGCTGCTGCGTCAGGCGAAAGATTTTATGGCAACGCTCCCCACGAACCAGCTCGGAAGCCGGATGCTGCTGCTTGACAACTGGAACGAGTGGGGCGAAGGCCACTATATCGCGCCCTACCGCGAATTTGGCTTTGGCTACCTGGACGCCGTGCGCCGCGTGTTCTCCGACGCGCGCGAGCCGCACCTTGACCTGATCCCCGAGGACATCGGCCTGGGCCCTTACGCCACGGCTTACCGGAAACACACCCAGGTCGCCGAAGAAAATCGGAAACTGGCCTCCCGGAAAATTACCAAGCCCGGCGCCGACGCGGACGGCCTGGTCGCCTGGTGGGCGTTCGACGAGGAGAAAGAGAGCCCGGCGGCGCTCGATTACTCCGGCCATCGCCGGGGCGGGTGGCTGCGCGATGCGACGCGCGCGGACGGTGTGGATGGCCAGGCGCTGGTTTGCGCGGGGGGCGCCGTGCTGGTCGAGAACCACCCCTCGCTCTCGCCCACCAACGCGCTCAGCCTCGAATGCTGGGTGAAAACCGACCTCGCCGGCCAGGACAACAAATGGTTCATCAACCGCGTGTATGCCGGCGGCACGGCAACCGGCTACCGGCTAGGCCTGTTGGAGGGCAAACCGTGCTTCGAAGTGCCGCAAACCGATTGGAGCCACCATCTCAAGGCGTCGAAATTCCTGCCCACGGGCCGCTGGGTGCATATTGCCGGCACATTCGACGGTCGAACGATGCGCATCTACGTGGATGGCGAAGAACAGGGCACGATGGAGCGGCCCGGCCCGGTGAAGCCGAACAGCTTCCGCCTCTGCCTCGGCAGCTACGAGCCCGGACACCGCGCACATTTCCAAGGCCTGCTGGATGAAGTGAAGCTCTACCATCGCGCGCTGAGCGCCGAAGAGGTCCGGCAAGCAGCCAGGCTTAAAAACCGCACGCTTTAGCCAAGATCCCCACCAGCATGGGCATTGAAGCGCGAGTCGCCGTTTTAGACAGAAAGCCAGGTCTGGTTTGGCATAAATGCATGAATTTGCGGTAGCAGAATTAGAGTGCAAATGTGGAGGTGAAGGTGTACGATATGGATATGAATCGAATTACGTTTGATCCGGAGCAGTGCGGTGGTCGGCCTTGCATCAGGGGCACGCGCATCCGTGTCATTGACGTGCTTGATCTGCTGGGAAATGGCCTGACCGCTCAGGAAGTCCTGGAGGAGTTGCCAGACCTCGAGCCTGACGACATCAGGGCCTGCCTCCAGTACGCCAGCCGCAAACTCAATCATCCGGTGCTGATTCCCGCATGATTTGGGTGGACGCCCACTTGTCGCCCGCCTTGGCGAACTGGATTACCGCAGAATTCGGGGAAGCCGCCCAAGCTGTGCGCGATGTTGGGCTTCGCCATGCCAAAGACAAGGACATCTTCGCTGCCGCTCGCCAAGCCGACGCTATCGTCATGACCAAGGACGAGGATTTTGTCGAGATGATGGGAAGGCTTGGCCCGCCCCCCCGCGTCATTTGGCTAACTTGCGGCAACACCAGTAACGCAGCGCTGTGCTTGCTGCTGAAATCAACCCTGCCGAGAGCCCTTGATCTCCTCAAGCAAGGCAATGCCTTGGTTGAAATATCCGGTTCGTTATAGCGCCGCTATTGCCGGCATCGGAATCCGCCACGAAATACGGATCCAAGAAGTCCCCGCCCTTAGCGCCCGCAAACAACTGTTTCAAAACTCCGAACGGGTGAAAGGCCATAGCCCAGAGCAAGCGAGCCGAGCAAAGCTGCTCTTGGAAAAAAACTTTGGGCGGTTTCAGCAGCCTCAGCCTCCGTAAGCTTTCCGCAATTTCCCGTTCTTCGTATAAATCCCCGCCCGAACCAGCGTGCCGAACAGTTCGTTGGGGGACATGGCTGACGCCTTCTTGATAACGCGATCCACCAAGTTCCGCATTTCCTTGCGGGTTCTCGGCGGCGCCGCGTAGTTCATCGTTTCCGTTCTCATGTCCGCACCCAATAATCCCTCATTCGGCCAAGTTGTCAACGTTGGGCTTGAAATAGCCAATCACCGCCGAAGCATCCCTCACCGCAATCTGGATGTGCGATTTGGCCATGATTTTTGAGCCTTCATACACGGGTGTGCCCTCCGAAAACACGCACCGGACCGTGCGGAAATACTGCCGTTCCTCTTGCTCCAGAAAGTCCAGGCACCAATTCACCACCGCGCAGTCCAGGTAGCGCAGAACCAAGTCGCCCGACGCCTCATCCCGCGCCGGCAGGTTCTCTGGCACCGCCACACCGCTGCCTTGGCAGGCTTGCCGGTAGAGCGGATACATCTCGCTCAGCAGGCGCGTGTAGTTGGTGTCGAGGAGGTCAAAGCAGTTGCCCAAGTTGATGAACGCCCCAAGCACCGCCGGTTTTCGGATATTCTTGAACACCCGTGCCCGCCATTGTGCCCACTCCAGTGCCCGACGCGGGCCCATGCTCCCAGAAGTAGATGCCTCGCCCCAGCCAGTCGTAAGCATTGGCGCTGGCGGTCACTTTCTGCCCGTGCAGAAGGACACCAGTCGCCACCGCTTCGTCGCACCCGTGGTAGGCAATGACGGTTCGTTGGTAGCTCAACTCACCCATACACCGCTGCATCTTAAATAATTACGGGCCTGCATCCGGTAGCCGACAATGGCTGGCGGCGTTCGCTCGCCGCCGGGCCAAATTGGCGTCCAGCCGTTCAGGCGCCGCCGTCGGCAGGCGGCGGGCCGGCGACACCTCCGTCCGGCGGCGGACCCAGGCGGACGGCGCCCCGTCGCTTCAGCACCGCCTGCCGCAGCAGGTATTCCACCTGGCCGTTGACGCTGCGCAACTCGTCCCGCGCCCAGGCCTCGATTTCCGCCCAGACCGCCGGGTCAATCCGCAGCAGGTAGGTTTTGCGCTCAGCCATGGTCCGCGTTTCGCTTTTCCTCAACTCGCCGGCCAAATCAGCCCGTATATTGCCTGGCCCCGATTACGTGTAAAGCGTGCCGGTGTTCACCACCGGATGCACCTCCGACTCGCCGCAGAGCACCACCAGCAGGTTGCTCACCATCGCCGCCTTGCGCTCGTCGTCCAGCGCCACCACTCGCTTTTCGGCGAGGTCCTTCAGCGCCATGTCCACCATGCTCACCGCGCCATGAACGATTTTTTGCCGGGCGGCGATCACCGCCTCCGCCTGCTGCCGGCGCAGCATGGCTTGGGCGATCTCCGGCGCGTAGGCCAGGTGCGTCAGGCGCGCCTCCTCCACCACCACGCCCGCCTTGCTCAGCCGCTCCTGCAGCTCCCGCGTCAGCGCCTGCGACACATCGTCCACCCCGCTGCGCAGCGTCACCTCGTTTTCCTCCCCGTGGTCGTAGGCATACTGGCTGGCCAGGTGGCGCACCGCCGACTCGCTCTGCACCCGCACATAATTTTCATAGTCGTCCACGTCAAAACAGGCCTGCGCGGTGTCCGCCACCCGCCAGACCACCACGGCGGCAATCTCGATCGGGTTGCCCCGCTTGTCGTTCACCTTGAGTTTCTCGCCGTTGAGGTTGCGGGCGCGCAGCGAGATTTTGAAGCGGGTGAACACCTTTCGGCCGGACCGCATAGCCCCCACCGGCTGGGAACCTACGGCTTCACCCTTGCCGGGATCAATCGCCGGGCCGTTCGAGTAGAACGGGTTGCCCCAATGAAAGCCGCTCGCCCGGACGGTGCCGCGATACTCGCCGAACAGAACCAGGACGCGCGCCTCGTTAGGCTGCAAGGTGAAAAAACCGACGATCATCACGATGCTCAGCGGCAGCAGCAGCAAGGCGGTGATGAACAGAGGCCAGACCGGATGTCCATACAGCCGGTCCCCGGCGGCAATGGAATAGATTAACAGGGCGATGCTGCCGAGTAACAGCAGGATGACCACCGGCAGCATCAGCCAGCCGTTTTGGACGTTGACCACTTTTTCCCGGTTGGGGGCGGCTATTTTTTCATTCATAAATGACCTTTCCTCACAATGTTATCAAAATAATAGCATAATGGTATCTTGGCGTCAAGCGTTTTTTTCCAGATTTTTTCCCGCCCCTAAACTATCCTTGAGAGGGAATGCGTTATTGGATTTCCATCGCGGTTATCAGTTGGTGTCTGGCGGTCAGCGCCCGGGCGTTGACACCACCGGAAACCAACCGGGTTTATTCTTTCAAAGGGCCGCTGGGCGGCGGGTATGTAGTCGAGGCAAGCCAACTGCGGGCGGCGGCCAAAGCGGAAGGGCCAGCCTGGGTGAAGGCCCGGCCAGTCAACGCCCCGCGGCGGGAAATTGAATTGGGCAGCCGCTTGGTATTGCGGTTGGCGCCCGGATTGGATTTGACGGCCTTTTTAGCCAGAAGCCCGTTGCGCTTGTCGGTCAAGGCCGGGCCGGACCTGTATGTTTTGGAAGCGCCGGGGATCGAACCGGCCCTGGCGGAAGCCGAACGGCTGGCCGGGCTGCCGGGGGTGCTGGAGGCGCGCCCTGTGGTGCGGCGGTTGATGCGCAAAACCGGTCCCTACCTGGCGCGGCCCAATGACACCTTCTTTTCCCGCCAATGGCATTTGGAGAACCGGGAGGCCAGCGGTGTCCGGCAGGGGCCGGACCTGAATGTGCGCGCCGCCTGGCCTTTCAGCCGGGGCGAGGGGGTGGTGATCGCGGTGGTGGATGACGGCGTGGAACTGACGCATCCGGAACTGGCGGCCCGGACGGCCGGCGTGCCGCATTACAACTTCGAGTTCAGCAGCACCAATGGCGGGCCGCCCGGCGCCGACGCGATGCACGCCACCGCGGTGGCGGGCTTCGCCGCCGCCGAGTTAAACAACCGCCGGGGTGTCAGCGGCGTGGCGCCCGCCGCCAAAATTTCCAGCCTGGTGATCTTCACCCTTGATGGCTGGACGGTGGACGAGACGGAGTTGGCGAAGGCCTTTCAATTTCAATCGAACATCATCCACATTCAAAACCATAGCTGGGTCAGCTCGGCGGGGTATCTCAGCGGGCCCACTTCCATCGAGGAAGTTGGGCTTTCCAACGCCATCGCCTTCGGGCGCGGCGGTCGCGGAACGATCATGGTCCGCGCCGCCGGCAACGGGCGGGACGACGAGGAAAACGCCAACGAGGACGGCTACATCTCGGACCCCCGGGCCATTGGCGTGGCGGCGGTGCGGACTGACGGACGAGTGGCCAGTTACAGCGCCCCCGGCGCCTGCCTGCTGGTGGCCGGGCTGGCCGGGGATGACGGCTTTGACGCGAGCCTCACCACCGACCGGGTGGGATCGGCGGGTTACAACACTTTCACGTTTCCCGATGATTATGCCGATTACGATGATGGTTTTATCGGCACTTCCGCCACCGCCCCGCAGGTGGCCGGTCTCGCGGCATTGGCGTTGTCTGTTAATTCCAACCTGACCTACCGGGATGTGCAGCAGGTCCTGCTCCTGTCGGCCCGCCAAACCGACCCGGCGGATCCGCATCTGCAAACCAACGGCGCCGGGCTGCGCGTCGGCCCCAACGCCGGTTTTGGGGTGCCGGACGCCGCCCACTTGGTTCACCTGGCCCGGCATTGGAGCAACCGCCCCCCTTTGCAGGTGGCGCGCTTCACCAATTCCACCCTGACCAGCATTCCCGAGCAGGGGATGCGCGTCGTCCTCGCCGGCAACGACCTCCCACCGGACCTGCTGTTTATCCCGGCGCAAGCGGCCGATCTGGGGCCGCGCGCCGACAAGCCCACCGCCAGCCTGCCGCTCTCGCATCTCGGCCCGGCGCTCGCGCCCCCCGCCACCAACCTGGCGGGCCGGGCCGCGCTGATTCAACGCGGGGTCAATTTCTTCACCAATAAAATCATCAACGCCGCCCAGGCCGGCGCCGCTTTCGCCATCATCCACAATAACGTCAGCGAATCCGCCCTGGTGGTCATGTCCATCACCGACGACCTGCCCATCCCCGCCGTGTTCATCTCGCAAGCCAACGGCCTGGCGTTGTCGAACTTGATTCAAACCAATTCCTCGGTGACCGCCCGCCTGCAGCTCAATGCCGCCGCCTATAGCTTCAGCGTGCCCGACACCCTGCTGTGCGAGCATGTGGGGGTGCGCGTCCGGACGGACCATCCCCGGCGCGGCCACCTGCGCATCACCGTGCAATCGCCGGCGGGAACCGTCAGCGTGTTGCAGCGGACCGGCTACGACACCTGGCCCGGCCCCGAGGATTGGACTTATTATTCCACTCACCATTTTTACGAAAGCAGCCACGGAACCTGGACGGTGCAAATCAGCGACGAATACGCGGGCTACACCGGCAACGCGCTGGGCGTGGAATTGATTCTTTATGGCACGCCCATCGCCGACGCCAACCGCGACGGCCTGGATGACGCCTGGGAATTGCAATGGCTGCAAGCCGCCCTGGCCGCGCCCGCCGCCGACCCGGATGGCGACGGTTACCCCAACGTGGTGGAGTATATCCTGGGCACGGACCCGCGCGCGCCCAACCGGGCCTTGAGCCTGGACTTATCCTTCATAGACCCCGCTCTGGCGCGCCTGAGCTGGCCTTCCGCCACCAATCGTCATTATTCCATTTACGGCGGCGCCGACCTCGCGCAGCCGTTGACGCTGCTGACCAATCTGCCCGGCCAATTTCCCGAAACCGAATGGCCCGCCGGCGTCCAAGGTGGCCGGCGCTTCTTCCGCGTCATCGGCCAGCCGGCCCCGTAGCGGAACGCTGATGCCCCGCCGCCTAACCGGCCAGCCCCAGTTCATAACCGGCACCCCGGATTTCATCCATGCCCGCTGACTTTTCAATCGAAAAAGAACAACATCGTGGGCGTTCAGATTGCCGACCTTTGCGCGCATCCCTGTTCGCGCCACATTCTGAATCCCTCGCGTCCCAATCGGGCCTTTGATATTGCGCATAAACACATTTGCAGCAACGCCGGGGCGAGTGGTTGGCGGATCTTTCCTTGAAACTCAAATGGGCGCCTCCGGCTGATGCCAGAGAACGCCCACCGACCGAGAATTCTCAGTCCGCAACGACTGTCGCGCAGAACTCCTATTAGGTCAAGCCCGGCAATGTGTCTGCACGGGTGCCCATTCCTTAATTGCAGAGACCTGCGATTTCATGGATACTCCAATGCCGATGGCTGATCCTTTAGCCGCATACGGGAAGCTCCAGGCTGCGTTCTCTGCCGACGTCAAAAGCGAGGAGAACCAAATACTGCTTGGTCAGGTTTTTGAGGCGTCCTTACGGTTTCTATCAAAAGCCGACCGGACACCGTTAAAATCGCTGGTGCCGGACAAGGAGTATTTTGCCTTTGCCGCCGGGAAGAAGCTCTTTCGTGCGGTGAATAAGGGCCTGTTTGTCCCTGAGCTTGCTGAGTGGGAAGCCTTTCGCAAGGCCATTGCTGGGAATCGGGCTCCCAACATTGATTCAGACCGGATCACCCGAATAATCTATTCCGTGGCCGTCACCTTTTTTTGCTTCATCGACCTCACAAAAGACGGCGATCAGAAAACTCCAGGAACGTTTTTCGAATACCTTATCGGACACCTGTTCGCTTGGCGCTTGGGTGTCAATCCGAAGACGAGGTTGCCAGTCCTGAACTTGGACATGGAGGCCACCCTGCCCACCGACTTCATTTTTGACCTTGGTCCGAACCGCGCCAAGTTTCACCTCCCAATCAAAGTCTCCACCCGCGAACGCGTTATTCAGGTTTGGGCGCATCAGCGTGTGCTCAACGGGGTTTACGGGACAGGTCGTTTTCTCGGAACGCCCGTCATTCTCACCGAGACCAAAACCGACAAGAAGAAGCAGGAAGTCATTGAGATTTGCCTGCCAGACCAGTGGCGCATTTACCAGATGCACATCGCCCAGTTGAAGCGTATCTATTACCTGGATGTGCCCGCTAGCTACGCGAAGCTGAACGAGGTTTTCCCTCCGCTAAGTGTAAAACCGTTTGGCCATTTCTTCGCGGAGGCAGATACCTTACCGACTTAGCCTTTCGGAAGACCAGAAAGTAGGAGTGGTTCTTTCGGGCGTGCACCTGCCGCAGGATGCGGCTCACCCCCGGCTTGTTCATGCGGAGTACTACGAATAGGTCTTCGATCACAAAACCCATGGTCGTCAGCTCATTGATAATTTCAACGTGCGTCAGCCGCTGCTGGTTTGCGCATACCTCATCCTGGCACTTCACGATGTAGATTCCCTCGGGCTTAAGCACCCGGTGAGCCTCCTTCGCCCCTTTGAAGTAGAGATCAAGAACCGCTTCGTGGTATTTCTTGGTCCCGTTTTCAGTTCCATTGTTGTAGTAGTATGCCTCGAAGTTCTGGTGGTTCTGGTGGGCGGTTCCCCCCGGCGTGTGCATGTATGGCGGGTCGAACACAACGCAGTCCATCGTGGTGTCTCCATACGGCAGTTTCCTACAATCGACACCGTTCCTCAAGTCCGTCGCCCTCAAATCGTAGCTGCCTGCGGGGACGTTCTTCCAGAAGACCCCCCTTCCGTAGGTCACGTCCGCCACCATACTCCCTTCCGGCACATAGAGTTTCAAAATGTGCGGAAAGACATCGTCGTTCGTCGCCTGATAGGCCGAAAAGATTAGCGCATTGGTGGCGACACCTCGGGCGATACGGCAGGTTTTCTTGGGCTTAACTGTCGCGGTTGCGGCGAGCATGGTTTGAAATCCTTTTGGTTGAGCTTTCTTCCGGACCGCCATTGCCAACGACCTTCTCCGTCAGCGTCCGCAGAATCCAGGCGTGCAGCGTTACGCCTTCATCCACCGCGGCATGCTTGAGCCGCTTGTGGAGGTCTTCGCTCAATTCAATGGGAAACGTTTTATTCATTTTCGTTTCATTTGCCGGATAAGTTACCTCGGTTACTCTGGTTAGTCAAGTCAGTAAAATTAAAAAAATTAGCGGGATCACCCGAGGCAAATTATGGCGGCGCCGATCTCGCGCAGCCGCTGACGCTGCTGACCAATCTGCCCGGCCAATTTCCCGAAACCGAATGGCCTTCCGGCGTCCAAGGTGGCCGGCGCTTCTTCCGCGTCATCGGCCAGCCGGCCCCGTAGCGGAACGCTGATGCCCCGCCGCCTAACCGGACGGCCCCCGTCCGTAAACCGAAAAACCGCAGTTCAACCACGGATAAACACGAATGGACACGGATACCAAAGATTGGCGAATGCAGAGGCTTGCCCCCGGCAGGTGAAGGCCATTCCTGCTTCAGCATCGGTTGCAGGAGTTCGGCGCGAACGAGCTCGCCAGCCAAAAACCTCCTCCGTGGCCCCTCCTGCTTTGGCACGCCCTCAAGCATCCGTTCAACGCCGTGTTGGCCGCCTTGGCCGTGGTCTCCCTGGTCACCGGCGACCTCAAGGCCAGTATCGTCATGCTCTCGATGATGGTCTTGAGCGCGGGTTTGCGGTTCCGGCAGGAGATGAAATCTAAAATCCAGGCCGAGTCTTTGCGCAAGCTCGAGCCGGTCGAGCGCGGACGCCACGCGCGATTCCGAATCGAAGTTGTCATTGTCGCTTACCGGCACACCTGTGCTTTGACCGGTTGCCGAATGACCACGCTTGGCAGGGACAAGATGGAGAGCATTGTGGACGCCGCGCACATTCATGAGTTCCGCGACAGCCGGAACAACGATCCACGCAACGGACTTGCCTTGTGCAAAAACGCCCACTGGCAATTTGAGCGCGGCCTCGCTGGGCTTCTTTGCCGAGGGCATCAAAATGGCCCCGACGGAAACGGCGCGTGATTATGTGTGGGTTGTTCGTTTCTTTGGTTCAAGGAGCGGGCGGCTTACTGCATGGTCTCCGGGATGCAATACACAACCTATCACCGTGGGCGGCGTTCTCCCTCTCCCCCTTGGGGGGAGAGAGTCGGCGATCTCTCCCTGACCCTCGTGGGGCATGGGCTGGGCAACCGTGTCTCTGGCGTGGCCAGTTGTTGACCGGCGGCAGTATGGCCGGCGGCGGAGTTATGCACCAGCTCAGGCTGAGCCGATTTGCCAAGCGGTTTCCTTCGCTGGTGCATAACTCCGAAAGTGGTATCAGGGCAGGGTGAGGGGGCACGTATCGTTTATCCCAAGAACTCATCAGTAATTGCCGATTTCGTGAAGTTCGGCGTCCACTGATGGGCGACGCAAATAACCGCCGGCTTTCGGCTTGCCGGTGGTGATGCATGGGTGCAGGTTGTGGGGCATGTTGGATTGGACGCAATGTTCGGCAGTGAAACGTGTGCCCGGCAAGGTGAGCGGGGTGTGGCTTTTCAAAGGGACGCGCGTGCCGGTGTCGGCGCTCTTTGAGAATCTCGAAGGCGGCGCGACGGTGGACCAATTCCTGGAATGGTCTCCCAGTGTGACTCGCGAGCAGGCCTTGACCGTGCTCAAATTCGCCGAGTCTTCCCGGGCGATCACATCGCACGCTCGCAGCCACGCCAGCAGCGCCCCGTCATACTCCGCATGAGTCGTGTTCACAGCCATAGGTTCAGCCCTCCTTCTCCCACGCCTCCAACTTCAACCGCGCCGCACGTTCCGGTTCCTGCTTCCGCACCCGCATCTGCTCCGTCAGATTCCAATACTTCCGCGTGAACGGATTCCGCATCGGCAATTCCGGCTCGGCCGGGTCTCCGGGCGGCAGCGCCCCCGCCGCCGCCAGTTGTGCCCGCGTCCATTCCGCCGCCGTCAGCACATTCTCACTCCCCTTGGCCGCAACACCGTCTTGCCATCCGCCGCCACGGGGAAAACGCTCCCATTCACCGGACGGAACACCTCACGCGCTCGCCACACCACTTCCTCGGCCACCTGGGCGGACGCCTTCGCCTCGCGGCACAACCGCCGCACCTCGGCTTCCACCCGCAGCAGCCCTTGCGCCGCCGCCTGGTCTTCCATCTGCTGCCGAATCGTCATCTGTTCCGTTCGCATAACATTTCCTTCCGTCATCCGTTGCCTGCTCAGCACTCCGGTTGCCCCGGGAAGCCAGCACCTTTTCCCCGCCACTCTACCCCCGGTTTTTCACTCCCCGCTCCTTGCTCTGCGCGCCCGGCTTTCCAGTGCTGCGCCACGCTGCGCGACGTTGCCGCACGCTGAACGATAATTTTGTACAAACCACTCGACGGTTTTGGTCATGCGCCAGAAAGCGCTACTGCGGGATTCTCAGGGCGGCTGTTTCGTGCTACCAATCTCCCAGTGGCCGACGTGTTCACCAAAAAGAAGCGCTCCCAGGTCATGGCCGCGATCCGGTCCACCGGAAACCGCGCCACAGAACTGAGGCTCGCCGCCATTTTTCGGGAGCACGGCATCACCGGCTGGCGTCGCCACCAGCTTCTTCCCGGCAAACCCGATTTCGTATTCCGCCAGCAGCGCCTGGCGGTCTTCGTGGACGGTTGCTTCTGGCACGGCTGCCGCTGGCATTGCCGGATGCCAAAATCCCGCAAGACGTTTTGGTTTCCGAAAATCGCGCGGAACAAACAGCGTGACCGAGTGGTTTCCAAGCTCCTTCGCAATCAAGGTTGGCGCATCTGCCGTGTTTGGGAGCACGCCCTTCGCAACCCGGCCCAAATCGCTAGCAAACTTCAAGCCATGCTTGCTTCCGCTCGAAAGAGGCGCTAAAAGGGATTGCGGATGGACACGATAGAACTATTTGCTGGTGGTGGCGGGCTCGCCCTCGGATTGCACGAGGCGGGTTTCTCACCCGTTGCGGTAGTCGAGCGTGACGCCGATTCCTGCCAGACCTTGCGCGAAAACTGGTTGCGAGCGATGGGCTCTGACCTCCGCCTCTTCGACAAGGACATCCGCAAGGTTGATTTCCGCGAGTGGAAAGGTCGAGTGCAGTTGGTGTCTGGCGGTCCCCCATGTCAGCCTTTTTCCATCGGCGGCAAACACCGGGGTTATCGCGATGACCGCGACATGTTCCCGCATGCCGTCCACGTCGTAAGGACAGTGCAGCCCAAAGCCTTCATTTTCGAGAACGTGCGCGGCTTGTTGCGGAAATCTTTCGCCAAATACTTCGGTTACGTCCTGCTCCAACTCCAATACCCGGAACTGACCAAGCGCGAGGGAGAGGCGTGGCCTGAGCACCTCGCCCGCTTGGAGGAGCATCACACGGCTGGCGTTGAGCGCGGTCTTCGGTATCGCGTGGTATTCCAGAAAGTCAACGCCGCCGACTTTGGTGTGCCGCAGCACCGCGAGCGCGTTGTCATCGTGGGTTTCCGCTGGGACATTCAAGAGCCTTGGAGTTTCCCTCTGGCAACACATTCCAGCGATGCTTTGGACGCCGCCAAGTGGTTAAACGGCGTTTACTGGGATGAGCACCATATCCCGCGTGTCCAGAGGCCGCGCCCCCCGGAGGGAATCGAGCAGCGACTAGCCCGGATTGAGACTCTGCCTTTCGCGGCTCGCTGGCGCACCGTCCGCGATGCCCTTGTCGGTTTGCCTGATCCGCGCTCTCCCGAGGCTTCCCGTATCCTCAACCACAGATTTCAACCGGGTGCCCGCAAGTATCCTGGCCATACCGGCAGCGAACTCGACAGCCCGGGCAAGACACTGAAAGCTGGCGATCACGGTGTTCCCGGTGGCGAGAACATGCTCGCTTATCCCGATGGGTCGGTTCGCTACTTTACTGTGCGCGAGAGCGCCCGCTTGCAGACCTTCCCCGACTGGTATGTTTTTCCCAGTTCTTGGACGGAAAGCATGAGGCAGATTGGCAACGCCGTTCCCGTGACCTTGGCCAAGGTGATTGGCGCGAGCGTGGTCGGCACGCTTTTGGAACACGAACGCCGCTTGGCAAGGAATCAGTAGAATGGCAAAGGAACCCAATTTAGCCCACCTGCTTGACGAGATTCACTCTCTCGCCTCCAAACTTCCTGAAACCCCGGCGGATTACGGCAAGCTATCCGACGCGCGCCGTCGCCAAATGCGGCAGAACCTCGAAACCATCATTCGCAAGCTGGAGGCTTCCCGCCTGTTTCTCGATCCCGTATCGCTGCCCGATCTGGTTTTCGATCCGACGGCGCCCAAAGTCGTAGGCAAGCTGGTTGCAGACACCCTTCTTTTGCAGCCTCGCCGCCCTCTCGCCAATGCCGCCGCGCGTCGTTTCTATGGCGCTGGCGTTTATGCGCTCTATTACAGCGGCAAATTCGATTGCTACCGGCCAATTTCTCGGAAGGAGCACCCCATTTACGTTGGCAAGGCGGACCCAGCCGAATTGCACGCAGCCAGCCCGCAGGAACAGGGCGAGCGTCTTTACAGTCGGTTGCGTGACCACGCTCGCAGCATCAAGGGCACGGTCAACCTCACCATTGAAGAGTTCGACTGCCGCTATTTGGTTGTTCGCAGCGCGTGGGTGGAGACGGCGGAAGACCATTTGATCGAGCACTTCAAGCCGGTCTGGAACAAAGAAATCAAAGTCTGTCAGGGCTTCGGAAAGCATGGTGACGATCCCAACACCCGCGCTAACAAGCGCTCACCATGGGACACTTTGCACCCCGGTCGCAAATGGGCAACCCGGGAGGATAATACGCCGGGTTCGTTGAGTGTGAATGCCATCAAGGCCGCAATTCTTGAGCATTTCAAGAAGTACCCGCCTGCCTAAGCAGCCTTTGATCCATTAAGCTGTGCGCGAATTATGTCTTACATTTTTCAAGTCGGCGATGAAGTCCTTGTCCCGGCTGCAAGGCTAAATCCTGAAAAAGAGTCCGTTTCAGCTTTCACAAGGACAAAGGTTACCGCGCGCAACGCCGGCTTGGTTTCCACCAGCCGGCCCCACCGCCGGTGGATGAACAACGCCGGCGCGATCCCGGCTTCGAGGTCGCCGAGGCGACACAGCACGTCCGCCCACCCGTTCACCCGGTCCGTCTTCGCAAGCCGTAGCGTGATGCCCTGCCGGGCATACTGCGTCGCGAAGGTCGAGCCGTTGCGTGTCGCTGTGGCAACCACAGCCGAGCCGCGTGTTCGTCCACCACGAAAACATTCCCGTCCGCACCCGTTGCCCTGCGGCCAGCCGGACGGGGCAAGATGAGGGGAGCACTCAGTTAATCTCCCATTACTGTTTCTTCGATGGAGGAGCGTCGTTAAGGGTCAAGCTGTTGGTTGGACCTTGCTTTGCGCGGTCCATCCATCGCTTTCGTTCATCCGCATTGTGGACAATGGGGCCGTTGTGCGGGTGGGTTTGCGCCCAGTGCCGTGTGTTTTCGCACAGTTGGTGAAGGTCGTAACCCGCCTCTCGGGCTAATTGGTCCTTAATGCGCCAGACCTCTTCCAGAATGGAAATTTCTTTCATGCTTTACTCTCCGCCAAGTTCGATAGGGGGTACAAATTCCGCGTTGCCGCCTGATGCGCCGCCAGTATCAGGTCGCGGCCGGCATTTGCCACCAGGTAACTGACAATTGTCGTTTCGATGTAAACCGTTTACATGCTCTAAACCAGGCTCGGCGTCAACCGCGCCCCTAACATCCCGCGCCAACGATGCGAACTTCCTTCAATGAATTCCGCCTGTCAAATCCGAAGATTTTGAACCAGCCGCTGTTCGGTCTCCCCCCCCATTCGTCTGGCAGATGTTCCGCCGCCAACCGCATGCCGTTTTGTATTTCGGCAGGCGGGCAGGCACGGGCGAGGGGAAACGACGCCATCCAAAACCCCAGGACCGACCTTATGCGCCATAACTCGCTGCCGGCGATTCCACCGGAAACAGCCAGGAACCAATTTTTCGGCCGCGCGCGCGCCCTGGATAGGGCCTCAGGCCCGGGCGAAAAACGCTTATTTCTCCCGTGTCTGATAAAACGCGCCGGGGCCGGGCGCCGCCAAGTCCGTAAACTCAATCAGCCCATGGACTGGCGCGGTATTGGTGCGCAGCGGGGTCCACGGCCCTTCGACCGCCAACGCCCGCAGCAAGACGTAATCCCGGCCCGGGATGCCGGCAAACCGCACGGTCGCCGTTCCCGCCTCGAAGACCGGCGCGCCCAACTGGTTCTGCCCCGGCGGCGGCGCGGTGGTCACCAGCACGGAAACCAAACCGGTCGCGGTCAGGCTCAGGGCGTCGGCGACGACATAGGTGAAGGTATCCAATCCGGTGAAGCCGTTGGCGGGGGTATAAACAATGTGGTCCCCATCAATCGCCACCGAGCCGTTGTTGGTCGCGAAGTTGCCCAGGAAAGTCAGCGCGCCGCCGTCCGGATCAAAGTCGTTGGTCATCAGCTTGGCGATGGCCACGCGGGTGGACTGGTTCACCAAGGCGGCAAAGCCGTCCGCGCCGGCGACGGGCGGGGCATTGGTCGGCGCGACGGCGATCGTGCCATTGACCATCAGGTTGTTGGTGTTCCATTTCCATTCGGTGGTGGGCAGGTCGGGCAGGATGATAGCCGCAAAGCCGCCGGCAAACGCCGCCGCGTCCAGCAAATTGAACGTGTCGCCCAACTGCAGGGTGTCGCCGACGTTGGTGACCACCAGCGTGCCGCCGGCGGTCAGCGTGGTGACGCCCGTCAGCAGATCGGCGTTTTGGGTGTTCGTGCGGTTGATCTCCATCACCGTAACGCCCTCCAAGGTTACCGTGTTATTGACCGTAAAAGTCCCGATGCCGTTGCCTGGATTCAGGGCGCCATTGGTTTGCACCCGCAAAGCGCCGGCCAAAACGCCCGTGCCCCCTAATACCCCCTCGGTCACCTCGGTGGTTCCCACGAACGCATTGGTGCCGTTGAGGCGCAGGGTGCCGGCGCCAATCTTGGTCATGCCGCCGGCGCCGCTGCCGGCGCCCAACAGCGGCTGCAAAATGCTGATGTCCCAGCCGGCGGTGTCAAAGATCGCTCCGCCGTCCTGCACGAAGACCTGGTCCAGGCCCTGCATGAAATCGGTCCGGTTGCTGACGGCGCGCACGATGCCGCCGTTGAAGTTGACTTCGCTGAATCCGCCGCTATCCACAATGCGCCGCACGGCGATGTCCCCGCCCGGCAGCAGGTTGGCGATGCAGCGGGTGCCGCCCTGGCTCAAGGCCAGCATCCCGTTGGCGTCCGTGGCATTGGGCATGCGGACAAGGCCGGCAATGTCGGCGATATTCAAGGCAGTGGTATTGCCGTCGTTGCCAATGCGCAGGTTGGCGACGGTGTTGGTGTAGAACAACTGCGCGCCGTTGGTAATGATTAACCGGGCCAGGCCGCCGGGCACCAAACAATCCGGCCGCACCGGTCCGGTCTTGATGATGAGGGCGCCGTCAATGATCATGGTGCCGTCGTTGATTTCGCAGTCGGCATTCCAGAAATGGTTGCCACGCACCGTCATTATTCCGGCGCCCAGCTTGTTGAACGCGCCGTTGGTTGAATTGCCGGATATCAGCACGTCGCTGTCGTTGGTCAGGTTACGGGTTGCTCCTCCCAGGTTCACCGGGCCGGAGAAGGTCAGAGCGCCGTTTAGCACGGCATCGCCCAGACTGACGTTGCCGTTGACGATGACCGCATTGGTGATCATGCGCGCATCCAGACCGTCCGAGGAAAGAGTGGTTCCCGCCGCCATCTGCAGGGCGCCCGAGCCCACGGCCCCCTCCGCCCCCAACCGCAGCGTGCCGCCGTTCACCAACGTGCCCCCGGTGTAGCTGTTGGCGCTGGAGAGCGTCAGCGCCCCCGCGCCGTTTTTAACCAGTGTCACGCCGCCCGCGATCTTTCCGTCGCCCCCAATGTCGTATGCGAGCGTGTTGTTCACCACCATCTCCAGCGGGCGAACGTCGGTCGTCACATTCACGCCGCGCGTAGTGGCGGTGTCATCAAACAAAACCCGGTCGCCAAAGTTACCGTCATCAAGGTAAACATCCCAAAGCCCGGTGACCAGGTTGGTCCAGTTGACGGTGGTGTTGATGTCCCAGGCGTCCCCGAGTTCCCCGCCCCATTTCAAGGCGCGGGCCGAGCCGGTGATGACCAGGTCCACCGAACGGTTGGCAACATTATGGTCCAAAGTCCCCGCCAAGCCTGCCGGCAGGCTGCCCAATTGCAATCCCGCCAACCCGCTGGCGCTGGTGTAGGTCAGCAGCGTGATTCGCTGGCCCGCCGTGAAGTTGGCGCCGGTGTTTTGGCCGAGAACATTAACCGTCACCGGCCCGTTAATGGTCAGTGCGCCCGCGCTGATCACCGGCGTCGCCGGAGTGGCATTGACGCCGACATTCAAGTCCAGCACTCCGCCGCCAGCCGCCGTTACCGCACTAGCGTTGAGCGGCGTGCCGGCCACCGCATTGACCCGCAGGACGGCGCCCGGGTTGACCGCATAATTGTGCCCGGCGATATAGCCACTGGACAGGATCAGGGTGCCGCCATTGACCACGGTGGGTCCCGTGTAGGTGTTGGCACCGGTGAGGGTGAGCGTGCCCAGGCCGTTCTTCGTCAGGCCGCCCGTGCCGCCGGCCAACAGCGGTTGGGCAATCACGAGATCATAGCCCGCCGTGTCAATAATGGCCCCACCGTCCTGCACCAGCGCCAGGTCCAATCCTTGGATGAAGTTGTTGGTGGAACCCATCGCCCGCAGCACCCCGCCGTTGAAGTTGAATTGGGCGTAACCGGTCGTGCCGTCCTTGGCCACCGTCCGAATTTCCGCGTCGCCGCCCGGCAGCAAGGTGGCAACGCCCTTGGTGCCACCGCCGCCAATAAAGATGCGGCCATTAGAGACGTTGGCGGTCGGCATGCGGATGGCGCCGGCAATATCGAGGTAATTGGTGGCGGTCGTGTTGCCGTCGTTGCCGACACGGAAGTTGCCGCCCGTGCCGTCATAGACAGCGAGGCCGCCGTTGGCAATGACCAGCCGGGCCGAGCCGCCCGCCTGGTCGCAATCCGGTCGAAACGCGTTGTTATTGGTGACAATGCCCTCGACGATGAGGATGCCATTGCGCGTTTCGGCCTCACCGTTCCAAATGTGGACGCCCCGCAAGGTCATGGTGCCGGCACCCAGTTTGTTGATTCGCCCATTGGTGGAGCCGCCGGTAAACAAAGCGTCGCTGAGGACCGTCATGCTCCGGGCGGCGTTATTGAAATCTATTGGGCCGGTGAGGGTCAGGTGCCCGGTATTGATCACGTCGCCATAGGTGCTGCCGCCGGTCAGGAAAAGGCTGTTGGTAATCACCCGGGGGGCGGTGCCGTCGGAACAGACAGCGCCGCCGCTGATAGTGATCAGGCCGCTGCCCAGCGCCAAGTCATGGCCCAGATAGACAAAGCCGCCGAATAATTTCGAGCCGCCGGCATAGTCATTGGCGCCGGGCAGGATCAGGATGCCGCCTCCGGTCTTGGACAACACCCCCGGCCCGCTGATGAGGCCCTCGACCCTAAGTTGAGCGCTGCCGTTGAAGGTGTTGCTGTTGAGGCTGTTTAAGGTGATCGGACCGGTAAAGATGGCGGGGCCGGAGTTGAAGCGAATGGTGCCCTCGTTCATCACCACTACCTTGTGCAAGCTGTTGCTTAAGTTCCAAAGGGCCAGCACTCCGTTGGTGTCAATCATCACCGTTTTGGCCGGGTCGCCCAAGGTGATGAACTGCTGGAACGAAACCGCGTCGAAAAGAATATCAATGTCGCCCAGGCCCGTCTCCCCCACGTTCTTGAGCAGGAAATCGCCATCGCCAACTTTGGTCAGCTTGAAACCATTGCCGGCAAAGCTGCCGGCCGCATGGTCATCGGCCAGAAATCCCCATTGGATGTTGTTGATGCCGCCGATACTGGTGTCCCCGGTCAGAGTAACCTTCGGCCACAGGTTTTGATTGGCCACGCTGCTAATGAGCGCCCCTTGGTCGTTCAATCCCTTTCCACTCACCACCAGAGCTTTGTTGGTGAAACTCAATCCGGCCAGGTCCAGGGTGCCGCCCGGCAATACCACGGTCGGGCCATTGGTGCCGCCCAACGCCGACGCGTGACCCGCCTTGAGCAGGCCGCCCGCTACCGTCAGCGTGCCGCCAAAGGAATTGGCACCGCTAAGCGTCAGAGCGCCCGCGCCGCTCTTGGTCAGGCCCCCGGTCCCAATTATCCCGCCGCTGATGGTCAGTGTCGCCGCCGGATCAAAAACCTCGATAACGCCGCCGCCGGCGTTCAGGGTGGCGCCGCGGTTGATGGCCACCGTCCCGCCCGTGTATTGCAGCGCGCCGCCGTCAAAAACCAGGTTGGCGGGCAGGATCGAGGCCGCGCCGAGGCCGCTGGCCTCGCCACCGTTGGCCAGCAGCGCCACGCTCAACACCCCGCCTTTTAAACTGGTGTAGCCAGTGTAATCATTGACCGTCCCGAGGGTCAGTTTGCCGCTCCCCTCCTTGCTGAGAAAGGCGGTCCCGGTAATCTTGCCGGCACCGGTGATGACATAGTCTTTGGCGGTGTTGCTAAAGGACAAACTGAGCGGAGCTGCATCCAGGGTCAGATTGATGGTGGCGCCGGTGGCCTTGTCATTGAAAAGCAGCGGCAAGGCGTCTTGGTAGAGGGCGGGATCCAGCCCGGCGCCATAGCCCCAGTTGAACATGGCGCTGTCCCAGTCTCCCGATATCCAACCCATCCAGGTGAGCGAGGGCACGGCGGTGATCACCAGGTCTATCCGGGAATTGATGGGATCCTCCTCCAAGTAACCATCCACGCCCGGCGGCAGGGAGCTGGAGCTCAAACTGGGGAACCCAAAACCGCCATAAGCGCCGTGGTATTGGATCAGGGTGATGCGGCCCACTTGCAGGTTGTTGCCGCTGACGTTGATCAGCAACTCGGAGTTTAAGGTGACATTGGTGGTGACTATCAGCGGCGCGGTCGGCATCTGGCTCTGCCCCAGATCAAAGTTAAGAGTCACCTGGTAAAAACCGGCGTCGCCAAAGGTCAGATTGGCCGCCCTCAAGGAATTCACGCCATCGCTGCGCAGCGTCAGGCCGGTGTTGTCGGCCAGGGTGATCGCGCCTCCGCCCAAATGGCCCGAATGAAACACCAGGCGGCCTTGGTTAACCACCGTGGGACCGGTGTAGGTGTTCGTGCCGGTGAGGGTCAGAACACCGCCGCCGTTCTTGATCAATCCGCCCGCGCCGCCGGCCAGCAGCGGCTGGGCAATCGTCAGGTCAATGCCCGCCGTATCAATGATTGCCCCGCCGTTCTGCACGTTGGCCGCCGTCAAGCCCTGCATAAAGGTCGCGGCGTTCAGGTTGTTGGCCGGCCTGAGCGTGCCGCCGTTGAAATTAAAAATGCCGGTGCCATTGGCAGTCACCTGATAGACACGCGAGACCGTCAGCGTGCCACCGGCGAGGTTATAGACGCCGCGGGCGGAGGCCGTGCTGGCGAAACGCACGCCATTGGGGTTGTTGACATCGCTCCAGCGCAGCGAACCGCCGGTCTGGTTCACCATGCCAACCGTGTTGGCGAGGTCGCCCAGGTAGATTTCATTCGTCGACCCCGCCAGTTCCATTTCGCCCGAGGCGATCTCCAGGATGTTGGTGCTGAAGGTGGTGGCGGCCGTGTTGCCCAGACGCAGGTTGGCGCCGCCTTGCAGCAGGTAATTGCCGTTGTTGGTGATGACCAGGCGCACCAGGGCGTTGTTGGAGGCGCTCAGCCGCAGCCCGTCGTTGCTGTTGGTCAGCCGCGCCCCGTCCACCACCACCGCGCCCTCCCAAAGGTCGAATCCTTCCGCCGAGGCCAGCCAGAGTTCGGCTGAATTGCCGAACCAGAGGGTGTAGGGGCCGGTTTTAGTCAGCTCCCGGTTGTTCGCGTTGGCCACGCCCGCCCATTTCCCCCAGAGCGTCAGGTCGCCGGCGCCGGCGTCCAAAGTGTTTCGTCCGGTGCCGCCCCGCAGAGTGAAGTTATTGGTGACATGGTAGGCGCCGTCATGAGTGGCCAGGGTGGCCAGGTTCATGTCCGCCGCCCCCAGGCCCAGCGCCTGGTTGTCCCCGATCTCGATCCGCCCGTTGAATCCCATCAGCCCGTGATGATAGTTGGCGCTGGCCAGCACATGGGTGCCTTTGTTGGTTTGGGTGACGCCCAAAGCCGCGGCATTGACCGGGTCATCCCAAAAGCTGCCGGTGAACACGCCCGAGGAGGTGTTGTAGCCAATCACCAGGGTAACCGTCCCGCCCGGGGCGCCGCCGCTGTTGGTCACGATGCCGCCGCCGCTCAGGCCGTTGATGCCCTCCGCAAAACCAGCCACGTCCAGCACGCCGTCCACCACCACATCCCCTTTGCCCGCGCCATCCGGGATCGCGTTGTCCACGCCCAGTTTGAAAACGCCCCCGGCGATGCGCGTGTTGCCGGAATAGGTGTTCACCACATTCATCGTCACCAGGCCGGTTCCCTCTTTGACCAATCGGCCGCCGCCGCCAATTACGCCCGGCCCGCTGAAGGAATAGTTCAACGCGGTGTTGCTGATGTTGACGCCCCCTGGCGCCACATTGGCCGGAATTACCACGTCCGTCGTGCCGATCGCACTGTCGTCGAACTTGACGGTCATCCCGTCCGTATAGGCGGCCGGCTCATTGACGACCGGGTTGATCCAGTTGGTGGTCACGCCGATATCCCATTCAGCCACCAGCATGCTGTTGGTTTCGCCCGACCAAATCAAAAACGGCGCTTCGGTGATCAGCAGGTCCACCGATTGATTGGCGGCGTTGTCCACCAAGGACGCCGCCACGCCATTAGGCAAAGACCCGATGGTGAACGCGCCAAAGCCCGTGCCGCCAATGGTTCCCTCGTATTTGATGAGCGGGAATTGGCCAAGACCAAACCCGATGCCGGCCAGATGGATGGCGACCACGCCGCTGGCGGACAGGTTGGTGGCGAAAATCACCGGCGCGGTGGCGTTGCCAAAGGTGCCCATGTCAAAGTAACAAGCGGCGCCGGTGGCGGCGCCCAGCGTTAACGCCGACATGGCCACGGAACTGCCCGCGCTGGCCAATCCGACGCCCAGGGCGGTCCCGTCGGCCAACGCGAACGAACCGCCGCCGGCATGCAAGGTGGAGATGCCCAACCGACCGCCTTGGACAACGGTGGGGCCGTTGTAAGTATTGGCGCCCGCCAAAACCAGCATCCCGCTGCCGGTTTTTATCAGACCGCCGTCCGCGCCGCCGGTGCCGTTCAACAAGGGCTGGCTGTTGGTGACTGAGAAGGCTCCCGAGTTGATCTTTGCGCCACCGGCCATAACATTCAAAGTGACACCGGCCTGGGCAAAGGAGGCATTGTTAGCGCCCAGCACCAGGTCGCCGCCGTTGAAGCGGAACACCGCGTTGCCGGCCCCGCCGCCCCGGATGATGCCCGGAATCGTCAGGGTGCCGCCGTCCAAATTGGCATAGCCCGAGCCGACCACCGAACCCGAAACCCCGGCCAATTGGAAGGTATTGGTGGATACCACCACCGCGCTGTTGGTAATGGTCAAGGTGCCGATGGAGCGCAGACCCACATAAAGCTCGTTCACATAGACCTCGCCGTTGTCGGCCACGAAAATGGTGCTGTCGGTGCCGCTGTTTTGCGAAGCCGCCCGCAAAATAGCGGCCCAAAGCCGGGCGTTTCCCGTGATATTCAGCGCGCCCGGGGAATTGGCCGTGTTGCCGACTTTGATGGTTTGTCCGGAGGCGTCCAGCAGGCCGCCGCTCAGGTTGTAAGTTGCCACCACCCCCGGGTTCAAGGCCGTCTGGCCAATCAATAGAACGTCCGCCGACGACCGGCGCAACACCACAGTGCCACCGGTTTGCTCGACTTTTCCGCCGGAGGCATTATTGCCAACCCGAATAACGGAATCCGCCTCCGCAAAAAACTCCACCGCCGTCCCGTTGCCTATGGCCAAGGTGGCGTTGTTGTTGATGTTCACCTGGCGGGAGAATTTGATTTGTCCCGTCAGCGTCAGGTCGGCGTTCACCGTGACCACCGCCGGATTTCCCGAGTTGAAAGCCAAAGTGAGGGTTCGCCCGGCGCCAACATCCCAAGTCTGGGGCGCGGCCACTGTCAATTGGGGGGCAAAGGTGAAGTCCACCACGCTGGTGGGGCTGTTCATGTCAATGCCGCCAGTCCCCAGGGTAATGGTGCGCAAGGTGCCGCCGTTGGTAAAAGCCACCGGCACCACCGGATTGGCAATCCGAATGCCCAAAAACGACAGGGCATTGCCGGGGTTGTTCGTGCAATTGCCGGGCACGGTCAACCGCGAATCCCACACCGCGATATCGCTGGCGGTGGGCACAATGTTGCCCACCCAACTGCCGGTAACATTAAGGGCGCTGTTGTTATTCGCCTTGTAAATGTCCGCCGCCGGGGCGTTCGCGGCCAGCAACAGCAGGCCGGCGAAGGTGCAAAAACGGTTGATAGTCAGAGGCAACGCCATGTTTTTCATGTTCATTCTTTCTTCGTTTCTGGTTCGCTTTCACCGACAGGCCTGACGGCGAAAAACAGTTTTGGCTTAGTTGTTGATCAAGAGTAGCACTTGATCTGCCGTTTGTCATCAAATTTTTTATTTTTTTTCGGGCGAAAACCTTCTGGCGGCGGGGAGCGCAAAAGGATAGAGTCAGAAAAATCGAACTGCTGATATGCGAAACATACATTTTTGCCTGGCAAGCCCGGGTCCTGTTTGGATTTTGGCGGCGGTTTTGGCAGGGACCTTCTGTCCGGCGGCCGAAAGGGCGGCCGCGCCGGCCGCCGCGCCCAACATCCTCTTCGCCATTGCCGACGATTGGTCTTTTCCCCACGCCGGCGCCTACGGCTGCGGCTGGGTCAAGACCCCCGCCTTCGACCGCGTGGCGCGCGAGGGCCTGCTCTTCAAGAACGCCTACACCCCCAACGCCAAATGCGCGCCATCGCGCTCCTGCATCCTCACCGGCCGCAATTCCTGGCAGCTCAAGGCGGCCGCCAACCATGTTTGCTACTTCCCCGTCGAGTTCAAAACCTATGCCGAGGCGCTGGAGGAAAACGGTTATTTCACCGGTTTCACGGCCAAGGGCTGGGGCCCGGGATCGGCCCGGACCGCTGAGGACAAGCCGCGCCCGCTGCTGGGCCGGGCCTTCAACAAACGCGCCGCGCCGCCGCCAGCCAAAGGCATCAACAACAACGATTACGCCGCCAACTTCGACGATTTTTTGGACGCCGCGCCCAAAGGCCGCCCCTGGTGTTTCTGGTATGGCTCGACGGAACCCCACCGCGCCTATGAATACGGCTCGGGCGCGGCCAAGGGCGGCAAAAAACTCTCCGACTTGGACCAGGTGCCCGGCTATTGGCCGGACAACGAGGTGGTGCGCAACGACCTGCTCGATTACGCCTTCGAGGTCGAGCATTTCGACCGGCATCTGGGGCGCATGCTCGATTCGCTCGAAAAAAGGGGGCTGCTGGATAACACCCTGGTGATCGTCACGGCGGACAACGGGATGCCTTTTCCCCGGGCCAAGGGCAACCAATACGAAATCTCCAGCCACATGCCGCTGGCGGCGATGTGGAAGAAAGGCATTAACCAGCCGGGCCGGGTGCTCGAGGATTATGTCAGCTTTGTGGATTTCGCCCCGACCTTCGTCGAAGTGGCGGGCTTGAAATGGGAGCAGACCGGCCTGCAGCCCGCCGCCGGCCGCAGCCTGCTGCCGGTCTTCCAGTCCGATAAATCCGGGCAGGCGGACCCCGCCCGCGACCATGTGCTGCTCGGCCAGGAGCGGCACGATGTTGGACGGCCCAACGACTGGGGCTATCCCATCCGGGGCATCATCAAAGGAGGTTTTCTTTACTTGCACAACTTCGAGCCGTCCCGCTGGCCCGCTTGCAATCCGGAAACCGGCTACCTCAATTGCGACGGCAGCCCGACCAAAACCGAAGTGCTCAAAACCCGCGCCATCGCCGGCCAAAAGCATTATTGGGAAAACAGCTTCGGCAAACGCCCGCCGGAAGAACTTTACCAGCTCAAGCGGGACCCCGATTGCCTGAATAACCTGGCGGGCCACACCGATTACGAGAAACAACAGCGGCAGCTTAAGGAGCAGTTGTTTGCCGAACTCAAGGCCCAGGGCGATTTGCGAATGTCCGGCCAGGGCCAGGTTTATGAGCAATATCCTTATGCCGAGCCGGAGCGCCGCAATTTTTACGAGAAATTCATGCGCGGCGAGAAAGTGAAGGCCGGCTGGGTCAACGATTCGGATTTTGAAAAGGCGCCGGTCGAGTAGCCGTTCACCGCCGCCGGTTGTAATCGTCGCGGGCGTATTTGGCGGCGATCAATTCACGAACGCGCGCCTCGAGCTCGGCGCTTGGCGCCAGCGGCCGCCATTCCACTCCCCACGCTTCCGCCGCCACGGCGGCCAGGCTTTGCTCCCAGTCGCTTCGGGCCAGGCTCGGCGGCGGCGGCTGAAGCGAGCCTTGGATGAGCAGCCCCGAGCGGGTCCGGCGCTGCGCCGCGCCGGCAATTTTTCTGCCGCGCATCAGCACATCAAACTGCTCGTAGCCGGCGAAACATTGCCCGGGCAACTCCTGGCGGCAGCAGGGGGCGAGTTCGGCGGCGAAACCCAGCCGCGCCAGCGACCGCAAAATCCATTGATGAACCTTTTCGTAGCTTTCCCGGGCGTGCAAAGCATGCCAGGGATGGCCGGGGGGAAAGGCCAGGCTGTAAGTCCAATCGGCCTGGTGCGGCACCAGCCCGCCGCCGGTGGGACGGCGGATCAGCGGGCGCAGCAATGTTGCCTTTTCAATCTCGGCAATCTTCTGGAAATATCCGAACGAAGCGGCCGGCTCGTTCCAGGCGTATAACCGCAACACCGGACGCTCCAACCCGGCGACCGCCTCCAACAAGGCCTCGTCCAAAGCCATGTTGTAGGCCGCGCTTGCGGGGGGCGTGTTAAGCAATAGCCATGTCATGAGAGCAAGCGACGGAGTTCAAGTGGGGCGTGTGGAGTCGCGCCAGCGTCGTGGAGTGCGGCAGCCCCCTGCCGCTTTCGATTTATCAAACACCCGCAATAGTGATGAGTGCTTGGGATAGACGAGACGCGCCCCCTCACCCTGCCCTCTCCCCCCAAGGGGGGAGAGGGAGAACGTCGCCCACGGTGACCAATTTTGTATTGCATGCCGGAGCCCATACAGTAAATCCCCCCGCCTTCGCCCGCTCCCATGCGCCGGGGCCAGAGCGGTAGAGGACTACCGCCCTCCAAGACTCGTGGAACTTTAGACTCTCGGGAATGTCGCGCGAGCGTCATCACGCCTTCCCCGCCGAGGGGCACAGCCCGCGCAATTCGCAGTTTGCGCAATCCGGCTGGCGCGCGAAACAGCGCCTTCGGCCATGCCAGATGAGCCAATGGCTGAAAATCGTCCATTGCGCGCGCGGCACTTGCGCCATCAAATCCAGCTCGATTTTTTCCGGCGTGGTTTGCCGGCTGAGCCCCAGGCGCGCGGACAACCTCGCCACATGCGTATCCACCACCACGCCCTCGTTTTTGCCAAAGGCGTTTCCCAGCACCACGTTGGCGGTCTTGCGGCCCACACCGTCCAGAGCGGTCAATTCCTCCATCGTGTCCGGCACCCGCCCGCCATGCCGCTCCAAGATTTTGCGGCAGGCGGCCTGGATGTTTTTCGCCTTGTTGCGGAAAAACCCGGTGCTTTTGATTTCCCCGGCGAACCGCTCCGGGTCGGCCTGCGCGTAATCCGCCGCCGCGCGATATTTTTTGAAGAGCGAGGCGGTGACCTGGTTCACCCGTTTGTCGGTGCATTGGGCCGAGAGGATGGTGGCGACCAGCAGTTCCAAGGGATTGGAATAGTCCAGTTCGCAGTGCGCGTCCGGATAAGTCTTTTGGAGCGCGCCCGGGATTTTCGCGCGGCGCGCCGCATCGTTGGATTTGGCGGCTCGAGGCATGACGGGATCAGGATTTGGCAAGGAAAAAGCCGCGCTGTTTGGCGGTTATTTCCCTGCCCAGTTTTTCCATGACTTGCAGCATGTCCTCCCAGACCTTGCGCTTTTCGGCCAGGGATTGATTGCGCAGCAAATAGGCCGGGTGATAAGTGGGCATGAGCGGGATGCCGCGGTAGGTCTGCCAGTGGCCGCGCAGCTTGGTGATGCCGATGGTTTTGCCCAGCAGGCCGGTCACCGCCGTGGCGCCGAGGGCCACCAGCACCTTCGGCTGGATGATGTCAATCTGCTGGTGCAGCCACGGGAGGCAGGTCTGCATCTCCTCCGGCCGCGGCGGCCGGTTGCCGGCGCTCTGCCCGGGGGTGTCGGGACGGCACTTGAGGATGTTGCCGATATAAACCTGCTGACGGCTCAGGCCCATGGTGGTGATGATTTTGGTGAGCAACTGCCCGGCCAACCCCACGAACGGCTCGCCTTGCGCGTCTTCGTCGGCGCCCGGCGCCTCCCCCACAAACATCAGCTCGGCCTGGGGAGTTCCCACCCCGAACACCACCTGCGTGCGCGACGCCGCCAGGTGCGGGCATTTGACACACGCCAGCGCCTTGGCGCGCAGCTCCGCCAAGGCGGCTTCTTTGGCGTCGGCGCTCAGCGGCGCGGGTTTGGAGGCCGCAGCGAGGGGGGCGGGATTGTTTTTCATAGGCTCGGGGCTGACGGAAAAGAGCACGGAATGATTGGCCGGCGCGCTCACGGGTCGGGCGGAGGCCGCCTTCGGGGGCGGCGGCAAGGCGGGCCGCGCCGGCGCCGTTTTCCGTCGCGGCGCGGGCTTGGCCAGGGCGGCCAGGATTTCCGGGGAAACCTGGACCAACCGCTCGCCCTCGTTTTTCAAATCCTGCAAATGCCGGATGGTGGCGTCCAGCAATTGGCGGTAAGCCTGCGACATGCGCCAAGGTTAGCAATTGACGGCGCGGGCGCACGAAAAAAACGGCTTAAGCCGGCCCGGTCGTTGCCGGGGCGGCGGTTCCGCTCCTCGCCGGCCATCCCAGCACCTCGTCCAGTTTGTCCAGAATCGCCTGGCGTTCGGCGTCGCCGAGTTCCCCGCGCGGGCCGGCCCCCCGGCTCAACTGGTCGCGCGCCTGTTCGAGGGCGTCCCGGTATTTGCGGCGCTCGAATTCCAGTTTTTGCCGGGCCAGGTCCGCCGCCTGGGATTTGAGGAATAAGGACAGCACCGCCTTGAGCCGGTCGAGGTCGGCTTGGGGATCGCAAAGCAGTTCAAAGGCCTGCTGCTGCAGCGCCTCGGCCACGCCGGCGGCGAAGGGAGGCTTTTCGCCGTCGGGAACACGGGTCAGCTCGCGGGCCAGTTGCGCCGCCCGCGCGCGGCGTCCCAGCAGCAGCGGCGCCACCTGCTGTTGCCAGAACGTTTCGAGTTCTTCGAGGGTCGCGCGCGCCCGGCACTGCTTGAGCAGGAGCGCCCGCGCCCGCGAGAACGGCAGGCCCGCCAGCAGCCAGTCGAGCAGATCGGCGCGCTGACCATCGGTCAGGTCGGCGAGGCCGCGTGTTTTCTTTGCGCCGGGCATGGAGCTACAGGCCGGCCCGGCGCTCGGCCAGCGAAGCCCGCCCGCGCGCGGTGATTTTCCACAAGGTCTGGCCGCTTTCGCCGGTGACGGCGAGTGCCAGCCAGCCGGCTTCCAGTTGGCGCAGCGCGGCGCGCGCCTCCGTCAGCGTGACGGGCCGCGGCAGCAGGCAGTTGGCGTCCATCTGGGCCGCTTCCTCCCGCAGGAGCAGGGGATGGACGTTGTTCAAGGCGATCAGCAGGGCGGTTTCGAGGGTCATGGGAATTTTAAGGCAGGCGTTTCAATTCGCCGCGCAGCACGCCCAGCTCCTCCGTCAATTTCAGGCCCAGGGCGTCAATGCGCTGGTGAATCCGGGTGGCGCGCTCCTCGCCGGCGCGCAAGACCTCCTGGTGATCCTCGCGCCGGCGGTCGCGGAGCTCCTGCAGCTCGGCCTCCGCCTTGCCGAGGCGCTGGGCCAATGCCGCGCGCAAATCGTGGCAGTCGGCGCGGCTCACCCATTCGCGGGCCGGTTGCACCACCAGCGGCTGGGGCGCGATCTCCGTCCGCCGGCCCCGCAGCCGGTCCGCCAGCGCCAGGCATTGGCGGAGGCCCGCCACCAGAAAAAAGGCGATGGCCAGAAAATACATCAGGTGCTCGGGATCAAAGCGCATAAGCGTTGGCGTCTTTTTCTCGCGCGGCCGGCGTCACGGCTGCCGGCCGGGCTGGCCGGCCTGCAATTCGAGGATGCGGTCGGCCACCGCCCGCCGGGTGCGCTGGTATAGCGCGTCGCTCAGGAACCAGCCGTCGCAGGGGGCGGCGAAGGGGCGGCCCGCTTCAACGCGAATCGCCAACTGGTCGGCGGCGATCACCTTCGGACTTTTGCAGCCGGTCAAGGCGGTCCAAATCGTCAGCGAGACCGCCGCGCCCAGCGCCAGGTTGCGCGTGGCGGCCGGCGGCCATTTCACGGTCAATCGCTTCATAGTTTTGCCGGTGTTGTTCGCGGGGATCGGCGGCCCGATCGGCCCGCCGGCGCAGCCACCACAGCAGCAGCGCCAGCAAACCGCTCACCAGGCCGAGCACGCTTTCCACCATCGCCGTCGCGGTTTTAGTTTTTGGCGCGCGCCTTGGCGACGACCGACCAGACAAAACCCGCCAGCGACAGCAAGGCGCCCGCGGCCGATTCGACGCCCGCGGCGTCGGCCAGCCCGCGCGTGACCAGCACGCCGCCCAGGGCGGTGAGGAGATGACGAACAATTCCCAGCACGATTTCCCGGCTCATATTTGGCTCCATTTTGGTTGAGTTTATTGGCGGGCCGGAATTGGCCCGGCCCGCCGCACGCCCGTGAGCCTGCCCGGGAAATCTCCGCCGCCCGCCGCCCCGGGGGCGGGTTTGCCGCGGGTTATCCCGGGTTCGACGCGCGCCGGTGGAAGCGGCTGGCCACGATGCCCGCCAGCAGGATGGCCAGGGTGCCGATGACGATGACCATGAAATTGTGAAACGGGCTGCGCAGCCAGGCGAGGCCGCCCGCGAGCCGGGGCGAAAGGCTCATCCAAAGAATGACCAGCACGCCGACGCTGACGCCGGCGGCGGCGGCGGCGTTGGTGGCGCGGCGCGCGATCAGCCCCAGCAGGAACAGGCCGAGCATGCCGCCGCTGAAGATGCTGGCCAGCTCCCACCAGGCATCGAGCGCGCTTTTGATGCGCATCATCGCCAGCGCGGCGCCGGTGCCGGCCAGCCCGAAGCCGAGCGTGGCCAGGCGCAGCACCCGCATGGACTCGCGCGCGTCGGCCTGGGGCCGCCAGTAGCGGCGGTAGAGGTCGCAAAGCGTCAGCGTGGCCGAGCAGTTGATCGAGCTGGCCAGGGTGGACTGCGCCGCCGCAAAGATGGCGGCAATCACCAGGCCGCTGACGCCCGCCGGCAAGGCGGTGTGAATGAAATGCGGGAAGATGGCGTCGGCTTTGTTCAACTGCGCCAGGCTGGGGGGAAGCAATTCGGGGCGGGCGGTGTAATAGGCAAACAAGCCGGTGCCGATGAACAGGAACAGCGCCGAGATTGGCAGGTACAGCAGCGCGCCCAGCCAAACGCTGTTGACCGCCGCGCGCTCGGTTTTGGCGGTCGCGTAGCGTTGCACATAGCTTTGGTCTATGCCGAAGTTTTGGAGGTTGATGAACAGCCCGTAAACCAGCACCACCCAGAAGGTCGGCTGCGCCAGGCTCGGCCCGAAGCTGCCCAGGCTGAATTTGCCGTTGGCCGCGGCGATCTCGAACAACTGGCCCGGCCCCTGGGGCATCCCGAAAACCAGCAGCGCGGCGCAGGCCAGCGCGCCGCCGATGAGCACGAAACTCTGCGCCACGTCCGCCCAGATGACCGCCTCGATGCCGCCGATCAAGGTATAGACGACGGTGATGACGCCGGTGACCAGGATGAGCGTAGCCAGGCTCCAGCCGGTGAGCGGCGCCAGCGCCAGCGCCAGCAGATACATGATGGTGCCCATGCGCGCCAGTTGGGTCATCAGGTAGCACAACACCGCGTAGGTGCGCGCCCAGGCCCCGAAACGCTGTTCGAGGTGGTGATACGCGCTCACCTCGCCCCGGCGGCGGTAGAACGGCACGAACCATTTCACCGCCACCAGCGTCGCCAGCGGGATGCTCAGGCTGAACACGAACGGATTCCAGTTGCCGCCCAGGGCCTTGCCCGGCAGCGCCAGAAAACTAATGCTGCTGACATAGGTGCCGAAGATCGAAATCCCCACCGCCCAGCCCGGCACCGCGCCGCCGGCCTTCATGAACTGGTCGGGCGTGCCGCTGCGCCGGCTGAACCAGAGGCCCATGGCGATCATTCCCGCGAGGTAGATCACCAACACCGCCAGGTCAAGAAGGGGCAGGGTATTCATGGAAAACTATTCGGGAAAGTTGGAAACCTGCGGTTGGACGGGGCGTGGGAGGTCGCGCCAGCGTCGTGGAGTGCGGCAGCCCCCTGCCGCTTTCGATTCACCAAACGCCCGCAATAAATCCCCCCGCCTTCGCCCACTCCCGCGCGCCGGTGGTAAAGCGGTAGAGGACTACCGCACTCCAAGACCTCGCGGTGTTCGAGTGGGGCGTGTGGAGTCGCGCCAGCGTCATGGAGTGCGGCAGCCCCCTGCCGCTTTACCGGCCAACAACGAAATTTTTTCCGCCGGCAATTCATCGTGTTTGCCCGGCGATCGCCTAAGGAGCCGGCGGGGCCAGCAGCAGGCCGCCCGTCCACCCGCCCTGCGGGATGAACACTTCCTCGCCGCTTTTTACCGGGCGGCTGAAGACACTCATCTTGGTCTTGCCGCCGTCGGTGTAGTAAAAAGCGCTCCCTTCCACCTCCGTCCAGCCGCCGGGGTTGTTCTTCATCTGCGCGGGGGTGGTGGCGAAATAGAGTGTGCCGTCGTGCTTGGCGTGGACGGTGACCGCCGCCGCCTCGCCGCCGCTGGTTTGCGTGCAGCGCCAGCCGCGGAATTTTGCCGGCACCTCTTTCCAAACATAGGCGCGATTGGCAAACGCCTTCTCGTCGTCGGCCAGTTTCCGCCAGGACCAGCCGTGCCCCAGGACGATCAGGTCTTCGGTTTCCTCGCGCAACTGAGCGGTCTCCGGCATCGGCACGGAATCGGCCATCGTTTTCGCGCGGAAATTCGCGATCCGGTGGAAGGTCAGGAAATTGGCGTCGTGATTGTTGCGCGCGCCGCCCAGGCCATCGTCATAAGCGGTGCGGCAGGCGGCGATCAGGTCGTCCCCGTCGAACAGCCAGTCCACGTATTGGAAGCCGTGTTTCTTCACGTCCGGGTGGTAGAGCACGATGCAGCGAACGGTCCAATTGGTGAGGTCTTTCGAGCAGGTGAGCGCGAGGGTGTTGCGGATGCTTCCGGGATTGGGGGCGCGGTGCCGCTCATGCACGATGCTGGCCAGCGACCAGTAAAGATCGCTCTGGCGGTCGTAACGGATGGCGAATTTCTTGGCGCCGCCGGGGAAGTTGATGAACCCTTTAAGCGGGTCGAACGCTGCGGTTTTTCCGTCGGCGCTGATGCTCACAATGGCGGCCTTTTCGTCGGGCGACCGGGTTTGGACGCGCAGGATGTCAAGGACACGGCCGTCGCGGGTGGCGACGGCGTTGCCTTCGAGCCAGGCGCCCATGTCGCCGCCGTTCCAAAGGCGGCTGCTGGGCAGAAAATCGCTCGCCGTCCAACTGGCGGCGTCCAGCAGGTCCGCGTCCGCCGGTGCCGAGAGCATGCCGGCGCGGTAATTGATGCCCCAGGCGATGGGCGGGTTGCGCCACTCGAAGGCGCGCCACAGCCGGCCTTGGTGCTCGATTACCGGCATTGGCGCGCAGTGATATTCGCCGTTGTCCCGCAGCAGGCCGGTCTTGGCGGTGGCGGGCGTGGTCCACGTGTCGCCGCCGTCGGTCGAGCGGCGAATGAGGATATTGCCGTGGTGCCGGTCCGGCCCCAGCAGGTAGAGCGCGCCGCGATGCGCAAAAAGGGACGACCAAAACGCCCCCTGGATTTCCGCCGCCTTTTTCCAGGTGCGCCCGCGGTCGGCCGAGCGAAACACCACGCTGCGCGCGCTTTGATGCTCGTTGGATTTCGGCCCGAAGAAATCATGGGAGGCGACATAATCGCCGTTGGGCAGCACCGCCAGGCTGGGCGAGCCGATGTAAAGGCCCGATTCCGCCGGCGAATGGTCAATCACCACGCCAGGGACCTTGGAGAAATCCGCCTTTGGCGCCGCCGCTTCGAGTCCTAGCGCGGCGGCCGCCAGGCCGGCCCACATAAAACGCCACGAATTGTTCATGGGTTCGAGTTTGGGGCAAAGACGCAACCACGGCGAGAAAAGTTTGCCGGCCATGAACGCCCGCAGTGCATCCCCAAGTTGACCGCCGTGCCCGACGCTGGTTTTGGGATTATCGCCGGCGCTGTTCTCCCCGAACCATGTAGGAGCCGACGCAAGGAGGCTCAAATTTCTTATCCCTTCGCGTGATCGCAAGCATATCGGAGCCTCCTGGCGTCGGCTCCTCCATCCAAGGGGCTCATGGGGAGCGGGGAATTTTCACGAAGGATGCAACGCGCGGTGCAGGGCGTCGCCGAGGGCGTTCAACTGAAAAGGTTTGGTGATAAAACCGGTGAAACCAAGGCTGCGGATTTTCTCGGGGGTCAGACTGCCGCTGTAACCGGTGGTTAAGATGATGGGCAAGTCCGGGCGGATTTTGCGCAGCTCGGCCACCAAATCCACCCCGGTCATGCCGGGCATGGTGAGGTCGGTCAGCACGAGGTCCACGGCTTGCGGTTGGGCGCGCAAGTATTCCAAGGCGGCGGTGGCCGTGGTGAAGGTCCTGGTCTGGTAGCCTAGGTGCTCGATCATGAGTTGGACCATCTCGGCCAGTTGCGGATCGTCGTCCACGAAAAGAATGTGTTCGCCGCTGCCGGAGAGCGGGGCGGGCTCGGCGGTGGCGGTTTGGGTTTCCGCCGGGGCCTCGCAGGCGGGAAAAAAGAGCTGAAACTCGGCGCCCGCGCCCGGCTGGCTTTGCACCCGGATGGCTCCTTCATGTTCCCGCATAATGCCATGCACGACGGAAAGACCCAAGCCGGTGCCTTCGCCGACGCCTTTGGTGGTGAAAAACGGATCAAAAATCCGTTTTAGCACCTCCGCGCTCATGCCCTCGCCGGTGTCGCGCACGGTCAGCCGAACATAAAGGCCCGCCGGCAAATCGGCGTGCGCGCGGGCGTCCGCCGCCGAAACGGCGACTTGGTCCAGGGCGACCTCCAGCCTGCCCGCCCGTCCGCGCATGGCGTGAACCGCGTTGGCGCAAAGGTTCATCAAGACTTGGTGAATCCGGAAGGCATCGGCCTTGACCGGGGGAAGGTCGCCGCGGATTTGGACGGTCATTTCCACGGTGGCCGGGAGCGTGGCGCGCAGCAGTTTCAGGGCGTCTTGCACGACTTGCGCCAGGTTGATGACCTTGCGCTCCTGTTTGGATTGGCGGCTGAAGGTGAGAATCTGGTTGACCAGGTCCTTGGCGGATTTGCCCGCCTGCAGCACCGCCAGCAGATGCTCGCGCGCGGCGGCGGGCGCGCCGGGGGTCAGGTGCGCCAGTTCGGCGTGCCCAATCATCGTGGCGAGGATGTTGTTAAAATCATGGGCAATGCCGCCGGCGAGGGTGCCGAGGGCCTCCATCTTCTGCGCCTGGCGCAATTGTGCCTCGAGGCGCTCCTGCGCCGCCAAAGCCGCCTTTTTCTCGGTGATGTCCTCTTTGATGGCCAGGTAGTGCGTGGGCCGCCCTTCGGCGTCGCGGATGGGAGAGATAACCGCGGCTTCCCAGAACATCTCGCCGTTCTTTTTCCGGTTGTGAAATTCTCCGCGCCATTCCCGGCCGGCGGTGATCGTGGACCATAATTCCCGGTAAAATTCCGGGGGGCTTTCCCCGGACTTGAGCAGCCGCACATTCTGGCCGATGACCTCCGCCCCAGTGTAGCCGGTCACTTGGGTGAAGCGCGGATTCACGTATTCGATGACGCCCCGCGTGTCGGTGATGACGATGCTGGCCGGGCTTTGCTCCACCGCCCAAGAGAGCTTGCGAAGCTGCTCCTCGACGCGCTTCCGTTCGGTGATGTCGCGGGCGATGGTCACGATCTTGCCCGGCTCGCCCGGCGGGCCTTCGACAAAATTGCCGATGGATTCAATGTGGCGGACGCGCCCGTCGGCCAGCAGAAACCGGAACTCGAGACGCCGGCCCTGGCCGGTTTCCAAGCTCTCCCGGAAAATCCTTTTGACGCGCTCGCGGTCGTCCGGGTGAATTTCGGCGAAGGCATCCGTTCCCGGCAACCGGGCGGGATCGCCCAAGGTATGACGGTAGGAATCGCTGTTGTAGAGCCGGCAGCCGGAGGCGTCGGTGATGGCGATCAGGTCGCTCGCATGGCGGGTGATGATTTGAAACATCTCCTCGCTCTTGCGCAGGCGCTCCTCGGCCAACCGCCGCTCTTGGACCGCTGCCGCCAGGACCAGGTTGGCGATGGCCGTGACCGCCAGGTAGCCGCCGATCAACAAAAGGCTCTCCTTCTCGGAGGCGGTGACAAACGGCCCCTGGCCGTGCAGCAGGGCCTGAATGGCCAGCGCTGAAACCAGCAAGGTTCCCAGCGTCGCGCCCCGCAGCCCAAAACGCGTCGCCGCCCAAACCAGGAAGGGATAAGGCAAAAACGCCAGCGGATAATTCTGGATGCCGTAAGCGAACCAGGAATGAAAGGAAAAGAGGGTGCCGAGCAGCAGGCCAATGGCGCAGGCCAGGGCTTCGCCGACGCGCCGGAGCGGCCACTTTTCGCGAACCGGCTTGAGCCAGCTTAACAACAAGGGCGTGAGCACCAGCCCGGCCAGCGCGTTGGGCACCCACCAGGCCAGCGTCGCGGGAAACAGATTCTGCCGCTCGATCAGGCCCGCGTGCCATTCCGCCACCACTTGAAACAACGCGGTTACCAAAGCCCCCAAGCCGCAGGCCAGGCCGGCCAGGGCCGCAATATCGCGCACCCGCGTCATGGGCAATTGGAAGCGGGTCAATCGTTCCAGCAGAAATACCCCCACCAGCGCGCCCATGGTGTTGCCGATGATCACGCTGAGGGTAAGCCCCCCCAATGGCAGCCCCAGCAAAACCGCGAAAAAACCAGCGCCCGCCGCGATGCCGGCCCAATAACCTTTGCCGAAGAACAGGAGCGCCGCCAGGCCGATCCCAAACGGCGGCCAGACCAGTTGGTAATCGCCGCCGCCGAACTCGGCCTTTATGCCCACCAACCCGGCCACGAAGTAAATAGCTGCCAGCATCGCCAGCCGCGCCAGCAGGTTCTTTTGCTTTATGCCGGATAAATAATTCACGCGGGCAAATTATTGGCAAAACTTATACAGCAATCGGTTTCCTGTCCAGCGGCCAAATGGGCCAAGCCTTGGCGACGCTGGGTGTGGAGTCTGCGAGGTCTTGAAAGCGGCAGAGGGCTGCCGCACTCCACGACGCTGGCGCGCGGCACAGACCCCTTCTCATTAACACCCCGCTTTAGCGGGGTGACAAGCGGTCGGGAAGGAACCACAACGGTTTTAACCGTTTTGCGCCGCGCGCGGATGCTGCATGAGAGACGCGGCGCCGCCGGCGTCCGCGAGGCCGGGGACGGGCGGCCCTACTCGCCGATGATCTTCACCAGCACCCGCTTCCGGCGGCGGCCGTCAAATTCGCCGTAGAAAATCTGTTCCCAAGGCCCGAAATCAAGCCGGCCCTTGGTGATGGCGACCACCACCTCGCGGCCCATCACCTGGCGCTTCAGGTGGGCGTCGGCGTTGTCCTCGCCGGTGCGGTTGTGGTGGTATTGGCCGGTGGGGGCGTGCGGGGCGAGCTTCTCCAGCCAGACCTCGTAATCGTGGAGCAGCCCCTCCTCGGCGTCGTTGATGAACACCGAGGCGGTAATGTGCATCGCGTTGACCAGGCAGAGCCCCTCCCGCACCCCGCTGCGCCGCACCAGCTCCTCGACCGTGCGCGTGATGTTCACGAAGCCCCGGCGCTCGGGCACCTCGAACCAAAGCTGTTCCGTCAGTGATTTCATGGCCTTTTCCTGCCACCCGCACGGCGCTTTGGCCAGCCTTTTCATCAACCCCCAACTTCGGGCGGGTGGAGCAAAAGCGGCATGTTTACCGCCCGGCCCGCCCCAAACCACGAAGAAACCCTGTTCGAGCGACGCTTCCATCACCATGCCGCTGACGGAGCCGTTGCTGGCAAGATTCGGTTTGGGGATGGGGCGCCATGGGCATCTTGTCTCTCACCGATGTCCTTCCGCATTGAACATCAAGGAAACGCCCGAAATTTAGGATTGACGGCGGGGCCGGAAAGTGATATTTCCTTGGGTAGTTAAATGAACAACCAGACGGAAAGCGCGCGCCCTTGCCCAGAAAACGGCAGCGGTCGCTGTTGAGTAGATGGTTTAATTGTTGACAGAAGCAAGACCTTTACAAAACAAACCCCCAACTCCCATGAAAACTAAAACCATGAACCAATGGATGGATAATGTCGTCGCTAACCTGGGTCGCTTGGGCCAATTGGGCCTGCCGCTGCTGTTGCTGGGAGCGGGGATGGCGGTGCAAGCCGCCAATATCACCCTTAAAACCAGTGATCCCAACGTGACGCCGCCGGTTTCATCCTGGAGCACCAACGGCTCGACCACCACCTCGACCAACTGGAGCGACAATGCCGTGCCCAACGCGGCCAATGATTATTTCACCGGCCCATTTACCCTGCGCACCCCGCCGGATAACACTTTTTTCACCAATTTTGCCGGGGCGACGCTCTCCATTGACCCGGGCGGCACGCTGATGACCAAGCACAACGGCAATTGGACCAACACCCATCTGCGGCTGAACGGCGGCCAGATTTGGCAGGGGGGAGCCTCCGGCAACGGTTTTGTGACCAACTACGGCACCATCTACCTCAACGCCACCACCAATTCCATGATCATGTCAGACGTGGCCACCCGCGGCATTGATTTCAAGTCTCAGATCGTCAGCACCAATCCGGTGGCCCACACCGCTAGCCTGATCATCAGCAACCTCCAGGGCGGCGTCACCTTGAGCGGTTCCAACACGTTCACGAACACCATCATTGTCAGGGGCAATTCTTATTTGCGAGCGAACGCCACCAACTGTTTGGGCGCCACCAATTTGACCACCATCGAAGCGGGCTCCACCTTGGATGTGAATGGCCAGATACTGGGGCCGGCCCTGGGCGGCTGGGAGCATATCGCTGTGGCGGGCGCGGGCGTCGGCAATAACGGGGCGCTGGTGAACAATGGCGCCAGCCAAATCAATGCCTTGCGGCATGTGCGGTTGACCGGGAATACCACGGTGGGCGGCAGCGGGCGGTTTGATGTGCGCAAAAGCACCACCGGTTATTTCCTCGCCGGCGGTTACAGTCTCACCAAAATTAGCACCAACGAATTCTGCTTGGTGGATATTGGCGATACCGACTTGGGCGACATTATATGCAACGGGGGCATCTTGCGAATTGAAGCGGCCTCGACCACCTTGGGCCGGGCGGCCAGCAACGCCACCGTGAATGCCGGCGGCGCGCTGGAGTTTTACAACACCGGCGTGACCCACGCCAAGCGAATCACCTTGAACGGCGGCATTTTCCACAAGAACGCCGGCAGCGCAACCTGCACCGGGCCAATCACCCTCACCGCCAACAGCATCATTCGGTCGCAGACGGGCGGCGACTTTAACCTCAACGGGCCGATTGGCGGTCCGGCGGGATTCACCAAAGACGCCGCTGGCCGGCTGGTCCTCGGCGCGGCCAACACTTACACCGGCAACACGTTGGTCAACGACGGCATCCTGCGGTTAACCCACGTGGACGCGGTGGCCGGCTCGCCGGCGGTGGTGGTCGCTTCGGGCAAAGTTCTGGATTTGACCGGGTTATCCGGTTTCACCGTCAGACCATGGCAGGCGGTCGGCGGTTCCGGCATCGTCATGGGCGCCCTCACGGCCGGCCCGCAAGGCATCATCCTGCCCGGCGGCGACGGCGCGGCGGGAACGCTCAATGTTTCCAACGACTTGGTGATGGCCGACCAAAGCATCCTGCGCGTGGACCTGTCGAGCGCCTCGACGGCTGAGGGTGGCAACGTCAATGACCTGGTGTTGGTCACCAACCTGACCTTGAACGGCACCGTCTTCGTGAATCCGAATTTCTTTGGCGGCGCGCCGGTTCCGGGCGGCACCTACACGATCATTCGCTACTCGGGCGGCTTGGTGGGCAGCGCGGCGAACCTGGCGCTCATCGGCACCCATTTGAACGCGACCTTCGACGACTCGGTGGCGGGCGTCATCCGGGTCACTTTCAGCGGTAGCGGCTCGAACCTGGTCTGGCAGGGCGACGGCGTTGCCAATGTCTGGGACACATTGATCACCGCCAACTGGCTCAATGGCGCGACCCCCTCGGTGTTCTTCTCCGGTGACGCGGTGCTGTTTGACGACAGCGGATCGAGCTCCCCCAACATTAATATCGTCCAGGCGGTGGCGCCGTCGGTAACCGTGGTCAATTCCTCGAGCAACTACACTTTCTCGGGCGCGGGCCTGATTTCCGGCGGGCAGCTCATCAAACAGGGCAGTGGCACTCTGACCGTCAGCAACGCCAACACGCATGTTGGGGGCACATACGTGGGCGGCGGCGTATTTAAAATTGGCAACGCCAACGCCGTCGGCGCCAACGGGACCACCGTGGCGGTCACCAACGGCGGGCAGGTGGAGTTGAATGGCGTCAACCAGACCGGCAAGGGCTTCACCTATATTGCCGGTGGTGCGGGTCCGGACGGCTCGGGGGCCATCAAACTCAGTTCAACCACCAGCCTGGCGGGCGACCAATCCGGCATCAAAAACCTGATCCTGGTGGGTGATACCACGGTCAACACCTTGGGCCAGCGTTTCGACATCGGCGGCGGCGGCGGTTACGTGGACGGCGGCGGGTTCAAGTTGATCAAGACAGGGCCTTTCCACATGCCGTTCCGCGGCCCGACGGTGAGCAACCTCGCGGAACTGGTCATCAACCAGGGCCGGTTTTACGCGGAACAATACAACAACCAACTGAACAGTGTCGTCACCGTCAATCCCGGCGCGATGCTGGGCGCCTATGCTTATACGACGCCCGGCGGCATCACCAACAGCGCGACCATTAATCTGAACGGTGGTCGTCTCGGTGTGGAAAGCTCCCAGTCGGCTGGTTTGATCGCGGTCTGGACCGGGCCGGTGAATGTCAACGCCCCTTCCTTCCTTGACGCCGGCCAGGCGGGCGCCAACTCGGAAAACATGCTGCGCGGCACGCTTAATGGCTCCGCCCCCTTGACGGTGGCCAATCTTTCGGGCACCCGGGCGGTCGTGCTGGCAGCCAACAACGACGCCACTTACAGCGGCAACTGGACCATCAACTCCGGGAATTTTTTGCGCACTATCGAGAACGGCTCCTTCGGCACCGGCAACATTTTGAATAATGGCACCCTGGACATTGGCCGCAGCACCCCCTTCACCTTGATCAACAATATCAGCGGCTCGGGTTTGGTCCGCTTGATGAGCAACGCCAATGTCACTGTGAACGGCAGCGCCTCCATAATCGCGACCAACTTGGCCGTCGGGCAGGATACGCCGGGAACCCTGACCCTTAATGCCGGTGCGGAAGTGATCCTGGGCGGCGAGTTGCAAATGGGCAATCCCGCCGGCAATTTCGGCAATGTGGTCCAAAATGGGGGCCGTTTGGTCTGTTACGGCACCGGCAACGGCATTCGCATCGGGCATTGGCCCACGGAAATTTCCACCTATACCATCAACGACGGTCTCCTGTTCAGCCCGGGCCAGAACATCCGCGTGGGTTGGGATGGCATTGGTATCCTGAATATCAATGGCGGCACGGTGTTGACCTTGGGCTTGAATCCCGATGCCAATGGCAACACCCCTGCGACCAACGGCGTGGATGAAACGATCTACCTCAAAGGCGGCCTTTTGAAACTGGGTTCTTATGGTATCCAGCCGGGTGGCGCGTCGGTGGATTACAACATCATCATGGGCGGCGGCACCCTGAGCGCCTATGACCACTGGAGCACCTCCGCCAAGGGCCGCATCCAGTTCACCAACGATCCCGGCACCCTGGTGATTGATCCCGCCGGCTACACCATCAGCCTGACCGGCACCAATTGGGGATCGGGCGGCTTCACCCTGAACGGCCCCGGCACGCTGGCGATGACCGGCCCTAACCTTTACCAAGGCGACACGGTGATTAACAACGGCGTCCTGCTGGCCAATGGCGTGGTGGGCACCAACGTCGGCAACGTGAACGTCAATGGCGGCCTCCTGGCCGGCGCCGGCGTTGTGCGCAGTCCGGTGAATGTGGCGGCGGGCGGCACGGTATCCGCGGGCGCGCTGGGCGCGGCCGGCACCCTGACGGTTTCCAACAGCCTGACCTTGAACGGCGGCTCGTTGTTGATGGATTTGGCGGCAACGACCACCGTGGGGGGCGGCGTCAACGATCTCTTGGATGTCAAGAATACCCTGACGCTGAGCGGCACCGTGCCGGTGACCTTCAACTTCCTGGCGGGCGCGCCGGCCCTGGGCACTCCCTATACGTTTGCCCGCGGCGGCGCGCTGGTCGGCGACCAATCCAACCTGGCCAATTACTCCCACCGTTACCCCGCCACCTTCGGGGTCTCCGGCAACGACCTGACAGTCACTTTCTCGAGTGGCACAGCCCAAAACCTGGTCTGGCGCGGCGACGGCGCTGCCAATGCCTGGGACAACGCCGGCGGCCTCAACTGGTGGAATGGCGCGGCGCTCGACTTCTTTGGCGCGGGCGACAACGTGATTTTCAACGACGACGGCTCGAACAACGTGCCGGTGATGCTTGCCGGCGCGCTGCTGCCGGCCTCGCTGACGGTGAACGCGGCCAAGGACTATATCTTCGGCGGCGAGGGCCGGATTGGCGGCGCGATCAACCTGCTCAAACAGGGCGCCGGCACGCTGGTGCTCAGCAACGCGCACGACTTCACCGGCAACACGATCGTGGAAGGCGGCACGCTGGCTATCGTCTCCGACGGCAGCCTGGGCCCGGTCCCGGCGGCGGTGAACGGCAAATTGCAACTGGTGGGCGGCACTCTGCGGCTGTTGGACAGCATGGTTTTGAGCGCCAACCGGCGCATCTGGCTGGGGCCGTCCTCCGGCTCCGGCGGGGCTACGATTGATGTCCCTGGGTCGAGTTTCGTCACCGTCAGCGGCGTCATCAGCAACAATGCCACGGGCACGGGCGCCCTGACCAAGACCGGTGCGGGCATTCTGAACCTGACCGCCGACAATTGGTACACCGGCGGCACCATCGTCAATGAGGGCACGATTGAAATTCGCGGCGCGAACAACGGCAACAGCCCGGTGGGCAAAGGCACCCTGACGATCAACAGCGGGGCCACCGTGGTGGCCTACACGCACAATCCGATCGGGCAGAAATCGAGCGCCACCGGCATTGCGCCGCTGAACCTCCAGGGCGGCACGTTCCTGGTGGATCAATACTGCCATATCAATAATATCACTCTGAATGCCGGCACCATCGGCATCCGGCCGGGCAGCTTTGCCCAAGTGGACGGCTTGGACATCGGCGCCACCACGGTTCCCGCCACCACCAACCCGGTGGTGATGGTGCAGGCGGCCAGCCAGCCGTCAGTCATCGCCTCCCGGATGACGGTCAACTCGCCGTTGCTGATGAACGTGGCGGACGGCGCGGCGGCGGTGGACCTTGATTTCACGGGCCCCCTGGCCGGCAGCAACCCGCTCACCAAGACCGGCGCGGGTTTGGTGCGGTTTGGCGCGGTCACCAACCCATACGCGGGCACGCTGACCATCAGCGAGGGCGCGGTTTCCCTGGCGTCCGGCGCGGTCTTCACGGGGGCGGTGACTTATGATCCCCGCAACACCGGCATCCTGGACGTGTCGGCGGTGAACTACGGATTTGTCCTGGGCAACGCTCAGAACATCGTCGGCAACGGCACGGTGGTGGGCAACGTGGTGGCGACCAACAACTCCCAGATCTCCCCGCTCGGCTTCGCGGCGGCGGGCACCCTGAGCTTTGCCAACAACCTGACGCTGACCAACGGCGCGAAACTGAACTGGAACCTCGCCAGTGTGACCACCATCGGCGCTGGCGTGAACGATCTGATCGAAGTAGCCGGCGACCTGAATATTGCCGGGCCGGTAACCCTGACCATCTACCCATTGGAAGGGCAATTGGGGGTGGGCACTTACCGCCTGATCAATTACGCGGGCGCGTTGCTGGGTAACGCGGCCAACATTGCGGTGGTCAACAATACCGGCGTCACCCGCTACACTTACACGATTGACGCTTCCACGCCCGGCCAGATTAACCTGGTGGTCGGCGGCGGCGCGGTCAACAACCTGGTTTGGGCCGGTTCGCCCACCTCCGTCAACTGGAACACCACCGACCTCAACTGGCTGAACGCCGGCAATCCGGACACCTACTTCAACAGCGACTCCGTGATCTTTGACGACACTACCATTTATTACAACGTGGCGCTGCCGGGAACGGTGTGGCCGGGCGCCATATCGGTGAACAACTCGGCGGGCAATTATGTCTTCAGCGGCGTCGGCAAGATCAGCGGGCCGATCGGCCTGACCAAGCAGGGAAGCCGCAACCTGACTCTAAGCCTAACCAATGACTTCACCGGCCCGGTCACGATCAGCGGCGGCATTCTGATCCAGGGCGCCACCAATGCCCTGGGCCTTGGCACCAACGTTTTTATTGCCGACGGCGCGGCGCTGGAAATCAACGGCATCGGCGGCGTCATCCGCGACTATTTCATCGCCGGCGCGGGGCCGGACGGCTTGGGCGCCATCCGCAATACGGGCGCGAGCGTGGGCAATCAAATCCGCATTCGCAACCTGACGCTGACGGATGACGCGGTGCTGGGTGGCACCGGGCGGTTCGATCTTGGCCTGGCGCCTGGCGGCGTGCTGGACGGCGGCGGCTTCAAGCTGACCAAGGTGGGCACGGGGGCGATTTCTTTCCGGCAGGCCTCGGTGGTCAATCTGGCGGAATTGATTGTCAACCAGGGGACGGTCTATGGCGAAAACGCGGACAATAATCTGCCGGCGTTCATCACCGTGAACAGTCCGGGCCGCCTGGGCGCTTACGGGATCCGGTTTTACAACAGCACGGTAACCTTGAACGACGGCGCGGTTTTGGAGGCCAATGGTGGCGGGGTGGCCACTTGGACCGGGCTGATCACCGTCAATGGCGCGGCGCTATTTGACAGCATGGGTGGCAACGCCGTCGGCGTGGCGCGGGACATCATCATCACCGGCGTCATCGGCGGTACCGGCAGTGTCAACAAGGTCAACGGCGCGCTCTTGGTTCTGGGCGGCACCAACACCTATACGGGCGAAACCTTCGTCAACGGCGGCGGGCTGGCGTTGCAGGCGACCGGCCAACTGCCCAATACCCCCCGCATCACGGTCAGCTACGCGACGAACGTGTTTGATGTTTCGGCGGTGGCCGGGTTTGCGCTGGCCAGCAACCAGGCGCTGGCGGGCATCGGCGTGGTGACCGGCGCGGTGCTGGTTCCGCACGGCATCCTCGAGCCGGGCCGCCTTTCGGCGGCGGGCACCCTCAGCTTCAGCAACAACGTCAGCCTCAGCAACGCCATCCTCCGGGCCGACCTCGCCAACAACACCACCGTGGGCAGCGGGGTCAACGACCTGGTCCAAATCAGGGGCGACTTGGCTTTGGATGGAATCACCGAAATCCAGGTCAACTTCCTCAACGGCGCGCCGGCGAATAACACCGAATATGTCCTGGTCAAATATACCGGCGCCCTCTCGGGCGGCCTGGCCAACCTGTCCCTCCCTTCCGCCTCGCGCTATACCCCCACGATTGTTGATCCCGCGACCACCCCCGGTGAAATCCGCGTGAAATTCACCGGCTCGCCCGAGACCCTGGTTTGGGTGGGCGATGGCGTGAACAATGTCTGGGACGTGAACAACGCTCTCAATTGGTCCTTGAGCGGCACCCCGGGCGAGCCGTTCTTCCAATACGACACGGTGATCTTCAACAACACCGGCGATAACACCGTGCCGGTGAGTTTGACCGGCTCATTGCTGCCGGCCAGCGTGACGGTGAACGCGTCGAAGGATTATATCCTCGGCGGCGCGGGTGGCCTCGCGGGCAACACCGCGCTGATGGTGATGGGCGGCGGAACCCTGACCCTCAACACCATTAACAGTCACTTGGGCAAAACGATGGTGGCGGGCAGCTTGCTGGCGATAAGCGACGAGCGGAACCTGGGCGGCAACCCGGCGAGCTTCGTGGCGGACCAGTTGACCTTGGATTACGGCGGGTTGGTTTCGACCGCCAGCCTGGCGATTGACGATCCAAACCGCGGCCTCACGCTGGGGGTCAGCGGGGGTCTCTTCATGCCGATGCCGGGGACGACGCTGGCGCTGATGACGCCGGTGGCGGGCAGCGGCGGGTTGCTGATGGGCGGCGCGGGCACGCTGGTGCTGGGCGCCAACAACACCATGGGCGGCAATGTGGTGCTGATCACCAACGGCACCCTGCGGGTCGGCGCGGGCGCGGCGGGCACGCTGGGCAATGCGATTGCGGTGACCAACAACAGCGCGCTGGTGTTCGACCGCAACAACGGCTACACCATCACCAACCTGATCACCGGCATCGGCCAGGTGGCGTTTGTCAACTCCGGCCCGCATGGGTTCCAAGGGGCCGACTTTATCGTCAACCGGACCAACCTCTGGACCGGCGGCACAGTGGTGACCAACGCCCGGGTTCAATATCAGAACGCCCTCAGCCTGGGCACCGGGCCGATCACCGTCAAAGACAACGGGCAGCTTTATCTGAACGCGGCGGTGACGGTGACCAACCCGATTTACGTAAGCGGGTTGGGATGGAAAGATGCCTCCCCGCATTTTTACCTGGGCGCGATCCGGTTGAACAACGCTAACGCCATTCTGGCCGGCCCGGTGATCCTGGAGGGCGACACGCGCATCACCGCTTACTCCGGCAGCTCCGGCCAAATCAACGGCAATATCAGCGGCGCTTACCACGTTGATTTTGTGACAGACAACACCGGCGCCAATGTGGGCACCATCACCCTGCGCGGCACCAACAGCTTTGCCAGCGCTCGCCTTAATAGCGGAACGCTGACGATAGGCAACGCGGCGGCGCCATCGCTCCCGCCGGCCTCCACCCTGATCCTGGAAGGTTTGACGGCCTCAGTGGGCGGCACGCTCAACCTGAACAACAGCACGCAGACGGTGGCCTCGCTGCAAGGCACTCATCAATACTCGTCGGCGGCGGCGGTCAACGGCGGCGGCGCGCTGATTGTGAACAGCGCCGGCACGGACGTTTACAACGGCCGCGTGCAGAACAACTCCATTCTGACCATGAACGGAGCGGGCACTTTGGTGATGGGTGGCAGCTTGGACAACAACAGCGGCCGCGCGGCGGTGAACAGCGGGACGCTGGTGTTGGGCAAGGCCAGCTCCGGTTCGGTGCATGCGGTGGGTCAGGGCAGTGGCGCGACCGCCCTTTGGATCAATGGCGGCATTGCTCAACTGGGCGGCACTGGCGGCGACCAGATCTATTTCCAATGCGGCGTGGTGATGAACGGCGGCACGTTCGACTTCAATGGCCGCAGTGAAGGCTGGCAGGCCCTTACCGGCACCGGCGTGATCCTCAACAGCGCCGCGGCCACCATCGGCACCATGACCATTGGCGAGAACAACGGTTCGAGCGCCTTCGACGGCGCCATCCAGGACGGCACGGGCACGATGGCGCTGACCAAGACCGGCAGCGGCACTTTCACTCTCAACGGCGTGAACAATTACACCGGGCCGACCGTGGTCAACGACGGCATCCTGGTGGTGAACGGCCAACTGGCCGGCGCCAGCCCGGTGACCGTGGGCGGCGTGGGCTTGACCGGTACCGGCCTCATCACCGGCCCGGTTACCATTCTAAGCGGCGCTTCGCTTTCGCCGGCTGGTTCGACGGCGATTGGCACCTTGGGCATCGGCAGCCTGACCCTTAGCAACGGCGCGAAGGTTAATATGACCCTGAGCGACGTGACGACCGTCGGCGGCACGGCGAACGACCTGCTGAACGTGACCGGCGATGTGGTGATTGGCGGACCGACAACACTGACCATTTACCAGGCGGCGCCAACCCTGGCCAATGGTACCTACCGCCTGATCAATTACACCGGCGCACTGGTGGGCAACCCGGCGGACATCACCATTGTCAATATCAACGGCAACCAGCGGCAGACCTACACGCTGGACACGGCAACGCCGGGCCAGGTGAACCTCGTGGTCAGCGGCGGGCTGGCCGGCAGCCTCCTCTGGCAGGGTGCCTCGACGGCCAACTGGAACTTCACGGATGTGAACTGGTTCAACGGCGTCGGCGCAGACAAATTCTACAACGGCGACCGCGTGCTACTGAACGACAGCGCCACCCGGTTTGCCATCACCCTGCCGGGAACGATCTTCCCGGGTGCCATCACGGTGGATGCCGCCAATAATTACACCCTCAGTGGCGCGGGCAAGATCAGCGGGCCGGTGGGGATCGTCAAAAACGGCGCGGGCACGCTAACGCTGGGCGCCGGCAGCAATGATTTCACCGGGCCGATCCTGGTGAACGCGGGCATTTTGAAAGCCGGCAGCTCGGGCGCTTTTGGTCTCGCGCCGATGGTCACGGTCGCAAGCAATGGCGCGGTAGAAATCAACGGGATCAGCCGCTCGGTAACGCAGCCCTACACCATCGAAGGCTTCGGGCCGGATGGCCGCGGCGCGATTACTCTCACCGCTGGCGGACCGCATGGCGGCGGCCAGGCGCCGATCGGCAGCGTCACTCTGACGGGCGATGCCGGCGTCTATTCCTCGAGCGGCACGCTGGACTTTTACGGCGGGGTTCTGAACGGCCAGGGCTTTAAGCTGACCAAGAACGGCCCCCAAAGGCTGGACTTCTTCAATTGCCGGGTGACCAATCTGGCGGAGTTAATCCTCAACGAGGGCGCCACTTACAGCGAGGGCCTGGCTTACGCCGACCAGTTCGGCAGCAATACCATCATCAACGCCGGCGCCTATCTGTCGCCGATGAACAACTACACCAACAACGGCAGCATCGTGCTCAACGGCGGCCATCTGGGCGCGGGCGGCAACGCCTCGTTCGGTTCTTTCTGGCGCGGCCCCATCACGCTTAATGCCAATTCGACGGTGGGCTTCTATTACATTTACAACAGCCTGCAAAACATGTCGAACAACGTCTATCTGCTCGGGCCCATCAGCGGCCCCGGCTCGTTGACCCGGACAGGCTGGAATCCGACTAACCTGGCCAACCATGTGTATCTGGGCGGAACCAACACCTACACGGGCGACACGATCATCGAGCAGGGCCGGCTGGTGCTGCTGCCGACGGCGTCCATCAGCAACAGCGCCAACATCATCACCCGCGCCGGCGTGACGAACATCTTCGATGTTTCGGCCTTGCCGGCCGGTTTCGGGCTGGCCCCCGGCCAGACCCTCGCGGGCGCCGGCCTCGTTCAGGGCAACGTCACCGATACGGCCGGCGCGTTCGTGCAGCCGGGCGGCGCGCTGGCGGCGGGCACCCTGACCGTGAGCGGCTCGCTCACCAACGCCGGCGGCGTGATGGTCTTTGATCTCGCCGCGGCCACGACCGAGGGCGCGGGGGTGAACGACCTGCTGAGCGTCGTGAACCTCGACGTGACCGTGCCGACGGTCATCAAGATCAATCCGATTGGCGCCTCGCTGGCGGCCGGTCCCTATACCCTGATCAATTACAGCGGCTCGTTGGTTGGCCAGGCCAACTTGCAAGTGGTGCTCGATGTGCGCGGCGTCACCCCGGCGCTGGACTTCAGCGCGCCCAACAAGGTGCGGGTGACCTTCAGCGGCACCCCGGCTTCCGCCGGCATCGTATGGGCGGGGAATTACGACGATTTGGTGGGGAATAATTGGGACGTGAACCTGTCGGCCAACTGGTATCTGGACCCCGATGCGACCACGTTCTACCAAGGCGACGGCGTGACGTTCAACGATGACTTCAGCTATAGCCCGGTGGTGAACCTGGTGGGCGCGCTGGCCCCGGCCAGCATCCTGGTGAATAGCGACGGCAACCAGTTCACGTTCGTTGGCAGCGGCGGTTTGGGCGGCCCCGGCAGCCTCATTAAGAGCGGCGGCAGCACGCTAACTCTCGCCAATAGCGGTTTGAACACCTACGCCGGGCCGACCATCATCACCGGCGGCGCGTTGCAAGTGGGCAACGGCGGCACAGTCGGCGCCTTGCCCGGCACGCCGGTGAACCTGACCAACGCGGTGCTGCGGTTCAACCGTTCCGACAATATCACGGTGGCAAATGTGTTGAACGGCAACGGCATGTTCGAGAAGAACGGCACCGGAATTCTGACGTTGTCCGGCAACAACCTGGCCACGTTCAACGGCCCCATCGTGGTGGGTGCGGGGATTCTCAAGCCGGCCGCTTACACGGCGGTGGGTGCCACCAACATCGGTTCGGCGGCCATCACGGTGGCGGCGGGCGGCACCTTTGACATCAACGGCCAAAACTTTGGCGCCAAGCCTTTCCGCATCCAGGGGACGGGCGCGGGCGGCCTGGGCGCTCTCATCAATACCGGCGCGCAGCAGCAAAACGCCCTGCAAAACGTGGTGCTCGAGGACGACGCCACGATCAGTGTGGCCGGCAACCGGTTTGACCTTCGCGGCACCCTGGCGGCGCCGGCTTTCCTGGGCAGCGACGGCAATCCGTGGAAACTGACGAAGATCGGCGCCGGTCAGTTTGATTTGGTGGATTGCAATGTGGACCCGGCGCTGGGCGACATTGATGTGGTGGCCGGGGTGTTGGAAATCGCCTACGGAGGCGCCACCTTGACTAATGGCATGACCCTGGCTGGCGACCCGGCCAAGACGTTGACAGTGTTCAACGGGGCCCGGCTGGCGCTCTTTCAGTTGAGCAACGTGTTCAACAAGGTGCTGACCCTCAACCAAGGCGCGATGTTGGACAACAACAGCGGAAACATCACGGTGGTCAGCCCCATCAACCTGGCCGGCAGCGCCACTTTGAACGTGGGAGGATTTGTCGCCCTCTCCAATGCCGTCGGCGGCACGGGACTTCTCACCAAGACCGGCAGCGGCTCGCTGCGAATTGGCAACGGAGCGACCGGCGGCTCGCTGGGAGTCCCCATCCTGGTGAGCGCCGGCACGCTCGAATTCCACCGCACCGATGCTTACACCAATGCCTATGGCATCCTCGGCAACAATAACGTGGTTCAGTTTGCCGGCTCCGGCCCGCTGACCCTGGGCGGCACCAATGCCATCAATGGCCTTTATCCGCGCGCTGGAACCGCCAACCCGGTGATTCTGGCAGCCGGCTCGACCAACTACTTTGCGGCGGGCGTCTATGTGGGCAACACCACGCCGGGCGCCTTGGTCATCGAGAATGGCGCCAAGGTGTTCAGCCAATACCTGTCGTTTGGCGACAGCGGCAACCAGGTGGGCACAGGGGTGCAACTGGGCGGCGATGTCACCGTGGTCACCACTCTCCGCGTTGGCCATTACCCGGTGCCTGGCTCCTACCTGCTCGGCGGCGGAACTTTGACGTTGATCGGCATACCTTCCGGCGTGGTCAACCCGAACGGGGTAGGCGAACAAAACGGCATCCTTTATATTGGTGTGGACGGCACGGGCAACTTCACCCAGACCGGCGGCGTCGCCAGCGCCCACGGCATCGTGTTGGATGCGCGCGGGCAGACTGCGGGCAACGACATCTTCGCTCTCGAAGGCGGCACGTTTATTGTCGGGCCGTCGGGCATCCGCAGCGGCAACTTCGACGCCAACAACGACCAGTTGATCTACCTGGGCGGCGGCACGCTGAGCGCCAGCACCAACTGGGATTCGTCGCGGCCGATGATCCTCACCGGCACCAACGGCAACGTGGCGTTTGATCCCGCCGGCTGGACCATCACCCTCTCCGGTTCCCTGGGCGGTACGGGCGGCTTGGTGAAAAATGGCGCTGGCACACTGCTGTTGAGCGGACCGAATGCCTACGCCGGCCAGACGCTGGTGAACGGCGGCACCCTGCTCTACAACGGCACCCTCGGCGCGGGCGCCGGGACGGTCATCGTGGAGAACGGCGGCACCCTGGCCGGCACGGGGGTGCTGAACGCCCAAGTGGCGGTGCAACCGGGCGGCACGCTTTCGCCGGGAACCTCGATCGGCACTCTCACCATCAACGAGTCGCTCGATTTGGCGGGCGCGGTGGTCATGGAAATCAACCGGACGCATCCGCAAAAGAGCGACCGGGTGGCGGGCGTCACCCTGCTGAACTACGGCGGGACGTTGACCGTCGTGAACCTCGGGCCGCCGCTGCAAATCGGCGACACCTTCACCCTGTTCGCCGCCGGCTCTTATCAGGGCGGCTTCGCCACCATCACCTTGCCGCCGCTGGGCGCGGGGATGGCCTGGAGCACCGCCAACCTGGCGGTGGACGGCAGTATCACCGTGGTGGACACCCAAGCGCCGGTCATCACCCAGTGCGCCACCAACCGCAATTATCCGCCGTTGGGCAACGGGTGCAGTCCGCTGATGCCCAACATTACGGGTGAAATCGTGGCGACGGACAACGGCGCCGCGCCGCTGATCATCACGCAAGTGCCGGCCGCCGGGACGCCGCTGCCGGGCGGGACCAACCTGGTCACCGTTTATGTGGCCGATGTGTATGGCAATACCAACACTTGCACGGCTTGGTTCGCTGTTCCTTACACCAGCGGGCCGGTCATGCCGGATTATGCGGCCATCGCCTACCAGGGCGTCGAGATGCAGTTGGCCGTGGATAAACTGCTGACCAACGCCCCGCATCCGGAAGGTCGCTCCTTCGCGCTGGACGCCGTCCTTTCGCCCAGCACCAACGGGGTCGCGGTGACCTTGCAGGGCGGGGTGATCAAATACCAGGCGCCGACCAATTACCTCGGCACGGACGTCATCCGCTACACCTTCCTGGATTGCGCCGGGTTGCGGGCGACCAACCAGATCGTGGTGACGGTGGAAACCCAGCCGGAAGGCTTGAACATCATCTCCATCGAGGCCGTGCCCCAAGGCATGGAGCTGATCTGCGTCGGCGTGCCGGGACGCGTCTATTCCATCCTGAAGGCGGGCAGCTTAACGCCACCCATTGGTTGGCAGCCAATTGCCACCAACTTGACTGCCGCGCCGCAAAATGGCCGGTTCAGCCATACCGACACCAACATTGTCGGCCAGGGCTACTACCGGACCCGCCAGGAATAACCGGCGGCGGGGATAAACCGGGCCTTTGACGCAAAAGGGCGCTGCCGTGGCAGCGCCCTTTTTGCGGCGCAAGACCTCGCGGCGTTCGGACGGGGCGCGTGGAGTCGCGCCAGCGTCGTGGAGTGCGGCAGCCCCCTGCCGCTTTCGATGCGCCAAACGCCCGCAATAAATCCCCCAGCCTTCGCCCGCTCCCGCGCGCCGGGGCCAAAGCGGTAGAGGACTACCGCACTCCAAGACCTCGCGGTGTTCGAGTGGGGCGTGCGGAGTCGCGCCAGCGTCATGGAGTGCGGCAGCCCCCTGCCGCTTTCGATTCACCAAACGCCCGCAATAGAATCCCTCGCTTTCGGTTGCTCCCGCGCGCCGGGGCCAAAGCGGTAGAGGACTACCGCACTCCAAGACCTCGCGGCGTTCGAGTGGGGCGTGCGGAGTCGCGCCAGCGTCGTGGAGTGCGGCAGCCCCCTGCCGCTTTCGATTCACCAAGCCCCTGCAATAAATTCCACCGCTTTCGGTTGCTCCCACGCGCCGGTGGCAAAGCGGTAGAGGACTACCGCACTCCAAGACCTCGCGGCGTTCGAGCGGGGCGCGTGGAGTCGCGCCAGCGTCGTGGAGTGCGGCAGCCCCCTGCCGCTTTCGATTCACCAAACGCCCGCAATAGAATCCCTCGCTTTCGGTTGCTCCCACGCGCCGGTGGCAAAGCGGTAGAGGACTACCGCACTCCAAGACCTCGCGGCGTTCGGACGGGGCGTGTGGAGTCGCGCCAGCGTCATGGAGTGCGGCAGCCCCCTGCCGCTTTCGATTCACCAAGCGCCTGCAATAAATTCCACCGCTTTCGGTTGCTCCCGCGCGCCGGTGGCAAAGCGGTAGAGGACTACCGCACTCCAAGACCTCGCGGCGTTCGGACGGGGCGTGCGGAGTCGCGCCAGCGTCATGGAGTGCGGCAGCCCCCTGCCGCTTTCGATTCACCAAACGCCTGCAATAAATCCCCCCGCCTTCGCCCACTCCCGAGCGCCGGTGGCAAAGCGGTAGAGGACTACCGCACTCCAAGACCTCGCGGCGTTCGAGTGGGGTGTGTGGAGTCGCGCCAGCGTCGTGGAGTGCGGCAGCCCCCTGCCGCTTTCGATTCACCAAACGCCCGCAACCAATCCCCACGCTTTCGTCCGCTCCCGCGCGCCGGTGGCAAAGCGGTAGAGGACTACCGCACTCCAAGACCTCGCGGCGTTCGAGCGGGGCGTGCGGAGTCGCGCCAGCGTCGTGGAGTGCGGCAGCCCCCTGCCGCTTTCGATTCACCAAACGCCCGCAATAAATCCCCCAGCCTTCGTCCGCTCCCGAGCGCCGGTGGCAA
>Ga0101944_10000831_pt1 | contig 80798 bp, 49 predicted proteins | sample DewCreD2012metaG_FD_75245 | JGI IMG/M metagenome (GOLD analysis project Ga0101944, IMG submission 75245) | Hot spring sediment bacterial and archeal communities from British Columbia, Canada, to study Microbial Dark Matter (Phase II) - Dewar... ... | reverse complement strand
CAGTCTGCTGCCTGCCCGCCGCCAGGCAGGCGGGTGTCGCGGATTTCTAATCCGCAGGGCTGGCGTCAATTCCGTAGCGTTCGAAATGCCCACGCGCTGCCGACTGGAAGTCGGCGATACGGCAGGTTGGAAACCTGCGGCACAACCTCGCGGATTTCCCGCGGCGCTTGGGCTGCGCACGATTTGAAACGGTTAAAACCGTTGAGTTGCGTTCCCGTCCGCCCGCCACCCCGCTGAAGCGGGGTGTTAATGAGGAGGGCGCTTGCGAACGCGCGCCAGCGTCGGCACAAGTTCAGCCGGCCAAACGCAAAGACGCAGAGGCGCAAAGTCGCCGAGAAATAAAATTCCCTTCTCCCAACCATCAACTTCATCTTTGCGGCTCTGCGGCTCTGCGGCTTGGCGTTAAAATTCCCCGCGCCCGCTTCAACGCCGCGAACGTCGTTTGCAAAACACCCACTTTGGGGACCGGCGCTGAACAGACGAGGGAAGACTCAAATTTCAATGATCAGTGTTCAAGGAAATTCCAGGTTCCAATATCCAATAGCCCAACGGGCGCACGGGACACTCTTGAGCCTTGGTCATTGAATCTTCCTTGCGACTTGAACCTTGGTCCTTGGAACTTCCCTCCGGGCACAACCTCGCGGACTTCGCGCGGGGCCTGAGAATTCACGCCAGGATCGTGGAAAATGCGTGTCGCTTTTCATTAACACCTGGCTTCAGCCAGGTGACCAGCGGGTGAGCGGGGGTCTTAACGGTTTCAACCGTTTAATCATGCGCGCAGCCTGAAACGGTTAAAACCGTTGAGTTGCGTTCCCGTCCGCCAATCACCCCGCTGAAGCGGGGTGTTAATCCTAAAAATCGCAGTTCAACCACGGATAAACACTGATGGACACGGATAAGAAAGATTTGCCAAAGCAGAGGCTGGCACCCGGCGGGTGAAGGCCATTCCCGCTTCAGCATCGGTGTTCATTGTTGTTCATCCGTGGTTTGCAACTTCCCCGCTGTTTTCTAACTGCGGAATCCAGGCTTAACGGTTTTGGAGGGTTGGCCGATAGCCGTTCACGGGCTGGAAGGGGTTTGCAGGCGGTAAAAGCGCCGTTCGCCGACGTCGTGGTTGGTCAGCAGGATGGTTTGATTGCTGGCGCGGGCGGGGATTTCGAGCCAGCGAATCCATCCGGTGCCGGCCAGGTTTTCCTGGTATTGAACGGCGTAGCTGCGGTTTGAAATGACGGAAAATTGCAACAGGACCTGGTTGGCGCCGGACGGCGTCATGATCTGCTCAATTTTGAAGGTGCTGCTTTTGTTGGTGGGACTGGTGCCGGCGAGAAACTCGCCGAGGTTGCTCAACCCGTCGCCGTCCAGGTCTTGCTGAGCGTCGGCGGCCAGGCCCGGGTTCAGCCCGTTGGCAAATTCCCATTCATCCGGCAGGCCGTCGCCGTCGCTATCCTGGCCGGGGAAATAAACGGTCGCCACCGCCGAGGTGGCGGCGCCGTGATGGTTGGTGACGAACAGTTGATAAAGGCCCGCGTGTCCGGTCGTCGCGTTGGTGATTTGCAAAACTGAATTGGTGGCGCCGGCGACCAGATTATCATTAAACCGCCAGGTGAATAGAAGCGGCTGGGCGCCGCTGGCGGCGGCCGAAAGAACCGCGTTCTGACCGGGAACCAAAGCGAGGCTGGCGGGTTGTTCGGTAATGACCGGCGGTCCACCCGCCAAAGCCACTTGGCAGGAATAAGCGGCGAACTCGCCCACGCTGTTGGTGATGATAAAAAGATACAGGCCCGTTTTTTCCGCCGTCACCTGGGTCAGCGGCAGGTTGGTGCTGGTGGCGCCGGCAAGGTTGGTGCTGGCGAATTGCCACTGGAATTTTAAGACGCCCGGTCCCGCGGCGCGGGCGCTCAAGGTGACATCCGCGCCTTCTTCCACTTCCACCAAGGCTGGCGGCGGCTGCACGACGGTGACGTTTGCGGCGGGACTGCTGCGAACGCCCAGCGGATTGGCGTAATTGGTGATAATGACATCGTAGTTGCCATTGTTGGTGAATTGAATGTTGGTGAAAGTCAGGGTGTCCCGGCCCAGGCTGAACGGAATGATTTCAATGTTATTGCGGCGCCAGCGGTAGCCGAAGGGCGGGGTGCCCTCACAGACGACCCGCAAGGAGATGGTTTCGCCCACGATGGCGAAATGATTGCTGGGATTTTTGACAATCGCGGGGCGGAATAACACCACGAAACGCGCGGGCGGGCTGGCGGCAAAGCCAAAAGCGTTGCTGGCCGTGAGATGATAATAGCCCTCGGTTTGGGCCTCGACATTGGCGATGGCCAAGACCGCATTGGTCGCGCCCGCCAGGGGTTGGCCGTCCTTGAACCATTGCAGGGAAAGGGGGGCGGTTCCGGACACTTGGGCCTGCCATTGCCAGGCGTAGCCGTTGGTGCCGGTCAGTTCCCCGGGGAAATTGAGAACCCGCGCCGGCACATTTACGATCAGCGTGGCCACCGCGCTGGTCACCGTCCCGGCGGAATTGGAAACCACCACGCTGTATTGCCCGGCCTGGGAAACTTGCACGGAGGCCAGCCGCAACTGCGCGTTCGTGCCGCCGGCGATGGGCGACCCATTAAAGCGCCATTGGTATTGAAAGGGCGGGACGCCTTCCACCCCGACATTGAAGGTGACCTCAGTGAAATCCAACACCGTTTGGCTTTGGGGTTGCTGGGATATTTGCGGCGGCGCTTGAACTCCCAGCCAGGCCGACCGGCTTAAAATCACGCCATTTTCATTGCTGACGGCCACCGTGTAATAGGCCGAGTCACCGGCCTGCAAATTGGTCAAGGTCAGGGTGGCGTTGGTGGCGCCAGGGATGTCCACGCCTTGGCGTCGCCATTGATAGGTCAGCCAGTTGTAGTAGCAGGCGACGACCTTTAACGTGGCCGAGTCGCCCGTGCGCGCGCCAACATCCCGGGGCTGCTCGATGATTGAAGCCAGTCCGGGCGCCTGGGGTGGGGTCGCGGAACCGGGCGTGGGGGTTTTGGAGGCCCAATTAGCGGGGTCATTACCATAAGCCAGGGTATTGAGCCGCTGCAAGGAGTTGCCCTCGCCATCCGCGCCGCAGGGCCACGGGTGGGCATCGGCGTAGCGTAATTTGTCCATCAGCACCCAGGCCGCCACGCCCTCGCCGACGGTTTCCTGGCGCACCAGTTCAACACTTTCGCCGCTGTTGTCCAATTTGCCTTGGTAAGGTCCGAAAACAGGCGTTTCGGCCGCCAAACCATAATAGTCCCGAAAAGCCGCGAGGGCGCCGGGATCATTGACCGGGTCAAAGCTGACCACCAGCAGAAATCCACCCGGGGGCAGGGTGGCGCCGGGCGGAAACACGAAATCTACCGCGTCGCGCAGGCGCCAGGCGGCGTTGGTTTGAGCCGGATCATTCAAACGGACGGCATTGGTGGTGGGGTTGTGCAATTCAATGAATTCATGCAGTTGGTTGTCGTAGGGGACCACCGCAAAGATGCGGTCCGGTGGATGATACATCACCTCGCTGATGACCACCGGCCCGACGGCGGGCCCGGCGTTGGGCGCGCCCAGCGAACCGGCGGCCTGCGCGACAAAGTGATCAGCGCCGGTGCTAATCACATGGCGGCCAAAAGTCGTGTCGGCGGCGGACGGCCCAAAATCAAAGCCGTGATAATACCCGGTCAGGTTGGTTTGGGCGTCGCCGGAAAAAAGATAAACTTCCTCGCCTTCCGCGCTGAACGCGAAACGGGTGGGCGACTGCGGCGCATTGAAGTCGGCTTCGGTGAAGACCAGAAATCCACCGCCGCTGATTAGGGTGCCGTCCGGGAGGCGATATTTTTTCGGCTGGTTGAAATTGTCGGTCAGGAACCAGCCGCCCAGATTAACCTCGAAGCCGTTGGGATTGTATAACTCGACGGCGTCCACCTGGCCGGTGCCGCTGCGGCTGCGGACCTCATTGACCAGGATGACCGGCAGAAAAGGCTGGCCGGGGTCCGTCAAGCCGGGCGAGCCGGCTGGTTGGCCGCTGGGCCGCCAGCTTGCCTTCTGGTCCCAAGTGGTCCAATCGGCATGGGCATTGACGATCACCAGCGAAAAACCGGCGCCGTCGGTGACCGGATACCAGGAATTATTGTAAGTGAAATCAAGGATTTTTTCGCCTGCGGCGTCGTCGAGGCGGAGGCGCTCGCCGCCATTATCCAGGCTGCCGAGGAAGGCGCCGGCAATAACCTGGCCGGCGCCATAGCGCTGCGTGAACGCGGTCGGGTTTTTCACGATCAAGACTCGCGCGCCCGGCGCGAGGTTGGTGACCTGGCTGCCGCTAAAAGAAAAGGTTACCCCATTGGTAAAATGAACGCCCGTCAGGTCGAGCGTGAGGGTGGGGCTGATGTTCATCAATTCCAGGTATTCATATTCGCCGCTGGGAAAGGCGTCGCCTGGCAAGGTCGGGGGATTATACATGATTTCGGTGACGCGCAGGAATTGCTGCGCGGGGCTGGGATTGCCGGTGTAGGCATAACTGGTCACCAGGCGTCCATACTCATCCTGGATGGCCAGGGTTTCGCCGCGCGCCGAGAGCTGCCCGCTGTATTGGCCGCGCACAAACAGCCCCTGGCCGCCCCGCGGCCCGGTCGTCCGCGCGCGGAAAGCCTTAAGGTCGGGCGAAAGATACATGACCCCATTGGACGGGATGACGGTGCCCGGTTCGAAGGTAAAACGCGCGCCGCCCTCCAATTTCCAGCCGGACAAGTCAATGGCGACCGGTTGAGGATTGGTAAGACAGATGTATTCCTCGGCTTGGTTGCGCGAAACGGGATTGTAGTCAAGGGAGCTAATTAGAATAACTGGATTAGGCGGTTGATCGGGCATTTCGCCGTTGGGCGCGAGCCAGCGGTTGGTCTGCATGTATAAACGGCGAATAGGCAGGAACTGGTTTTTGATGATATCCGCCGCTTGCGGCTGGGTCTGGATGCAACAGGTGGACTTGGAGGCGCCATTGCCCCAAGTGCCCCAGGCGGCCAGGTCCAGCGCCGCATCCGGGGCCAGCAGCGCCGTCAATTCGTCAATGCGCTTTTCGTAGCGGCGAAACTCCAGCGGCGTGTCCAAGGGCTGCATCAATTTGGCCTGCAAGCTTTTTACCCGGCGCAGATACATTTGCCGGATTTCCGGTGTGCCGAGCATGGCCGCGAACAGCCCGTTGTTATTGGCGCGGAACAAGTCGTTGAACCACGTCACCGTGTCGTCCCAGTAGGTCAGCGTGTTGGTCCAGGACCGGCCGAAGCTCAAATCCACGTCCCATACGAAACCTTGCCACTCGCCGGTGCCGTCGCTGTCCCGGTACAGATAGTAGTTCTTATGGTAGCCATCCCGGTCCGCCGTGATGTCGCGGGCCGCCAGGAAATTGATGGTGGCCGGCACATTAACCAGGTCGAAAATGCCGGCGGTGCGGGCGGCGCCGGACTGGGCCACCACGCCGTTGAATAGCGCCAGCAAATCGGCGTTGCCTTCGTGGCGGCGGGTTTTCTTTTCCGCCTGCTGCGCGCCGATGGTCGTGTGGCTGGTGCTGGTGAAGGTGTTATACATCTTGTAAAGGGCGCCGTTGGGATCGAGCCCGTTGCGTTTCAGCAGGTCTTCGTCCCCGTTTTCCACCAGATGCGTCGTGCCATAGATTTTGGCGTTCTGCTGCACTCGCACCGGCATCACGTAATGGTAAACAGCCCCGGCGTCGCGATAGGTTTCGTAGGCCAGAACATTGCGCATGTGCGCCTTGTCCGGGTAGGTGGTCAGCATGTTAACGTCGCCCACACGGTCCTGGCCCGGCGCCCAGCGGAAATTGAAGCCGGGATTGAAGTCCAGGTCGTAGCTTTTCTTGGGAAAATTGCGGCTGGATTGCCCGTGGATGTTGACGCCTATGTTGTCGTAAAACTCGCCAAGGAAAAAGAGGGCGCACTTGGTGCCGGCATCCGTCGCCGCCGCGTTGGTGTCCTGCACAAACCAATGCAACACGGGCAGGGGATTGGTGAGGGTGGGATCTTTGACCACCGTGCCCAGGTATTTGGGGGAGTTGACGGCATCCTCGTATAAAGGCCAGCGGGAAACCACGCCGCTCGCATCGGTGGCGGTGATCAGCCAGCGGATCATTTGGCCGTTGGTTGAGGCGCCGGCGGGAATCAGGGCGCTGTAGAGACCGTCACCGGGCACGCGGTCGCCATTGAGCCCGGCGTCATTCATGGCCAGGTTCGTTTCGGCGTTGAACATGATTCGGTAGGTCAGCGTCACGCCGGCCACCGTGTCCGCCGTGGCGGTGATCCGGGCTGTGACCAGCAAATCCTCCGCATCGGCTGGCTCCGGCGGGGTGTGCGCGACCTCGCTAATGCGCGCGCCCAGGACCTCGGCGCCCGCGCCGTTTAACCGGCCCGGGGTGGGCAGGGTGCAATACCGCTGACGGCTGGGGTCGGGCAGGCGCCAGCGCAATTGCAGTTCCGGTTGCAGCAGCAAATCGGCATTGGCTGGCGCGACGTTAAGCCCGTGAATAGCCAGCAGGTTGGTGCCCGCCTCCAGCAGCAATCGCGCGGCCGTCAAATCAAACTCCTCATAAACCAGCGCTTCGCCATCATGCCGCAAGCCGGCGGCGGCCGAGTTCCAAGCCATGTCGCCCTCGGGCGCGTTGCGGCGGATGACCTCGACCCCGTTGAGATAAACCACCAGTCCATCGTCATACCGGACGCGCAACGTCAGCGTGTCCGCCACGTCCGGATTGGCGACCACGAAAGGAAAGCGGACGTAAACCGAGGCGTTGATATTGGACATCGCCGCGCGCAAATCCGTGCGAAGAAAAGGAAGGAATGGCGCGTCCGGGTTCAAGCTCGTCGCCAGCGCAATATCCCCGCCGGTGAGCGTCTGCGGCCAAACGCGAAGTTCATCCATCTGCCCTTGAAAGAAAGCGGTGTTATTGCCCAGCCGCCCCAGGAACCAGGGGCCGCTGGCGGTGAAATTGGTCAGCGCCGCGCCGTAGGCCGGGTGGGTGACGTCCTCGCCGTTCTTATAGATGCGCACCTGGCCGGCGGCGCGGTCCACCGCCACCGCCAATAGATTCCACTGATTGAAATCCACGGGCAGGCTGGATTTGGCGCGCATGCCGCTTGCGCCGTTGCCTTGCTCAAAGATAATCAGGCCATCCTGCGTGTTGGTGGTGTTGAGATACCAGCGAAAGCCGGCCGTGGCCAGGCCGGGATTGCTGTTGGCCAACAGCACCAGTTGGTTGGACTTCGCCACGGGCTTGACCCAGAGGGCCAGCGTAAAAGTGGAGCCGAAATCGAAACTGCCGAAGGAAACCGCCTGGCCGGAACCGCTTAGGTTTAACGCGCGTCCCGACCCTTGATCGGCGACAAAACTCGCGCCGCCTTCCAGCACGCCGTGCAAACTTCCCACGGCATCCTGGGCGTTGGTGGCGTCAAAATGGTAACGATGGCTGGTGGCCGACGCCGCTTGCTCCGCGATTCCGCCGTCGTAGCCCAAGCCGTTGGTGCCGCGAATCCAGCTTGCGTGGTTGAAATCGGGATCGGTCCAGGTTGCGCCCAACGCCCCGCTCGCCGGCACGTGGAACCAGGCCGGGGACGTGTTGGAAATCAAAACGATGGGCGCGTTGTAAGTGGCTATGCCAAAAGAGACATCATTGAACTGAGGCGGGAAAACCGGTTGATATTGCGACACCACATTTGTCCCGCCGGGGGCTACCAGGCCAAGGTATTCGCCGGAAGCCGACAATTGAAAATTCGCGTGCAGCTCGGCCCCTGGCAGGGCGCGGTCCTTGCCCGAGGCGAACACGATAAGGAACTCGCCCGGTCCCAGGTTGGTGGCGGGAAACCGCCACTTGGTGAGGTTATTGGCGTTGTCGGTCAGAAACCAACCGTCCAAGTCCACAAACCGCGTGTCGGCGTTGTATATCTCTATCCAATCCGAGTAATCGCCGTTCTGGTCGGCCAAGGTCGAGCGGTTGGCGGCCATGAATTCCGTGATCATGAGCCGCGGAATGTCGGCGACTGCCGTTCCGGTCAACCAGGCGCCCACCAGGGCCGCCCACCATCTTTTTTGCTTTTTTCCCATGCTGCTTTCCTTGTTGAACCCGCCAGAGATTGTTACAAATCCATGACGCCTTCAAGTTCCAGCCTAAGAAACCGCATCTTGCCTGCAGATTCAACCGCCAAACCGGCGATTTTTGGCAAAATAAGTTTTCGAGTTCATATTGGACTTGTCTTGAACGCCGGCGCTGGAGACCGGCGGGACAACTGAGAGATGAGCGCGGGCATGAGGAGAGCAATACAAAAGTGGTTTTGCGCGGGCATCGCCAGTCTGGCCGTGATGGGCTTGGCGGAGGGCGCGTCAGGCTGGCTGACTTGGCGGGGGCCTCACCAAAACGGCACCAGCCGGGAAACCGGTTTCCCGGAAAAACTGGAGGCCAAAGACATCCTTTGGACCGCCGAATTGCCTGGTCAATCCACCCCGGTGATCGCCAACGACAGGTTGTATATCATGGGTTACCGCGGCGCCGGCAGGGATTTGCAGGAGGTGCTGGCCTGCTTTGAGGCCGCGTCGGGCAAGCTGCTTTGGGAGCGGGCCTTCAATGACTTTTTAAGCGACACGATCTACGAACGCTATTCCACCGCCAGCCCCGCGGTGGATCCGGAGACGGGCAATGTCTATATGCAGGGGACCCAAGGCATACTCGCCTGTTTTTCCGCCGCCGGCGATCTGCTTTGGTCCCATTCGCTGATGGAAAAACTGGGGCGTTTGACGTTTCCCAACAGCCGAACCGCCTCGCCGGTCATTGACGGGGAATTGGTCATCACCCGCGGGATCACCTCGAACTGGGGCGCCCAGGGAGCGGCCAGCGACCGCTTTTACGCGTTCGACAAAAAGACCGGCGAATTGGTATGGGCGTCCAGCCCGGCCGAGCGTCCCCAAGACAACACTTTTTCCCACCCCTACCTGTCGTGGATAGATGGAATGCGGGTGCTGTTTTCCGCCGCCGGGGATTGCAGCCTGGTGGCCCTTAACGCCCGCACGGGCGATCCGCTGTGGCGGGTGCCAGTGGCCAAAAGCGGGGCCAAGGGCGGTGTCAACGCCGCCGTGGTCCAACATCGTGACGACAAGCTGATCGTCATTCACGAAAGCGAAAACCTGGATTCCAGCGAGATTGGACGCATGGCGGCTTTTCGTATTTCGCGCCAGTTTGCTCCGGACCCGACCGCGGCGTTGCTCAACCTGGACCCGCGCAGCCTGGAATTGTGGCGCAACGAGGCGGGGTCGCTGGCCAGTTCGCCGGTGCTGGCGGGTGATACCCTTTACCAGGTGGGGGGCCTGGGGGACCTTTACGCGGTGGACGCGAACACCGGCAAAATTTTGTGGAAAAAGAAGCTGGGCATCGAGCAGCGGCAAAGCTCGCCGTTTTACGCGGAAGGCCGGCTCTACATCGCGATGTATATCTCCGCGCTGGGGGAGAAAGCGGTGCAGGCCGCTCAAGAGGGGGAAGCGGGGGCGCACGGCGATCTGTTCGTCATCAAACCCGAAGCCCAGGATGCCCGGATATTGAGTCAAATGCGGTTGCGGGGCAAATGCTACGGGTCGCCCATCGGTTGCCAAGGCCGCATCTATGTGCAAACCGACCGCCAGCTTTATTGTTTTGGCAAGGCGGGGGCGGCGGTTCCCCCGCTGCCGCCGCCGCCGCCAGAACCTTGGCCAAAGCCGGGCCCGCCGGCCCGTTTGCAGCCGATTCCGGCCGAAGCGACGTTGCATCCGGGCGAGTCCGTTCCCGTGCGTGTGCGCGTGCTGGATGAAAAAGGTTTCACGGTTTCCGAGTCTGCCGACGTCAAATCCCTGGCTTGGAGTGCCTACGTGCCTCCCACCGCCAGGGTGAAATCTTATATGAAAGGGGCTTTCAACGAGCAAGGGCATTTGGTGGCCGCTCCGGATCGTGTGCCCTCCGCAGGCGCCTTCCAGGTAACGATGGGCGAGCTTAAGGGGGTCATGCGCGCTCGCGTGTTGCCGAACCTTCCTCTACGGGAGGATTTTGAGGCTTTTCAAATTACGGAGAAAGCCACCAACGCGGTGGAAGGGGAGGTTGCGTTCGCCTATCCGCCGCTGCCGTGGATTGGGGCGCGCTTCCGTTTTGAAGTGCGGGAAAAAGATGGCGCCAAAGCCCTGTGCAAGACCGTCGAAGACAAAAGATTCCAGCGGGGCACCGTGTTTATTGGCACTCCGGAGATGAAGAATTACACGGTCGAAGCGGACGTGATGAGCGAGGGGAACCGGCGCAAGATGTCGGAGGTGGGATTGATTAACCAGCGTTACCTGGTGGTCTTGAAAGGCAATTCGCAGGAGCTGGAAATCAACTCGAACCTGGAGCGGCTCAAGCAGGCCGTGCCGTTCAAATGGACCGCCAACACTTGGTATCGGCTGAAGACGCGCGTGGACGCGGCGCCCGATGGCAGCGCCGTGGTGCGCGCCAAGGCCTGGAAGCGCGACGAGCCCGAGCCGGCGGAGTGGACGCTGGAGGTTCCGCACGCCAAGGCGCACCCCTGCGGCTCCCCGGGGCTGTTCAGCTTCGCGCCCCAGGAAATGCGCGCTTACTTGGACAATATACTCGTCACTCCCAACTAAAGATTTTAAGCTGAGGAAAATGATGATGAAACGAGCAGGTAAAGGATTGGGCGCGGCGGTGATCGCCGCCGTTTTTTGCGGCGCGGGGACGGCGGCGGAGTGGCCCCGCTGGGGCGGCAACGACCTGGGGCGCAACATGTATTCGCCGGCGAAAAATCTGCCGGCCAAATTCAATCCCGGACAACTGAAAAAGGGCACCGAGGAAGTGGACATGGCAACCACTAAAAACATCAAGTGGGTCGCCAAACTCGGCTCGCAAAGCTATGGAAATCCAACGGTTTCCGGCGGCAAGGTCTTTGTCGGCACCAACAACGAAACGCCAAGGGATGGGCAGCATACCGGCGACCGTTCGATTATGATGGTGTTTGACGAAAAAAACGGTGAATTCCTTTGGCAACTGGTGGTGCCCAAATTGGCTTCGGGCAAGGTTAACGATTGGGAGAACCTGGGTTTGATGACGTCACCCACGGTCGAGGGGGACCGGGTCTATATTGTCACCACCCGCTGCGAGGTGATGTGCCTGACCACCGAGGGCCTGGCCAAGGGGAATGTCGGGCCGTTCAAGGAGGAGGGCCAATACATCGTCGGCCCCGGCAAACCGCCGGTCAAACCCGGCCCCAAAGATGCCGACATTGTTTGGAAATACGATATGATGGACGAATTGGGGGTTTTCCCGCACAACGCCTCGAACTGTTCCATTCTTATCATTGGCGATTACCTCTATGTCTGCACGTCCAACGGGCAGGATTGGACGCATGTCAACGTGCCTTCGCCCAATTCCCCGAGCTTCATCGTGGTGAACAAAAAGACCGGCGAACTGGTCGGCGAAGATCGGGAGGGCATCGGGCATCGCCTCTTCCATGGCCAGTGGAGCTCGCCTTCGGCGGGCAGGGTCAATGACCAATTGCTGGTCTTTTTCGGCGGCGGCGACGGCGTCCTCTACGCCTTCGACCACCAGCCGGTCAAGGAGGACGACGCCAGTTATTTGAAAAAAGTCTGGTCGGTGGATTGCAATCCGCCCGAATACAAGGTCAAGGATGGCAAGCCGATCAAATACCCCGACGCGGCCGGCCCCAGTGAAATCAACGCGACGCCGGTTTTTTACCAGAACCGGGTTTATGTGGCCATCGGCCAGGATCCGGAGCATGGCGAGGGGGTTGGGCGTCTGGTCTGCGTGGATGCGACCAAAAAAGGCGATCTTACCAAAACTGGCGTGGTCTGGGATTATCGCGGCATTCATCGCAGCATCTCCACCGTGTCCATTGATCCAGACACGGGCCTGCTGTTTGTGGCCGACTTCTCGGGTTTTCTGCACTGCCTGGATGCGGCGACCGGCAAGCTTTATTGGGTGCATGACTTGAAAGCTCATGTCTGGGGCTCAACCTTGGTGGCGGATGGCAAGGTGTATATCGGGGACGAGGATGGCGACTTCACCATTCTGGCGGCCGCCAAGGAAAAGGTCATCCTCGATGAAGTTAATTTTGGCGCGCCGGTTTACTCGACTCCGATTGTGGCGAACGGGATTCTGTATGTCGCCAGCCAGACCCATTTGTTTGCGATTGGCGAAGCAGGCAAGCCCGGGCCGGGCGAGACGCCGGCGCCCTAGCGGGTGAGGGGATGGCCAACTCCAAAGAACAGGAGATTCGATTAGCCGCGAGAAAGCGCAAGAACCGCAGAAAAGAGCAGGAATAATATGAACCTCCCGGCTGTATCCGAAGCGGAAATTCAACAGGCCCAATCCCGCCTCGACGCGCACGTGCGGGAAATCATTCATTGGCATTTTTCGCCGGAGACCGGCTGCCCGTTCTGGCTCGGCTGGGCGGCCAAGGCCGGCTGGGATCCTCGCCAGGAAATCAAGGGCTTTGCCGATCTGCTGAAATTCCCCAATTTCCAGGACGAATGGCTGCGGGACCTGCAGCCGGATGTCTGGGTGCCGGCTCAATACCAAGGGCGCCCCTATAACATCTTTGAGACCGGCGGCACCACCGGCATGCCCAAGCAGCGCATCGGCTGGGACGACTACAAAATTGATTACGAAGAGTTCTCCGGCAAAATTTCCGACGCGCACTTCCCGCGCGGCGCCGCCTGGCTGATGGTGGGGCCCACCGGCCCGCGGCGGTTGCGGCTGGCCATCGAGCACCTGGCCAATTTTCGGGGCAGCCCCTGTTACTTTGTGGACCTTGATCCGCGCTGGGTGAAGCGCGTGCTGGCGGAAAAAAAGACCGACGTGGCCCGGGCCTACATGGAGCACGTGGTGGAGCAGGGGATCACCATTCTCAAGCACCGCCGGGTGGCCGGCTTGTTCACCACCCCCAAGCTGCTCGAGTCCATGGCCGAGAAAATTGACCTTTACGAGGCCGGCATCCGCGGCGTGTTTTGCGGCGGCACCACCATGGCCCCGCAATATGTCCGCTTCATTGTGGAAGAGGTTTTGGAAGGGCGCATCGGCTTTTATCCCACCTACGGCAACACGCTAATGGGTCTGGCGGCCAGCGTGCCGTTGCGGCCCGAGGACAATTTTTCGATCACCTACTACGCCCCCCAGCCGCGGGCGGTTCTGCGGGTGGTTAATCCCCAAAATCCGGCGCAGCCGGTGGGCTACGGGCAATGGGGGCGGGTGGAGTTGACCACGCTGACCCGCGAGTTTTTCATGCCGCGATTTCTCGAGCGGGATGAAGCCATCCGCCGCGCGCCGCGCCCGCCCTACGCCTGGGATGGCGTCGCCGAAGTCCGCCCCTTCGGGGCGATGGAAAAGAATATTATTGAAGGGGTGTATTAGTAATGGGCCGAGCGCTGGTTTTGCCCGTCCGAGTTTAACCATCGGCCTGCTAAAATTTAAAGCTGGCTCTATTTCTTCGCGCCGATGGCGAAGAGGTTTTTGTCGGTGCGGATCAGCAAGCGATTATTAACCGGCACCGGGGTGGCCAATATCCGTTCGCCCATCGCGTTTTCGCCCAGCAGTTCGAGCTTTTCCCCGACCCGCACGGAGAAGACCGTGCCGTCCTCGCGCGCGGCATATAGAATGCCATTGGCGACCAGCGGCGAGGCGTAGTAGGTCGCGCCGCGCGGCAAGTCCAGCGAGGCCAAGGTCCGGCCCGTGGCCGGATCAAGGCACACAATCCCGCCGCGGTGCCGCAGCAGATAGACGCGCCCTTGGTATTCGACCGGGCTGCAGCAGAAGACACCAAGGTCGTCGCGTTTCCAGGCCCGGTGGGTGGAGCTGACATCGCCTTTGCCGTCCAGCCGGATGCCTTGCACCCGCGCTTGCTGGCGGTCGTCGCGCCCGATTGGCACCACGGCGATGCCGCCGTGAATCACCGGCGTGGCAATGGCCGGCCAATAGCCGGTTTCACTGGGGTTGAAGCCGCCGCAAGTCCACAGCAGCGCGCCGTCCGTCGCGGAATGGGCGGTCAGGTGATCGGCGCCCCAGATCAAAAAGGCCGGCTTGCCCTGGTGCTCGAAGAAAACCGGCGTCGTGTAGCCGTTGTCATTCTCGATCGGCACACGGTAATTTCGCTTCTGCTGCCAGCGCATCGCGCCGGTCGCCTTGTCGAAGCCGGCAATCCAGGACTCCCCCTGGTGCATCCGGGTGATGATAACCTGCTGCTCGGTGACAACCGGTGAGCTGCCGGTGTCCCAAAACAATTTCTCGGGTCCAAATCGTTCCTCGAGGTTGATCTGCCAGCGGACTTTGCCGTCAAATTCCAACGCGGCGAAGCAGCCGCTGCGGAAACGGACAAAAAGGCCCTGGCCATCGGTGACCGGCGAGGCATTGCAACTGGACGCGAGGGTTTTGTGCTTGGGCGGGCTGGCCGGCCCCAGCTTGGCGAGCCATTGCTGTTTGCCATCCAAGTCGAGCGCCAGCACGGCATCCTGGCCATCGGCGGGGGTGGTTAGGTAAATCCGGTTTTCCCAGACAATGGGTGTCGAACTGCCCTTGCCGGGCAGCGGAAATTTCCAGGCCGCCTCGTCGGGCGTCCAGCGTGTCGGATAACTCCCCGCCGGCGTGCTGCCGTTGCCGGTCGGGCCGCGCCAGGAGGGCCAGTTCGAGGCGGCGCCAGCAGCCCCAAGGTTCAGCGCCACCGCCGCGGCCAGCGCGGGTAGAATTCGTTGCAAGCTCATGCGGTCCATATCTTTTCAACGTTCGCCCTATCATAGCGCAGGTTTGCGCGCAATCCCAATGTTTTTGGGCTCCTCGACGTTTCCGGTGGAATTGCCGGAAGCGAATTACGGTGTATAACGTCAGGCCTGGGGTTTTCGATAGCGCTGTTTCCCCTCACTTCGTCCCTCTCCCTGGGGGAGAGGGAGACCCGTTCGCCAGTGCTCGAAGTCATCGGGAGCCGCGGTTTCACCCAGCGCCGCCAGCGTGATTTCCCTCTCCCTTAGGGAGAGGGATAAAGGGTGAGGGGAAAGGGCGCCAGCGAAGGCGAAGGGTTTCCGTTTTCCAACAGCGGGTTGACCGGTCCTCCTGGCCCCGCCTTCACCCACTGGAAACCTCGAGGAACCTGTTTTTGCCAGCATGCCGCAGAATGTCATTGGGAATACACACGTGCACGGACGCCAAGGATTGCGGAAGTGGCACTCGTGGCGCAGTTTTTTAACCTGCTGCCTGCCTGCTGCCAGGCAGGCGGGCATCGCCGATCTCCAGTCGGCACGGAGTGGGCAGCATCGTTGGCGCGGAAATTCTGGTAAGCTTGGCGGATTGGAAATCAGCGATAAGGCAGACGGGAGGCCTGCAGCACATGAAAAAGTCGCCCAACCCGGGGTTTGCTCAGCAAACTTGGGCTCGACAGTGCGTCAGGAAACAATTTATATTTCGTGCTGTGGTTGCTTGGGCCGATATTAAAAACTACTGCGATGCGATCGCGCGCAAGTTTCAACCGGAGCGCATCTGGTGTTCGGCTCATACGCTTATGGGGCCCCGACTCCAAATTCCGACGTGGATGTCATGGTTGTCATGCCGGTGAGGAAGCGGGGTGCGCGCCCTTCCTTGGAAATTAGGAGGCGTGTGGCGGCTGGATTTCCCGTGGCCATTTTGGTTCGCGAGCCAGAGGATATAGCCCGTCGCCTGCGCTTGAATACCCTGACAGTTCCTCAAGAGGTGCCATCATGTTGCTGAAACATCTGCTTGTCTCCATCGGTTTGGTCCTGGCTGGCCTTCAAGTCCCGGCACAAACCGTCGCTCACTGGGCCTTTGACCGCTCCGACGCCACTTTGGTCACCACCCCGGGACTGGGACCGTCCGCGCGGAGCGGCAATGCCGTTTATAGCGATGAGGTGCCCGGCGCCTTCATCTACGATCCGCTTGCCCAAAAGTCCCGCGCCAACACCGCCAGTGGCCGGTTTGGCGGCGGCAATGTGCTGGCGGCGCCCTTCGACTTTGCGAAGGCGGGCCTAGCCGGCCAAAGCATGACCATCGAGGCCTTTGTCAAACCTGATCCCCAAGCCAAAGGCGACGCCTGGCTGGCGGGCAAATCCCGCCGAACCGACGCCGGCGCCGAGCTTTCGGTCGAGTGGCACGAATTGCGCCAGCACCGGCAGACTTGGCACGGCGCGGCCGTTGCCATGCCCGGGGAAAAATCCCGTCGCTGGACGGTCGGCCATTACTCTTCATCCTCCCGTTTAAGCGATGAGAACCCAGCCTGGCGCCACGTGGCGGTCGTGTATGATGCCGCCGCGGGAACCGTCACCTGCTGGGTGGATTACCATCTTTCGCAGGTTGAAAAGGTGGTCAAGCCGCTGGCGTGGGATGACGGCCCTTTGCTGGTCGGCGGCCGCACCGATCGCTGGGGCATGGCCGGACTGCTTGACGAAGTCCGGATCGTCCGGGGCGCGCTGGGACCGGCCCAATTTCTGCGCGCCCGCGCCGACGAAATCAGCGGCGTGTCTTTTGTCAGCTCCCAGCAGATTGTCCCGCGTGACGCCGGCTGCCTGGACGCCAAGGAGCATTTTGGCGCCGCCGGCGACGGCCGGACCGATGATACGGCCGCCCTTAATGCCGCCTTCGCCCACCTGGCCAGCAAGGTGCCGCTGGCTTACAACACGCTGGTGCTCCCGCCCGGCACTTATCTCGTCAGCGGCATGCTTTATTGCTCGCGTTTTATTGACGTAAAGGGCGCCGGACCGGACCGGACCATCATCCGGCTCAAAGACGGCACGTTCACCGATCCCGCCAAACCCCGGCCGGTCTTGCGCATGAGCAGCACGCGCGGCGACCCGGGCTCCAACCGCGGCGTCAACGGCAGCAGCATCTCGCTGTATCTCGAAGGTGTGACGATTGACACGGGGCGCAACAATCCCGGCGCCAAGGCGCTCGAATTCCACGCCAACAACGTTGGTCGTCTCGAAAATGTCGTGCTCCGCAGCGGCGATGGCGCGGGGGTGCTCGGCCTGGACCTCACCCACCACGACGTTGGGCCCTCCCTGGTCAAGCGCGTGCGGGTCGAGGGCTTCGACATCGGCGCCGCCATCCGCTACCAGGAATACAGCATGACTCTCGAACACCTGGCGCTCGCCGGCCAGCGCGTCGCGGGCATCCGCAATCAGGGCAATATTCTGGCCATCCGCGGTCTGCTTAGCACCAACCGCGTCCCCGCCATCGTCGCCGAAGGCGCGAACTCCATGGTCACCCTGCTCGATTCGGCCTTGGTCGGCGGCGCTGCCGACCAGCCCGCAATCAAATCCGACGGCGCGCTCTATTGCCTGCGCGTGAAAACCGCCGGCTACGGACAGGCCATCGTTAAGCGCCTGCTGGTGAGCCAAAAACCGGCCGAGTGGAAAGAGACTACGGTAGCCGGTCCCACCCTCGACGAATATGTCGGTGACCAGCCGGTCACCGGTCACGGCTCGCCGAAGGGCGCGCTTAAGCTGCCGGTCGCGGAGACGCCCGAGCCGCCGCTGCCGCCGCCGGGGGAATGGGTCAACGTGACCAGCTTTGCGGACCATAGGCACGGCAACGATTGGAGCCCGGCGGTCCAAGCCGCTATCGAAAGTGGCGCGCGCGTCCTTTATTTTCCCAAGAACGCGCGCTTCGAATTCCAGACCCCGATTCGCTTGCACGGAAAAATTGAGCGCCTGATCGGCTTCGGCGGCGAGCTAAACTGGTCCGAAAAAATCTGGAAAAGCCAGGGCCGGCGCGAGCAGACGGACGCGGCCGCCGCCCCGCCGCCGCTGTTGATCTTTGACGAGCCCGACCCCAATCGCGTGTTGGTGCTGGACCGACTGGGCTGCGCGCATCTGCGCCACGCCTCGCCCGGCGCCTTGGTCCTGCGCAGCAGCTCGGCGAACCGCTATACCACCGGCGCGCCCGGCGGAAAATTGTTTGCCGAGGACATCGGCGGGGCGGATTGGCATTTCGATCATCCCCAGCAGGTCTGGGTCCGGCAATGGAATCCGGAAAGCCACGGCGCCGGCCCCTGCGTTCACAGCCGGGGCGCGACTATATGGGCGCTGGGGTTCAAGACCGAATACGAAAGCCAGAAGCTGCTGGCCGAAGGCGGCGCGCGCACGGAAATTCTTGGCGCGTTCATCTATCCCCTCGGGAAAATTCCCGAAGACCGGCCCATCTTTGAGAACCGCGATTCCCAAATCTCGCTCATATATGGCGCCAGCGTTTACCAATCGAACCACAAGTTGCACATTCGCGACGCCAAAGGCGCGAACATCAAACTCATCGGCAACGATTCGTTGAAGTGGGCCGGTTCCCGCGCGCGCATGGACTTTTATGCCAGCGACGCGCGCTGACGCCGCGCGCCTTGTTCCCGAGGCGCTTTTGGGGGCGGCTGCCAGCGGTTCAGGCGCAAAGCATTCCCAATGACCAGCAAGTCGGAAAGCCCCATCGTGGCGGCGCATAGAACGGGGTTTAGAAAGCCGAGCGCCGCCAGCGGGATGGCGGCGGCATTGTAAAAAAAGGCCCAAAACAAATTCTGTTTGACCGTGCGCAAGGTGGCCTGGGCCAGCGCCAGCGCCTCCGGGATGGCCGCCAGGTCCGAGTTGAGCAAAATGAGGTCCGCCGCTTCGCGCGCGACGTCACTGGCACGGCTGACGGCGATGCCAAGGTCCGCTTGTTTGAGCGCCGGGGCATCGTTGATGCCGTCGCCGACAAAGGCCACCCGCCGCCCCTGCTCCTGCAAACGCCGGATAATGGCCGCTTTCTCCTCGGGCGGCGTCTCGGCAAAGACGTTTTCCGGCGGCACGCCGGCGGCTTGCGCCAGCGCGCGCGCGGTGCGTTCCTGGTCCCCAGTTACCAGAAAGATTTCCAAGCCGCTCTCCGCCAAATCTTTTACCACCGCGGCGGCGTGGGGCTTGAGGGAATCACGGAGCGCGAAGCCTCCCAGCAGGCGCCGGCCCTGGCTCAACCCCAGCACGCTGGCGCCCCGGCTGGTCCAGAGCTCGCGAAAATTATCCAGCGGAGCCAGGTCCACTCCGTTCTCCCGCAGCCACGCCAGCGAGCCCAGGCGCAAAAACGCCTCGTCCGGGACAGACGCGCCGGGCAACCGCGCTTGCACCCCGCGGCCGCGCCATTCCCGCCAGTCTTCCAGTGGCGTGAGCGGCTCCAAGACCCGACGGGCCAGGGCCTGGCTGAAAGGGTGGCTGGAAGGTTGGGCCAGCGCCGCCGCCAGGTTGGCCAGGGATGGTTCGCCGGCGGATGCGGGCCGGGCGTCAAAATCAGCGGACACCTCAACCTTGCCGGTGGTCAAGGTGCCGGTCTTGTCGAAGACCACCGCGGTCAAGCGCCCGCATTTTTCCAAGGCCTGTCCGTCCCGCACCAAGAGTCCGCGGCGGGCGGCGACATTGGCGCCGGCCATGATGGCGACGGGGGTCGCAAGACCCATTGCGCAGGGACAGGCGACAATCAAAACCGCCACCGCCTGAATGAAAGCGGCGGCCAGCGCGGTGGGCGGCGCCATGGCGGGCCATAACCAGGGGCGCAGCCATTGGCTGGCGGCGGACGCGGATTCATAAGCGAGCCCCCACCAAAGCCCGGTCGCCAGCGCGACCGCCACCACCACCGGCACGAACACGCTGCTGATCCGGTCGCCGAGTTTTTGAATGGCGGCGCGGCTGTTTTGCGCGCGTTCCACCACGGCGATGATATGGGCCAGCGCGGTGTCTTCACCGACGGCGGTGACTCGCATCACCAGCCGGCCGCTCAGGTTGACGGTGCCCGCATAAAGCCGGCTGCCGCGTTGTTTTTCCACGGGCAGCGACTCGCCGGTCAGCATGGTTTCGTCCACGGCGGAAGCGCCAAAAGCCACCACGCCGTCCACCGGCACCCGGTCGCCGGGACGCAGCACCACCTGGTCGTTTATCCGCAGATCGGCTGCCGGCACCTCGGTCTCCTGCATGAGGCTGCCGAGGCGCCGGGCGGTAGGCGGCGCCAGATTAAGCAGCGCTTGCAGAGCGGAAGCGGCGCGCCGGCTGGTCAGCGCTTCGAGCCAGTGGCCCACGCTGATGAGGGTGATGATGGCTGCGGCCTCAAAAAAGAAAGCATGGCCCGCATGGCCGCTCAACAGTTGCCAGGCGCTGAAAGCAAAGGCGGTGGTCGAACCCAGGGCCACAAGCGTGTCCATGTTCGCGGACCCGGCCCTAAGTTGCCGCCAGGCGCCCCGATAAAAGCGGGCGCCGCAGAACAACTGAACCGGCAGCGCCAGAAAAAGCGCCAGCCATTGAAACCAAGTCTCCGCCCCCCAAGGCGACAGCCATTCGCCGAATCCCAGCAACAGAGTGACCGTCGAGCCAAACCACACGTTAAATCGCCAGCCCTCCAGGGCCGAGGGAGGTTTCCGGGCGGAAGCCGGCGGACTTGGCGGCGCGGCAGTGGCGGAATACCCGGCCCGCTGGAGCGCCTCGATGATGTCCGCCGGCTGGAGGAGCGTTCCGGGCTGGGGTCGCACAAGGGCGCGCCGGCTTTCGAGCCGGACAACCACCGAAGCGACGCCGGGCACGGCCCGCAGAGCGTCGCTCACCCGCCGGGCGCAATGGGTGCAGGTCATGCCTTCCACCAGCCATTCGCTGGCGGCGTCCATTCGCTTCTCGGGGCCGTGGGCGGACATGCCGTCGAAAAAATGTTCGCCATAAGATGACGCAGCGATTTAATTACAGCAAGGTCGCACATGAAAAAGTTGTGGGCATGGCTGACGGCATTGGTGACCGCCGGGGGGTCGCTGGGCGCCGAGCCGCAGGAAATCACCGCCGGGATTTTCCAGGTGGGAGTGATTGATCACCCCATGCTGCGCGAATGCTCCGGGGTGGCGGCGTGCCGCTCGAACACCAATCTGGTCTGGATGCACAGCGACGGACGGCGGCCGGTTTTATATGCCGTTTCTCGCGGTGGCAAAAGCCTCCGGGAATACCTTTTGGACGCGCCCGGCTTGGCGGATTGGGAGGACATCGCGACCGATGGGGCGGGACGGTTATTTGTCGCCGACATTGGCAACAACGAGGCCAAACGCGACCAGTTGGCCGTTTACGCCTTTGACGAACCCGATCCGGCGGGAAAAGACGGTTTGTTGCGGACGCAGCAGGCCTGGCAGCTTCGGTTTCCCGGCAAACCTTTCGATTGCGAAGCCTTCTTTGTGTGGAAAGACCACGGCTATCTGGTTTCAAAAGTTTTTAATGACCAGAAGGCCGGTCTTTACCGGTTTCCACTGGCGCCAGCCTCAGGAGCAGTCACCCTCGAATCGCTGGGCAATCTGCCGGTGACTTCCCCGGTGACCGGCGCGGATATTTCACCGGATGGCGGCAAATTGGCCCTCGCCGCCAAGAGCGGCGTGTTTCTGTTCGATCTGACAGGGGAAGTGCCGACGGCGGTGAAGGTGAAGCCGCGCCAGGCCAAATTCAAGGACAAGCACATTGAAGGCATCTGCTTTGTGCCGGAGGGCTTGTTGGTGACGGCCGAGACCCGCGCCATTTATTTGTTCGTCGAAAAAGCCTTTGGGAAGCCCAAAAAACAGCCGTAAGCGGATGGCTTGCCAGCCCATCCTTTCTTCCAACCCCTGACAGCCATTACCGCATAGTCGCCGGCAGGCAATACACAATTTGTTATCATGCGCGACTTTCTCCCTCTCCCCACTTGGGGTGAGAGGGCAGGGTGAGGGGGGCGCGTGCCGTTTATCCCAAGCACTCATCAGTAAGGCTGGTTCCAACGTGTGCCGGGAGTGAGCGCGACCTTCAGAACGGCCTTTTGGCGGGGGGGAAGTTTGACGACGAAACCGACCACCGAGACGCCGGGATTGGGCTCGTCGAAGTCCGCCGGCGGGGGGTGGGCGGGCCAGGACTGCCAGACGACGCCGGATGGCGACTGAACCTCCAGGCGCAACCTTTGACCGTTTTTCTCCAGCCACGCCCGCTCCGTTCCGTCGCCTCTGAGCGTGGCGGGGGTGACCATGCCCCAGCGGACGGAAGCGGGTTGATCGAGGGCCTGCAATGAATCTTCCACAAGCACGCCGCGGCCGGCCACGAAAGTAAAACGGCGGGTGGCGGCGGCAAGCTGGCCGGCGTAGGTGGCGGAAAGGTCCACCACCGCAAAGGCGTTGGCCGGCGCGCCGGAGAATTCCGCGATGGGCGCGTGGCTTTTAACGATTTGTTCCTGGTCGTTCACGAGCAGGGTGCTGTGGCCGCGGTTGTGGTAGCGGAAAAGCCGCCAGCGGTCAGCGCCGGGGCGGTTGTTCCAAAGGTCAAAACCGCGCGCTTCAAGCGCGTGATAATCCTGTTTGCCGAGGTCCAATGACCAGCGGACGCCGTCGGCTTCGAGGATAAAGGAGCCGATGTCCATGTGCCCGTGGGAAGCGCCGGGACTGCCGGCCTTCAGGGCGAGGTATAAGGCGTTGGTATCGGTCCAGGAGGAACGGAAAACCGCGAGCGGATTAGGGCCGCGCCCGAGCCAGTTCAGGGTGGAAGGCTCGGCGCGGCGCCTGCCAGTTTCGCCCCAAAGCAGGCTCAAGGGGAAAAATCGGTCCGGCTGGGATTTGCCGGCGCTTTGGCGGATTTCGGCAATTTGCTGTTTCAGCAGGCCCTCTTCGAACCAGAGCCAGTCGGGCCGGCGGGCGCGTACGGCGAACCAAATCATGGCGGGCGAGAAATGGGTGCCGTTGCCGCAGTCGCTGAAGTTGTAGTAATTGCCGCTGGGGCCGGTCATTTGGGGAAGGTAGTCGCCGGTCTTTAGAAAGCCGGGAGCGGACGACAGGCCGAAGTCGCTTTGGAGAGCGGACTCCAGCATGGCGATCACCAGGACGTTGAAAGTGGTGCCGTAGTTCCAATAACTGGGGCCCTCGGGGTAGGTGCCGTCGGGGTCGTAAACTTTCATGGCGTGCGGCAGGCCGGCGAGAGCGCGGGAGACAACTTCGGCGGCCCGGTCGGGATTATCCTCCAGCAGGGCCAGCGCGCCGGCGACCATGCCGGCGTGGCAAACCTGGTTCCAATTGTTGCCGCCGCGCTCCCACCCGTGGCGCGCGCCGGACTGCAAATACGGCCCCAGTCCCTTTTGCTCGATGGCGGCGCGGATTTCTTCCCGCTCCGCTGGCTTCAGGCTCCCGTGCAGCCAGTCATAACCCACTGCCAACGCCAACGTCATCTCGGCGGTATCCAGGAAATGCGAGGGATTCCAATCCGGCATCCCGGCGACGGCCCGCATCTCGGCCATGGCCCGCTCGCCGTAGCGGGGATTTCGGGTGAGACGGGCGGCAAGGCCAAGATGCAAAATGCGCCGGAGCGCTTCGCGGGACCGGTGCAGCAGTCGGCGGCCCTGCTTTTGATAAACCACCGGCGGTTCGTCAAGCATTTGGTTGGCGACGATTTGCGCGGCTTCCCAACACTCGCGCCATAACGGGTCATCCTTGATTTTGGCGCGCACCGCCTCTTCGGCGCCCGCCGTCCAGAAAAGGCGCGGGTGAGGCGCCGCCTGGTCCACCCGTTGGCGAAGGTCGCGCAAATTCGCCGAATCCGCCGGGTTAGCCGAGAACGCCGGCGAGGCCGGCCAACACCAACAGAGGAACGGAAGAAGAAAAACAGGAAGAAGTTTTGATGGCCTTTTCCCGGTTGCGCGTCTATTCATGCCGCACTTTTAACCACACTTTTCGTTTTCTCAACCGAAAAGCGCCGTAATGTCGGGGTGCTTTTGCCAATATGGGGCATTGAGTGATGCGGAATGGCGGTAGAGGTGGAATCGCGACCGCGCCAGCAAAAACTCAGTATTTATTGGGGTGACAATCCTTGCAGGTGGATTTAAGCGGTTTCCATTGGTTGTTCATGTGGCATTTGGCGCAGGCCACGTTGCGGTGGTCCTTGTCCAAAACATAGCTGGTCATGGTGTTATGATTGAACTTCAGGTTTTCCCCCTTCCAGCCCACCGAGTTGTGGCACTTGGCGCAATCAGGCCCCAGGGCCCCTTGGTGCGCGTCGTCGGTGGCGTGGCAAATTTGGCACTTCAGCGCCACCTTGTCGCCTTGCCCCAGCACGGAAACCCTCGTTGCGGAATGACAGGCGCGGCACTCGGCGTGCAAATGCGCGCCGCTGAGGGTTTCGCCGCAGCAGTCGTATTTCCGAATGTGGTCAATTCCGGGCTTTTCCTTGGGCCAGGAAAGCTTGACGCTGTGGCAGGACAAGCAAAGCGGACCATAAGACTCCGGATGCTTGACCTGGTGGCAGGCCTCGCAAGCGGTTCCCAAGCCTTTGAACTGAGCGGAGGCCAGCGTTGCCGATGGGGATCGAGGCCTGTGGCATTTGACGCAATCCACTGTGGTGTGCTTCCCTTCCAAAAGGTATTGGGAATCCTCGTTATGCGTGAACGCGAGCTGTTGGCCGGTCCACGCCACAGGGCCGGGATGGCATTTGACACATCCAGGCTCGAACTGCCCGTCATGCGGGTCTTTATGACAGGCGGCGCATTCGGTCTTCAGCCCGCGAAATTGCGCGTAACCTAATTTTTCTCCCGGTCGGGAAGGAATATGACACTTGTTACACGCGACTTCGGCATGTTTGGCCAGCAAAGGATACTGCGAATCCTTGTTATGATCGAAGGCCAACGCCCGCGTCTTCCATCCGGCTGGGGAGTGGCATTTTGTGCAAGCCGTCTCAAATTGCCCCCGATGGGGGTCCTTGTGGCAATCCGCGCATCCTGATTTAAGCCCGCGGAAAGTGGCGTAAGCCAGCTTATCGCTGGGTGCGGATGGTTTGTGGCATTTCTCGCACCGGATTTCCGCGTGCTTGTCCGACAAGGAAAACTTCGTGTCCTTGTTATGATCGAAAGCCAGCGCCTTCCTGCCCCAACCTTCCGTCGAGTGGCAACCTGTGCAGGCCGCGGCAAATTGCTTGCGATGCGGGTCTTCATGGCAGGCAATGCAATCCCTGCCCAATCCCTTGAAGGTGGCCGTGCCCAGCGATCCCCCGGGGGCTTCCGCCTTGTGGCATTTGAGGCAATCCACAGTCTTGTGTTTGCCGTCCAGGGGATAATCGGAGTCTTTATCGTGCGCAAATTTCAGCTCGGCCCCCTGCCATCCGCGGGCGGAGTGGCATTTCTCACAAGCAGCCACAAATTGGCTGCGATGCGGGTCGCGGTGGCAGTCGTCGCACAGGTCATGCTTAACTCCCAGGTAATAGCCTTTTTCCGCTTCCGGTCCCCGCTTTTGCTTGTGGCACTGGTCGCATTCCACTTTGGCATGCTTATCCATCAATTTGAAGATGGCCAGGTCGTGGCTAAACTTGGCCGGGTCCAGGGGAACGATGGTCCGGGGAGCGTCCGAATGCTCCTTGTGGCAACTGACGCAATCGCCCTTGAGGCGGCCATGATAGCCAACCTGCGCGGCGCGGCGCGCGGCGACGATCCTATGGCAGGCGGTGCATTTTTCATCGGGAATGACGCCCGTGTAAGAATGGCATTGGATGCAGGATTCCGCCGGGGGCCCGATGCGATGTTTGAGGGATAATTGGTTGGGGCTGATCAAGTCCGCGAACCCCTTGGCGAATTTGTTTCTGGCTGATGCAAGTTGGCCGTGGCTGAAAACGAATAGGCCCACTACCGCCATGATCAGGGCCGCGGCCAGTGCCACCAACTCCACCTTGGAAACAAAAACCTCCTCGATAATGTCCGTGAGGGTGACTGGCGCGGCGTGCGTGCGATGCGAGGAAGGAAGGCTCAGGGCGTGATGATGCTCGACATATTCCATGGGCGACCACCCGTTGAAAATGCCGGCCAGCGCGATGCGGGTGCTGGGATTGATCAGCGACAGGAATAGGTGTCCGCCCACCGAGCCCAGCGTGGCGAAGAAGAGGGCGGCATGAACATACCACGGAAACAGGATGGACCCCCGAAACAGCATGAGCAGGCCCGTTGTCCCGAAGCCGAGGAAATAAACCATGACGAGGCAGGCATTGATTTTTTGCCCGGTATTGAAGCGGCCCACCGCGGCCAGGATGGCCTTGCGATTATACAAAGCGCGGAGCGATTGGATCATCCACACCAGATCCCCCTTGCCCCATTTCAGCATCTCCCGAATATGGGCCCAGTGCGCTTTTGGTTGGGCCAAAACCACCAGCGGCAGCGCGGTGATCCAGATGACGGCAAAAATCTTGTGGATCAACACCGTCAGATCGAACAATTGCCGCTCAAAATGCCAGAAGCGATAGGCCACCATGATGCCCGCCGTTATCATCAGCAGGACGAAAGGCACAGCGTTGACCCAGTGGAGAATTAGCTCCGGACGGACAAAACGCCGAAACCTTTGGAATGACAGCCCGTATTGGCCGCGATCTGATTCGAACGTGAGATTTTGATCGCCGGACGCCTCCCGGAGCCGCTGGAGAATGGCGCTGATTCTCGTCAATGCCCGGTCAGGTGGCGTTTCGTCCGCGCCTTCGCTGGACTGGGCAAAGGGGCAGAGCAGGTCGCGGAGTTCGGCGGGAGTGGTGCCATGCCGGCTGTAAATGTCATCCGTCGCCAGCCGAAGCGCGCCAAGCGCCTGAACCAGCCTGACGGCCAGGGAGCGCTCCCCCGGGTCGGCAAAAACGCTCCGGGCCTTTTTCGCCAGCGCCTTGCACCGTTCCTCAACCGCCTCGATCTCGGGCGTTGCCTTTAACTCCGGATGCGCGCGGACGCTTTGCCAAAGGCTGTCGCAGGCAATCAAGCCGGGCTCATTAGGCGGGAGCGGCTGATCCAAGCGCTGTTTCACCATTGCGGAAAGCTCCCGCAAAACCTCCATGCGACCGGCTTGCGGGATGCGCGTGAAAATTTCCACCACGTCCGGATGAATCGGGAACGCGGCCACGAACTCTTCCCACCGTTCCGCCATTGCGCCCTGGCGGCCGGCGAAACGCTGCAGGTGTGCCTCGACTTTGGCCTTTTGCTCCGGCGATTTTCGCGCCAGGCGCTCGGCCACGGCCTGCTGCAAATCGCGGGCGGTGATGGGCAGCAGGTCAAAGCGGTCCTTGATCGCCTGCAGAATCTCCCCGGCAACACTCAAGCGCGGGCTGTCCCATAGGTTCTCCCGAATACCCCCCAGGAAACGGAATCTTGTGCCCTGGCAAGCTTCGGCGATTTCCCCCAGGAAATGAAGGTCCAGGAACAAATCCCGCTTCTTTCGGCTCGCCAGGTAATCCGCCAACTCATCCACCACCAGCAGCAGCCCATGCTCCGGGAATTTCCGCTGGAAGGCGGCCAGCATTTCGCCAAACGCTTTCCGGTCAAGGTGTGATTTCGAGCCGGCGGGAAATGAATAGTCCACCCCCTCGGCCGCTAGGTATTGTTCCAGAGGAAGCAACAGAACGTCGCGCAGCGGAAGATGCGCGGAACCGATTTCCACCCGAATCACCTTGAAGCGGCCAGCTATCGCCTCCACTCCGGCCTGGCCGCCGCCCGTGCTTTCGTTTCTTTTTGCCGCCTCGGGCAGGAGTAGGGTCCTGGCCAGCGCCGCCTGCTCGCACACGCCTGAAATCACCGCCAGCAAATGACTCTTGCCAGTTCCCCGTCCGCCCGCGACCAGCAGCGCGCGCCCTTTCCTCCCGGCGTCGAAGCTCAGACCGGGGAAAACCTGGTCCGTCAATCGGGCCGCCATTTCACGCGAAATGGCAAAGCTGGAGGCGAGACGTCCCGCCCCTTCCAACTGGTCGGCGTCGCGCAATCGAACGCGGTGCTCGACGGCCTCAAATTGGAAAAGTTCACGGTAGTTCATAGGCCGGGCCTAATAGGACAGCGGATTGTGGTCTTTTCCATGGCAAGTCAAGTAACACGCGCCGCGATAAACTCCGTTGTCAATGAATTCTAGTCGCCCACCGGAAGATTTGGTCACATAAGTTGTGTTGAAATTGATCAAGTGGCTGACGGTAGCCACCCCGTGTGAATCATGGCAGGTCGTGCAGGCCGTTTTCGCGTCCGCGACATGTTTCTTGTGTTGCGGAAAACTGTGATTGCCCAGGATGCTAGTCCGGCTGTGGCATTTGTAGCAGAGGGCATACGCGAGGGAATTCTCCGACTGGTGGTCGGCCATCTCCAGGCGGCGCTCCAGCAACGGTTCGTAAATCGAGCCGTGCGGCCCTTTGGGCCCGGTTCCGCCCGCGCCGGGGCCGCTGTTGTTGTTGTGGCAGTCGGTGCAATAGAGCAGGCTGCTGGTGGTCCAGGGGGAAATCAAACTCGGCACCTGGCTGTTCCGGCCTGTCGTCTCGACGGGATGATAGGAGGCGTTGCCTGGGCTGAACTCCAGGCGGGCGTTGGTTTGTGGAAACTGCCGCTCGACCCGGGCCGCTCCCCGCGCGGTGCTGTCCCCATGACAGCGGAAACAGACTTCATACTCGTTGGCGGCGGTCTTGAGGATCGCCCCCGTGGCGGAAACGCCCTTGACCCCGGCCAGCGCGCCTGAGACCAGGGGTGCCGCGCCGGCGGAACTGGTGGCGGCGTGCGGATTATGGCAGTCGGCGCATTCCACATGCCGCGAGGGGTTGATGGGGTCTTCCGCCGGGTCATGCACGCCGGCGACTTTGCCGACGTTGTGGGTGGAAGTCTTGTTGAACTCCGCCTGAAGGTTTTTCGCCGCCACGTTTCCGTTGTGGCAGACAAAGCAGTTGTCCTCCTCGCGCGCCAGGTTCAGCAGCCGCTGCGGCGTGCCCGCCGAATGCGGGCGGTGGCAGTTTTCGCAGCCATTGCCCATTACCGTGGTTTCGCTGGTGTGCGGCCAGGGGTTGGGCAGGGTGCCGTTCCAAGACCGGGGAGACGTTTGATGGACGCTGCCGTTCCAGTTCGGCGGGCTGTGGCAGGACAGGCAGAGCGCGGAGCCGTAATTGTCCATCACCAGGAATTTGCCAAACCGGTTGTCGTGCGAAGCATGGCACGAAGTGCATTGCACCTGCCGGTTTTGATCCAGGCGAACCGGGCCCGTCAGGTTGGCCGGATCCCGCAGTTGGCCGTTCATGGACGCCAGCGCGCTGTCAAAGGTGAAGGAGATCGGGTGATCGTCGGACAAATCCATGCCCAGGCGGGCGGCCCCCGCGGGCATCGTTTGCTGCCGCAACGACGACGCGCCCGCGCGGCCCGGCTTGCGCATCATGCCAATTCCCACCGTGCCGTCATGGCAGCCCAGGCAGAGCTTGGAAGCGCCCGTCGGCTGGCCGACCAACGCCTTGGCGGTAGTGCTGCTGTATGGGGTGTAAGCCGCGCTCGAAGCGGTATGATTCCACAGCGGGACCTGCCCTTGGGAAGTGTGGGGGGTATGACAGAAAATGCAAATTTCACCTTCGCCCGGATCCTTGATCGTGCCCGGGCTGCTGGCGGACAGGTTGTGCTTGGTGTTCACAATGCCCGGCCCAATGGCGGGAGCTTGCCCCCATGCGGGAAGGGATAGAGCAGCAACAACCGTCGGCCATAACCAGCGCCGCCGGGTTCTTCGCCGGCGCGCATCGCGGTTGCGTTGACAGGAGCTGGTATTCACGGGGATGGCAGGTATTGAAAAGACTGGAGGCGCTGATTATAGACATCCGCCACGTAGATTTTATTGTCTTGGGTGATGGCTATCCCGGCGGGCAGCCAAAATTCTCCGGGGCCGCAGCCATTGCGGCCCACCACCAACAGGAGCCGGCCTTGCGCATCAAAAACCTGGAAGTTTTCAAACGCGGCGTCCACCACGTAGATGTGGCCATCGCCATCCACGGCCACACCTTTGGGGCGGCTTAAATGGCCAGGGGTGTCGCCTATGGCGCCGATAGTGTTTAGATGTTTTCCTTCCGCGTCAAAAACCTGAACGCGGAAATTCAGGGAGTCGGTGACATACAAGCGGTTTTTACGATCGGAGCACAGATGGGTGGGATAATTGAATTGACCCGGGCCGGTGCCGCGCCCGCCGAAGGCGCCGGCCGGATTCCCCGCCAGGTCAAAGATTAAGATTTGGTGGGCCGCCGCGTCCGCCACAAACAGCTTGTCGCCGATGATCGCCAGCCCGGCTGGTCGCTGCATCGAGGGCGCAAGCTCGAAAAGCAGTTTTCCTTGGAGGTTAAAAGCGAGCACCTTTTGCAGCGCGGAATCCGCCACGAAACAAAGGTTACCCCGCTTGGCCACCGCCACCGGCAAGGCGAGTTGGATTTTCCCAATCCGGTCCCAGGTTTGCCAGGTGCGCCGGGTCAAATCGCAGAAGCTCACTGTGCCGGCAGCGGTATCCGTCAAACAGAGGTTGTCCGCCTCATCAAGCGCCAGGCCAAACGGTTGTTCCAGCGTGTCGCGCCGGGAGTCGCGGCCCAGGAGCCACTTCGCCAGCCGGCCCGCCCCGCTGGTTCGAACCCCAAGGTCGGCCGGGCGCCGGATGCTTCTCACATAAGCCAGCCGCGCCTCGGCGGGCGGTTCCGGCCAAACCCGGAGGACCGCCGGCTCCGCCGCCGTCTGGTTTTTGGACGTGGCGCAGCCGCCGAAGCTCAGCAGCGCCGCCGCTAGCGGCAGGGCGGCCAGCCCTCGCCAGTTCGCCGGCCAGCGGCGCGCTTTCGCTGCCGTGTCCCGGGCAAAGTTGGCCGCGCGCCATTGCATGTCAGAACGCCCTCATCAGCCGCAGCGAAAAAAAGTTCCGCCGGCGCTCGTCCCCCAGGTAATCCTGACTCTGGAGATCGTAGTTGATTTTGACGGTTAGCTGGCCCCGTGCGTATTCCATGCCAGTGTTGAAAATCCCCAGGTTCTGGTCAAAGCCCGGCCCCCGTTCGAAGCGCATGCCCCCTTCGGTGTTCCAAGCCCAGTAGCGGCTCAGGCGCATCCGGTAACGGGAGCGGAAATCGTAGCTGGTTCGATGCCGGTCCGTGTCGCGAAACCAAGTCCAGCCTTGGTTGAAATCGAAATTGAGCGAGGCGGTGTCGTGCAGCTCGAAAAACAAGGATTGGAAAAGCCGTTTGTCGGTGAACGGAGCCAGGTTGGAATCGTAATCTTCATACTCCGCGCCCGCGCGCAGCCAGCGCCAATTGAGGTCCACGCCGCCGGTCAGAGATCTCACGTTCTGCACAACAATGCCTGCGGCGCCGAAGTGGTCCACCAGGTTTGCGCGCCCGTAACTCCCCAGGAGGCGCCGAAAAAAATCCAGGCGCAACTGGAACTGGTGGGAAAGAATGGCATATTTGGCCGTGGGCTGCGCTTGGATTTGGTAATCCACCAGGACGGTGCCGCCATCGGGAATCACATTCGGATCCCCGATCAAGTTTAGCCGTTTGATCTCGACCAGGTTCCCGTGTGGAATGACTTGATAAACATGCGGCGGGTAAACCTTGCCGAGCGGATCAGTCACGCGAATGGTAGCGAGAATGACCCCCGCCTGTTTCAGGTAGGTGACCGCGCCGTCCGTCAAAACATGGGCTTCGCCAACAATGGCGAGGATTTGTCCCGCGTTGTCCTGGCGCTGCCAGTCGTAGGTGCCGTTATAGCCGGCGGAGAGTGTGACCTTGTTGCCTAGCGGCTTCGTCAGGATTTCGTTCAAGCCGAGCCCATAACGGCGGCTGGCGCTGCTGGACCCCGGACTGGTGGAATCCTGGCCCAGCCCGTGGAGGTCCACAGCCGAGGAGAGGCATTCCCATGGCTGATAGCGCAAGGCGGCTTGGCCCGAGTAGCCGTGATGGTCGGATGGCCCCGAGGACCGGCTGTCATAGGCCAGGTTGTAAAAGCTGGACAGCCGTTTGGAATGTTTAACGGCCAGGTTCTCATGGATTCTCAGGCTGCGGTTGGGAACCGGCGCATCGGTCAGACGCGAGTAAAACCAGCCGGAATGCAGTCGGTAGCGGTCGTCGGAGCCCCAAGTCTCGCTGTCACTTAGATTGGCGGTGTGATAGGTCCCCTGCTGAATCGGGAAGCCCGATTCTTGCCGGCTATACTTGTCAAAGGTGTAGCTGAAGCTTGTCGCGGCGTTGCGGTGACGCGTCGGGCGCAAGTCAAAAGTGAACGTGTCTTCCTTCATCTCGCTGGGCCGGCTCAGGCCGGTGGTGTCTTCTTCCAGATGGTTGAAGGTGATCCCAAAAGGCAACGGCCCCGTCGCATAACCCCACCGCCCGCCCAATCGCTGGGTGTCCACCACCGCCCGGCTGTAAAAATCATATTTGCGAAAATTATGATCTTTGTCCGCGTAAAGCGTCATCGCATAAGGTTTCTCCCTGAGCAGATCAAGGTGGCCATGATAGCGCTGTAGGAACTGGGTTTTGGTTTCGGTGCCCGCGCCGCTGGCGCCGACGGATTGATTCACGTATTGTTCCTGCCAGCTCAAGCCATCCTCCACGCGCAGATCGAATTCCAGCAGGTTGGGGTGATAGACGGAACCGCGGAACTGCAGGCTCAGGGTGGGGGCCGCATAATAATAGTGCCGCTGGAAAATCGAACCGGCGCCGCGCAAATTCCCACGCTCCCATTCTCCTTCCACCTCCAGGCCCAGGGCGGCCTTGGGCGGCTCCACACTTAGCCAGCGAAATTGGCTGGCCGCATCCTCTCGTGGCGCGGCCGGCGCCTGGGCCGCCGCCAGCCAGACCGCCCCCGCGCCCAGCCAGCCGATCCATTTGCGCGGTTGCCAGTTCACAGGGTCAGAAATTGATGCCTCGGCGGGCCCTCGCGCCACAACAACGGCTTTGGTCAAGGGCGGGTCCGGGCTGCCGGAGCCGCGCCGCCTCCCCGCCCTCAAAGCTTCTGGCCATAGCCGTAAACGCTTACTTTTCGGTTGCCCAGTTGGTTGCTGACAATGACCAGGTATTCCAATTTGAAGCCCGGCGCCGCATACTTTTGAAACAAGCCGACGTGGTCGTAATCAATGATCACCTTGGCCGGCAAAGAGAGAGGCGCCGGGCTCCCCCGCGGCTCGCCAAAGAAAGTCAACACACGCCCTTGGGCATCGAACACCACCACCACCTCATGCACCGCGTCCACGACATAAAGACGCCCCTCGCGGTCCAACGCCATCCCTTTGGGACGGGCAAATTGCCCCGGGCGATCGCCCAGCCGGCCAAAGGTCTGCAAATACGCTCCGTCCGCATCGTATTTCTTCACGCAAAAACCACCCAGGTCGGAAACGTAGAGGTTCCCGGCCTTGTCCAAGGCAAGATTCACCGGGCCGAAAAGCCGGCTCGCTTCATCCTGCGGGTCGCGCGGGACCTTAAACCTGTATTCACGGCTGGCCTTGTCAAAAACCCTCACGCAATTGTTGTTCAGGTCCGCGACATAGAGACGATTCGAGGAAACAGCCACGTCCGTCGGCCAAAACTTGTTGGTAAAGCCGCCCGGGCCGCTCTCGGCAAAAGCCGGGCGTTCCAGGTCGGGCTGGACGGTGGAAGGCGGGTCCCCAATGGTGGCCTGCAGCCGATCGTTGGTTCCATAAACCAGCACTTGGTTGTAGCCGCGGTCCGCTATATACCGCGTGCCGTCCCGGTCAATGGTGATGTTGATGGGAGTCAGCAGCGGCTTGTCATCCATGTCGCCATAATAGGAAAACCGGTTTTTGCCAAAATCCAGCACATCCAAGCCATGCCGCTGGGTGTCGCAAACCAGCAGTTTGCCATCCCAAAAGGCCATTCCGTAGGGCTTGATAATTCGCCGCTGCGCGGGCTCCTTGCCCACCAGGAACTTGGCAAACTTGCTTTGGGTGGGTCCGAAATCCGCCTCGCCGGAAACCGAGACGAGAAATTGGAGGCGGGGCGGAGCGGGCGCTGGAGGATAAAAGATGTATTTGGGTTTGGACGTGTCCGTCGCCGAAGGTTTAGGGCTGGCGGCGTCCGCCGGGAGGGCCGCCTTTATCCCCGCCCAAGCCAAGGCGATGCCCATCCCGACCGACCAAGCAAACCTGGACAGGTTCGTTGTCATTTTCAGGCTAAGAAAATAGCGGCGTCCCTGACAAACCTTCGGCGGTGGCAGCGGCGGAGTGCCGCCGGAGGGAAAGCGCCCAAGCCGCCGTCCGCCGAAGGCAAAACCATCCTCACTTGAGGTGACATTTCAGGCAAAGCTGGCTGCCGGTGTTGTCGGCCCGCAGAAATGGCGGATAATCGTTTTTGTGAGCATCGTGGCAGGAAGAGCATTCCAATTTGCCATTAAAGAGGCGGATGACTCCGGCGGCATCCACCATGTTCGCGGAAACGGGCGTCGCCAAACCGCCGTCCGCGGCGGCCAATGCCGCATCGTAGGTGAAGGAAACAGGGTGATCGTCGGAAAGGTCGGCGCCCAGCAGCGCCGGCCCGGAGAGGAATTCCATTCCCTCATCGCCATTAAAGGAATCTATCGCCACGGTTCCATCATGGCAGCTCAGGCACAATTTGGAGGAGGCCGCCGGCTGGCCGACCACCGCATTCAACGTCGGGCTGCTATAGACGGTATAGCTGGCGGAGCTCACCTTGTGGTTCCACAACGGCGCATCCGGCACCGTTTTGTCACTCTCGTGCGGGGTGTGGCAGAACTTGCAAATCTCGACCGAGCCCCAGCCCCTGGTCGAAAAATCATGCGGCGTTCCGGAAATACCCGCTTTGGGCGTTTGCGGCAGCAGCAGCAATGCGGCGCCGGCTGTGTATTTTAGGAATCTATGGTTTATTTTCATAATTTCTTGGTTTTCCGTTCGCGGCGCTCCTGCCAACCGGGCTGTTGCCGTCACTATCATTAATTTTTTTTACAAATTAAAAAACATTGTCTTTTTCATATTGGCAGCGTTTGCGCTTGTCTGTGGAAGTTACAATATAATAATTACCAATTCATTACGCTTTGAAAAAAAATACTCCCTTCCCCATCCCAGTGCCGGCCCCCTGTTTCCTTATCCAGAAAGTTATATATCATATTGTGTATATAAGCTATGGTTATCGAATTTCACTGGACCAAGCCGGCCGGCTAGGCCGTTGTCGCGTCATCAAACAATCATGCATTGGGCCGGCGCGCGGGGAGCTGCGTAAAAAAGCGTGAAGACTATTCGGTGGTTTTCCCCGTGAAGTCCGAAACGGGGCGGCCCGGGACCACGGGCTAACGCCTGCTTGCCCAGCAGGGATTGAGGGATTACGGGCTAGCTGGCTCCGACGTTTTGAGCCAGCGCCGGCCTTTGCCTTCGAAGCGAGGGAGCGATCCGCAAGGCGCCGTCAAAACCGGCACCCGCAAAGCCAGCGCCGATTGCAGCCGGCTGGCCAATTCCTGGGAGCGCAAATCGTTCCAATTCGCCGTTTCCTCCGGCTCGATCTCCACCTGCATTTCCGCCAAGCCGTCACCGGCCATGACGCGCACCCGGTATTCAGCAACCCCGGGGCAGGCGCGGATTATTTCCTCAACGGCGCTGGGAAAAACATTGACGCCCCGAATGATCACCATGTCGTCCAGGCGCCCGGTGATGCCGCCCTCCAGAGCCAGATCAAGGCTGCCGCAGGCGCAAGGTAGGTCGCCCAGCGGCGCCGGTTGCACCCGGTCGCCCGTGCGGTAACGAATCAAAGGCGACCCGACGCGTCGCAAGGTGGTCAGCACCAGTTCGCCGGCCTCGCCCGCTTGGACTGGCGCGAGGGTCAGGGGATCAATCACTTCCGGTATAAACGCCGATTCAATCACGTGCAATCGCCCCGGCACGCGGGGACATTCGTAGGAGACCGGCCCCACCTCGGTCATGCCGTGGTGATCATGAACTTTCGCGCCGGGCCAAAGCAGCTCGAGGCGCCGACGGGTTGCGGGCACGCTCCCACCCGGTTCACCCGCGACAATAAGGTGACGCACTGGCGAACCGGAGAGGTCTAATTTCTCCCGCGCCGCCACTTCCGCCAGGTGCAGCGCGTAGGAAGGGGTGCAACAGAGCGCATTGACACCTAATTCCATGATGGTTTTTAACCGCGCCAGGCTGCTGACGCCGCCGCCGGGAAAACAGCATCCGCCCATTTGCAAGGCGGCGTCAAAAGCCGTCCAAAGCCCCAGAAATGGTCCGAAGGAAAAGGCGAAGAAAAGGCGGTCTCCCTTGCCGATCCCTGCGGCGCGATAAACTTGTTTCCAATTTTCGAGCATCCACTGCCAGCTTTCGGCCGTGTCAAGCCAGCGCAACGGCGTTCCGGAAGTGCTGCTGGTCTGGTGGCAGCGGATATAGCAATTCAGGGGGTATGTCAGGTCGCTGCCGAAAGGCGGGTTTTGCCGCTGGTCCTCCGCCAGTTCCTGCTTCACCGTAAAGGGAAAGCGGCACTTGAAATCCTCCTGGCTGGCAATTTCCGGGGTCAATCCCAGCGCCTGGTATTTGCGCTGGTAGAAGGGATTGGCGTCGAACACCGCCGAAAGCAGCGAGCGCAGCAGGTAAAGCTGGCGCTCCTGCAACTCGGCGCGGTTAAGTTTGATGGCGGACATAAACGTCTTACTGGCCGGGCGGTTTGGCCGGCGGTGGCGCGCCCGAAGCGAGGGAGGGTGGCTTGGCGGCGGGCGGAGCCGGCTTGTAGTAAGTCACCAGAAATCCACCCAGCGCCGCCAGCAGGATGCCCAGGAAAAATTGCGGTTTGATGGCGCCAACGCCGCCCGGCGGCGGATGCAGCGCGAGCGAGACCACCGCATTCACAACCGGCGCGCCCGCAAAGATAATGGACATTACCGGTCCCGGCTTGCCGCCGGCGCCGAAGGCCAGCAACACGCCAAAGGCGCCCAGCGCGCCGACAATCCCGGCCAGCAGCGACCAGCCCATCCCTCTGGCTGTATAACCGTCAAAGGCCGCGCCTTTGCCCAGCAGCAACGCCAGGGGCGCCAGCACCGCGGTCAGAAAATAGGCCAGCCCCACGAAGAGGAACGCCTTGTAGCGGGCCAACGTCGCGTCCCCTGTCGCCATCGCCGTCTGTCCCGTGTGCAGGAATATCCCATAAAGCCCCCACGAGACCACGGTCATCAATGCGAAAGTCAACCAGTTCATATCCTCCCCAAAGTAGTTTGCTTGAAAAATTTCGCCAATTTTTTACAGAATTTCGACATGATCGCGTCCAATAAGGGATGTTGCGAATGGGATTGAATATGAAACCAATCAACGGCGCGGGCGGCTGGGCTTGGGTGTTATTGGCCGGGTGGCTTTGCGCCGGTTGCGCCAAGAACTCCATCGAAGAGCGCCGCCACGAAAAGTGGATGGCCTACTCGGCCTTGCCGCAGGAGCAGCGCGAGCTGGTGGACCAGGGCCAAATCCGCGTCGGCATGAGCGAGGAGGCCGTTTATATCGCGTGGGGCAAGCCTTCCGAAGTCTTGGAGTCGGCGTTGGCGGATGGCCAAATCATCATCACCTGGCGCTATTATGGGGCTTGGGCTGAGGAAACCCGCTATTGGACCTACCGTGAAAGCCGGCGCAACGGCCAGCCCATCCTTGAACGGCATCTCGAACGCGATTACAACCCCCGCAGTTACGTGCGCGCGGAAATCAACTTCGCCCGCGGCAAGGTTCTCAACTGGCGCACGTTGCCCAAGCCGTTGAACTGACGCCGGGGAAATATTCCGGCTACCTACCGCTCGACAGACCCGCTACCGCCGCGCCTCAAGGGGCCGGCGGGGCCGATGCGGCTGGCTGGTGCTTGAGAAAGGGATAAAGCTTGGCGGCGCAATCCGGGCAGATTCCGTGGGTAAAATGGGCTTCGGAATGGCTCTCGATGTAGCTTTCCACCGTGCTCCAGTATCCATGATCATCCCTGATCTTCTTGCAGGCGGCGCAAATGGGCAACAAGCCGGAGAGCATCTTTACCTGGCTTAGAGTGTCTTGCAGCTTTGATTCGGTTTGCTTTTGCGCCGTGATGTCCACGGCAATGCCGCCCAGCACATGGCGGCCGTTGCCCAGCGGCACCGCGAACTTGTAGGTTTCAAATACTTTCTCCTCGCCCTTCCCATCCACCAGCTTTTCCGTCAGCGTCACCAGCCCTTGTTGCAGAGCGCGGCGATCATCGTTCAACATGCGTTGCGCCACCTCGGGCGGGAACAAATCAGTTGTTTTTTGGCCAATTACCGCGTCTTTCCACCCGAACATGCGGTGAAGGCATGGGTTGGCAAACAGAATGATGTCGTCCTCGCTTTTTAAGAAAGCGCCAAGGGGCAGGGCGGAAAGAAAATAAAGGAATCCTGGGAGCCCCAAGCGGTCCAAACCCGCTTTCTCAAGTTGCTCCACCTGGCGGCACTCCACCTTTGGGAGGCCGCGCGCCGTTGTTGAACCTGGCCCGTCCATTGGCAACGATTTAAGGAAATTATACGGCATCCCAGACGATAAGTAAAGTTTTTTCTGAATAATTTTTAATGAAAAAACGAAATAAAATTTGTAGGACAATAAACTCAAATCAAAACCTCCCCGCCAGTTTTCGTGAGGCTCTTCACCCAAAGGACAAAAGCTCTTGGTGGCGTCGCGCTTCCGGTGGTAGAATGGGCGCATGTCTGGGGATGACTTGTTCAAAGGAGAGGCGCCACCGGCGGGAGGCGGGCTTGCTCCCCCGGCGGCACGGGCCGCATTGGCGCCTTTGGCCTCGCGCATGCGACCCCGGTCCCTGGAAGAATTTGTCGGCCAAAACCATATTTTAGGACCGGGCTTGTTGCTGCGCCGGGCCATCGAGGCCGACCGCATCCAGTCCCTGATTTTCTACGGTCCTCCGGGCACCGGCAAAACCACGCTGGCGCAAATCATTGCCGGCCAAACCCGAAGCAAATTTGAGCGCCTTAGCGGGGTGGAGTCCAATGTCGCGGACATGCGGCGGGTGCTGGCCGCCGCCGCCAACCGCCTGGAAAACACCGGCTGCCCCACCATCCTGTTCATAGACGAAATTCACCGTTTCAACAAGGCGCAGCAGGATGTGCTGTTGCCGGATGTGGAGGCGGGGGTGGTACGGCTGATTGGCGCCACCACCCACAACCCCTTCTTTTTTGTCAATTCCCCTTTGGTTTCGCGCTCCCAAATTTTTGAGTTGCGCCCGCTGACGGAAGCCGACCTTTTGGAACTGCTGCGGCGGGCCTTGACCGATGCCGAGCGCGGGCTGGGCCAACGGCGCATTCAGGCGGAAGCGGAAGCGTTGGCGCTGCTGGCCCGCGTGGCTGATGGCGACGCCCGGAAAGCGTTGAACGCCCTTGAAGTGGGGGCGCTGACGACCCCCCCCGATGCGGATGGCATCATTCGCCTGACGCTGGCGGTGGCGGAGCAAAGCATCCAGAAGAAGGCGGTGGTTTACGACGGCGATGGCGACGCGCACCATGACACGATTTCGGCGTTCATCAAGGCCATGCGGGGCAGCGATCCTGATGCGGCGCTTTACTGGCTGGCCAAAATGATCCACGCCGGCGAAGACCCTCGATTCATCGCGCGCCGCATTGTCATTTGCGCGGCCGAGGATGTGGGGCTGGCCGATCCCATGGCGCTGGTGCTGGCGGTGGCGGCCCAGCAAGCGGCGGAGTATGTCGGCTGGCCGGAAGCGAGAATCCCTCTGGCAGAGGCGACCGTCTATATTGCCACCGCCCATAAAAGCAACAGCGCCTACCTGGCGATTGACGCGGCTTTGGAGGAGGTAAAATCTGGGCCAACGCTGGCCGTGCCGGAGCACCTGCGCAGCGCCGGCTACTCGGGCGCCCAAAGATTGGGACATGGCCAGGGCTATCAATATGCCCATGACCACCCCGGTCATTTTGTGGCGCAGGATTACTTGGGAGCTTTCCGACGCTTTTACGAGCCCACCACCCAGGGTACCGAAAAGAAAATCAAGGAACGCCTGGATTATTGGCGGGCCAGGCTGGCGGAAGCCCGGGGAAAACCAGCGGCGGCGGATACGGACAGGGGAGGGCATGTGTCATGAGGTGCGTCCCAATCCGCGGAGGCATTCGCTCGCCATCCCCAGGGAATGCTTCCTTGCTTTTGGTCCCGCTTGGAAACAACCATGGAAGCGAATCCCGCTGAAATAAAAGCCCGCCTGCGGCAGGAAATGCGGCGGCGGCTGCAATCCGTTTCCGCCGCGGAGCGGGCGGCCGGCTCCGCCCAACTGGCCGCCAATCTTTTGCAAAGCGACATGTGGCGGAATTCCCGCGCCCTATTGCTTTACGCGCCTTTGCCGGACGAACCGGATTTATGGCCTGTGCTGGAAGCCGCCTTGGCGCGGAACAAAATCGTCTGTCTGCCGTGGCATTGTCCCCGGACCGACCAGTATTTGGCCCGGCGGGTGACGAACCTTGAAACCGACGTCTGCCGGGGTTACCACGGCATCCGTGAGCCGCTGCCAAAATGTGAAATAATTCCATTAAACCAACTGGACTTGGCCCTGGTTCCTGGGTTAGGTTTCAGCCGGGCTGGCGTCCGGCTGGGGCGGGGCAAAGGTTATTATGACCGGTTGCTGGCGCGGTTTCCGGGGCGGAAATGCGGAGTCGCTTGGGAGTGGCAGGTGGACCTTCCGATACCCGGCGAATCACATGACGTGCGGTTGAATTGTATTTTGACTCCGGCGCGGCGGCTCGAGGTTTGAGGCGCGCGCCGGCTGCGGAATGATTTTTGCATCTGGAATTGAAACTCTGGCGGTGGGCGCAGCGTGCCTGCTGGCCGGGGTCGTGGCGGGTTTCCTGCTGATGAAGTGGAAGGAGAAGTCCGCCCGCGAATTATTGGCCCAGCAGGAGCAAGCCCGAATGGAGTGCGCCCGCCGCGAGGCGGAAGCCTTGCTGCGGGAAGCGCGGCTGACGGCCACCGAGGAAGCGCTCAAATTACACGCGGAAGTCGAGCGCAAACAGGCGGCCTGCCGCAGTGAGATCGCGACGGCGGAGCAGCGCCTGGCCCAGCGGGAGCAACTGTGCAACCAGCAACTGGCCAGCCTGGTGCAACAAGAAAAATCCCTCGCTGAACAACAGTCGGTCTGCCGTCAGGCCGAGCGGGAGATCGCCGCGCGGAGATCCGAACTGGAGGAATTAGCACGCCAAAAACGGGCGCAATTGGAGGACTTGTCGCGTTTGAGCGCCGCGGAAGCGCGCGAGCAATTGATTCAGCAGGTGCGCCAGGAAGCCGACGAGGAAGCCAGCGCGCTCGCCCGCCGCATAGTCGAGGAAGCGCGCGCGCGCGCGGAGGAAAAAGCGCGTTACATCATCAGCCTGGCCATGCAGCGCTATTCCGGCAACCTTACCTTTGAGTCCTCGACCGCCACTATTGCGCTGCCCGGGGACGAGATCAAGGGGCGCATCATCGGCCGGGAAGGCCGCAACATTCGCGCCTTCGAAAATGCCACCGGGGTGACGGTGCTGATTGACGACACCCCCAACGCCGTGGTGCTGTCCGGCTTTGACCCGGTGCGCCGGGAAGTGGCGCGCGAGGCCATGACCCGGCTGATTGAGGACGGGCGCATCCATCCCACCCGCATTGACGAGGTGGTGGCCAAGGTGAGCCAGGAGATGGAGGAAGCCATCCTGCGGCATGGCGAGCAGGCCGCCCAGCGCGCCGGCGTGGCCGGACTCCACGCTGAACTGCTCAAGACTCTCGGACGCCTCCATTACCGGCACAGCTTCTCCCAGAACATTCTCGAACATTCGATCGAGGTCGCGCATCTGGCTGGCCTGATGGCGGGGGAGCTGGGGGTGGACATTGCCGCCGCCAAACGCTCGGGGCTGCTGCACGACATCGGCAAGGCGGTCAATCACGAGATCGAAGGCGCGCACGCCCTGGTTGGCGCGGAATTAGTCAAGCGTTATGGCGAACCGGAGACCGTGGTCAAGGCCATCGCCGCGCATCATGGCGAAGCGGCTCTGGACGGTCCCATCAGCGCGTTAGTCGCGGCCGCCGACGCCATCAGCGCTTCCCGGCCCGGCGCCCGCCTGGAGACCATGACCACCTATCTCAAGCGTGTGGCCGACCTCGAAAAAATAGGCCTGTCTTTCGCGGGCGTGGAAAAGTGCTTTGCCGTGCAAGCCGGCCGCGAGCTGCGGGTGCTGGTTCAGCCGGAAAAAATTGGCGATGGCGAGGCCTTCAACCTGGCCAGGCAAATCGCCCGCAAGATCGAGGAGCACTTGCAGTATCCCGGCCAAATCCGGGTCGTGGTAATGCGCGAAACCAAGTGCGTCGAGGTGGCAAAGTAGGCGCTACCGGCCTTCGTTGATGCTGGTGGGCATGCCGCCCTCCCAATACTTGGGTGTGTTCCAAGGACGGGCCGCCGAATTGCGCGAGTCCCCTTCCACCGTGCCGCAGCCGGTCAGCAATCCCGCCCAAGCCGCCAGCACCACCCACCAGAGCCAGCCAACACCGCGTTTGGACGATGCGCGCATCGGAGTCATTAACGCAACACGGTCACGGCGGCATCGCCCTCTTTAATGTCCACCATCTTCCAGCCGCCCATGATGGTCGCCACACAGGTGTTTTCGGTCAGCGAACGGATTTTGACTTTGGAAATCAGCTTCCCATCGCGGCAGATCAGAAAATTGCCGCCCACTTTGGCATCCTGGCTTTCACCCGCATCCAGAACCACGAATTCCCATTTCGGGTCCACCGCCAGCACCTTCGCGCGCAAATCGGATCGCATGGGAACACCCGCTTCATCATCCACCGTTTTCTTCCCCATGATAATGGCAATGTAATCGTTCGCCCGCCGCAGTTTGTCGGCCAGTTCTTTGTTTTTCTCCTCCAAGGCGGCGTTTTTGTCCTTCTCGATCTTCAGGCTGGCCAGGGTGTCCTTGATTTTTTCGATCGGAATGCCCAGAGCGTTCCAAGCGGCCAATTCGGCCTTGGCCGCATCCAGGTCGGCCCGCGTTTTGTCGAGGTCGCCGCGCAGGCGTTGGGCGGTGTTGCGAGCCTCGCGCAAATCTTCATTGGCTTTGGCCAGTTGGTTGCGGGTGGCTTCGTGGTCGCCACGCTCCCGTTCCAACTCCGCCTTGGTATCGGCCAGGTTCTTCTCCGCTTTCTCGGCGCGTTTGGTCTGGGCGATTCGCTCCTTGGTTTCCTCCACCAGTTTGCCCTGCCACTGCTCGATGCGCGGCTTGATCTGGGTGAAACCAATCACGGTGGCAGCGATGCCCGCCAGGATCGCGATAATCAGCAAAATCTTGACTAACATGGCATTAATTCTCTCTTAATCCGCCTCAGCCTAAGACTTTCAGCGGCGGCTGTCAATGGGTTGACAATTATTTTTTTGAGGCGGCTGGCCGCCTCGGTTTAGGGCGTCCGCAAATGTCCGAGGAGGTCGCCTTCCGGCAGTTTTTTGTCCGTAAGCGCGAAAAGTTCGGGACGCCAGGCGTCCACCAGGCAGGGGAATTGCTTTGCTTGCCCGAGGTATTTTTGCTGGCGCAAGTCGTAAATATGCCGGGCTTCCGCCAGTTTCACCAGCGCTTTGACCGGTTTTTCGAGCGCCTCGTTGCCTCCGGCCTGCTTGAGGTCCTCGCTCATGTGGTAGTTGATGTTGCGTTCCAGCGCCAGCAAGCGCGTCTGGCCGAGACGGAACCGATGGACCAACAGGCGGGAAACCGCCGCCGGCTGGTCATTGGCATCCAGTTCCTGGGCCGTCACCGCACGCGGAAGGGCCGCGCAAAAGGCAGCCGCCCACGCCGGCCAGTTGGCGGGCGGCGCGGCTTGCAGGCGGTCGCGGGCGTAGTGCGCAAGATCGCCGGCCTGGCGGATGGTAGCGCTTTCCCCGGAGCGGAATCCATAGACGCACTGCTGGGAAAGCGCGGCGGGGAATAAATCCTCCAATGGGCTGCGTTGGCGCAGCCGGGCGTGGGCGTCAAAAAAACCCGGCGTCCCATCGGCGAGCAAAGCTGTGCCGGGCGTCTTCGCCCAGGTCCTAATGGCCTCGCTTTCGCGGTCGCCAAGCGCCCAGCTATTGGGCAGGACCAGCAAGCGCACGCCGGCGCGCGTCAACTCCCCCTGTTCAATTTGCGCGGCGGAGACAAACCGGGGTGAGAATCCCAAGTCCTGCAGCAGTTTCACCCAACTGTTGCGGACTTTGGCCTGCCGGTTGTGGCTGGCTTCGTAACTGGAGAACCGTCGCAGCCAGGTGGAGCCGTCCACCGTGGATTCGATCAGCCAGGCGGCCTGCACGCTGGGCTGCGAATAATGGATGGCAATGGGGTCCTCTTCGCGCGCCGCGCGCAAGAACAGGCCCGCCAGCGGCGAGGTCATCTCCTTAAGCGCGGGCGCGAGGGCCAGCGCCTTGGGGGTCAGCGGCAGCCCCTCGCGCTTCCAATCCAGGCAATCCTCGCTCCACCAGACGATGCAGCCTTTGTCCCCCATCAGCAGCAGATGCCAAAGCCGCCGCAAAGCGGGGTTGGTTTCCTTTTCAAACAAGGTGCATAGCACCGGTTTGCCGGGCATGAACGAACCAAAAATTTCGCGGGCGTTGGCGATGTCGTAAGGTTCGACCCAATCGAGCGCCTGGGCCAGCCGCCAAAGGTCATAACCGCCGAAGGCGTGCGGCATTTGGGTGCCTTCGATACCCACCGGTGTGGCCGGGTCAATGGCGCGGATGGCGTTTCGGAAGTGGTCGAGCGCTCCGGCCAGCGATAGGTCCATGTAAGTGCGAAAATCAGCCCAGGGGGAAAAATTCCAGCGCCCCGGCTGCTGCCGGGCCTGGGCCGGATCGAACTTGAGACGTTGCACCGCCTGCCAATCCGGCTGGCCGCGCGGAAGGGCGTCGCCACTGGCCATGCGGTTCTTGATCTGGTCGGTGGTGAACGGGCGGATTTCCTCCCAGCCCCTGAATTGTGTCTGCCATTGCGCATTAAGCGCGGCGAGGCTGGGGTATTGGGTTTTAAGCCACTCCCGGAAGCCGCGCAACGCGATGGGATTGAAATCGTAGTCGAAGGGGTTGGCGGAGATGGTGACCGAGAGCTCGTCGCGGAGGTCGTAGAGCAGGGGGTTGTGAGCCCGATGGCGGCGGGCGAGGCGCTGAACCTCCGCTTTTCCCCACTCCCGCCACTGCGGATCGTCCAGGCAATAGTCGCGGACCAGCGCGGCTTCGTCCCGGGGGCCTTTCCAGGCGGTCACGAATTTGTCCCAGTCGCTGACTTTCGAGTTCCATTTAAGGCAGAGGCCGCGATTGACCATGTTTTCGACATAGTAGGGCATCCGGTTTTCCACCCACGGCTGGGGATCGCCGTCGCCATAAACCATGCCGGCGGTGACGCCCATTTCCCGAAGCCGCCCGAGAAAAACCGGCCATTGGCCCGGTTGCTTGCGGGCGCTGTCGCCCACCCACATGATGACCTGGTAGTTGGTCCAGGGGCGAAGGGTTGCGGTGGCGGTTGGTTCGGCGAAGGCGCCGCCGCTCAGGGCCAACCACCCAAGAAATAGTCTGCCGGCGTTCCGCATGGACCGAGTATGCGGACCGCCAGGACAAAAAGAAACGCAAAAAGATTTGCATTATCTCCCGGTTTCGTAATTTTAGGGGGCAACGTTTTTTCGCCATACCATGAAAAACAAAAAACAAGGTCGCTATCGCGAGGATTTGTCGGAAATGCCGGACTGGCTGAAAAAGAAGAAATGTCCGCATCGGGACAAATACCTCGCGGGGAAACGGATTCAACCGAAAGGGATCACCGGCAAGCAAAAACTTGAGGCGCTGGTGGACGAGGTGTTCCTGGCTTACAACTCGGCGCGCCTCAAGGAAGGCTGCCAATTGTTTGTCGAGAAGATGCTCGAGCCGAATGTGACGATTGGCATGAGCCTTTCCGGCGCGCTAACGCCGGCCGGCCTGGGGTGCTCCAGCATCATCCCGCTGATCAAGGCCGGCTTTGTGGATTGGATTGTCGCCACCGGCGCCAATCTCTACCACGACATGCATTTCGCCCTGAATTACCCGGTTCGCGTCGGCAGTTTCAAAATGGATGACACCGAATTGCGCCGCAACGACATTGTGCGCATCTACGATGTCCTCCTCGGCTATAGCGACTGCCTCATGGCGACGGACGAGATTTTGCGGGAAATGCTGATCCAGCCGGAATTCCAGAAGGAAATGGGCACCGCCGAATTGCATTATCTGCTGGGCCGCTACTGCGCCGAGTGGGAGCGCAAAAACGGCCTCAAGGACGTGTCGGTGCTGGCGGCGGCCTACCGGGCCGGCGTGCCTTGTTACACTTCCTCGCCGGGGGATTCCACCATCGGCATGAACGTCGCCGGGGTCGAGTTGCGCGGCAACAAGCTGCGCGTGAATCCCTCCATTGATGTGAATGAAACCACCGCTTTTGTGCTGGCCGCCAAGCGGTCTGGCGGCAAGAGCGCGGTCGTGCTCTGGGGCGGCGGCAGTCCGAAGAATTTTATGCTGCAAACCGAGCCGCAAATCCAGGAAGTGCTGCGCATCAAGGAATTTGGCCAGGATTATTTCCTGCAAGTCACCGACGCGCGTCCCGACACCGGCGGCTTGTCCGGCGCCACTCCGAGCGAGGCCGTCAGTTGGGGCAAGGTGGACCCCGACCGGCTCCCCGACGCGGTGGTCTGCTACACCGACACCACCATCGCCATGCCGATCCTCACGCATTACGCCCTGGCCAAACACCCGCGCCGCGCGCTGCGCCGCCTCTATGACCAGCGCGAAAAAATGGTCAAGGCGCTAACCCGCGAGTATTTCGCGCATAATCGGGTGAAAATGCTGGATGGTTCGGCGCCGCGGCTGGATTGAAGCCCGGCTGCGCGGCAGGCCGATAAGCAATTTAAATTCACAATTATTAGCCGCATTAATACTTTTGCGGCAAGGTTGACAGAAGGGGTGGCTTGTGGTTTATTTCGCCCGATTTCGAGACCGGGTGTTGGAAGTCAACAAGACTTAAACCGGATTTCGGGCAAGAGAAAATTAGCTCTTTGATAGCCCAATAGATTTCAGGGCAGGCTTGATACAACCAGCCCTGATTGTTACCCACAACACCTACTTGTATTGGTTCGAAATTCCCCGGGCGGTTACGATCATCCCCTGATTGGACCGCCCGGTTTTTTTATGCCCGCGCTCGCCGGAGAGGCTCGCCGGCCAGCAGATTCCACGCGCGAGTGAAATGGTCGGAACCGAATCCCAACGCCCGTTTGAGGCGGTAATCCCTTTCCAACGGATTCACCAGCTTCCGGCAGCGGCGGTAGTCGCGCCAGGAAATGAACCCCCGCAGAAACGCCCCCAGGCCGCTGACCGGCACCGGGTAATCGCTGCCGTGAACCAAGCACGAGGCCAGCGGCTCGCGGGCGCAGTCTTGCATATGCCGGCTGCGCAGCGGCAGGTTCAGCGCGCTAGTGTCCCCGTATAAATTCGGGTATTCTTCGGTCATTGCGGAAAAAATGGCGAAGTAATCCGGGTCCACCAGTCCGCCCCGGGTGCCGCAATGGGCGGCGATGACGTTGACGCCGCACTCCAGCGGCAGTTGCAGAACGCGCGGGTCGGCCAGCGCCGGTTTGACCTGCGGGACGGTATGCTCGCCTCCCGTATGCGCCAGCAGCGGCATCCCGGCCTCCGCCATGCGCTCCCAGAACTTCTGGTAGCGGGGCAGACGGCAATCAATGTTGTGGCAGTTGGGCAGGCATTTCATCAGCACCGCGCCTTCGGCCAGGCAGCGATCCAGTTCCTCGAGGGCGTCGCGCCGCGCCGGGTGAATGGAGACCCCCGCCAGAAATTGTGGATTCGCTCGCGCCAATTTCAGCACGTAATCGTTCGGCACATAAAAGCCCCGGCCCGGCGGCCGTGGTTCGCCGGAAACATCATAGACGCGGTCGTGCGCCAGGATGACCACCGCCCCCAGCGAGGACGTTTTAACCCAGGCTGCCAGATGCTCCACATAAATCTGGTCGAAGTCCGGGGCGTCCATGCCAATGGCCAGCCCAAGTTGACGCAGAAGGAATTTGGCCACCAGCCCGTGACCGCCGCGCAGATCGAGCCAGCAACCACTGCCGCTGCGCCCGTTGCCCACAATATGCACATGCAGGTCCAACGGCGCTGCAACCGCCGCGGTTGCGGGTTGATTGCCAGTCATCCGCCCGAAAGGGTATGGCCGGCGGGGAAAAATTCGAGTAAAAACGGCGGCCCCCTTCCCGCCGGGGGCGAATGGGCCGCGCGTCGAAGTCCGTTGGCCAGCAATGGACAAACGGGCGGCGGGTGTAACCGTTGCTGATCGCCGCGAGTCAATAAAGGCATGAGAACGCTCCTTTGGCGGGGATGGATACTGGCGGGGGTAATGGGCGCGATGTTCGCGACGGCGGCGCCTTACAAGCCGGACGCCGGCAGCCACACCGTCGCGGTGGTCAAATTCGATTGGCAGGATGGTCAACGGGCGCGCGCGGTGCCGGTGAAGATATACCATCCCTCGTCGGCCAAGGGGCCGGTGCCAGTGATTGTTTTTTCCCACGGTTTGGGTGGAACCCGCGACGCCTACGAATACTTGGGGCGCCATTGGGCCAGCCACGGGTACGTCAGTGTCCATTTGCAGCATCCCGGCAGCGATGATTCGGCGTGGCGCGGGGTCGCCAACCCGCTGCAAGCCATGAAAACCACGGCGGCGGATTGGCGGCAGGCCGTGCAACGCCCCAAAGACGTGACTTTTGCGCTGGACCAGTTGGCCCGGCTCAATGCCGAGGACCCGGTTTTCAAGGCTCGGTTGGATTTGGAGCGAGTGGGGATGGCGGGACATTCCTTTGGCGGCTGGACCACCCTGGCGTCATCGGGTTTGGGCTTGGGACCGGGCGGCGGGATCAACCTGGCGGACCGGCGCATCAAAGCGGCTATTTCCATGAGCGCGCCGGGAACCCGGCTTAATCCCGACAAAGTGTATGCCGGCATCCGTATCCCGATGTATCACCTGACCGGCACCGAGGACGACAGCATCATCACCGACACCAAGCCGGAAGAACGGCGCGTGCCTTATGATCACATTAACGGCGCGGATCAATACTTGCTCATTCTGGAAGGGGGGGACCACATGATTTTCAGCGGCCGGGGCATGCGCAAGGGCGCGCGCGAAAAAACCAACGTGTTCCTCGAACTGATCCGAATGAGCACAATCGCCTTTTGGGACGCTTATCTAAAAGACGACGCGACGGCGCGAAAGTGGCTGGCCGAGGGCGGATTTGCCGAGGCGCTCGGCAAAAATGGCGTGTTCGAGAAAAAACCGGGGCGTCCTTCGGAAAAATAGTGGGCGACACGGCCGGCCCGGCCATTACTCCATGTATCGGGTCATGGATTCCCAGGCCATTTCCAGGGCGGGCAAGGCCATCTCTCGATGGCATTTAATCCGCAGCGTTTCGGCCAGCGGTTTCAAAGCCTGCTCAAGGTTTTCCGATTTGACCACGAGGATTTGCGGACGCCAGGCGGCCAGACGCAAGCACTTGAGCAGGCAGAGGGCTGCTAGAACTGCCAGGGGTTGGTCGGGTCCGCCGCTTTCAAATGCCATCACGCCGCCCGAATTTCCATCCACCCCCATGGCCAGCCGCAGCAGAAAGGGGCGATTTCCTTCGGCGATTTTGATGAAGGTGAAAGCGGCGTGCAATTCCCAGGCCGCGCCATCGCGAACAGGCAGATTCGACAACCCGCTTAAATTGAGGGTCTTGGGGTCCACGACTGCTTCAAGGTGAATGGGTCGAGGCAAAAGGCGATTCCAAACCAGTTGATCGGCGGACAGCGTCCCGTGGTCGTCTTCGGGGTAGAAGGGGAACTCGAAAACCCGCCGGTCATCATACAAGTCCGGATGACGCAACACCAAGGCGCTGAAAGCGGCGGCTTTTTTCAGGCTGTCGGCTGCCATGAGCGCTTCCGCTTCCTCCAGAAACCACGGCAAGTAACCGGGTTTGTGACTGCGAAAACGGGGATAAAAGGCCAGGCGGCCGGCGGGCCGCTTAAAACCAACAGCCTTGATCACAGCCTTATCCGCTTGGTCAAGTTCCTGGAGCGGGACAAAATCCACCAGGACAGCATCCTGTCCCGAGTGGGCCTCCTCGGAGTCGGGCGCATGGACGCCTTGCAGGATCTGCAGCAAGGTATTGCAACCAATTTCGCCGCGATTGCACACCAGTCCAAAGACTTCGCGATTGGCGCCCAGCACGCAAAGCAGGCGCGTGCCGTGCTCATTGCTGACGCCGAGCACTTGGCTGTCGCACATCCAGTTCCAAGGAGCCAATTTCTGAAAAGCGAGCGCCGCCTCGTATAACTGCCGCCAGGCATCCAGGGGGACGTGGGGCGGATTTGGTCGTTTGACCCTATGCATGTCCCGATTACGAGCGGTTAGTTGGCAAAAGTCACGTTTTTTCTTTCTTATTGCTGGATTCGATAAAAAGCCAGGCTTATAATGCGCTTCGGAACGATATGGCGCCCGGCGCGGCCGGAAGGCCAGTCGGGAAATATAGTCCGCCAAACCTTGGCGAAAACGCCGGCTGGGCGACGGTGCGAAACCGCGTCCGCCGGGAGCGGAAGCAAACAATGATGGAAAAAATCGGTTACCCGCAGTTTTGCGGCATGTTAAGGGGCGCGGTGGCGCAAATTCGCGCCAACCACGAGAGGTTATCGCGCCTGGATGCCGCCATTGGCGACGGCGATCATGGCACGACCATTTTGCGCGCGATGGAGGCGGTGGAAAAAACCGTGGAGGAAAATGCTGGAACCAATCTCCAGGAACTGCTGGCCAAGGTGGCTCAGGCCGTGATGGCTGGGGACGGCGGCTCGACCAGTCCCTTGCTCGGCTCCTACTTTCTTGGTTTAAGCGAGGCGGCCGCCGGAAAAACCGAGCTGGATGTCCAAGGCTTGGTGGCCATGTTCGCCTCCGGCACCGGCAAGCTGGCCCGGTTCAGCCGGGCCAAGGTGGGCGACAAAACCATGATGGACGCCTTTTTGCCCGCTTTGGAGGCGATGCAAAACGCCGCCAGCATAAAAGCCGCGCTCCGCCAGGCCGCCGCCGCCGCCGCGCAAGGCGCCGAAAACACCAAAACCATGCGCGCCAAATTTGGCCGCGCGCGCAACCTGGGGGATCGAGTGATTGGCCACCCCGACCCGGGCGCCGTCTCGGTGTCCTTGATTTTCCAAGGATTCAGCGAGGGGCTTGAAGCATTTTAATTCGGAATAACCCCATAAATTGAAACCTGCCATTATGCCCGACAACGATCAAAACCTGAACGCCAAAGACTACGGTCTTGGAATCCCGGTTAAGAAAAACGCCTTCTTCCTGAAGGGCCTCGACCATCTGGATTGGGGAATGAAAGACCGGCTCTCGCGCATTTTCAATCCACAATCCGGCCGCACGGTCATGCTGGCCTTCGATCATGGCTACATCATGGGTCCGACTTCCGGCCTCGAACGCATGGACCTGACCATCACGCCGCTCATCGAGTATGCGGACTGCTTGATGTGCACCCGCGGCGCGCTGCGCGCCATCGTGCCGCCCACGTGCAACAAGCCCATCTCGCTGCGCTTCTCGGCCGGCACCACCGTGCTGACCGATTTGAACGACGAATGCTTGCTCGACATCGAGGACGCCATTCGCCTCAACGCCTCCGCGCTGGCGGTCATGGCCGCCATCGGCAGCAAGTTCGAGGCTGTTACCATCCGCAACCTGGTCCAAACCGCCGACCTCGGCGCCAAATACGGGATACCGACCCTGGGCGTGACCGCTGTCGGCAAAGAGCTGACCCGCGACGCCCGTTACCTATCCCTGGCCTGCCGCGTCTGCGCGGAAAATGGCGCGACGTTCGTGAAAACCTACTTCTGCGAGCCGGATTTTGAGCTGGTCACGGCCTCCTGCCCGGTCCCGATTGTTATCGCAGGCGGGAAAAAGTTGCCGGAGGATAAAGCCCTCGAGTTCGCCTTCAAAGCCGTGCAGCAAGGCGCCGCCGGGGTGGACATGGGCCGCAATGTATTTCAATCCGAGCACCCCATCGCCATGATTCAGGCGGTGCGGGCGGTGGTGCATGAAAACCGCTCTCCCAAGGAAGCGTTCGAGCTTTATAACACCCTGAAAAATTCCCAAGCCTGAAAAGCGATAAAATTAGTTGGCGGCAGGCCGGCGCAATCGCCAAGCGGGCGCTGCAGGCTGGTCGTTGACCCAAAGCAGGCGTGACTGCCACAGTGGCCTAAGGTGTCGGACCTTCGCCCGGAATGGCCAAATTGCGATAGAGATCGGTAATTGCCCAGAGATTGATGGGCTCAAAGGCCTTGCCGAATTTCAAACCCCGGGCGCTGTAATCGGCAAAAATGTAGTTGGCGGTGCCCGAGGTGGAATTGGCTCCGGGCGACAGATGCCGGCCTTGGTCCAATTGCAGGATGTCATCGTAATGCTCGTAATCCATGTAGTAATGGCCGGACTCCTGCTCTTTTTCCCCGAAAACGATGGTGTTCGAAGGTTCCTTGATATTGCTTTCGTTCATCACTTTGGCCGAGGTGCCGGACCGATAGTTATTCCAATCGTCAGGCATGTTAACCTTAAAGTAATCATTCCAGCCATTGATGATGAAACTGCGGGGCGCCGCATCGGCGGGGAAAGCGTTGGCGGTATTGTCGCCTTGGCCAAAGGTTTTGGGATTGGGACCGTCGCTTGGGCAGGTGAGGATTTTCAAGTTGACGTAAGACTGCACCAGCCGGCTCGGCCAGCGGTTGGTGCGGCTTCGGGGCGGGTAAAACCCTTCATTATCATCCACATACATCCGCAGGGACAGCCCCAGATTCCGCATGTTGTTGAGGCATTGAATTCGCTTGCCGGCCTCTTTGGCGCGCCCCAAGGCCGGCAGCAGCAAGCCCGCCAGAATGGCGATAATCGCTATGACCACCAGCAATTCGATTAATGTAAAACCACCCTCCCGCCGGAGGCGTCGAGGCATCGGCAAATTGCGCAACAAGTTCATTTTCCACCATTCAGACGTTATTGGCGACACCACGGTTACAAATTCCGCCAATCCACTATTGGTTTCAGACGAACGGCCGCCTCATGGCATTCGTTTTTCTTGGAGGCGGAAATTAACTCATTGGCCCCATCGAACGGCAAGAGGCTCAAGAAGGTTCAATAGCGGCCAGTGACGATAACGCGCGACGCTCTTGCGTCACGGCCAGTGGCGCGCTGCTCATCCCTTTGGTTGTCCGCGGCTTACGTAGGCATGAATGGCTTTGGCGGCTTTGCGGGCGTCCCGCACCGCGAACACCGCCAAATTGGCGCCCCGCACCAAGTCGCCGCCCGAAAAAACCCCCGGCACACTGGTCATCTGGTCGCTGTCCACCACCACCCCGCCCCATTTGTTGACCGCGATTTTGGCGAGGCTGCTGCCGGGGGGGAAGGGAACCGGATCGAAGCCAAAAGCCACCAGCACCACCTCCGCCGGGTAATCGAACTCCGATCCGGCGACGGCATGGGGCTTGCGGCGGCCTTGGCTGTCCGGTTCGCCCAATGCCATTCGCACACAGCGGATATGCGTAACCTCGCCGGCGTCATTGCCGAGCAAGGCCAAGGGGTTTGTTAGGAAACTGAAGCGCGCCCCCTCTTCCAGGGCGTTGAAAAATTCCTTCCGGCTCCCCGGCATGTTTTCGAAGTCGCGCCGGTAGATGCAAACCACCTCTCTGGCCTGGCAGCGCAGCGCCGTTCGCAAACAGTCCATCGCCGTATCGCCCCCGCCCAGGACCGCCACCCGTTTGCCAGCCACTTCGATCTTTGGGAAATCAAATGGGTAATCCACATTTTTCTGCATCAGAAAGGGCAGCGCCTGGTAAACTCCTTTGAGGCCGGCGCCGGGCACATCCAACGGCTTGGCTTGTTGCGCCCCGATGCCGAGAAAAACCGCGTCATAGTTGGCCAGCAAGTCGTCCAAGTCCATGTCCTTGCCCAGCGTTACGCCCAGCCGGAATTCCACCCCGCGCTTTTTCAAAATGTTGATGCGGCGCTCGACGATGCTTTTTTCCAACTTGAAGGCCGGGATGCCGTTGACCAGCAAACCGCCGGGAACGGGCAGGGATTCGAAGATGGTGACCGCGTAGCCCAGTTTGGCCAGTTCATCCGCGCAGGCCAGCCCGGCGGGACCGGAACCGACCACCGCCACCGAATGGCCGTTGGGGGGGGCGGTGGCGGTGCTGACCAAATCGTGGCGGAAGGCGTATTCATTGATAAAACGTTCGATGGCCCCAATCGAGATCGGTTCCGCCCGGCCCTCCACCACGCAGGAGGCCTCGCACAGCCGTTCCTGGGGGCAAATCCGCGAGCAGATTTCCGGCATGTTGCTGGTGGCCTGCGACATCTCCACCGCCTCGGCGAAGCGTCCCTCGGCTATCAGCGCCATCCATTCGGGAATCCGGTTGGAAAGCGGGCAGCCCGATACGCACCCCGGTTTGCTGCATTGCACGCAGCGAGCGGCTTGTTCGCGGGCGGTCGCCTCGTCGAAGTCGGAATAAATCTCCAGGAAATCCGCCAAGCGTTCCGCAACGGAACGCTTGGGCGGCTCCACCCGGTCTTTCTCTGCCCATTGGTACTTGCTGGGCAGTTCCATTGTTGCGGGAGAACTCATGGCCGATTCACGAGCGGCTGGCCCTTCGGGCTTGGGCTTTTGCCGCCCCTCGCGCTGGAACGATTTTCAATTTTGGTTGCACCATAAAAATTTCACCGGGCGCTTGTTCGCCATCGGTTGCCGCTGTTTGACCGCCGCGCTGTCTTAACAATAACGCTGTTTTCTTCTGGCGCAATGGTTGCTGTTGCCGGCGGGCCCGTCCAGCCAATTATTCAAGCCATCCGGCCATTGGGGATTGGAAAATTACCTTGGCCGGGTAAACTGCGGTCCGATGCCGGAGCTAACGGAAAGTTTTATCGTGGAAATCTCCCGTCCGGGGGAGCGGTTGGATGTGTTTTTGCGCGCGCGCTATCCGGCCCTTTCCCGCGGCGCCATTCAACGTTTGATTGCGGAAGGCCATATCACCATCAATGGCCGAACCGTCAAGCCGACGCACCGCCCGCGCGCGGGAGAAAGGGTGATGGTGATCTGGCCGGAGCCCAAAACGGCGTGGACCGAGCCGGAAGCCATTCCGTTGGACATCCTTTACGAGGACGACGACCTGCTGGTGTTGAACAAACCGGCGGGGATGGTGGTGCATCCGGGCGCCGGCAACCAGGCGCATACCCTGGTCAACGCGCTCTTGCACCATTGCCGTGGCGGTTTGAGCGGGATTGGCGGCGTCGCCCGGCCCGGCCTGGTGCATCGGCTGGACAAGGAAACCAGCGGCTGTTTGGTCGTGGCCAAAAACGATCCGGCTCATCTGGCGTTGAGCGCCCAGTTCAAGACCCGCGCCACCGTCAAAATCTACCACGCGATTGTCGGCGGCGAGTTGTCGCCTGAGTCCGGGCAAATCCAGGCGGCCATCGCGCGCGACCCGGTTCATCGCCAACGGATGGCGGTGACGGCGGGGGCCAAAGGGCGCGAGGCGCTGACCAGTTTTCGGGTGCTTCGCCGGCTGGCGGCGGCCACTTTGTTGGAACTGCGCCCGCACACGGGGCGAACCCACCAGATTCGCGTGCATCTCAAGCACCTGGGCCACCCGGTGGCGGGCGATGCCGTTTATGGGGCAGCGCAAAGCCGGCGTCTCAAGGAAGCCACCGGCTACGCCGCGCCAAGAGTCTTGCTGCATGCCCACACCCTGGAGTTTCGGCACCCGCGCACCGGCGAGCCGATGAAATTCAGCGCCCCCTGGCCTGACGATTTCGCGGCCGCCGTTCTGGCGCTCAGCAAAGCCTGCTGATGAGTGCTGGGGATAAACGACACGCCGCCCCCTCACCCTTCCCTCTCCCCCCGAGGGGGGGAGAGGGAGAACGGCGCGCACGGTGACCAATGGTGTATTGCATCCCGGAGACTGTGCAGTAAATGAAATCCCCCCGGTGAGGGGCGGCGGCAAGGCGTTTCGTAAAACAACAAGAAATATACGGAAAACCTCATGGACAAGCGGGGTTGGCGCGTGGAGATTGATGGCATCAGACATGCGGTTCAAATCAGTCAAACCGGCCACCGCGGCTGTCGCGGAGCGAGCGGTCATCGGCGGCGAAGGGTCGGCGGCGAGGGAGCGCGAAATTTCATGGCGGCGACACGTCCGGGCGTCGCTGCTTCTGGCCGCGTGCTTGTCGGTTTCCGCTTGGGGAGCGGGAAACAACCTGGTGATCAGCGAGTTCATGGCGGTCAACACGCGCACCCTGGCTGATGAGGATGGCGATTATCCGGACTGGATTGAAATTCACAATCCCACGGCGGTGGCGGTGAATTTGGAGGGGTGGTATCTCACCGACCAGAGCGACCATCCCACCAAATGGCGATTTCCCGACGTGACGCTTCCCGCAGGCGGGTTCCTGGTGGTTTATGCTTCGGACAAGGACCGCCGCGACCCGGCGCGAGCGCTGCATGCCAACTTCAAACTCACCAGTGAAGGCGAATACCTGGCCCTGGTGGGGCCGGATGGGACGACGGTCATCTCCGCATTTGCGCCGACTTTTCCACCGCAACTGCCTGACATATCCTACGGCTACCAGACCAGTTCGGCGGGGGAAAGAGTGCTGGTGTCTTCCAATGCCCCGTTGCGGTTTCGGGTTGCCAACGGCCCGCTCCCGCCTGATTGGCGGCAGCCCGAATTCGTGCCGGACACCAATTGGATGGAAGGTTGCCTGGGCATCGGTTTCGAGGTGGCGTCCCTTGCGCCGCCCGCGCGCATCTTATTCGTTGTCAACACCAACGCGGCCGCGGCCGGCAAAGCCGGCGACCAGGCGGTCGTGGACCGTTTGCGACTGATTTGGGGGCATCAGGTGACGGTGGCGCACGACTCGGCGTCTTCGACCAGCCAGACCAACGGCCACGATTTGGTGCTCATTTCCTCCACCGTCGCTTCCGGCAGCGTGAACACCAAATTCCGCGACGTGGCGCTGCCCGTCATTCAAGGCGAGGCGGCGCTCGCCGACGATTTTTTGCTTTCCGCCAGCGGCGCCAATTTATCCGGGCAAACTACCTTGAATATCACGGCGGCCGGCGCGGCGCATCCGTTGGGAGCGGGCCTGCCGCCGGGGGGCCGGCAGATTCGAGCGTCGGCCACGACCTTTCATGTGGCATCGGCGACGTCCCTGGCGGCGGGGGCGGTGGTGGTGGCCGAGGCGCCCAACGGCGCGCCGGCGGTTTTGGTGGTGGACAAGGGCGCAAAGCTCAACAACGGCGTCGCGGCGCCGGGCGTCCGCATTCATCTCTGCTTTGGCGACGAGGGCGTCAACGGCGTGAATGAGTCGGGATTGGCTTTGTTTGACGCGGCGATCAACTATGCCCTCCTGGGGGGTGGAGACGCCCGGCGCTATGCGGATTTGATCCAAACTGATCTTCGTAACGCCATGCATCCTCGCCACAGCTCGGCCCTGGCACGGCTTGTTTTTTCGCCGGCCGATTTGGGGCGGTTGGACAGCTTGGAACTGCGGATTAGATACAACGACGGTTTTGTGGCCTGGCTCAACGGCTCCGAGATCGCCCGCCGCAACGCGCCCGCCACCGTGGATTGGAATGCCACCGCCTTGAGCGCGCGCCCGCCCGCGCAGTCCGCGGTGCCCGAGGTTATCCCGTTGCCCGACGGGGTATCCATGCTCAACCCGGATATCAACGTGCTCGCCTGCCAGGTCTTAAATGTTTCCACCAATGATGGCGATCTGCTGTTGGCGCCCGAGCTGGTGGGGAGGGGAAGCTGGACGACGCCGCAATACTATGTCAGCCCCACCCCCGGCGCCAGCAACACCGCCGGAACCCTGGGCCTCGTGCCCCCGGTGCAATTCAGCGTCCACCGCGGTTTTTTTCACGAGCCGTTTCAAGTGGGCCTTACGAACCCGCTGGCGGGGGCGGAGATTCGCTACACGACCAATGGCAGCGCGCCGACCGCCACCAGCGGGTTCGTGTATAGCCAGCCGATTCTCATCAGCGGCTCCACGGTGCTGCGCGCCGCCGCTTTTCGGCCCGGTTACTTCACCAGCAACGCGGTGGCGATGACCTATCTCTTTCCGGAACAGGTTTTGCGCCAGCCCTTGGCGGTGCCGGGCTGGCCGCGGCCCGTGCAAAGCACCGGCCAGGGCTCCGCCCAGCATGATTACGAGATGGCGCCCGCCATTGTGGACCATCCGGCCTACAGCAATGATATTCGGGCGGCGTTGACGGCCATTCCCACGATGTCCCTCGCGGTCGCCCAAGCCGACATGTGGGATGCCGCCGGCAACGGCGGCTTTTACCGGCTGTTCGACGTGGAGAAGCCGGTGTCTGTCGAGCTGTTTTTTCCCGGCGCGCCCCACAAGGACGTGCTGGCGCACGGCAGCGTGCAAGGGCACAGCCATGATCGAATTAAACGGTCGCTGCGCTTGTCCTTCAACGCCGCCTATGGCGATACGAAATTTGTTTCCTCGCTCTTTCGCGACGGCCCGTTGGCGAACGGCCAGGAGGACGGCAAGGTTGACAACATCATATTGCGCGGCGGCAACAATCGCTGCTGGGCGCGCAGTTGGAACCCCGATCGCAGCACTTACACCGAAGACGAATGGTATCGAGCCACCCAGGCCGCCATGTCCGGTGTTGGGACCGTCGGCCACTTTGTCCATCTTTACATTAACGGCCTTTATTGGGGGTTGTATAATCCGGTGCAGCGGCCCGACGCGGATTTTGCCGCACACCACTTTGGCGGGGAGAAGGAAGATTGGTTCAGTGTGAGCCACAGCGGCGAGCATGGGGGGGACGCCGCGCGTTGGAACTATCTTAAAGGCGCGCTGGCGGCCAAGGATATGACCGTGGCGGCCAACTATGCCGAACTGTGCGCATACCTGGAGCCGGGCCAATTTATTGATTACCTGTTGCTGAGCTGGTACATCGGCATGGGCGACTGGCCGGCCAACAATTGGTGGGCCGCCATGCGGGTGAATCCACCCGGTCCCGCCCGGTTTTTTGCCTGGGATGGCGAATGGTGCTGGGGCGTTGGCAACGGCTCCGCCGCCGAGGCGCGGGTGCATCCGGACTTTAAAGCGGGGGCCACCAGCACCGCCGTGCTGCCCACCCTTTGGCGCGCCGCGCGCCGCAACGCCGATTTTATGATGCTGGTGGCGGATCGCGCTTTTCGGCACACCGCCGGCCAGGGGGCGCTGAGCGATGCCAGCGCGCAAAATCGCTGGCAGATGCTCAGCAATTATCTGTGGCTGCCCATTGTGGCGGAGTCCGCCCGGTGGGGTGACACCATCGCTTCGCCGCCCCGCAACCGCAATGGGGATTGGCTGAATGAAGTCAACCGCATCAGCGGCCTGATGGCTGGCAACGGGCTGCGTTTGCTGGCCTCGCTGCGCGCGGAGGGTTATTACCCCAGCCTCGATCCGCCCCAATTCGAACAGCCTGGCGGCTATGTTTCACCGGGTTTCTCGCTGGTTCTGACCAATCCCAACGGCGCCGGTCAAATTTACTTCACCATGGACGGCTCGGACCCCCGTCTGCCGGGCGGCGCGCTGAATGCGGCGGCTTTGGCCTATGTCGCGCCCGCGCCCTTGTCGCACAGTGTCGTGGTTAAAACCCGGATTCGCCAAGGCGCCGTCTGGAGCGCCTTGAACGAAGCCGCGTTTATTGCCCCCGGGGCGCCGCCATTGCGCGTCACGGAAATTATGTATAATCCGGGTCCGCCCACGCCCCTCGAGCGCGCGGCCGGCTTTACCAATGAAAACGATTTCGAATATATCGAGTTGGAAAATATCGGGACGGAATCGCTTGGCTTGGACGGAATGCGGTTTGTTCAAGGGATTGATTATGCCTTTGCCAATCGCGCGCTGGCGCCGGGCGCGCGGTTATTGCTGGCCCGCAATCAGGCGGCCTTGGCTTGGCGCTACGGGGCGGGTGTGGTGGCGGACGGGGAATATGAAGGGAGCCTCGACAACAGCGGCGAACGAATCAAACTGGTCAATGCCTTTGACCAGACCATTCACGATTTCGTCTATAACGATGCCTGGCATCCACTCACCGACGGGTTCGGCCACTCGCTGGTCATTACCGACCCCCAGGCCGGCGTGTCCGCCTGGGGTCTGCCCCAAGGCTGGCGGCCCAGCACGCACGCTGGCGGCTCGCCCGGCGCTGCCGATCCCGCGCCGGCCAGCCAGACTTATAATGATTGGCAAGCCCTCCATTTCAACGCGGAGGAATTGGCCGATCCACTGGTGAGCGGACCCCAAGCGGACCCGGACGGTGACGGACGGGCCAATTGGATCGAATACGGTTTGGCGTCGAATCCCCGCCAAAAGGATTCGGATGCCGCATTGTCGGTGGTTTTGGCCAATGGTCTGCTCACCTTGACCTTCAAGCGCCTCAACTTTGCCCGTGATTTGGTTTATCGCCTGGAAGTGGCGGAAGATTTAAGGGGGCCGTGGCGGCAAGGCTCGGCCGAATTGCGCCAAGAGGCGCGGAATGTGGAGGCGGCCCACCACACGGTCCAGGCCACGGTCTTGTTGCCCGCCAGTGCCGCCTATCACCAGTTTGTGCGGCTGAGCTTGGAGAGCGTCGGCGGCCCCTAAGCGCCACAGCCGCCTACGGCAGAACCTGCACCCGGTAAAACTTAATCGGACCGGGTGGGCCGGCGTCGAAGTATTGCGCTTGCGCGCCGATGGCGATGACCGGCGAACCGAGCGCCTGCCAGGGGGAGCCGGTTGCCTGGGAACGCCCAAACACCTGGTATTTTTTCCCCGTCACACTTTGCCAGCGAATCGTGGTGCCCGCCTGGGTTTGGGTCAGGCTTTCCAGGCGAACCACCGAGGCGGCATTGGTGGGAATCGTGCCGGCGATGTATTCGGCCGCATTATTGTGGCCATCGCCATCCGGGTCTGCGGCGGGGCCCGCCTCGGGAGCGGTGAACAGCGGGAAGTATTGCCGCTGGAAGCGGTCGTCCAGGCCGTCGAAATTGTAATCGGGCACGATTTCCTGCAAATCCAGGAAGCCGTTCGCGTAGGCCTTGTATTGGTCGGAGTTGCGGGTTACCACCAGACTGCGGAAACCGGGCACGGCGTTGCTCGCAATGTTGACGATCACGGAGACGCCGGCCAGACCGCTGAAGGGGCTGCCCAAGGGGTGGCTGGTGACGGTTCCGTGGCTTATCCCCTGGCCGCTGACTTGCAAATTCAAACCGCTGCTTGGGAGACTGGGGGAAAACACGCCGATGGTTAAATTGCTCTGGCCCGGCTTCATCACTATCGGCAGGCTGCTGATGAGATACTGGTTGGGGTTCGCCGTCGGATGACGGAGGTAGAAAATGCGGAAAGCCGGCGCGCCGTTGGTTACCGCCAGGTTGACGGTATTGGTGGCGCCTGCCGTGAGCGTGACACCTTGGGCCGGACTGGGGAGAAAATTTACGTCCGCGTCCACGAATTCAAAATACTCGATGTCCGGACCGGCCAGCAGTCGTTGACTGGTGTAAGGGTCCAGGGGCGAGACGCGGAGTTGATAATTGCCAGGCGGCACCGAGGGAAAGGAGTATAGGCCGTTGGTGCGACTGACAGTGCCGGCGACGGCATTGCCGTTGGCGTCTTCCAAAAAGAGCGCCGCGCCGAGGACTCCGACGCCATTCTTGGTGACCCGGCCTTTTAGATGGCCATATTGGGCGGCCGCGCCTGCCGGGGCGTAGATGGTCTGCACGGCCATGATTTCATCAGTCGAAAGCCCCGCCTGGCTGCTGATGCCCACGTCACCGTGAAACAGCATGGTCGCGCCGCCCAGCGGGGAATGGTTGATGCCGATGAAATGACCCAACTCATGCACCAGGACGCTTTCGATAAAAATGGCGTCGGTCGTAGGCGCAAAAAAATCGGCGGTCCACTTGTTGGTCACCGCGTTGAGCACCACATCGGCCCCCATCAGGGTGTTGTCTTCGAAAAAACCGGTGTAGCAAACCCCCAGCCGCCCGGCGATGTTGTCCTGGCCGCCATAAACGAGGGTGCTGTTTTTTGCCCAATAGACGATGTTCGTCGTGTCGAAAGGGTTCACATCCATTCCCGCCGGTGACAGGCCGGCGAATTCAAACTTGAGCACGGAGTTGGAGATGGCTTGCCATTGCTCAAAGCTGGCGCGCACCGCCAGGTATTCCGCCGCGGTGTTGGTGGCCGAATAGGCGTCCTCAGCGATAAAATAACGGACGGCTCGAGTTTGCCGATTGACGACGTTCGTATGCACATTGAGGTCAAGGGTAACCAAGCGCCAGCGTTGCTGCTGGCCGTTCTCGTTCTGGTCGCCCACAAAGGCCGCCGCCGGCCAGGCGCTCGCCAGCAATATCGCCGATAGCAGAAGGGCGTTTCTCATTGGCGGGCTCCCTGCACTTTTTGTTTAAGCATTTCAACGGTCAGTTCATCCCCGCCAACCGCGGCTTTTTTGGTCTGGCCGGCCGCTGGAGTGGCAGGCCGGCCATGGAATGGATTGGCGACTCTGGTCCGGCCAGTGTCGGGGTCTTTCCACAATTCGAATTTGCCCTGGCACATGCCGATGCTGACCCCCTCACCGCGCTGGTTGAGGATCAGGAAGACCACCGCTTCCTCACCCACCCGGTAATCCACCTGGCCATAGGCTTTCAGGCCTTCCTGCCCCAGAATTCCGCCGCTGTGAACCAGGGTGAGGCGGTTGGTGCTCAGATTGCCTTTCCACACTTCTTTGACTTCGAAGTCCAGGCGGGTGCAAATCCTGCCCGCCTCATCGCGCAGGCAGGTCTTGCTGAGCACCGAGCCTCGCGCCACCAGTTGCGCCTGGTCGGTTAGGTTTTCAATGGACAACGGAATAATCGGCCCTGCTGCCAAGGGCAACGACAGCAGCAGCCCTGCTAAAACGAGGCCATCTTTGATCCTCATACGCTAAGCCTAGCACCGATTGTCCTTGGCGACAATGAATGCAAAAAACCCGAGGGGGAACTTCAGGGCTTGGGGTCAGGGGGGGGTAATCGTAAAGGTTTCATCAAAGTCAAAGGATCGCCTTTCTGCCGGGCCTTGGCTTCGAGCTTGTTGATGGTCCGGTTGTTGGCGACGCGCGCGGACAGGTGCCAAATTAGCAATGCCACCACCGGCAACAACAGGATCAGCAGAAACCAAAGAGCGCGGCCAAAACAACGGCCATCATGGCGGTGGGTTTTCATCATCTATTCCTGGCGACCAAGGAAACCCTAGCGCGTCCGACGCGCATCTGTCCAGTCCAAGACTTGCTATTTGGCGGCGATGGGAAATGATAGGGCCATGACATCCGACTGGTCCAGGTTGCGGGCCATCGCCGACGAGGAGGTGCGCCAGACCGTGCAAGCCCTGCCGCAAAAATTGCGGGTGGCGGCCCGCGCCCTGCCGGTCGTTTACGAACCGACGCCCAATGAGGCGCTGGTGGCGGACGGCCTTGAGCCGGATACCCTGGGTCTGTTCGTCGGCGGCGATCGGGATGAGGAGGAGCACGCCCTGCTGCCGCCGCAGATCATTCTCTATCTCGAAAACATCCGGTTGATGATCGAGGAAGAGGAGGGCGGCGAAAAGGAGTTTCGGTTCGAGGTGCGCACCACTTACCTGCACGAGCTGGGCCATTACCTGGGTTTGGATGAGGATGATTTGAGCGACCGCGGGCTGGATTGACGGCGAGCCGGCAAGCGCGTAGGCTTGGCCCAACAGAAACCTTATGAACACGCGCCCTGATCAAGACCGTCGCGCTTTCCTGAAAGCCTCCGCCGCCCTGGCCGCCCTGGCGGTCTGGCCTTTGGGATGCGCCAGCCGGATGCCCCTCTCAACCTTTAGCCCGGCCGCTACCGGGCGCAAAAAACGGCCCGCGCTGGTTCGCGGCGCCTTCTTTTACCCGCCGGCGGAGGATGTGCTGGCCGGCCGCGCGGAGGATAACTGGAGCCAGCACAAATGGTTCACCTGGCCCGGCAACCAGTTCCAGCCCGACCAGCAGCGGCTGCTGTTCCTCGCCCGGCTGCGGGAGCTTACCGCCGGCCTGAACCTTAACCTGGCCCTCGAGGAGAAGCCCCTCTGCACCAATGAAGCCATCGCCAGTTTCATCGCCAGCTTGGAGGCCGCCAAACCCGACGCCTTGCTGCTCTTCAATTTTTGGAACAGTTTCAGCCCCAAATTGAAGCCCATTCTGGCCGCCTACCAGGGGCCCATCATCCTTTACCATCCGGTGGGGGCCAATCACCAGTTGCCGCCCGAATACTTCCGCACCGCCCCGCGCACCCAATACATTCATTCCATCGAAAACTGGGACGCCCTCGAGCGCGGCCTGCGTGCCGTTCATGCTTGGAACCAGATGACCCAAAGCCGGTTGCTGCGGGTTTCCGGCCGCCTCCAGCAGGAGGCCGATGCCATCGAGCCGCTCTTCCGGACCCCCATTCACGGCGTGCCGGCGGATCATTTTAACAAAATTTACGATGACACCCCCGTCACGGAGGAGGTCCGCCGGCTCGCCCGCGAAATCCGGCGCGGCGCCCGCCGGATCACCGACCTGGCCGACGAGGCCTTCCTGGACGCCGCCCGCGCCCACGTCGCGGTCGGCGAAATCATGCGCCGCCACGAGGCCGACGCCATCACCATCGAGTGCCTTTTTCTGAAGCACCGCAAGCCCTGCCTCAGTTTTGCCCTGAACAACGGCCGGCTGGTGCCTTGCGGCTGCGAGAACGACCTTAACGCCTCCCTGACCCTGATGCTCGGCGCTTATTGCTTCGGCCGCGGCGGTTTCCAGCACAATCCCGAATTCGACACCGAGCAAAACCTCTATTTCGCATCGCATTGCACCTGCACCACCCGCCTGCGCGGCCCGGGGGAAAAGGAGGCCGCTTACGATCTGCGCCCCTTCTTCCACCAGATGCCCAAAACGCTCGCCCTGGATGTGCAATGGCCGCCCGGGGAAACCGTCACCCTGTGCAAATACCAGAGCGGAAAAAACCAATTGGACGCCTGGCGCGGCACGGTGATTTGCTCGCCCGGCTGTCCCCCCACCGGCGGCTGCGCCACCCGCGCGCTGGTGCGGCTGGAAGGCGTGCCGGATGTTTGCCGTGTTTATGCGGGGCCGCATCCCATTCTTTACTGCGGCGATTTTGCCCGTCACCTCGGAGTCTTTGCCCAGCTTTACCAGCTCCAAATCCGCACCAACGTCCCCGTTTCCCGGGAAACTTTGCCGGCTTGAAAAGTTTCGCTGTTGCCAGTCGAGCCTCTTTCCTCAGCAGCTATTCGCAAGGGGAGCGGTGGAGGGTGGGGATGTTCGATAACCTCTATTTGGTTCTTCGATGTTTTCGGTGGAATTGCCGGAAGCGAATTACGGTGTATAACGTCAGGCTTGGGGTTTTCGATAGCGCTGTTTCCCCTCACCCCGTCCCTCTCCCTAGGGGAGAGGGAGACCCGTTCGCCAGTGCTCGAAGTTGTCAAGATCTGCGGTTTCACAATGCGCCGTCAGCGATGTTTCCCTCTCCCTTGGGGAGAGACTTCCCCGAAAACTGGTTTCGCGCCTTGCCACCCCTGAACCGCGTAGGAGCCGACGTAAGGAGGCACTGACTTCATGGTGATCAAGCCCGGGCTCCAATTTGAGCCTCCTTACGTCGGCTCCTACAACCAGGGGGTTCATGGGGAGGGATCAAGCACGGACCCCTCGCGAGGGGCTGATGATGGAAGAAACTCCGCAAGAATTGGCGGGATTTTCCCGGCTAGCGAATTTATTACTTGTTTGATTTTCAGTAACTTACAAAAGAAGTTTCTTAAGAGGGTGAGGGGAAAAGGCACCAACGAATACGAAGGGTTTCCGTTGTCAAACAGCGGGCTGACCGATGCTCCTTGCCCCGCCTTTACCCACTGGAAACGTCGAGGAACCAAGAATTGGGAGTTGGTAGTCGGGATTTGGCGTGCGTAGGAAACACGGGCTGTGCCAGCCCCTTCCGGCGGTGAGTTAAAGCGGAAAGGGTTGCTCAATGCAGCCCGTGGATGGCGCAGTCGCCATACAGGGTAAAGTTGCCGGCGCGCACGATTTTCAGGGGCACAAGCTGATGCAGGTGGCGTTCGCTGCCGTCGAAGACGACGATTTTATTGCAGGGAGTTCGGCCCATGAGACGGGAAGGATTCCGCTTGGAAGGGCCTTCGACCAGGATAGTGGTAATCTGGCCGACCAGGCTTTGGTAACGCTGGCGTCCAAGGTCGTTCATCAGGGCGAGCAATTGGGCGTGGCGATCTTCAATGACTGGCCTGGGCAACTGGCCGGCCATAGCGGCTGCGGGGGTGTCGCGCCGGGGTGAGTATTTGAAGATGAAGGCTTGATCGAATTGGACCTCGCGCGCGAGGGCGAGGGTTTCCTGGAAGTCGGCCTCGGTTTCGCCGGGAAAGCCGACAATGAAGTCGGTGATCAAGCCGATGGCGGGCTGGACGGCGCGGAGCTTGCGGATGATTTGGCGGAAACGCTCGCGGTTATAGCCGCGGTGCATGAGCTTGAGCACGCGGTCACTGCCGCTTTGGACGGGGATATGGGCGCTGGGCATCAGCTTGGGCAGGCGGGCGTAAGCCTCCACCAGGTCATCGCCGTAGCCCTTGGGGTGCGGCGCGGTGAAACGGAGGCGCTCCAGACCCTCCAGCGAGTGGACGGCGTCGAGCAGTTGGACAAACGGGCTTCGGCCGTCCTTGGGGGGAAGGTCGCCCCGGCCGTAACTGGTGACGATCTGGCCCAGGAGCGTGATTTCTTTGACGCCGCGCCCCACCAGCTCGCGGCATTCGGCGACAATGTCGGGGATGGGGCGGCTGCGCTCCTGCCCGCGGGTGTGGGGAACGATGCAAAAAGTGCAATACTGGTTGCAGCCTTGCATGATGCTGACGAAGGCGGAGACGGCCTTTTTGCCTTTGCCGTCCACCAGGTGCTCGCGAATGCGGCTTTCGCTGTCCGTTTCCTCGGCGGTGTCCACCACCTTGCGGTGGCGGCCCTCGCGGAGCGCGTCCAGATAATCGCCGGCGTGGTGCATCTTCTGGGTGCCAAGCACCAGGTCCACGTCCGGCAGGCGGTCCAGCAGAGCCTGGCCGCGGCTCTGGGCCATGCAGCCGAGGAAGCCGAGCACCACCTCCGGGCGGCGCCGCTTCAACTCGGTGGCGAGCGAGCGCATCTTGTTCAGGGCCTTCTGCTCGGCGAAATCGCGCACGCTGCAGGTGTTGAGGAGGATGACGTCGGCGGATTCTTCCGCGTCGGCGAGCTGGTAGCCCTTGGCTAACAACTGCGCGGCGACGGCTTCCGAATCGCGCTCGTTCATCTGGCAGCCGTAGGTTTTGATGAAAACGCTGGGCATGCGGAAGCGGGGCGCTGGTTATTCCTTGCGGGCGTCCGCCACTGCGCGCACCCCCTGCCGCTGGGCGGCGCGCTTGCGCTTGGTTTCGTCCAGCTCCTTTTTGCGGAGACGCAGGTTTTTGGGGGTGGCCTCGACGTATTCGTCGGGGCCGATGTATTCCAAGGCGCGTTCGAGAGACATTTTCAAGGGCGGTTCGAGTTGAATGCCCTTGCCTTCGCCCTGCGAGCGCATGTTGGTCAGATGCTTGGTTTTGCAGGGATTGACCGGGATGTCGTTTTCCCGCGCGTTTTCCCCGACAATCATGCCCCGGTACACCTTTTCGCCCGGCTCGATGAACAGCCGGCCGCGTTCCTGGTTCATGTTCAGCGCGTAGGCGGTGGCAATGCCATCCTCGATGCTGACCAGGGAGCCGTTTTTGCGGTTGATGATTTCGCCGCGATGCGGGCCGTATTGGTGGAACAGATGGCTGATGACCCCCAACCCGCGGGTGGTGTTGACGAGGTCGGTCTCGAAACCAATCAGTCCGCGCATGGGGATCAGGGATTCGATGCTGATCTGGTCGCCGTGATGGTTGATGTTCTGGATTTCCGCCTTGCGGTTGCTGAGGTTTTCCAGGATCGGCCCCATGAATTCCTTGGGAATTTCCAGGAACAGGCGCTCGATGGGCTCAAGGATGCCGCCGCCGGGGTCCTGCCGGTAGATGACCTCCGGGCGGGAAACGAGCACCTCGTAGCCTTCCCGGCGCATCTGCTCGACCAGGATGGCGATCTGCATCTCGCCGCGCCCGCTGACGTTGAAGATGTTGGGGGCGTCGGTGTCGGATACGCGCAGCGCGACATTGGTGCGGATTTCCTTGAGCAGGCGCTCGCGCAAGTGGCGGGCGGTGACCAGGGAGCCGTCCTGGCCGGCCAGCGGGCCGTCGTTGACGGCGAATTGCATCTGGATGGTGGGCGGATCAATGGGCACAAAGGGCAGGGCGGGGCGGGCTTCGCTGTCGGTGATGGTTTCGCCGATGAAAACCTCCTCGAACCCGGTGACGCCGACGATGTCGCCGGCGTGCGCCTCCTGCACCTCGATGCGCTTGAGGCCCTCGAAGTGATAGATCGCGGTGATTTTTGAGGATTCCCGGCGGCCGTCGCCATGGATGCAAATTGCCGGAGCGCCGACCTTGATGATGCCGGAATGGATTTTGCCAAAGGCGATGCGCCCAAGGTAGTCCGAGTAATCGAGATTGGCGACCAGCAATTGAAAGCCCTCGCCGGCATGCGCCCGCGGCGGCGGGATGTGGGCGATGATATCCTCGAAGAGCGGCTCCATGGTGCCGCTGAAGTGGTCCATCTGCCGCTTGGCAAAGCCCTCCTTGGCGCTGGCGTAGATGACTGGAAAATCCAGTTGCTCGTCGGTGGCGTGCAGGGAAACAAAAAGGTCAAACACCAGGTCCAACACCTTGTGGGGATTGGCGCGTTCCCGGTCAATCTTGTTGATGACGACGATGGGCTTGGCGCCGGATTCGAGGGCTTTGCGCAGCACAAAACGGGTTTGGGCCTGGGGGCCTTCGGCGGCGTCCACCACCAGCAGCACGCCGTCAATCATGTTCATGATGCGCTCGACTTCCCCGCCGAAATCGGCGTGGCCGGGGGTGTCCACGATGTTGATGTGGTAATCCTTGTATTTGAAAGCGGCATTTTTGGCTTTGATGGTGATGCCTTTCTCGCGTTCGAGGTCCATCGAATCCATGATGCGCTCCTCGGCGGCGATGGCCTGGTTGGCGCGAAAGGTGCCGCTCTGTTTGAGCAGGCAATCCACCAGCGTGGTTTTGCCGTGGTCCACGTGCGCGATGATCGCAATGTTGCGAATATGTTTCATAATAATCTCTGCCTTCGACCGCCGCGTCGCCGGCTGGCGCAAGGCCACCGCCGGCAAAGGCCAACTGCCGAACTCGGCCGAAAACGGGGGAAGCCCGCTGACTCGAGGGGTGGCCACTTCCAAACCGTTTGGAATTGCCACGGCTTTGGAGCACGCAAAAGCGTTCCCACGTAAGCTGTGCCATTTGGCGTCTTTGGTCAAGCGGAAGTAAATAGCCCAACTTGGAAGGGCCCGCGCCGCTGACCGGCCGGGGCGGTTATAACAGCAGGGAAACCGCGCCGGCAGCCAGGCTGAGCAGCCAAAGCAGGGCTACGGCCAGGGCTGGAGACAGACCGCGGCGCACCAGCAGGTGGGAGAAATGGTTGGTGTCGCCCTGGTAGAATGGCAGGCGCTGGCTGGTGCGAAATAGCACCACCCACAGCAAATCCGCCAGCGGCAGAGCCAGGACCAAAAGCGGGGTCAGCACAGCCCACGGATTGGAGGCGGCATCCGAATAAAAATGCGGCAGAATGGCCAAAGCCGCCAGGAGAAAGCCGGCCAGGTGGCTGCCGCTGTCGCCGAGAAAGGTGGTGGCCCGCGGATAATTGCCGGGAAGAAATCCCAGCAGGGAACCCGCGACGGACAGCGCCAGGGCCGCCACCAGGTAATGGCCTTGGACGATGGCGCCAAAGGCGAACCAGCCGGCGGCAATCGCGCCCACGCCCGCGCACAAGCCGTTCATGTTGTCCAGGAAATTAAAGGCGTTCACCACCGTCACGATCCACAGGATGGTCACCAGGTAACTGAACCACAAGTGGTCCACGAAAAGGGTGATGCGAATGCCGGCCAGCGCCACGCCGGCCGCCACCAGACATTGGCCGGCGAATTTGACGGCCGGCTTGAGCTCGTATTTGTCGTCGAGCCAGCCCAGCAGGAGCATGGCGGCGGCGCCGGTGAAAAGCGCCAGCAATTGCCCGGCTCGCTGCCCGAAGCCATAACGAATTTTATCCAGGCTGGCAGGATCCAGCCAGCCGCATTGGATGCCCAACCAGGACAAACAGACCGGCATGATCAGGCCGCTGAAGACAGCCAGGCCGCCCGCCAAGGGCACCGGATGCGAATGCCGCTTGCGCCCGCCGGGTTCATCCATCAGCCCATGGCGCAGACACCACCGCCGCCACAAGGGAAGCGAAAGGGCGGCAGACAACCCCGATCCCAGGAGGGAGGCGACATATATGTTGACCGGAAAATCCAGCATCAAACCGGCCGGCCGGCCTTGGACGCGGCGACTTTCGCACGATCCGCGTTGGCCAGCAGTCGTTCGTATAATTCTACCAACTTTTCCAACATCACGGAAAGCGCAAAGCGGCTGGCGGCCAATTGCCGGCCATGAGCGCCCAAGCGCAGCCGTTCCTCGGGCCGGCGGAATAAGTGTTCCACCGCGTCCGGCAACCCCTGGAGGTCGCGCAGCAGGATGCCGGTGTGGCCGGGCAGGCATACTTCCCGCGCGCCGTCGGCATCGAGCGCAACCACCGGTTTGCCGCCGGCCAGGGCTTGCGGCAGCGCGCGGGGCAATCCTTCTCGGCGGGAGAGGTGGACCAGCACATCCATGATGCCAACCAACGACGGAATCGCCGAGGGGGGGACAAGCCCCGTCAAGATAAAGCGGTCGGCCATCCCCATTTCTCGGACTTCCCTTTCCACCGACCGGCGTCCGGGGCCGTCACCAACCAACAGGAATTTCGCCGAAGGACAACGCCGGAAAATCTCCGGCGCGGCCGCCAGGAGGTCCGCGTGGCCTTTGAGCTTGAAGAACCTGGCGATCATGCCGATGACAAAATCATTCGGCGCCAGGCCCCAGCGAATTCGGTCGGCGGGATGGTTGCGAACCTCCAGGAAGGGCGCCAAATCAAAGCCGCTGTGGATCAGGGAGTATTGGCGGGGCTGCCCGATGCCGGCTTGGAGATAGCGCCGCGTCATGGCTTCCGCCACGCTCACAAAATGAGTGGTGACACGCCCCGCGCGGCGTTCGGCGGCGCAATAAAGCCGATTGGCGGCCCATCCTTGGAAGGGGCCAAAGGAGGGTCCGTGAATGGTGTGAATGATGACCGGCACGCGGGCGCGGTGAGCGGCGAGACGGCCAAGGAACCCCGCCTTCCCGCTGTGGGTGTGGACAATGGGCGGACATGAATGACGCAGACAGCGGAGGAGTTGGCGATAGGCCAGCCAATCCAGCCAGGGGTGGAGCGGTCGCGTGAGAGAGGGCAGCACGGTCAGCAATCCGGGGATTTGGGCGGCCTGGGCCTCCAGGGAACCCTCCTCGCCGCGGGTGGGGCCCGAAATTAAATGCGCGGCCCAGCCGGCCCGGCGATTGAGTTCGAGAACAGTCGCCAGGGTGTTCTCCTGCGCGCCGCCGATGATGAGCCGGGTGATGATATGCGTGACCAGCACGGTTGGCGAAGCGACGGTCGGCATAAGAGATTCCACTTCACCCGGAAAAGCCAGGCGGCCGGCGGCCGGGCTTATTTCTTTTTCAGCTCGGCGAACCGCGCGGCCACGCGCTCGCGCTCGGCGGTGCCTGACGGGGCGTATTTAAGGTAGTTCTCGTAATGATGGCGGGCGGCGCGCCAGTCCTTTTTCTGCCAGGCAATTTCACCCAGACCATAGTGGACGGCGAAAAGATTGGGAAAAACCTGCCTTAACTGTTCGTAGTCCCGGCGCGCCTCCTCCCATTGCCCGCTTTGCAGGTGGGCGATGGCGCGATTCATGCGCGCCGGATAGTTTTCGGGTTGCTTGGCGAGCAGCCGGTTGAGGGCGGCAATGGCCTCCGCGTGCTGCTTGAATTGCATGAGCACCACGCTTTTGTTGAGCAGCGCGACCGGGTGGTCGGGATTAATCCGCAAATGCGCCTCGATGGTGTCCAGGGCGTTGGTGAAAAGGCCCTGGGCCAGGTAAACATGAGTGGCGACCATGAGCGCGGCCTCCTGGCCCGGCTCCGCTTGGATGCATTGCCGGAGCGTGGCTTCGGCTCGGGCCGGGTTGGTTTTGGCATAAAAAGCAAGCGCTTCGAGACGGACGAGTTCGAGGCGATTGGACAACGAGGCCCAGCGATCGGTTTTTGTTGCGCGGAGATTTGATACCCACTCCAGAACCTGGTCAGGCTGGCCGGCGCGCAACCAGGTTTCGCCCAGCATCAGGTCCGCCTCCAGGCTGTCCGGCAAGAGTTGGCGAACTCGCAGAAATTGCTGGGCGGCTTGGTGGAAGAGGTTGTTGCGGAGCATGAGTTGGCCGAGGAAAAAATTGTAGGCGGGCTCGTCAAAAGGCCCGTTCGCGTTCAGGATGGAGTCCCAAGTTCGGTAGGCGGCCAGCTTGCGCTCGATTTCGCGCTCGGTGGCGCGGGCCGGGGCGGCGGAGGACCGCAACTGCGCGTTGTAGCCAAGATTGATGGAAGCGACCACATTGTCCGGGTTAAGACGGTGAGCCAGCAGGAAAGCATTGTTGGCCTCGGGCAGGCGCCCCTGTTGCTGCAAAATCACGCCCCAGTGGTTCAGTTGCCGGGAATAAACCTGCCGCAGGAATTGCAAATCCAATTGCCGGAACCTTTGCCGCGCCAGCAGGTCATCCAATTCGGGCCGCGCCTGCGCCCAAAATTCGAGATTTTGACGCAGGACACCCGCGTCGTAGGCCGTCAGTTGAAATTGGGGCAGGGGACGGCTGCGCATCTCGAAGGCCAGACCGTGGGGAAGCGCCTGGAAAAATTCGAAATAATAACCAAAGCTGGGGTGGGCGTAATAAATCGGATGGCTCTTGGCGGCTAGCAGCATGCGCTGGATCAGGTAAAGCGGAGCGATGGGTTCCGGCACGGGTTTGCCATCTTTGGAAGGGGGCAGCGCTTGCCAGACTGCGGGATATTGCCGCGCCAAGTGCCGGTGGTAAATCGCGTAGGAAAGGGCGGCGGTATTGATCGGGATGTGCGGCATGGCCGTGCGATTCTGCCCGTAATGCGCGGCCAGCAGCCAGAGCCGGACCGGCTCATCGCTCAAGACCAGGCACCCGCTTTCCGGCAGGGATTGCGCCAGGCGGCGGGCGTAATCGCGCAAAGCGGCGCCATTGGCGGCTTTTATCTCCGGCAGGTTGCGGACCAGAAAGCCGACCGGGACAGCCGCCAAGGAGAACCACACCGCCGCGACCGCCAGATAGCCAAGCGCCCGCTCAAATGGTCCGGGTCGCACCCAGCTTCGGGCGGGCGGCACGCTGAAAACCAGCAGCAGGTAGCCGGCAAAATAGCCGACACACAGCGCGGCCAGGTAGCGCAGGGTCAAGAATTGCAGGCCCGCCTGTTCAAATTGCTGCCGCAAAAAGTCCGGTCCGTAAAGCACCACCAGGCAGGTGACGAAATAGCCGAGATGCGCCAGTTTGAAGATCCATCCGCCCAGCAGGTTGCTTAGGGGATTGACATCGCCGGTGGACGATGCCCAGGAGATGGAAACCAGCAGCAGCGGCAAAAGGGAAAAGACTGCCAGAATCATGAACGGCCATTGAAAAGCCCGGAACATCGCGATCATTTGTTTTTGCTGGCCGAGCGAGGCCTTGAGCGCGCCCCAAAAAGTGAGTGTCTCCAGGTTGTATTGCTGGGCCGCGATGGGCAGCAGAAGGTAAAGCAGCAGGCCGGCCAGGCCGGCGCCGGTCATTTTCAAGAAAAACCGGGTATTGAGAAAGTCACTGCCCTTGTTCCAAATGACGGCTACCAGCGCCAGCGGAAAAAAGAGAATCATGGCCCAGTTGTTGGCGGTGGCAAGGCCGTAAACCAAGGCCAGGCGATAGAGCCATGAATTGCGCTCCGATACCCGGTATTCCAGGAGGCAGCGAACGATATAGGCGAAAAGCAGCAGGTTGAGCATCTCGCCGGTAAAAACGGTCGCGTTTTGCCAGAAAGTCACTTCCAAGCCGCCGGCCAGAACGGCGATGACCACGGGCAGCCAGGCGGCGCGCAGTTTCAACAGGCCAAATTCATCCTGCTGCCGAAGGCGCTGGTCGCGGGTGCGATCTTGGGGCAACAGGGCAACCGAACGGGCCAGGAGCGCCAGCGTCAGGGCGGCGCAGACGGCCGAGAACAGGTTCAGGCTCAACGGTTGCCAGTGCGCCGGCAGGAAACCGGCCAGCCGCGCCACGATAAACGCCAGCGGCTCCGTAAAGGGCGGACGCCACTCGAAGCCCGCCGCGCGGGCATAGTGGCCAACGCTGGAAACCGTCACCCAATGATTGAGGGTGGCGATATACAGCACCAGCCCGCCGGCGAGCACCACCCATGGCAGAATGCTCCGGGCAAAAGTTCGTTCGGGCCCCAGGACCCCTTCCTTATCGCTTGTCATGCAACGGCCTCAGTTCAATCCATGTTCCGCCAAAAGGCAAAGGAAAAACTCACCCCGCCTCCCGCCGGCGCAAATCAGCCACACACTCGACATGCTGGGTGTGCGGGAACATGTCCAAAGGCTGCACCCGCGCCAAGTCAAAGACACCATCCTGGCATAATAAGATCAAATCGCGCGCCAAGGTCGCCGGGTGGCAGGAAACATAAATGATCTGGCGGGGACAGGCCTCTTTCAACCGCCTCAGGCTGGGGGCCGGGCAGCCCGTCCGCGGCGGGTCCAGCACGAACACCGTCTCCCGGGCGGGAAATTTCCGCAACAGGTCGTCCAACATGAACTCCGTCCGTCCGACAAAGTATTCGCCATTGGTGACGCCGCGGCGGGCCGCGTTTTGGCGGGCGGCGCGAATGGCCTGCTGGTCCACGTCAATGCCGATAAACTCCCCGAGCAGGTCCGCGCAGCTCAGGCTGAAAAAACCGACACCGCAATAGGCGTCCACCAGCCACCGCGCGCCGCCGTCGCCAACCAATTGGCGGACGGTTTCCACCAAGCGCGGGAGCAGGAAAAAATTGGTTTGAAAAAACGAGTCGCCGGGCAGATCCCAATCCTCGGGCGCCAGCCGCAACGTCACTTTAACGCCGCCTTTGGGCGGCGGCTGCGCGCGCACCTCGCGCAGGCGCTCGTTGAGCGCGGGTTCGGCAATCACGCATTCTTCCAGATCCACAACAAAACGGTTGTTCTGGCCCAGGAAGCCGATCACCAGCCGTTGTTCGGCCTTGTTCCATTGGCTGCGCACCATGATGCGGTTGCGATAATGGTAGAGCTGGGGGCAGGGGATGACCGGCTCCACTCTTGCGGCATCCAGTCCGCCAACCCGCTGCAAAAGGTCGGCGATCTGCTTGCGCTTGTGCGCCAGTTGCCGCCCATACGCCAGGTGCTGGTATTGGCAGCCGCCGCAGTCGCCAAAATAGCGGCACCGGGGCGCCACGCGGTCCGGCGAGGGGCTAAGGACCTTGACCAGGCGCGCCCGCGCGAAACGCTTCTTGATCTCGGTCAACTCCACCAGGACTTCCTCGCCCGGAATGACAAAAGGGACAAAGACCACCAGGTCGTCCAAGCGCCCGACGCCTTCGCCGCCAAACGCCAGGTCGTCAATCCGCAACGGGTATTGCTGTCCCGGGGCTGGCGCGAAAGCGGGATTGGTTTGAGGGAGATCGGACATTTTATCGGCGCCTGAGGAGGCCATGACTATTGACCGGGGCCATTTTAGGGAGCAAGGCGTTTGGGGTAATAAACACGCGCCAGCACCACATACAGGGCCAGCGCAATGACCCATCCCGGCGCGGCCAGGAAATAAGCCGGCGCGCCAGCGGCCAGATTCAGCAGCCCGCACGCGGCCAGCGTCAGCAGCCAGGCCAGGCCGGCGGCGAGGTTGGAGGGGCGGCGGGTGGCTTCGGCCCAATTCATGGGCAAGCCCAGCTTCGGCAGCAGATACAGGTCGGCAAAGACCACCGCGCCCATGGGCATCAGGATGGTTCCGTAGAAGCCGACGAAATCCAGAAGTTTCATCACCAGGGCCGGGAACAGCGCCGCCAGCGTCGCCACCCCGCCCGCCAGCAAGGTCAGCTTAAAGCGGGAGGAATTCGGCCTGAGCGATTGAAAGGCCAGGCCGGCGCGGTAAAGGGTGGGATTGGCGGTGGTCCAGCCGGCCAGCAGAACGCAGAGAATGCCGGCAACCCCAATGGCCTGGTAGGCCATCTGGCCCGGAGAAACGGTCATGTTGCCGGGCTCATGCAGCAGTTGCCGGGCAAACAGCAGGGAAGCCGCAATCCAAGCCAGGAAATGCCCGATGAACATGCCCACCGCCGACGCCGCGCCGTATTGCCATTTGCGCGCGTAGCGAAAAATGGCCATGTCCACCAGGCCCAGATGCGTGGCGGCGTTGCAGGTCCACGAGAAAAACATCACATGCCAAAAGGTGAATTTGGGCTGGCCGGGCAGGGGGTCGCCCCCTTTCCAAATGTTGGTCTTCGCCATCTCCCAGAAATCGGCGAACGACCGGATGCCCAAGTCGGGCAGGACCGCCAGACCGCAGGCCAGGAACGCCAGTATCATGCCCGGCGCGATGAGCGTGGCCACCCTGGCCATGGCGTTGTAGCCTTGCGCCGCCACGAAAGCGAACAAGGCGCCCAACGCCAGCACCACCACCACCCAGGCGCCGCTGTTCGGCAGCCAGTCGTGCAGCGTCGGCATCGTCAGCTTCAGCGGCACCCCGACGGCGGTTGCCGACACGGAAATCATCGCCCCCGCCAGGATGCAAAACAGCACCCCGTTGGCCAGGTTGTAAACCGCCACCAGGTTGGGCCCGCACACCTTCTCGAGCTTGCAATATAGCGTCAGCCGCGTCCGTGTGGCCGCTGGCGCGCAGATAAACAGCCAGCTCAGCACCGCCAGCAGGTTGCCCGCCAGCAGCCCCAATACCAAGTCCGCCGCGCTCACGCCCGCCGCCACAAACAACGGGCCGATCATGAACTCCGTGCCGGCGACGTGTTCCCCGGCATACAGCGCCAGGAAACTGCCGATCCCTTTCCAATGGCTTGGCGGCACCGGCTCGCGCTCGAACTCGGCCGCGCCGCGCGCCTGGCCGGCGGTCGGTTCTTTCATGGCTTGGAGGCCATCCCCAGCCCCGGTGGTATGACCGTTCGGTTTGACATTAATCGCCGCGATTGAAATACAAACCGGCCCGCCAAGTCAACGCGCGCTTTTTTGATTGAATAAGTTTGCATGGCTGCCAGTCCCACTATTATCATTTTTAATATGTCAGCACGGAACAGTCATTTGATAGGCCGCGCGAGCGCCTTGGGCATCGGCGCGGGGTCACCGGCTTCGGCTCCCTCCCACCTCAACCGCCGGCGTTTCATTCAGCGAACGGCGATGGCCGGCGGTTTGCTGGCGGTTCCCACGCTCATTCCCGCGACGGCGTTGGGCCGCAACGGCGCGGTGCCGCCCAGCGAGCGCATCGTCATGGCCGGCCTGGGCATCGGCGGGCGGGGCTCGCACGACCTCAACTGGATGATGTCCGAAAAGGACGTGCAGTTCGTCGCCATCTGCGACGCCAAGAAATCCAGCCGCGAGCGGGTAAAGATGATGATTGACAACAAATACGGCGGCAATTCCTGCCAGATGTATCCGGATATCCGGGATTTTCTCGCCGCCCGCGATGACATTGACGGCCTGCTGATCGCCACCGGCGACCGCTGGCACGCGCTGGCTGCCGCCTGGGCGATGCGCGCCGGCAAGGATGTCTATAGCGAAAAGCCCTCCTGCATGACCATCGAGGAGGGAAAGATGGTGGTGGAGACCGCCCAGCGCTATGGGCGGGTTTACCAGACCGGCACCCAGCGCCTGAGCGAGGCCAATTTCGTTTTCGCCATCGAGCTGGCCCGCAGCGGCCGGCTGGGCAAGGTCCACACCACCTACGCCCATATCGCCCCTTGGGATGCCGCCGAGATGGACCATAGCTGGCTGCCGGGCGAGCCGGAGCCGCCGCGCGAGGAAGTGGATTGGGACCAGTGGCTCGGCCCGTGCCCGTGGCGGCCCTACAACAAGCGCTATGTCAGCGGCGGCTGGCGCGGCCATTACGATTTCCACACCAGTTGCATCGGCGAATGGGGCGCCCACACTTTCGCCCAGGCCATGGCCGGCATTGACTGCCTCGACACCGCCGCCGTCGAATACCAATACGTCAATAATCCCACCGGCGATGGCATGGTCACCGTCTTCCCCAACGGCGTCAAAATGATCCTCAGCCGCGGCAACCAGTATTGGCACGGCTCCTGCGGCATGCGATTTGACGGCCCGGAAGGATGGGTCGCCGTCGCCGACGGCTATGCGCGCCCCGAGGTTTCCAAGCCCTCGCTGCTGGCCGATTACAAGAAGATCGTCGGCGATTACATGGCCCGCACCCAGCGCCCCATGAACCACGTGCGCGATTTCCTTAACTGCATGAAATCCCGCCGACTCACCGTTGCCAATCCGGTGGTGATGCATCGCTCGATGGAGGTGGTGCACGCGGCCAACATCTGCATGTGGCTTAAGCGCAACATGAAGTTCGACCCGGTCAAGGAGGAGTTCATCGGCGATCCCGACGCCAACCGCCTGCGCTCGCGCGCGATGCGCCAGCCGTGGATTTTCTAAACGTCCGAACCCTAAACCCCGAACCGATATTTCAACCAATTGACGACCATGAAAACCAACCTGATGACCGCGCTGCTGACCGCCGCCGTTTTGGCCGCGCCCGCCTTTAATGCGTCCGCGCAGACGGCCGCCCAGCGCGAGCAACAACTGATTGCCGTTATCAAGTCCGACGCCGGGCAAAAGGAGAAAGCCGACGCCTGCCGCGAACTGGGACGGGTCGGTTCCAAGGCCGCCGTGCCGGTGCTTGCGGCCCTGCTGAGCGATGAGAAGCTCTCCCACATGGCTCGTTACGGGCTCGAAACCATTCCCGATCCCGCTGTGGACGAGGCCTTGCGCGCCGCGCTGGGCGCGCTAAAAGGTAATTTGCAGATCGGGGTCATTGGCAGCCTTGGCCTGCGCCGCGACGCGAAAGCGGTCCCGGCGCTGACGGGCCTTTTGTCCAGCGCCGACCAAGGGGTGGCCCAGGCCGCCGCGCGCGCGCTCGGCAGCATCGGCTCCAGCGATGCCGCCAAGGCGATCCAGGCGGCGCTGCCCAAGGCGCCCGCCGCCAGTCAACTGGCTTTTGCGGAAGGTTTGTTCCGGTGCGCCGAGGCGCTGGCCGCCGCCGGCAAGACCACGGAATCCTTGGCCATCTACGACCAATTGCGCGCCCTGCCCGGGCCGCACCAGGTGCGCGCCGGCGGATTGCGCGGCGCCATCGTTTTGCGCAAGAAAGAGGGCCTTCCCCTGCTGAAGCAGAGCCTTCAAGGAAACGACTGGATTTTATTCCACGCCGCGGTGCGCGCCGCGCAGGAAATGCCCGGCGCGGAGGTCACCCAACTATTGGCCGGGGAATTGAAGGGCTTGGCGGAAGACAAGCAAGTGGTCGTTGCCCAAACCCTCGGGCTTAAGGCCGATGCCGCCGCCCTTCCCGCCCTGTTCAGCCTGGCCAAGGAAGGGACCAAGCCCGCCCGTCTGGCCGCCCTTCGCGCCTTGGGCATGATTGGCGCCGCAGCCTCGGTCGCCCCCTTGCTGGAACAAGCCGCCGACAGCGACCGCGAAATCGCACAGGCCGCCTTGGAGAGCCTCGCCAGCTTGCCGGGCCGGGAGGTCGAGAATGCAATTGTGAGTTTGCTTGGTGGCGGCACCGCCGCCCAGCGGATGCTGGCGATGGACCTGGCCGGCCGCCGTCGGATGAGCGCCGCGCTGCCCGCCCTGCTCAAGGCCGCCGCCGAACCCGACGCCCAAATCCGCTCCGCCGCGCTGCGGCAGATTGGCGAGTTGGGCGGCCCGACCGAAATGAAAACGCTGCTGAGCCTGCTGGCCGGCGCCAAAAGTTCCGGCGAAGCCGACGAATTGGAGCGCGCGCTCAGCGCCATCTGTGTGCGTTTGGACAACCCCGAGAGCGCCGCGGACCAACTGACCGCCGCCATGGCCGGCGCGAGCGCGCCCGCCAAAGCCGCCTTGCTGCGCGTCCTGAGCGCGGCGGGCGGGCCCCAATCACTGCAAGCCATCCGCGCCGCCGCCAAGGACGCCGCGCCCGAGGTGCGTTCCGGCGCGATCCGGGCGTTGGGCGCCTGGAAAACCGCCGACGCCGCCCCCGATCTGCTGGAGTTGGCCAAAACCGCCGAAAAACCAACGGAGAAAATCCTCGCGCTGCGCGGCTACCTCGGTTTTGCCGCCAAGTCGGAGATCCAGCCGAACGACCGTCTGAACATGTGCCGCGAGGCCGCCGGATTGATTCAGCGCAACGACGAAAAAAAGCTTCTGTTGGGCGCCTTGGGCGGCATCAACTCTCCCCAGGCATTGGCCATGATTGAGCCTTTCCTGGACGATCCCGCCATCCGCCAGGAAGCCGCCGCCGCCGTCTTGTCCACCGTCGAGAAAATGGTCAAAAAGGCCGACCCCAAGCGCGCCGCCAGCCTGATCGGCCCGCTGGAGAAAATCGCGAAATCCGACAACGCCGAACAGGCCGGCAAAGCAAAACTGCTGCTGACGGATGCCAAGGCCAAGGCGGCTCAGAAGTGAACCGGAATTACTGTATAGTCCCTGGGATGTAATACACAATTTGGGTTCCTCGCTGTTTTCAGTGGAATGCCAAGTGTATCTTTCGCGAGGGGATCGCCTGGTTTGGGAGGCATCGTTGTGCTCAGCCCCGCCAGGGGCGGC
>Ga0101944_10000830_pt1 | contig 81019 bp, 59 predicted proteins | sample DewCreD2012metaG_FD_75245 | JGI IMG/M metagenome (GOLD analysis project Ga0101944, IMG submission 75245) | Hot spring sediment bacterial and archeal communities from British Columbia, Canada, to study Microbial Dark Matter (Phase II) - Dewar... ... | reverse complement strand
ATGAGGCGGGGCAAAATCGGCAAAATGTAGCCGTGGGTTAATCTGCGCCCGCGTAATCTGCGCCCGCGCCGGGCCCGCCCGCCAAAAGCAGGTGCAGTACCAGCAGAGCCGCCGTAGCCGCTACCAGAAACAGCGGGATAGCCTCTAACCCCCAACTGCGGGCCAGCACCCCGGCGAAGCCCGGCAGTGCCGCGGCCCCCAAACCGGCGGCGCTGATTTGCATTCCAATGGTATTGGCGGCATGGCGCGCGCCCACCCGCTCGCGCGTGCCCGAGACCAGCGCGGGGAAAATCGGCGCAATGGCAAAACCCGTCAGCGCCACGCCCAACAGGCTCACGCCGGGCAGTGGGTTCCACCAGACCAGCAGGTTGCCGGCCAGGGCCGCCAGGATGCTGGCCGTCAGCAGGGTTTTTATCCCCACGCGGTGCGTGTACAGGCCCGCCAGCGCCCGCCCCAGGGTAAAGGTTCCCCAATAACTGCCGGCCCACAGCCCGGCCAGAGCCGGCGCAACGCCGCGGCTTTCGGTCAGCAGGGTGTAGGCCCACAGGCCCAACGTCAGTTCGATGCCGGTATAGAGGAAAAATAACAGGATGCTGAACCAGGTGCGCGGGCGGCGCAGTGTGGCCGAGAGGGGCGTCTGATAATCGAGGATGCGGCGGTCTTGCTCTGCGTTGTTGGCCGGGCGTTTCCACAGCCCGGCGGTGAGGGCAAAGCAGGTCGCCAGAAGCAACTGCGCCACGCCCACCACCCCATAGCCCACCCGCCAGGCCCCAAATGTGTTTAGCCCGGCGGTCATAATCATCGGCCCCAGGGTGATGCCTACGCCGAATGAGGCATGCAGCCACTGCATGAGGCCCTCGCTGTGTTCCGAGGCGATGTACGTGTTAATCCCCGCGTCAATGGCCCCCGCCCCAAAGCCAGCCGTCACGCCAAAGAGCAAGATCACCCACCAGGCCGGGGCCAGGATGTACCCCCATAGGCTGCTGCCCGTCAGAGCGCAACTGGCGGCCAACAGCCCGCCCACCCCCAGGCGGGCCATCAGCCGCCCGCTGAAGAAACTGGACGTGTTATAGCCGATCATGCTGGCGAACAGCAGCAGGCCCAGCGCATCCAGCGGCAGGCCAAAATCCGCGCGGATGGACGGCCAGGCTACCCCCAAAAGGCCATCTGGCAGGCCCAGCGAAATGAACGCAACGTAAGCGAGGACGATCAGGCCCACCCGCGAGCGAGCAGGCGCGGCTTCGACAGCAGACATAGAGGGGTCTCCTGGCAGTGGATGGAGTGATGGCGCATCGCGCGGGAGAATTATACCCGATGAAGCGCGCAGGGCATGATATGATTAACGCCAGCTTGTAAACTTTATGACCGTTTGAGGTTTCATCATGCCGGGCAAACTCAACAAAATCCTCGCGGGCGCTGTGCTGGGGCTGGCATTGGCGGCCCTGCTGGTACAGTTCAGCGGCTCTCTGTTCGACTACTTCACCCAGGCCGTTGCGGCCATTCGCTACCCTTATTCGCTCGACTACGGCGAAGGCCCCTTGCTCGATCAGACCCTGCGCCTGGCGCGCTTTGAGAATATCTACCGGCCCAGCTTCGATGAACCGCCCTATACCATCTCCAACTACCCGCCGCTTTTCCCCCTGGTACAGGTTCCTTTTGCCTGGGCATTTGGGCCGGCCTTCTGGTACGGGCGGGCCATTGCCATCGCTGGCGTGGTGGCGACAGCCCTGTTCATCTTCCTCACCCTGCGCGCCCTCACCCATCAGTGGATCGGCCCGCTGATCGGGGGGCTGTTGGTGATGGCCTTCCCTTACGTCCAGCACTGGTCTATGTTCAACCGCGTTGATGAACTGGCGCTGGCGCTTAGTTGGGCGGCGCTGTACGTCACCGTGCGGTGGGTGGGCCTGCCGGATGGAGAAAGCACGGCCCTGCGGCGGCGCGGCTTCTGGCTGGCAGTAGTGCTGTTCACCGGCTCGATCTACACCCGCCAGACCTACGCCCTGGCCGCCCCGCTGGCGGCGTTTGTCTGGCTGTTGTTCATGCGCCGCTACCGCCGCGCGCTCGAACTGGGCGCGGCGGCAGGCGGCCTGGCGCTGGCGCTGTTTATCCTCCTCAACCTGCTCACGGCAGGCGGGTTCTACCTGAATATCGTCGTCGCCAACGTGAACACCTTCTTCTGGCGGACGGTGGAGAACTACGCCAAAGAAATCCGCGACCGGCTGTATATTTTATGGGGCGCGGCGGCCCTCTTCCTGCTCCTCGAACGCTTCATCGCGCGGGGACGCACCCGCACCTGGCCGCTGGCGGGGGTGTACCTGCTGGCCGCGGCGGGCGGGGCGATCACCATTGGCAAGGACGGCTCCAACGTCAACTACCTGCTGGAACTGTCGGCGGCGCTCTCTTTTGCGGTGGGGGCGGCCTTCACCTGGCTGGGCAGTCTGGGATGGTCGGGCCGGCGCTGGCTTCAGGCAGGGCTGGCGGCGGCGCTGGCTTTTCAGGTCTACAACATGGCCGAGTGGACGCGCGACCGCTTTATCACATACATGATTGACCGCACCTCCAAACTAAACAGCGTGGCCGGGGCCTTTCAAGAAGTCGCCGCCGCGGATGGCATTGTGCTGGCGGATGAGTATATGGGCCTGGTTCCGCTGGCCGGCAAGCGCCTCTATTTTCAGCCCTTTGAATATAAGCAGATGTACGACGCCGGCCTTTGGGATGAGAACCCCTTCTTGCTCGACATCGCCAATCAGAAGTTCGACGTGATCTTATGGTATACGCCTGCCACCTGGCGGGCGGTCGAAGCCCGCTGGACGAAGGGCCAGCGCGACGCGATTACCTCGTATTATCAGATTACTGCCCGCTACGGAGATATTCTGGTGTACACGCCGCGCCGGTGAGCGGAAAGCGGTCAATCGCTGTTTGCTTCCTTCAGCCCGGCGCGCAAAAGATTCTCGCGCGCGTTGGGGCTGAACTTTTGGGCCAGGCGGATCAGCTCGCGCACGGCCTGCCGCCGCGACCGCCCCGCCTGCGGGCAGGGGTCCGGCGGGGGTGGGAAGGCGCACAGGCGGGCCAGTCGGCGCGTGTCGCTTTCGGGCGTGTAGCACAGCGGGCGCACCAGGCGGATGGCTCCGCCAAAATACTCGCGGCGCGGGGCCATGGTCTCCACCCGCCCTAAAAATAAAAGGTTGAGCAGCGTGGTTTGGGCCAGGTCGTCGGCGGTGTGACCCAGCGCCACCACCTTACAGCCCAGGCGTCCGGCGGCCTCAAAGAGCGCCCGGCGGCGGTTCCAGGTACAGCGCTGGCACTCCATCGGCAGTGTTTCACCGGCGGGCAGAGCCGGGCGGACGATTTCATATTCATACCCGCTGGCCGCCAGCCAATCGAGCAGTGCGGTGGGCGGCGGCGTGGCAGGACCGCGCGCGTCTGCCAGCACGTGGATGACAGCCAGCTCATAGCGTTCTGGCACGGCTGCGCGGCGCAGATCTAACAGGCGCAGCAGGCTTAAGCTGTCTTTGCCGCCCGAAACGGCTACTGCCACCCGGTCGCCATCTGCGATCATGTTCCACTCGCGAATGGCCCGGTTGACGTTCTTTAAAATCCAATACGCGGCCCGTTGTTCAGGGGAAGTATCCACGCGAGAAATTATACCGAAAACTGCCGGTCAAAGCGCCCGCACTTCCTGCTTTTCGTTGAATGCCAACAAGCCCTTCAGGTTGGCGGCCAAAGCCTCATCTATCCCAAACCTGTACCACAGTGATATCATTAATGAGAATTTAATTTATAATTATGATATACTATCTAAGAATAGTATAGATTTCATCTACCAACCGAATATCCTTCCAAGGGGGAAGGCGCAGAGGGTGCATCTATGCCAAAACCGGCAATTTTGATCGTGGACGATGAGCCGCAAGTGCTCAACGCGGTCGAGCGCGACCTGCGGTCGCACTACCGCAGTGATTTTCGCATTATCAAGGCGACCTCTGGCGTCGAGGCCCTCGCCACCCTGCCAGAGCTTCAGCGCCGCGCCGTTCCGGTGGCGTTGTTCCTCGTGGATCAACGCATGCCCCAGATGACCGGGGTGGAATTTCTTCTCCAGGCCAGAACCTACTTTCCAGAGGCTAAAAAGGCCCTTCTCACCGCCTACGCCGATACCTCCGCCGCCATTGACAGCATCAACAAGGTCGGCCTGGATTTCTATCTGATGAAGCCTTGGGACCCCCCCGAAGACAACCTATACCCCGTGTTAGATGACCTGCTCGGCGACTGGAAGGCCACCGCCAGCCTGCCTTACGAGGGCATTCAGGTTGCCGGGACGTTATGGTCGCCCAGCAGTCACACCGTAAAGGATTTTCTGGCCCGCAACCAGATTCCCTACAAATGGCTAGACATCGAGAAAGACCCTCAGGCCCGCCGCATGGTGGAAGACGCCCAGCCCGGCAGTTTTAACCTGCCGGTGGTGTTCTTCCCCGACGGCACGGTGCTGGTACAGCCGGGCATCCGCAACCTGGCGGAACGGGTCGGCTTGCAAACGCGCGCGGCCAGCCCGTTTTATGACCTTGCCATTGTGGGGGCCGGGCCAGCAGGGCTGGCCGCGGCGGTTTATGGCGCTTCGGAAGGACTGCGCACCATTATGGTGGAGCGCGAGGCTCCCGGCGGCCAGGCGGGGACGAGCTCGCGCATCGAAAACTACCTCGGCTTCCCTAACGGGCTAAGCGGGGCCGACCTGGCGCGCCGGGCCGTCACCCAGGCCCGCCGCTTTGGGGTGGAAATCCTCACCGCCGAGGAAGTGACCGGCGTGCGCGCCCAAGATTCGTACCGCTTTATACAGCTCGCAGGCGGCGGCGAAATCTCTTGCCATGCCCTGCTGATCACTTCAGGCGTCTCCGTCCGCCGCTTAGAAGCCCCCGGCGTGGAACAGTTCACCGGCGCGGGGGTTTACTACGGCGCGGCGCTCTTCGAGGCCGCCCACTACCGCGACCAGGATGTGTTTATCGTCGGCGGGGCCAATTCAGCGGGGCAGGCCGCGGTGTTCTTCGCCCGCTACGCCCGCACCGTCACCATGCTCGTACGCAGTTCGGACCTGGAATCGAGCATGTCGCAGTATCTGATTGACCAGATCCGCGCCATTCCCAATGTCCATGTTCTGTTTAATGTAGAGGTGGTCGAGGCACGCGGCTCGGACCGCCTGGAAACCATTTGCATCCTCAACCGCCTGACCGGTGAAACGACCGTCTCTTCCGCCGCCGCCATGTTCATCTTTATCGGGGCCGTCCCCCGTACCGAGATGGTCAAAGACCTGGTCGAGCGCGATTCGTCGGGCTTCATCCTCACCGGCCCAGACCTGCGGCGCGATGGGCGCTGGCCCTCTGCCTGGACGGAAAAGCGCGACCCCCTCTTGCTGGAAACTTCCTGCCCCGGCATCTTTGCCGCCGGAGATGTACGCCACCGCTCGGTAAAGCGCGTGGCGACCGCCGTCGGCGAAGGGGCCGTGGCAGTTGCCCTCATCCACCAATATCTGAAAACCGTCTGATCAGGCCCATGGATTACACCGATTTCCTCCGTCGAGTTCCTATGTTCGCCGATCTGCCCGCCGCAGACCTGGTGGAAATCTGCCGTCAGGTGCAGGAAATTCACATGAAGCCGGGCGATGTCCTCTTTCACCAGGGCGAGACCGGCCAGCACGCTTACGTCATTATTGATGGCCGGATCGAAATTTACAAAATCGCCGGGGGCCAGCGCGTCCAGCTTGCCATCCGCGGGCCGGGCGACGTGATCGGCGAAATGTCGCTGGTGGATGACATCCCCCGCAACGCCAGCGGCGTAGCCCTGACCGACTGCGTTATCGTTACCATCCCGCGCGCGCAGATTGACTATATGCTCCGCACCAACCCCACCGCCGCGCGCATCATGCTCCACACCATCATCGCGCGCCTGCACGCCAACGAAGCCACCCTGTTACAGAAAGAAAAAATGGCCCAATTGGGGTCTTTCGTGGCGGGCATTGCCCACGAGATCAACAACCCCACCGCCGCCGCCCAGCGCGGGGCTGAGCAGTTGAAAAGCGGGCTGGAAGATTACATCGCCTTGAACCTTGAACTGTACGGCTGGCTGTCCACACCTGCCGCCATCAATACTTATCGCAACTTGCGCCTTCAGATTCACGCCCGCGTGCAGGCCCACCCTCAGATTGACGCCGCCGCGCGCATTGACCGCGAAGAAGCCCTCGAAGCCTGGTTGAATGAGCAGAACGTCCCCGATGGCTGGGCGCTGGCCGGCCACCTGGTGGAACTGGACTATTCCCCCGCCAACCTGAGCGCCGCCACCGCTCCTTTCCCCCGTGAGGCCCTGCCTCTCCTCCTGCGCTGGATGACTGCCGAAGCCGACATCCAACAGCTTGTAGATGAAATTCACATGGCGACCGGGCGCATCGCCGACATTGTGCGCGCTCTGAAGAACTACATCCATCTCGACCAGGCCCCCCAGCAGGAAATTGACGTTCACGAAGGGCTGGAAAACACTCTGGTAATTCTGCGCCATAAGCTCAAGCGCGGCATCGAGGTCGTGCGCCAGTACGACCGGGCCGTCTCGCGCATCTCGGCTTATGCCAGCGAGTTAAACCAGGTGTGGACCAACCTGATTGACAACGCCATTGACGCCATCGAAGAGAGCACCAGCCAGAATGACGGTCACAAGGGGCGCATTACCCTGCGCACCGGGCAAGAAGGCGAGCGCGTGTTTGTAGAAGTGGAAGACACCGGCGTGGGCATTGATCCCGAAAACCTGCCCAGGCTGTTCTACCCCTTCTTCTCCACCAAGCCGGTCGGTCAGGGCACCGGGTTAGGGCTGAACATCTCGAACCGGATTGTGCAGAAGCACGGCGGCGAGATTGTGGTGACATCACAGCCCGGCCAGACGCGCTTTAAAGTACTCCTGCCGGTGAAGGCTCCGCCCCCTCCACCAATCTTTTGAGTTTTCAAATGGACAGCTTCCCATCCGCCCCTCGCCCACATCCGGCCCGCTCCCTTCCCTGGCTGTTGGGCAAAATCCGCGCAATTGGGGCCGACCCAGGCGATTCGGAAGAGCTGTGCCTGCGCAAGCAGATGTTCGCCACCACCCTGGCGTTGGTGATGCCCGCCGCCTTGTTTTGGGGCGGGATTTATTTACGCTACAACGAGCGGCCCGCCGCATTGATTTCCTTTGGCTATACGCTGCTGGCCGCCTTTTCCCTCGCGGTTATCGCCATCCGCCGCCGCATCGGTTTCTTCATCCCCCTCCACATCACCGCCGGACTGCTCCTGCCCTTCGCTCAGGCCCTGGTTTTGGGCGGCTTCGCCCCTTCGGGCGGCGTGGTCTTGTGGTCTCTGCTCTGCCCCCTGGCTGCCGTCTTCCATTACCGCATCCGCGAATTGGTGGCCTGCTCCGCCGCCTACGGCCTCCTCCTGGTCGCCATCCTGGCGCTGGAGCCGCTGCTCCGCCCTGCCAATCACCTGCCGCCCATGCTGATTAACATCCTGTTCGCGCTCAACTCCGGCGGCGTTTCGATCATCGTGCTGTTGACCCTCAACTACTTCGTCCACCAACGCAATGAGGCTTACCGCCTGTTAGCGCTGGAGCAGGAAAAAACCGAAGCCCTGCTCCTCAACGTACTGCCCAAAGAGGTGGCTCAGGTCTTGAAGAACGAGAACCGCACCATCGCCCAGCACTACCCCCAGGCCAGCGTTTTGTTCGCCGATCTGGTGGGCTTTACCCCGCTGACGGCACAGATGGCCCCTATTGACGTAGTGAACCTCCTGAATGAGATTTTCTCGTACTTCGACAGCCTGGCCGCCAAATATGACGTGGAAAAAATCCGCACAATCGGCGATTCGTATATGGCGGCGGCGGGCGTGCCCCGCCCCCGCCCCGATCACGCTCACGCCCTGGCCTGCATGGCCCTGGAGATGCGCGCTTACCTCCTGCGCCTGCCCCCGGTGGACGGACGGCCCATCCAGTTCCGCATCGGGCTTAACTCGGGGCCGATGGTGGGCGGGGTAATCGGGCGCAAAAAGTTCGTCTTTGACCTGTGGGGCGACGCGGTGAATATTGCCAGCCGCTTAGAGTCGCACGGCGAGCCGAATCAGATTCAGATCGGCCCAACCACCGCCGCCCTGTTAGAACGCGATTTTATCTGCCAGCCGCGCGGGCCCGTGACGCTGAAAGGCCGTGGGGAGGTGGCCGCCTGGTTCCTGATCGCCGCCCGCTGACCGCCCCTGCCGGTCCTTGCACGCATTTAAAGACAGCCCCTTTTCTCGGTCAGGCTTTTGTAATAAAATCTGATTATCAACGGTACACTTCGCGCGGCCAACCGCGTGCGGCCTGCGTTATTTTGGTGTGGTTGCCCGAAGCGCAGTCTATAACCGATAGAATCAATACAGTTGGCGGCGGCTGTAGCCAGCTATCCTCTTCCCCGCGCCGCCTCTTTGTGAAAGGTCAAACCGTGTTTGAAACTGGCAGTTCCTTGCAGCTCAACGAGCTTTACGAGCGGCTTCACGCTTTTCGCGCGCGCCTCGAAAGCCTGCCCCAACCTCACCGCGACCGCCTGATCCCTGAATTCCAGGCCATTTTGGCAGATGCCCAACAACTGGCTCTGGTGTGCCAGCAGTGCGAGGTCCACCGTGACGTAGTCACCAGCGAACGGCGCCTGCTGACCCTGCTGGAAAACCTGCCGGTGGGCATTGTCTTCACCGACCCGCAGGGGCAGTTTACCGTCGCTAATGCCGCCGTTCAGGACCTGTTTGGCAGTTCCGGCGTCACCGGAGATGCCGCCGGACCCTCCGGCGGCTACACCCTGCACCGCCCTGATGGTTCGCCTTTCCCACCGGACGAACTGCCCCTGCTGCGCTCTTTGCGCGAAGGGACCCAATCGAAGGATGTAGAAATGATGATCCGCCGCGAGACCGGCGAAGAGGTGATCCTTTTGGTTAACACCAGCCCGGTGCGCGCCCCCGATGGCACGATCTTGGGCGCAGTGGCGGTGATGCAGGACATCACCGAGCGCAAGCAGGTGGAAGCCAGCCTGCGCCAGAGTGAAGCCCGCGAGCGCGAAAAGGCCGCTGAACTGCAAGCCATTATGGACGCTGTTCCGGCGTTTGTTTGGGTTGCCCGCGACCCCGCCAGCCTGCGCATTGATGGCAACCGCGCGGCCGCCGAAGTCCTGCGCATGAAAACAGGCGATAACCTCTCCAAAACGGCCCCAGAAGAAGAACGTCCGCGCCATTTTCGCGTCATGCGGCACGGGCAAGAGATTCCCCTGCACGAACTGCCCGTGCAAATCGCCGCGTCGCAGGGGGTGTACGTTCAAAACTACGAGTGTGACATCGTCTTTGATGACGGCGAAATCATCCACGAGATCGGCAACGCCGCGCCCCTCTTCGATGATGAGGGCCGCCCGCGTGGAGCCGTTTCGGCCTTCATTGACATCACCGCCCGCAAGCTGGCCGAGCAGGCCCTGTATGAGAGCGAACTGCGCTTCCGCATCGCCCTTGCCAGCGCCCCCATTATGGTCTACACCATGGACCGCAACCTGCGCTACACCTGGGTCTATAACCCCTCCGGCCAGGTCCCGGCCGGTGAGATGGTGGGCCGCCTGCAAGAAGAGATCGAGCCGGCCCCCGAAGCCGCCGAAACCATCGCCCTGAAGCGCCTGGTGATCGAAACCGGCGAGGGCATCCAGCAGGAAATCAAGAGCGAAAGCCAGGGCGAAACCCGCTACTACATCCTCAACCTGGAGCCAATCCGCGATTCGTCCGGCCAGGTGATGGGTTTGACGGGCGCAGTGCTAGACGTTACCCGCCAGCGCCGCCTGGAAGCCGAGCGCCAGGAATTTCTCGCCAATCTCGAAGTCCAGCGCCGCCTGATGGAACACCGCGAAAGAGAGCGCCAGCAGATCGCCCGCGACATCCACGATGGCCCAATTCAGACCCTCGTCAGCACCCTCTTTAACCTGCAAATCTCCAAAGACGCCCTGCACGACCCAATGCTTCAGGTAGAACTGGAGCAGATCAGCAACAGCCTGAAGAGCGCCGTGCGCGAACTGCGCGAAGTGGTCAACGAACTGCGCCCGCCCTCACTCTTGCGCTTTGGCCTGGCCCGCGCCATCCGCATTCACATCGAAGATCTGCGTGAAAAACACCCCGATGTACGCTTCGAGCTGGATCTATTTGAAGACGGCGAGCACCTGCCCGAAAATTTATGCCTGACCCTCTTCCGCATCTATCAGGAAAGCATCAATAACGTCATCCGGCACGCCCAGGCCACCCGCGCCTGGGTAAGCCTGGAACGCCAAGACGGTCACCTTGTTTTAGAAATACGCGACAACGGCAAAGGCTTTACCGCCCCCGAAGACCTGACGGAGCAGACCCTGCGGGGTCACTTTGGGCTGGCCGGCATGCGTGAGCGCGCCCAGGCCGCCGGCGGCTCGCTGACGATTACCTCACAGCCGGGGGGCGGCACGGTCATTCGCGTCTTCGCGCCGTGGGAAGAGAACACGGGCGGGCATTCCCCCAGTTAACAGAGCGCCCTGCCCCTAAAATTTAACGAAAAACGCCGTGAAATACATCACAGCCAGGCCCACCAGGAACCCGGCCAGGTTCACCCACGAGACCAGCGGGGCGCTTTCTCTTTCGGCGTAGCGCTGGAGCAGGCGGGTGACCTCAACAATGACCTGCCAGATGGCCCCCAGGCCGATCCCCAGAAAAAGCGTTCCCAACAGGGGCGAGAAGGCAAATCCCCCAACCCACGTTCCCAAAACCGCCGGAAACCCGGCGATCAACGCCAGCCCGGCAAACGTCCAAAAAGATGGGCCGGCCTGCGCTGGCTCGCCCTCGCCTTTTCGACCGGGAACCAGCGGCGCGGCGATTCCAATCCCTTCCGTGATATTGTGGAGAATAAACCCGATCACCAGGAACGAGCCCAGGGCGGCCTCTCCAAGCGCAAAGGCCGCGCCCACCGCCAGCCCCTCGCCAAAATTATGCAGGCCAATGGACAGCGCGATCAGGGTTGCCAGAAAGACCCCTCTGGCGCGCGTTCCGCCCAGGGCCGCGTGCCGCCGTTCCTGCACTGCACTGAGCGCCGTAATCGCCAGCCAGGTCAGCAGCGCGGCAAACAGCGCCAGCGGCACGCCCTGAAACACGCCCGGCAGTTCCGCCCCCACCTCCAGCACTTCCAAAAAGGTATCAACCAGCAGGAATACCAGCAGTCCAACGGTCAGCGCCAGGATGAAGCCCAGCCATTTGCGCCCCATCCGCTTCATCGTTGGGTACCACAACAGCCCCAGCGTCACCGGAATCACCCCTACATAGAGGCCCAACAGGCCATATCCGGCAAATTCGCGCGCGCCGGGGCGCGGAGTCAGGGTGGCGACGGGCGCTTCGGCTTCAAAAGTCAGCCCACTTTGGGTGACAATCAAGATGCGGTGAGGTTCAGAATAAATCCAGGGGTAAGGGATGCGCAGTGTGGCTCGCCCGAAACGCGGCAGCTCGCCGGCAGGCTCACTGCTGTACTGCCAGTAAGCGTCGTCAACCATCACCTGAGCAATGCGCACCGGGTTCGGCCCGCTGTTCAACACCGCCACCTCAAAACCGCCTTCGACCACTCGCACCCGATCAATCGCCAGGCTTTCAATCGGTGGCAGGTTGTTTTGGAACAACGCCAGCGGGTTCACCACGCCAAAGAGCAGAACGAGCAGCCCAATTGCCAGCAGTGGGATCAGTCCGGTCAGCCAGGCCGGCAGCCGGGAAGAAGCTCCTTGCACTTCTTTTTCCACAAACATTTGCGCCTCCTACGCCGACGCCTCCAGGAAACCCGTCCAGCCCAATTCGGCAAATTCGCTCTGATGGGCGTGGAACATATATTTTCCGGGTTCGTCCAGGGTGAACTCCAGCACCGCGCGCTCGCCTTGCCCCATTGTCACCGTATCGGTCAATTCGTAATGGTCCAGGCTGGTGCCGGTGCGGTACAGGTGGAACATACCGGCGTGCAGGTGGAAAGAATTGACCAGATCGAACTCGGTCATATTGGTCAGATAAATGCGGATTAACTCGCCCACCTTCACTTGAATGGGATGCTTCATATAATGAAACGCCACCGTATTCACCGCGTACACTTCGTTCTCGTTGTCAAACGTGGTGTCGAAAGCGTTCATCACCATCACCATCTCGCGCGCCGGCGCCCGCCCTTGAGGGGGGTCAATGATCAGAGTCCCGTACAGCCCTTTGTGAATGTGTTTCTTCAAGGACATCACATGGCAGTGATAGGGATGCACGCCAAAGGGCCTGGCCTTAAATTCGTATGTAAACGACTCGCCTGGCCCGATGAGCGGTTCGATCCCATCCATGGCCGGCGGATGAAAGCCGTGAAAGTGAATGGTATGCGGATGGGTGGAAGTGTTGGTAAAGTGGATGCGCAGCCAATCGCCCTCGCGGCAGCGCAGGGTTGGGCCCGGAACCTGACCGTTATACGTCCAGGCCGGGAAGAAAACCCCAGGGGCAATTTCGATCTCTTTTTCCAGCGCCGTAATTTCCCAGGCGCGCACCGAGAGACCGTCTTCGCCGTTGGTTTCCTGCCCCCAATCAAAATGGGTTAGAAATTGAGTGGGATCGAACTGCGCGAGATCAACATCGCCCACCGTCCCGCTGAAGTCGCCGTGCCCGTTTTCGTCCCCGTGCCGCATGGGCGCGCTGGCGGCGGGCTGATCGTGAGCTGTGCCTGCCAACAGCGGCCTGCCGGCAATAAGGGCCGTCACCGCACCGGCGGCCACGCCTAACTTCAACACGTCGCGCCGGTTCACCCGCTTCCTCTCCGGAGTCCTCGGCTCATTCATATTCTCGCCCTCCCCCAGGCAAAGCGCCGAAAGTCACCCGGGCCATCCGGGTGGGCTGGCAGGCGTTTGAGTTAAAAATGTTCGGTTTTCGGCGGATTACCCAGATAATTAGGGTAAACTAAATTATATTTTATTATAGACAACCTTATAAAAAAGTCAATATAGATTATTTTTATCGTTTTATCAAAGGGAGAGACAACTGCTCTAACGTCTCTAAAAACCCGTCCACATCTTCCCCGGTGGTATCAAACGAACAAACCCAGCGGGCGCTTCCGTCTGACCCATAGAAGAAATACTGCTCATGCAGTTTCTCCAAAACCTCTGCCGGCCCCTCGGCAAAGACCATGTTAGCCTGCACCGGGAACAAGACGCGAAAACCGGGCAGCTTCTGCACCCCTTCCGCCAGCCGCCGGGCCATGGCGTTGGCGTGGCGGGCACTGCGCAGCCACAGGTCATCTTCCAGCAGAGCCTCAAACTGCGCGGCGATAAAGCGCATTTTTGAGGCCAACTGCGTCCCCTGCATACGGCAGAAGGTAAACCGCTCCACCAGCCGCGCGAATTCCTGCGCGCTCTCTTGCCGGAAGAACACCACCGCCTCGCCGAACATCAGGCCGTTTTTCGTCCCCCCGAAAGATAGAATATCCACCCCTGCCTCAGCGGTGATGGCGCTCAGAGGCACGTCTAAAAAGGCGGCGGCGTTAGCGATGCGCGCCCCATCCATGTGCAAGAGCATGTGATGGGCGTGCGCAAAGTCGGCCAGGGCGCGCACCTCGGCGGGGGTGTAGACCGTCCCCAATTCGGTAGGTTGGGTGATCGAAACCACGCGCGGCTGTGAAACGTGAACGTCTCCGCCCCCACCCAGGCACTGCGCAACCTGCTCCACAGTCAGTTTACCGTCCGGCGCGGGCCGGTCAATCAGTTTGGCCCCGCTCAGGCGCTCGGTAGCCCCGCACTCCGCATCGTAAATATGCGCGATGTTGGTGCAGATCACCGCGTGGTAGGGTTCGAGCGCCGCGGCCAGCCCGGTCACATTGGCGCCCGTGCCGCCGAACACAAAGAACACCTCGCACGCCCCGCCCAGCGCCGCGGCCAGTTTCGCCGCCGCCGAGGCGGTATAGGGGTCATCGCCATAACCGGGGACATGCCCCCTGTTAACTGCCGCCAACGCCGCCATCACCTGCGGGTGAACGCCAGAGTTATTATCGCTGCCAAACCCGCGCATCATTTTCATTGTGATTTCCTCCGCGGAAGGAATTTTAATCCAATAGTTCGTTTTTAGTTCACGGTCATTAGTTCTAAAATAGATCGCTGTGCGGTAATGAGTTTCTCAGGCAGGCGTTTTCTATATTAGACTTTACGATATTAGACTTTACGATCGCACCGTTTAATGCTCTCGCCATGCAGCAGGGGGGCAGCCAACAACCTCACAAGGAGTGTGAACATGCGCAAACTTTGGATCGCTCTTTTAATCGCCACCGTCGTTTTAAGCGGCATTTTAGGCGTCCGCTCGACTGCCGCCAACCCCGGCAGTCTGGCGGCGGCCGCTACCATCAATTTCCACTGGAAGGTCGTATACGATTGGACCATCCAAAAAAGCGTCTCTCCGGCGGCGTGGAACCTCTTCCGCGGCGACAGCGGAACCTCGCTGTACACCATCAGCGTCAATAAAAGCGTTAAATTGACGCGCTACCTGATAGACGGCTCCATCTGCGTCACCAACAAAGGCACACAGCCCACCAAAGACCTGAATATCACCGTGTCGCTCTACCAGGCTCCCAACGGCACGCCCATCGCCGCGCTGACGCTCGACGTCTCCAAAAAACCCGTTCTCAACCCCGGCGAAACCTACTGCTACAAGTATTCCTTTACCCTCGACAACGCCACCCCCGGCGCGCGCTATAAAGTCGGCGGCATGGTGAAGACCTCGAACCTTGCGGCTGTCCTGGCCGCCGCCGCCGGTAACTTCCCTACCGCCCCCACGAACACCCAGTTCGATTCCATCAACGTGGAAGACACCAACGGGATGAGCTGGTCCTTCAGCGCCTCCGGTTCGGTCAGCTACCCGCGCACCTTCACCTGTGGTGACGAGGGCATCGCCGAAAACACTGCCTGGATCAAGGAATACAACAACCGCAAAGCCACCGCCAGTGTGGCGGTGAAATGCTACGACTTAAGTGTCTCCAAGACGGCTGAAACCCACATGGGCGGCGGCTGGAACTGGCAGATCCTGAAAAGCGCCAGCGCCGATCACCTGACCCTTCAGCCCGGCGAGACGGCCCAGGTGAGCTACACCGTCACCCTCTCCGCCAGCCTATCGGCCGCCAGCCAGGGTGTTGCCGGTCAGATTGTCATCAGCAACCCGGCGCCCATGGATGCGCCCCTCACCGCCGTCAGCGACGTGATTTCTGATGGCATCCCGGCGGATGTAGACTGCCCCGCGCTGACCGTGCCGGCCGGCGGAAGCCTCACCTGCGCCTACAGCGCCGCTCTGCCCGATACCACCGACCGCGTGAATACGGCCACAGCCACCTTGCAGAACTTCAACTACGACAGCAACCTGGCCGCTACGCCCGCCGGTACGACGGATTTCTCTGGCAGTGCCGCCGTCAGCTTTGCCAACGCCTCAACCGACCTGCTCGATGAGTGCGTCTCCGTCACCGATGACCGGTTCGGCGCGCTGGGGACCGTCTGCGCAGACGACGCCAGTAAAACCTTTACGTACACCCTCACCATCGGCGGCTACGGCACATGCGGACTGTATGAGTTCACCAACACCGCCGCGTTCACAGCCCAAGACAGCGGCGCCGCCGGAAGCAGCAGAGTCACCATCCCGGTGAAGGTTCCCTGCACGGCTACCGGATGCACCTACACTCAGGGCTACTGGAAGACCCACTCGCGGTACGGCCCGGCGGCTCACCCTAACCCCACCTGGGACCTCATCGCCCCCGCCGGCCCCGATTCGCCCTTCTTCCTGAGCGGCATGAGCTGGATTGCGGTCTTTGACGTCAACCCGCGCGGCAATGCCTACTTCATCCTGGCGCACCAGTACATGGCCGCCCGCCTGAACGTCTTACAGGGCGCTTCCACAACCGCCGAGGTAGACGCCGCCCTGGCCTCTGCCGAAGCCTTCTTTAACGCCTACGCCCCCGATGCCGACCTCAGCTCCGCCGCGCGCGCCCAGGCCCTTGCCGATGCGTCCGTGCTGGACCTGTACAATAACGGCGCAATCGGCCCCGGCCACTGCTCTGAATAATTTCACCACAGCCGCCGATCCCTACCGCGGCTCTCCCCCGGCGATGGAAACTCTTCGCCGGGGGTTCATTTAAGTAAGAACTAGTTCTTTATTTGAAAATCAAATTCGATAATGTAGTATAAAAATGGTTATAAATATCCGATATATTGATCTCGCGTTTTGGGACGCTTTAATGTATTCTAGACCAACAGGGCTTCATCTATCCGATTAGCAACTGAACACATTTGGGAGAAAAGCTATGCGCAAGATTTTCAGCGTCCTCTTGTTAGCCACCATGCTCATCCTGACTCTGGGAGCGGTTCGCCCCGCCCTCGCCAGCCCCGGCGGAACGATGAGCGGCTCCATTTTCATCAAGAACTTCGCCGTCACCACTACCTTCAACCGCGCCTGGGATTGGAGCATCGCGAAAACCGGTTCGGCCTCTGATCTGACGCTCTCGCCCGGTCAGACTCACCTGGTGAATTACAATGTCACCGTCACAGGCACGGCGGTTGACAGCGGCTGGTACGCCTCCGGCAGTTTAGCCTTCCGCAACATCGGCTCAACCGCCTTCGACGTCGTGTCTGTGACCGTTGACTTCGGCGATGGCATCGTCGTCAACGCCAACTGCCCGGCCACATCTGGCTTCCCGCCCACCGTTGGAGCGGGTGAAACCGTGAACTGCACCTACGCCACCGCCCTGCCCGATGGCTCGAACCGCACCGCGGTTGCCACCGTCGCCACCACGGCCGGCTCTGCCTCCGACTCTTCTGCGGTGACGTTTGGCGCGCCCGCCAGTGAAACCGGCCAGTGCATCAACGTGGATGACAGTCTGGCCGGCTTCTTGGGTCAGGTCTGCGCCAGCGGCAGTCCAACCACTCACACCTTCAGCTACAGCTACACGGTTGGCCCCTTCAACACCTGCGGTCTGTACACGGTAGATAACACCGCCGCCATCCGCGAGACGGGCGCATCCGATGACTGGCGGGTCAATATTAACGTCCCCTGCGGCGGCGGCTGCACCCTCACCCAGGGCTACTGGAAGACCCACTCCGCCCGCGGCCCGGCCCCTTATGACCCGGCCTGGATGAACATCGGCCCGCTGCAAGAGCAGACCACCTTCTTCCTCTCCGGCCAGACGTGGCACACCGTCTTCTGGACGGCCCCCGCCGGTAACGCCTATTACGTCCTGGCCCACCAATATATGGCCGCCAAGCTCAACGTGCTGGATGGCGCTTCGGCCCCCGCAGATGTGACGGCGGCCATCGCCTCGGCGGAGAGCCTCTTCAATTCCATCGCTCCCTCCGGCGTCACCCGCGCCAACCGCGCGCAGTTCACCTCGCTGGCCGCTCTGCTCGACGACTACAACAACGGCCTCATCGGCCCCGGCCACTGTTCAGAGTAAGAGCTGATTTAAAAATCGCCAACTTCGGGTTTTAAAATGATGGGTACACTGCGGGCCGCAGTGTACCCATCATTTTAAAATTTCAACTCCACGAAGGCGGATCCGAAGCGGGGAAGCTCTCTTCGATCGCCTCATCATGCAGGGCATCTGGGTAGATTTCGCCGTCCTGCGCCAAGACGCGCTGGTTAGATACATCTTTTTCCGGCGGTACGCCCTGCTCGCGCAGCAGAGCGCCGATGTGGCCGTAGGATTCGAGGGCCTGCCTGGCCCCAGGACTGCGCAAAATATCAATCTCAGCCCCGGCGTCGAGGGCGTGCTTAAGGGCCGTTTCCACAATGTCCGCTTCGGGCCGCAAAGCCACGCCGCACAGCAGGCAGTTAATCTCTTCGCCGTCTTCCATAAAACCGCAGTTGGGGCATTCGCCCCCCGCCTGATGAAAATCTTCAGCGGCCAGCACCAGGCGCACCTTTTTAGAGCGGATGGCTAACAGAGTCTGCTCCAAACCGGCCACCGCCGCTTCTCCGACAGACATCTGCGCGATAAATTCTTGAATGCGCCGTTCTTCCTGACGCGCTTCCCAATCCTTCTCGCGCGCCTGTACCAGCGCCGCGATTTCATCCAGCGGCGCGCCGGGCGTCAGGCGGATTTCAGCGGCCAGGCGCGCGCGCAGCGAGTTGGGAAGTTCTTGGGCCAGCGCGCCCAATGCCTGGGCACTGCCGCCGAGAACCAATTGAGCGTAGGCGTCGTCTTCCCAGGCCGCCTCAACCTGTTCGGCGACGGAGCGGGCGTGCAGGCGCAGGCCGCCATCGCCGCCGGTGACGGGAACCGCCTGGGCACTGCCCACCTGCCCGGCGCTCCCCCGGCAGACTTTCACCAGCCGGGCCGCGCCCGCATCCATCAAGGCCACCAGGGTACAGGGGTACTCGGCCAGCAAGATTTCCAGCGGACGCAGGTAGGGCCACTGGCTCACCATCAGGCGGTCGAACACGGGCGCTGGCAGCCGATAGGCGCGCCATAAACCGGCTTCTTTGCCGCTAAACACGGCCAGGCCCAGCGCATCTGACGCGGGGCGGTCTGCCAGCCACCGACGGATGCGTTCCGCTTCGAGCCCCCACTGTTCCTGGTAGGTGGTTGGGGCCTGGTCCAGCTTTTTTTGCTGTTCCATCTCGGCCAGCAGTCGGGCGAAGCGCTGGCGCGGATCATCCTTTTCAGAACGCAGGTCCAGATAGAGGCTGAAGACCGGCCCCTGGCCGCTGTGGATGGCCTTCAGGGCCTCCAGATCCTGGGCGTTGACATCATGAGAATATTCAGCAGTCGACATGGTTTTTCCATCCTGTTCACCCCCTATCTACAGCCTTGTCAGAATATCTTTACGCATCTTGCAGATCATGGTGTAGGCCGGGTCGTAGAAGTTACCAACCTCATACTCCACTGCCTGGCCAATCAGCATCCCGGCGGAGAGGGCATCGAGTGCATAGCCATCCTTCAGCCAGCGCACCATTTCGGTAGTGGCGTGTTGGGCGGCCTGGTCGAGCGGGCGGGCGTTGCCAGCAGTGAAGATGTGCGTATCACTCTCGCCGCGCGGCCAGTTCGGGGCCTGGCCTTTGATCAGATCCACCGAAAATTCCACCTCCATCGAGATTTCAACCCCCGTGCCGGCCACTTCACCGTGGCCCTGGACGGCGTGACCATCCCCCAGGAAGAGCAGAGCGCCCGCCGCAAACACCGGCAGGAAAACCCTCACCCCGGCGCGAAAGCCGCGGTAGTCCATATTGCCCCCGTAAGGGCCAGATGTAGCGGTTGAGATGGCCTGCCCCCCTGCCGGAGCCACTCCAAAGCACCCCAGCATGGGGTCGAGCGGCAGTTCCAGGCGGGCCAGCTTCGTTTCGGGCGAAGCCAGCCGCGCCGTCCAGGTGGAGCAGTCCACCTCCCAAGAGGCGGGGCTGTAGGGCTGGTCTTTGGGGAACTGGTACAGTTCGGGGACGTACCAGGGGTCTACCACGTGGTACGCCAGGCCGTAACTGGACCAGCCGCGCGGACGGTTGGGGGTGATGCGCTCGATGCGGAACACCAGCGCGTCGCCCGGCTCGGCCCCGGCGACTTCAAAGGGGCCGGTCATGGGGTTGCCGGGCGCAGTGACCGGCTCGCCGGAAGCATCGCGCCCAGAGGCGTCCACCGTGGTGGTGATCACCCGGTCGCCCGGCGCAATACGCAGGACGGGCGGGTGCGACCCAATAGAAGTGAAGTAGTGGTCGGGTTGAAAGCGGTGAGTCGTCATAGATTATCCCAATATCTGAAGGAGTGTAGCCCGCACGCCCGTCACGCGGCTGGGGATTTCTACCTGGAAACGCTCGAAGAATACGGCCTTGCCCGAATCGGCGTAATCGTAGCCGGTGAAAAGCGCGTAGCCCATCAGCCCCAGCGTAACGCCCGCCGAGAGGAGTTCGACATACGGCAGGGCCGAGGCCACCACCGGGAAGCGCATGGCCGCCGCGCGGGCCAGGCCGCGCGCACTGCCCACCGCTTTGAGGGTATCCTGCACTTTTTTGGCCTTTAGTTCGTAGGCGGCGGCCAGTTGTTCGAGCGTTCCGGCGGCGTCAACCAGTGCCTGAACCTCAGCGGCGCTTTTTTCCAGCCGTTCATCGAGCGTGCTGGTCGTTTCGTCCACGGCGAACAGGCCCGTCACGAGCTTTTCGGCCAGACCGGGTTCATCACCTTTGGCTTTGTGATCTTTGCGCAGTTCTTCAACCCAGGTCTGCACCTGTTTGCGGGCGGCGGCCTCGGCGTCTTTGCCGATGAGAGCCAGCACCAGGTCATAGGCTTGCAGAAGCAGGCGCGCGGCGGTCTGCACCAGGTTCTTAATCAACTGCGTCACGCCAGCGAGGACTGCTTCGATGCGCGCGCCCAATTCGGCGCTGACCAGCGAAACGGCCTTAGCCACCAGGTCGCCGTCGAGCGAGAGAAGCGTATCGAGGGCGGCACTGCCGGCTTTGGCCGCCTGCCTGGAGATGCTCTTCAGGCTGTGACCGGCGGCGGCCTGAAGGGCTTGGCAGGCCTTTTCACGCTTGAGGGAGCGCCCGCCGCGCACCGCCTTCATTTTGGGCAGAAAGGGCGTTAAACCCTGTTCTACGGGGACGGCCAGCACGCCGGCCAGGTTTTCGAGCGCCTGGGCCGCCTTCACCGTAGAGCCGCCGCGCGTGGTTTTACCGGGTCGGTCGCCGCGCAGTTCGGCTTCGGCGGCGGCGATCAGCGCCTCGGCCACCGTCAATTCAGCCTGCACCTGGGTTAACGCCTTCCACTCGGCGCCTTGGGCCGCGGCCCCCTGGGCCGTTTCCAGCAGGGTTTTGTGTTCTTCGCCCAGGGCGCGGTCGGCCTCGGCAAAGCCAGCGGCGCGTTCAGCCAGAACCGCCGGTGAGGGGCCCGCCCCGCCGCGCGTCACCGCTAACGGCTCGGCTCCGGGTTCGGGCGCGAATAGACCCCGCATTTGCAGGGTATAAGCAGAAAGTAGGGAATCATAGGTGGTCATGGGGTCTCCAGAGACAAAATTAACAGTGGTCAGGGCACTTGAGAAGACAGGCCTCGTCAGCGGGCGCGGTCTACGTCAATATCGAGGGAGCGGGCCAGACGGCGGGCCTGTTCGACCCAGGCGCGCACCTGCTCCAGCGAAGGCGGGGCAATCTTCTGATCGCCGGCGGCCAGGGTCAGCAGTTCCAGCAGACTTTCGGGGTCCTGACGGGCCAGCCTTTCGAGCGAAGCAACGCCCGCATCCGGCAGGGCCGCCGCCCAGCCGTCGGTCATGCCGTCCAGCAAATAAAACGAAAGCAACTGAACCACTTGTTGAACGACCGGGGGAACCAGGCCCGTCTTTTCAGCTAAACGGTAGATGCCCCCAGGGGCAGTCGCGCGCTCCCACAGGGCGCGGATGGAGCGGATCCCGGCCCCTTCGAGGCGCGCTAAGAGGTTAAGGTCGTCTGCTCCTTTGTGAAAGGAAACCGAAAACAGATCGTAATCCAGGCGCGAGGCCAGGCGCGCCAGCAGGGCTTCAGATTGGGCATCCTCTGGCAGGCTGGCTTCGGCTTCCAGGGCGGTCAGAGCCTCATGCACCGCCCCGGCTTTGACCGACCCCAGCGCCGTAAACGCCGATTGGGCCAGGGCCAGGCTCTGGCGGGCTTCTTCCAGATTGCCCGATTGGGCCTGTAACAACCCCTGGTAATAGGCCGCCACCGCCTGCGACTGGTGATCGGTCAGGCGGGCGGCCTGTTCACGCACCTGGTTGAGCAGCCGCCAGGCGTCTTCCTTGCGCCCCTGGCGGAAGGCCAAAATACCCAACTGCACAGTCGCGGCGGTTTTCAGCAGGTGATCTTGCATGCGGGCGGCTTCTTCGAGCGCGCCGTTGTAGAGGCGCTCGGCGGCCTCAACGTCGCCCTGACGGGCCAGCGCCACCCCCAACTGATAGCGGCTGTAGGCCGCCGAGCGCCCCAGCCCGGCGGCTTCGGCGGCCTGAACGGCGGCCCGGAACTGCGCGGCGGCCTCGTCCAGTTCCTCGCGCGCCAGGGCCAGACTGCCTAAGGCATGGCGCGCCAGAGCCTGCCCCAGCGGAACGCCCAGGCTCTCATACACCTGCTGTGCCCCGCGGAAAGCCACCTGAGCGTCGGTATAGCGCCCCTGATTGCGGTACATATAGCCCATTTGCAGTTCCACGTCGGCCCACTGCAAGTTCGACCCCACCTGCCCGGCCAGTTCCAGGGCCTTGCGGAAATGCTCGCCGGCGGTCTCGGCGCTTCCGGCCACCATTTCCAGTTCGCCCATGCGCTGATGAGCGCGCCCGCGCGTTTCGGGGTCGGGTGTTTGCAGGGCCAGGACCAGGTGGGCGCGGGCCGTTTCGAGATCTCCCTGCGCCATGGCGATACTGCCCATGCGCTCGTGCGCCCCGGCCAGGTCTACGGCAGTGCTTTCGCCGCGCGCGGCGGCCCCGCTCATCAGGCTGATGGCCTGGGTTAACATGTCAGCGGCGGCAGGCAGGTCACCGCGCAGGTGGGCCACTGCCGCCTGGCGGTAGAGGGCCACGCCCTGATAGGCGCTGTTGCCCTGCCCGGCGAACATCTGGTGGGCAGTTTGCAGGTCTTGCTGAGCGCGTTCTAACTGCGAGCGCAGCGTGGCGATCACCCCGCGCTGAAGACGCGCCCAGGCCCGGTCGAAGGGGTCTTTCAGTTCATCGGCGTGTTCGATCAGAGCTTCGAGACTGTCAAAGGGGGCCTGCCACAGCCCGCGCACGCGCAGGTAATTGAACAGACTGCGCAGTAAGGCGGCCAGCCGGTTCCAATCCGCTTCCCGCGTGTAGTGATCCAACAGGGCCAGCAGGTTGGCGCGGCGCAGGTCCAGGGCGGCAAAGTCATCGGCGTGTTCGGCGGCGAACTGCTCTAAAGCCTGGTAGGTACTGCGCTGTTCCTTCTCCACGGCCTGGCGCTCCACGCGGCGCAGTCCGCGCCCAATGAGCGGGTGCAGGACGAGCGTGCTGTTGGGACCGGCGTCGGCCAGTCCACGCCGCAAGAGGGTTTCGCGCGCGCCCAGGTAGTCGGCAGGGTGAAAGCCCTGGCGCAGGTCTTTTTCAACGGCGGAGAAGGCCGGGTACGAAGCCAGGCGCAGCCACAAGCGCAGGGCCGGCTCATCGGCGCGGGTCTGCTGGTAGGCGGCGTCGAACAGGGCGCTCAGGCGTTCATCCTGAGCGATGAACACGTCTGGGATCACGCGAAGTACTTCTTCCAGGCTTTCGAGCGAGCGCTCTTCCTGGTAGCGCCGGGCGGCCAGGCGCACCGCCAGCGGCAGGTAGCCCAGCCCGGCCAGGATGGCCTCTAACCGCTCGCGCTCTTTGGCCGGCAGTGTGGGCAGGTCCATCTCCGCCAGGCGGGCGAACAGCTCCAGCGCCTCTTGGGGGGCCAGCGGCGGCAGGTCGCGCTCAGTTGCCAGACCGGCCAGGTCGCCTTCAGAGCCGGTGAGGATCACGGCGCAGTTGGGCGCGGCTTCCAGCAGGTCGCGGGCGGTGGCCGGGTCCACGTCATCCACGCCGATCAGCAGACCGGCGCGGGTAGAAAGAGCTTTGCGCAGGGCATTCTTCTTTTCCGGCAGTCCCGGCGCCTGTTTCACTTCAGGGGCCTCTAACGCCTCAGCCAGGCTTTCCAGCACGGCAGGGGCGTTCAGCCCGGCGGCGCTCAACCACAGGTAGCCGCCGGGGAACTGCCCCTGCTCGGCCAGGCGGTTGAAGGCTTCAGAGGAAAGGCGGGTCTTGCCGACCCCGAACTCGCCGCGCACGAAGAATTTGCGCCCGGCGCTCAGGCTCTCGACGAGCTGACGCAAATCCTCGGCGCGGCCCACCAGGGCCCCCTCTTCAAATTTGGGGGCCGGCACTTTGGGCAGTAACGGCCTGCGCCCGCCCACGGCCTCTGGCGAGAATAAAACGCCCTTCATGGCGCGCAGGTAGAGGGTTGGCACGCCCCACTCGACCTCATCCTCGCTCGAAATCTCAGCCACCGCCCGCCGCCCCGCCGAGACGGCCTCGTCCACCGTCCAGCCGGCCAGCAGGGCCGCGTAAAAGGCCCTGCCGAACTCAATCGCCGCCGCGTCAACCACCTGGTACTGCATCGCCAGCACAGCCGGGACTCCGGCGCGCACCAGGGCCGGGGCTACGCCGCTCCACGGACTGCTGCCGCGCACCCGGCTGGAATCGCACGCGCCCAAAAAGGCCAGGCGCACCCCTGCCCCCTGCAAGGCAGACGCCAGGTCTGCGGCGCTGAGGAAATCGGGCTGCGAGCGGCGCTCGCGGTCGTGCAGTACCAGGCGGGCAACCTCATCACCTTCCTCAAACAGCCCATGCCCCGAAAAATGAAAGATCTCCGGCTTGCTCAGCAGCCCGCCGTTAAGCTCTTCGCGCGAGGCGCGCGCGTAGACGTTTAGCTTTACATCCACGCCCTCCGGCTTGAACTTGGCGAAGATTTGCTCTAAAATCCCCTGCTCTTTGCGGATGTTAAGCGGGCCCAGGCCGGTGACGCTGGGGCTGGCCGTCACCGCGGCTACCATCAGGCGGGTAGGGTCGGCAGGGGTCAGGTCGGGGGCGCGGCCTAACAGGGGGATGTGGCGCACAATCGAAACTTTTTGGTTGAGACACAAGAAATGGGCGCGCGCCGGAGCGGCGTCGCCCTCTTGCAGAGGCAGGTAGGCAAATTCCCAGGGAATCTGATGCAGGGGGCCAGAGTCCTGAATGTGCAGGCGCAGGCGCACGCCCTCATCCAGCCCGGCACTGCGCACCGCCGCCAAAAACAGCCCGCGCATCTCTGAGCCAACCGGAAGCAGACAGCCGGCTAAGACCTCGCCCAGGCGGACAAGGTCTGAGAAGAAGATGTTTTTGAATTCCAGGTCGCGCAGAGGCTCTTCTAACGCGGCCCAATCCAGGGTGACGCGGCAGGGAGCCGGACTGCCGTACTCCGCGCTGGGCGGCATGGAGATTTCATAAGTAGCGGCGTCCGCGTCGTAATTGCGGAAGTCGAGAAAAAAGTCCTGGTAGGCGCGCTGTTGGGTCATAGGGCCTCTGGAAGAGAGACAGCCATCAACTCTCAGCCGACAGCCGTCACGCCAGCGTTCTGCTGGGGGAAAGTCGGAGAAAGATTAACTGCGCTACCAGTAAAGAACTGCTCAGATGCGGCCTGCCGCATCAGATTGAATATAGCAATATCTACAGAGAAAGTCAACTTTACCGGGTTTGGTTTTGCCCGCGCGGGCGTGGTTCAGATTTTTGGGAGCGTGAGGCGAACAGAATCTTGTAGGCCGCCGTTCGGCTCACCGGGGAAAAGCCGAAAAAAGATGTTAAAATGAATATTAAGTTTAAGTAAGAAGAGAAGCCGTTCTGAAGCTGGAAAGGTTACTGTTTTAATAATGAAAACTTGCCCGAACTGCGCGGCGGCCAACCGCGCGGATGCTGTGGTCTGTTACAACTGCGGGTTGGATCTATCGGCCCGGCCCAGCGCCCCCCTCGCCGGGGATTCGACCGGCGCAACGCAGCCGGTGCGCCGCCGCCCGCCCGCCCCAGGGTACGGCCCCTCTATTCCACCCGGCGGGCCTTATCCTCCGCCCTCCGGCTACCCGCCATATGACCCTTCTGCCCCTACGGGGACTGCTCCGCAGGGCGCTTACCGCCCCGGCGGGGCCTCCCCAGATGCGCCCGCCGCCGGCTATAGCCCTTACGCCCCGCCGGGCGATCCGTACTTCCCGCCGCCTCCGCCGCCCTATGCCCCTCCCCGCCAGCCGCGCACCCCTGGACGGTTCTGGACGGCCCTGATCCTATGGCTGGCTCTGGCCCTGCTCTGCGGCGGCGGACTGGCCCTGTGGACGCTGGCCTCTGCAACCTATGGCGGCATTTATGGGGTGGGGGTTGAGGTCGCCACCCAGGTGGGCCAGGTCTTTGAACCCACCGCGCCCCCGCCAACGGCCACCCCTCAGCCCACGCCAACGCCCCAGGGCGCCCTCGAACCAACACCTAATGCCACCCAAGAAAGCGCCATCCGCAAACTGCTTTCGCCGGAGTGTTCCGGCGCGCTTGACCGTCTGAGCGCCGCCCGCGACCAACTGACGCAAAACCCCGCCGCGCCCTTCGATGCCGCCTGGCGCGAGGAACTCAACCAGGCCATCGAACAGACCCGCGCCTTCTGCGGCTCGCTCGAATCTGCCAGCCCCGTGCCGGGGATTGTGGCGCAGGCTCAGCGCGACCTGGCGCAGGCTCAGGCAGAGTTCGACGAGGCCAACCGTTTGTTTAAAGAAGGCGTGGATGAGCTGAACCCCGGCAAGATTTTCGAGGCCGGGGGGCGTGTCGTCTCGGCAGGAAAGTATTTAGACGCGGCGGTGAGAGAACTGCGCCGCATCGGCCAATAAACAGCTTTCAGCCGCCAGCCTAGGTGAGGAAGGGATGGAGCGGGCGGCGCAGGAAGATTTTCGCCACGTCTTCAGGGAGCGGATTGCCGTCCGGCCAGACCTTATCGAGCGTGATGAACAGGTCAGCCCACTGCGAGCGGCGGACGTGCCGCTGAAAATCCTGAAAATAAGCTGAATGCCGCGAAATGGGGTTGACCATCAGATCTGCGGGATATTTTATCCAATTCCAGCAGTGGTACAATAATAAGAATTACCGAATGGTTCCTCTTCACAAACCATCATGCCGATGTTTAACGTTTTCTACAGCGTTTTCCTTCTGCTGGCCGGGGCGACCTGTCTGCTGGCCGCGGTGACCACCTGGCCGTTGCGCGATCGGGCGCAAACCGCCCGCCGGCTGGCGCTCTTCCTGGGCGCGCTGGCCTGGTGGGACTTCACCTACGCGCTGTTTTGGGCCGGAGTAACTGCCCCCACCCCCTACTTCTGGCTGGACCTCACCTACCTGGGCGCGGTGACGGTCCCGGCGGCGCTGTTCGTATTTGCCCTGCGTTTTGCCGGTCCGGTCCTGCGCCATCCCGCGCTGACGCGCTGGTCGCGCCTTCCCCACGCCCTCTGGCTGGCCGTTGAGCCTGCCCTGGTGACGCTGATACTGTGGACGGATCCTTCACACGGCCTGTTCTTCGGCGGCGAACGCACCGCCAACGCCACGCTCATCCGCACCGGCGGCCCGGTGTTTTGGATTAACGCCGTTTACTCGTACCTGCTGATCCTGGCGGCTTTTGGACTGCTTTTGCTGGCCTACCGGCGCTATCAGGGCCTGTTTCGCCAGCAGGCCGCCTTCCTGCTCGCCGCCGCCGCCATCCCCTGGGTGAGCAACCTGGTTTTTCTCTCTGGCCTGGTGTCACTGCCAGACGCAGATCCTACGCCCTTTACCTTCACCGTTACCGGGCTGGCCTTTGCCTACGCCCTGATGCGCTTTCACCTGCTGGATGTTGTCCCCATCGCCCGGCACACGCTGATTGAGAAAATGAGCGACGGCGTGGTCGTGCTGGATCAGCAGGACCGCGTGGTGGATGTAAACCCGGCGGCCCGGCAGGTCCTGGGCCTGGAGGGCGACTCGGCCATTGGCCGCCCGCTGGCCCAGATCTTTGAACGCTGGCCCAACCTCATGGAAGAGCTCCAGCAAACGCGCGAGGCCGAAATTGAAGTAGGCATCTCTGGCCCGCCCCCCGCCCACTACAGTTTACGCATCACGCCCATCTTCGATGCCCGCACCCACCTCCGCGGCCGGTTGATCGTCTGGCGCGACATCACCGCGCTGAAACAGGCCCAGGCCGAACTTCACCACCTATCCATCACCGACTCTCTCACCCAGGTATTCAACCGCCGCCACTTTTTAGAGATGGCGCAACTGGAGCTGGAACGCTGCCTCCGCTACCAGCATGATATGGCGATTATCATGATTGATCTCGACCATTTCAAGCGCATCAACGACCGCTTCGGCCACCTGACCGGTGACCGGCTGCTGGCCCATTTTGCCCGCACCTGCCAGGAAGTCATTCGGGTGAACGATATTTTTGCGCGCCTGGGCGGAGAAGAATTTGTACTGCTGCTGCCCGAAAGTGGGGCCATCCAGGCGTATCAGACGGCTGAGCGTCTGCAAAAAGCCGTCGAAAACATGCCGTTTGAGGTGGACGGCGAAAAAATCAAGATCACCATCAGCATTGGCATTGCCACGCTGTTTGGCGGCGGCGATTCGGTCGAAAAAATCTTGCGCCGCGCTGACCAGGCCCTCTACCGCGCCAAGAATGCCGGCCGGAACAGAATTGTGGACAGCCAATAGCAGTTCATATCATACACATTCTTTATCTTTTAACTAAACTATTATATAATCAAGCCTGACGTCGGCTCACCAGGGGGAGAGACCGCACCTGAACCGTTCAGTCAAAAGGAGGCTTGATGAAAAAACACGGTGTTTTCTCGTTGATTGCAATGGCCGTCTTGCTGGCGCTGCTGTTTCCGCGCGCGGCGGCGGCAGACTCCTTCCCAGAAGTGATCCCTCTGCCGGTTGGGTGGCAGGCCGAAGGCATTGCCATCGGCGCGGGAGATACGTTCTACGCCGGTTCTCTGGCAACCGGAGCCGTCTACAGCGGCAGCTTAAGCACAGGCGAGGGCGGGGTATTGGTTCCGCCCCAGGGCGTTCAGACGGTAGGCCTATCGTTCGATCACCGCAGCGGCTACCTCTTCGCCGCCGGTGGAGGGTCTGGGCGCGGCGCGGTGTTTGATACCAGCGACGGCAGTACCGTAGCCACGTTCCAGTTCACCACTGACTCGCCCACCTTCATCAACGATGTCATCGTCACGCGCGACGCCGCCTATTTCACCAACTCGCTCCGCCCCGAATTTTACCGCGTCCCCCTGGGGCCTGGCGGCAGTGTGCCCGCTTCTGATACCTTCGAGACGATCTCTCTGGGTGGAGAATGGGCACAGGTCCCCGGCTTTAACGCCAACGGCATCGAGGCCGCGCCCAATGGCAAGCGCCTGCTGATCATCAACTCCGCCAGCGGCATCCTGTACCGCGTTAACCCCGCCAGCGGCGAAGCCCTGGCTGTAGACACGGGCGGCTACCTGCTCACCAACGGCGACGGCATCCTTCTGCACAAGAAAATCCTCTACGTGGTGCGCAACCGCCTGAACCTCATCGCCGCCATCCACCTCAGCCCCGATTACCTCTCCGGCGAAGTCGTGGAGGAAATCACCAACCCCAATTTTGCCGTTCCCACCACCGTTGGGAGGTTTGGCAACGCCCTCTACGCCGTCAACGCTCACTTCGGCTCGCCAGACCCAACCACCCAAACCTACGAGGTAGTGCGCGTGGAATTAGATTAACCGGACAAAGTCCATCTAAAAGTTGTTTCGCTGACATGGTTTGGGCGGCGCGGCCGCCCAAACCATGTCCGTTAGTGAATTTCACAAACCGGTACGGATCGTTTCAGATAGGGCTGATAGCACGAAAAGGAATAAGATCATGGCGCTCAAAGAAACCTATCTCGTAGAAAAAGAAAAGTGGAATGCGCTGGCGAAGAAGAAAAAGACTGACCTCGCCGCGCAACGACTGCCGCCGGAAGAGGATTTTTACGCCTTCAGCCGCCGCTCGGCTACCCACGTTGGAGTGAGCGAGTTTTTAGGTGATCTTTCTGGCAGGCACGTGCTGGAATACGGCTGTGGATTGGGGCAAGTGTCGGTGCTGCTGGCGAAAGACTGTGCCCGCGTCACGACCTTCGACCTATCATTTGAGAGCATTTTGGTAGCGCGCAAGCGGGCGCAGATGAACGACCTGGATGATAGAGTCGCTCTGGTCGTCTCCGCTGGCGAAAACCTGCCCTTTGCTTCTGAGAGCTTCGACATTATCTTTGGCAAGGCCATTTTGCACCACCTCAATGTGGGTTTGGCCTGGCGCGACCTCTACCGCCTGCTCAAACCGGGCGGGAAAGCTGTCTTTATAGAACCGATGGGGATGAACCCCATCTTGAACTTTATCCGCGACCACGTTCCCTACCCCCATAAGAACCCACGCGGAGCCGACAGTCCGCTGGTCTACGAGGAGATTCACGCCTGGGGGAAGGGGTTCCGCGAATTTCACTTCCGCGAAATTCAGCTTTTCAGCATGTTAGAGCGCGGTCTGGGCCAGCGCGTGCGCCTGAAACCTCTGCGCAAGCTAGACGCCTTCCTGCTCCGGCGGCTGCCTTTCTTGCGAAAATACTGCCGCTACGTGGTGATGTATATGGTTAAGTAGAGAATGTGACAACAACCCAACGCCGGCAAATTATGGGGAGTGGTGTCGTTTCCTTCTTTATTTAACATTAGGTCTACGGAAGGTTAGACAGGCTCTGGATAACTAACACTATTTCTGTAATGATTATCCAGATATGTATGTCAGTGATTTGTCAGTGTCCTGTGCTATGTTAAGGTTAACTTCCTTACGCAATCTCGATCAAGTGCGCAGATCAGGGGAGCGCACTTGAACCAAAGACCTGCCTAACCGGCAGGTCTTTCTTTATTAGGTAGTATTTGACTGTAATCACCCTTTTCAGGCTGACACAGTCGTTTCGCATTTCCATCCAACCCGGTTGGGAAACCACAGATGAACGCAGATCCACACAGATTTTTAAGTTCTCCATCGGTGTCCATCTGTGTGGATCTGTGGTTCCAACTGCAACCGTACTGACTAATAGATGGTCGCCAGAAAGGCGCTGAGTTTCGGGAAGAGCGCGTCTACCAGCTCCGTCCAGGGCCGGTGCGCATGGGCGTCGGGGAAAGCCGCGTGAATCTCATCCATACTGCGCCCACCCATCACCAGCGGAATGAACTGCACCGGCGGAACGCTCAGAATCGTCTGGGCGTCGGCGCCGGCCGGGCCGACGGCCTGCAGTTTGCCGCCGTTGAAGGTCAGGCCGATCACCTCTTGATACAGGTTCAGCCCAAACGTCCCCGTCCAGCCGGCAAACATCGAACCCGCCAGGCGCTGTTCTAATACCGGCCCCAACCGGCGCAAAAAAGCCGCCCGGTCTGGAATGCTGACCTGCCACGAATACACCCCCAGGTCGGCGGCGCCTAACGAGCGCGCCAGCCGCACCAGGGCACTGCTCTGCGGCAGGTGCAGGCGTATTCCATCTCTGCCGCGCTCTTGCGCCAGTTTTTTGAGATGATCCAAAACGGCCATCCCCGCCAAAAAATCCACTTCTGATACTTCGTCCACCGTCAGCAGATTCTCGTAAAAGTGATAGTCTGGAATCCGCAGATACCCCGCCGCCTCGCCGCCGGGGTCTTGCAGGATGAGGGTATCGTGCTGCATGGCTTCGGGCTGACCGGTACGCGTCAACAGATAACGCCAGGTGTCGGCATCGCGGCAGGCGCTCAGGTTCAGCCGCGCGCACCACTGCTCGTACCAGCGCGCCAGCCGCGGAATATCTTCCATCTCCGCCGGGCGCAGGGTGTACCCTTCTGCCGGCGGCGCAGGAACCTGATCTGGCTGGATGCGCCAGCCGCCTTCGAGGGGAAGCATGGCGTATTCGTACCCGTAGCGGCGGTAGAAATAAGGAATGCCCTGGATGATCGACAGCGCCGCCCCGCGCTCGGCAAAGCGCTGCCAGAAATAATCCATCAGAATGCGGTTATAACCCTGCCCCCGGTGACGCTCCAGAGTCCCCACAATGCCCAATTCGGCGGCGGGCAGTTCAACCTCCCCCAACCGCAGTGTCCACGGGATGAGGCAGAGAGTGGCGACCGCCTCGCCATCTTCGGTTTGGATGAACGCCAGATCGCGCCCGGTCACGTGCGGGTGCAGGCGAAAAATCTTGCGCGTCATTTCTCCCACAATCGGCTCGTGGACGACTGCACTAATCTCGGCTACCTGATCTAACTCCGCCGCGTCAGCAACGGTGCGCAGTGTCAGCCCGCTCCCTAGAGACTTGCGGTAAACAGCTTCATTGGGGATCAGCATGATTGACTCCTGTTGTCGAAATCTGGAATATTGTATCCCCTTTTCGATGTGAATCCCCTCAAAAGAACCGTCCCCTGCTACACCCAATTGGGCATTCCACAGAGGTAATTTTCGAGTAAAATTCGATCATACCACACGCTAACTTCACTCAACCTTACAAAAGCGGGGCGAAGTCGCAGCCAAAAGGAAAGAATGGATGGCGCTTGAAGATGCAGTTCTGGCCCTGGCGGGTCTCTCATTGGGTGATGCCTTTGGACAATCTTTCTACATGCCCCCAACCGGCGGCATGATCGAGCGGCGCGAACTGCCGCCTGCTCCCTGGTCTTGGAGCGACGATACCCAATTAGCCATTTCTGTCTATGAAGAACTGCGCGACCGCGAATGGATTGACCAGGATTATCTGGCCCGCCGCATGGCCCTGCATTTCAGTTCTGACCCTGACCGGGGCTTTGGGAATGTCACCCGTCAGGTGCTGGAAAGCGTGGCCCAAGGCGAATACTTTCGTTCGGCCCTGTACCGGCGCTTCGCGGAAGGCTCGTATGGCGCGGCGGCGGCCTCGCGCGCGGTAATCGCAGGCGCGTTTTTTGCCGCTGCCCCGGCCCATGCCGCCCGCGAGGCCTGCCTGGCCGCCGGTGTAACCCACACCCACCCCGAAGCTCTGGCCGCCGCTGAGGCCGTAGCCCAGGCCGCCGCCCTGGCCGCCCGCCCTCACCACCCCACCGGAGCCGATTTCCTCGATCACATTGGCCGCACCCTGCCCACCAGTGAAATCCGCCGCCGTATCGAAGCGGCGGCGTCCATCCCCGCTCACCGGCTCGACCAGGCCCTCAACCTCAGCGGCCCGCGCCGCGCCCATACGGTGCTGAACACGGTTCCCTTCGCCTTGTGGTGCGCCGCGCACAACCTGCATGATTACACAGAGGCCCTGTGGACGGCTATCGCCAGCCCCGGCCTGCGCGATACAATTGGGGCCATCGTTGGCGGGATTGTGGCCCTGGCGGTCCGCCGACTGCCCGAAGACTGGCTGGCCCGCCGCGAGGCCCTCCCTACCGGCATCGCTGATCTAAACCAACCCTCCGCTCCATCCCCACAGAGCGCCGCGCCGCAAAAACCCGGCGCCATTCGCGTTGACCCGCTCACCGGCCTGCCGAACCTCTTTGCCTTCTTAGAATGGGCCGCCCAGGTCAACGAGACCGGAAAGCTGGCCGAACCCTTCACCGCGCTGGCAATCCACCTGACGGCCATCCAGGAAATGAATCGCGCGCAGGGGCGCGCCGCCGGAGATGAACTGCTGCGTTCCTTCGCCGCCGACCTTCGGGCTTATGCTGGCAGTCCCGTTTACCGCACCGGCGGCGACCGCTTTATCGTGCTGTTCCAGGCCGGAGACCGCGCCCAGGCCGCCGCGCGCGCCGCCCGCCTGGTGGACAGGCTCAGCCCCCGCATCCCCACTCCGGCCCACACCGCCCTGGTTCACTTTGCCGAGGCCGCAGAGGTATCACCGGGGCAGGTGTTGATTTGCCTGAATTACGCCTTGCTCGAGCGCCACTATGCCGGCGGGGGGCATCCCATGCGCGAGTTCGACGCCGCCGACATTCGCGCCGCCCACGAAGATTACCCCTGGATGGCCGCAGACCTGGCCGCGCAGTACCTGAACATGGGCCGCCTGGCCGAAGAGGCCATGCGCCTGTCGGAGACGGATGTCATCTCGCAGTTGCCGAACATGCGCGCCGCCCTGCGCCGCCTCGAAAGCGCCCTCCACACGGCCCGCTCCACCCGGCAGCCCCTTGCCGTGCTGATGATAGACGGCGACAACCTGCGCTGTTTTAACCGCGAAGGCTACGAGGCCGGCGACGAAGCCATCCGCCTGATGGCCGCCGTCCTCCAGCTCAACCTGCGGACCTCCGATTTTCTGGCCCGCTGGCGCACCGGCGACGAATTCCTCATCCTCCTGCCCGGCTCTGAAGTTAACAGCGCTCACCGCCTGGCCGACCGGCTGCGCCGGGCTGTCCACGAAGATTCGGCCGCCTGGCGCCACCGCACTTCCATCTCCATCGGCCTGGCCGCCTACCCCGATCACGGCAAGACCGTGCAAGATTTGCTCTCCGCCGTCGAAAAAGCATTGGAAGACGCCAAACGGCGCGGCAAGAACCAGGTCGCCGTGGCCGCAGGGCAGCCCTACCCGTTGGGGTAGCGCGTATTGTTATACAACCAGGTTATATCAACTTTACTGCTTCTGCTATAATTTTGATAGAGGGTGATATTCTTTGGCTTAAAAGCAGCCAGCAAGCACCCGGGTGATCCGTATGGCCGGCTATTTGTTAGCAACCAAAACCTATCTACCCGCGCCCCAGGGCGAGCAGGTGATGCGCGCACGGCTTCAGGCCCGGCTCGATGCCGCTATCCGCTCGCATCACCGCGTGGTGTTGGTCTCGGCTTCTGCCGGAGCTGGCAAAAGCACGCTGCTGGCCGGCTGGGCGGCAGAACAGCCCCTGCCGGCGGCCTGGGTGTCGCTCGACGCAGGCGACAATGACCCCATCCTGTTCTGGATGTACCTGATCGCCGCCGTTCAGACGCGCTACCCTGCCGCCTGTCAGGCGGTGATGGATCGCCTCAAGTCTCCCCAACCGCCCGACCTGCCCGCCATACTGCCAGAAATTGCCAATGAACTGGCGGCCCTCTCGCCGGGCGGCTTACTGCTCGTCCTGGACGACCTGCACACCATTGAAAACCCTTCCATCCACGAGGGCCTGGCTTTTCTCATCAACCACCTGCCGCCGCGCATTCACATCGTGCTGAGCACCCGCTCAGACCCGCCCCTGCCCCTGCATCACTGGCGCGCGCGCGGCCAGCTAACCGAACTGCGCTTTGATGACCTGCGCTTTAACCTCGCTGAAGCCGCCGCGTTCTTCAACGAACAACAGGGCCTGAGCTTGCGGCCAGACGATATTGAACAGATTGAGCGCCGCACCGAGGGCTGGGCCGTGGGCCTGCAGATGGCCGCGCTCTCGCTGCGCGGGCGCAAAGACGTCTCGGCCTTCATCGCGCACTTTTCCGCCAGCCACCACTACATCCTCGAATACCTCACCAATGAAGTGCTGGCCCAACTGCCCGCCGCCGAGCAGAATTTTCTGATGCAAACCGCCATTTTGCCGCGCCTGTGCGCCCGCCTGTGCGATGCCGTCACCGGGCGCGACGACAGCCGCGCCATGCTCGATCAGCTTCTGCGCGCCAACCTTTTTCTCATCCCGCTGGATGACGAGCACGAGTGGTTCCGCTATCATCACTTATTTGCCGACCTGCTGGCCCAGCGGCTAAAGGCGCAGGGCGAAGCTTTTATTCAATCACTGCACCTGCGCGCCGCCCACTGGTTTGACCGCGAAGCCCTGGTGGACGAAGCCATCCACCACGCCCTCGCCGCTGGAGCTGTGGAATACGCCGGTGAGATCGTGGCGCGTTCCTGGCGCAAGGTCTCGTTTGATGGGCGCGTGCGCGCCACCCGCGTCTGGCTGGAAGCAATCCCCCCCGAAATCAGCGCCGCCAGCCCACTGCTCTCTGTCGCTAATGCCTGGACGCTTCTGCAAGCCGGTCACACCGAAGCCGCCGAGGCTCACGCCGCCAATGCCCTGCGCCTTTACCAGCAGTGGCACGCCCAGGGGCGCATCCCGGCGGACGACTTTAACTATGCCACGATCCCAGGGCAGATGGCCGCCCTGCGCGCTCTGGTGGCCGTGCGCCGCTGGGACATCCAACTGGCCTATGACCAGGCTCAAGAGGCACTGCGCCTCTCCAAACCCGATGATCACCTGCCGATTGGCCTGGCGACCCTGGCGCTGATGTTCGTCCACCGCGAGACGGGCCACTTTGAAGAGTGCATTCACTTCTGCTCCGATGCCGTGCGCGAAAACGCGGCTTCTGGCAATATCCACTCGCTGGCAAACTCTGTGGTTAACTGCGGGCGCGCGCTGGTGGTGCAGGGACGGCTGGCAGAGGCCGATGAGCATTACCGCGCCGCCTTCGAGGAAGCCCGCCGCTCTGGGCAAGATCATCAGCCCACTTATGCCCTGCTGCGCACCGCCTGGGCCGAACTGAAATACGAGCAAAACAACCTGGAAGCCGCCCGCGACCTGCTGGACGTGGCCGTTGAAATGGAACGCCAGGCCGGGTATATCGAATTAACCCGCTCGGTCGGCACGCTCCAGGCGCGCCTGCGCCTGGCCGCCGGAGACGCCGAAGGGGCCGTTCAGGCCCTCACCGCCACGCTCCAGGCCGTCCGCCGGGCCGGCATGCCCGCGCCGGTGGTCGAAACCGCCGCCTGGCTGGCGCGCGTGCAGGCCCAAACCGGCGACCTGGCCGCCGCCGCCCGCTGGGCGGAGAGCGTACCGGTAGACCGCAGCGCCGCGCACCCTGGCTACACCCGCTGTATCGAACAACTGGCCCTCGCACGCGTATGGACTGCTCTGGGCCGCTGTGAAGAGGCCTGCCGCCTGGCCGCAGACCTCGAAAAATTCGCCGCTGGCAGCGGCAGCCTCTTCTGGCAGACCGAAGCCCTGCTGCTTCAGGCAGTGGCCCTGCTGGCGTTAGAGCGCCCCATCCCGGCCCGCCAGGCTTTTGAACGCGCGGTGCACCTGGCCGCGCCAGAAGGCGGCCTGCGCCTCTTCCTCGACCTGGGCGAGCCGGCCCGCCGCCTGATCGCCGAAATGCGCCCTGCCGGCCCGCTTGAGAGCGCCTTCCTCCGCCGCCTGGCGAGTAACTTGCTCTCGCACGAGCCAGAGGCCCCCGCCCTTGCCCGCCGCGGCCCACCTGCGCCGCTGGAAGTGGTTGAAGATTTGCCCGGCGCTCCCGACCTGATCGAATCCCTCAGCGAGCGTGAAGTCGAAGTCCTGCGCCTGGCCGCGCGCGGCCTCACCAACGTTGAAATCGCCGAAAAGCTGGTCGTCGCCGTCAGTACCATCAAGACGCATCTCAATCATATTTACGCCAAACTCGGCGCCCGCAACCGCACCGAGGCCCTCGTCCGCGCAAAGGCGCTGAAGATGATGTAAGGTCCTGCTCTGCCCGCCCTGGTAAGCCTGCTGTAACGATCACACCCTTTATTTCGTTATTCAGAATGTTATAATCCGATCTGGGTACAGATAAACCTTGGCGAGGTTTGTCTGGTTTCTGTTTTTTACGGCGAACTGCACCCGAAACTCACCACTCTGGGCAAACAACCGCTTTGACGAATTCTACAAACAGCCAAAGAAATATGCATTCTTCGTCCATCCACTACCGGGCAGCGCTGGCCGGCACCTTCACAGCTCTGTGCTTAATTGCGCTTCATCTGGGCATTATTGTCCTGCTTCCAGACGAGAGCGCGCGCGTCACGGTCTCGAACCTGCTCATCGGCCTTGCCAGCCTGGCGGTCAGCGTCACCGCCCTGCGCGCCGCCCTGGCCTACCGGCGGCAGGCGCGCCCCTTTTTCCGCCTGTGGCTCTGCATTGGCCTCTCATTCCTGATGATCGCCATCGGCGATGCTCTCTGGATCGTCTACGAGCAGGTGCTGGGCATTGCCCCTTACCCCTCCGCCGCCGATATCTTTTACCTGCTCAGCTACCCGTTCTTCGCCGCCGGGCTGCTCATGCTGCCGTGGAAATTCCCTTCGCGCCAGGCCCTTCTAAAAACCGCCCTGGATGCGGTCATCACGATCATTACTGCTGTGGTGGTGTATTGGAACTACATCTTTGGCCCCACCATCCTGGCCGGCACGGCCGGCAGTTGGATCGAACTGGCTCTGGCCGTAGCCTACCCGGCCGGCGACCTGATCCTCATCGTTGGGTTGATCGTCGCCCTATACCGCCTGCCGGTGTACAGCGGCCTCAACCCCCTGTGGATGATCCTGGTCAGCATGGTGGTCATGATCTTTACCGACAGCCTGTTTGTTTATCAAACGATGCTGGGAACCTACAAGACGGCCCATCTGCTCGACCTGGGCTTCACCCTCAGTTACACCCTCACCGGGCTGGCGGCCCTGTGGTTCCTGGCAAAGTTCCCACCTGGCAAGCAGATGGTCACCCCGGCCGGTAAAACGACCTCCCGCCGGTCTGTGCCTTTGGCTTTCCTGCCCAATATCTGGATTGTGGCGGCCTTTGGCATGTTGATCACGCATTGGCAGGGCAATTACCCCCTGGGCTTAGAAGACCTGAGCATTTTTGTGGGGAGCATTGCCCTGTTGGTGCTGGTCCGCCAGTGGGTGACGGTTGCCGAGACGGATCAGCTCACCCGCGAGCTGGAATATGCCAACCGCGCCATGCAGTTAGAAATCGAAGAACGCCGCCGCGTTCAACAGCGCCTGTGGCACGATGCACTGCACGACGCGCTCACCGGACTGCCCAACCGCGCCCTGTTCCTCGACCGCCTCAACCATGCCTGCGAAAAAAACCACCGGACGCGCAATTCTCTCAATGCCGTGCTGTTTCTCGATCTGGACGGTTTTAAAGTCGTCAACGACAGCCTCGGCCACCTGGCCGGCGACCAACTGCTCGTCATCACCGCCCAAAGACTTCAGCAGTCCGTGCGCAGTTGCGACACAGTGGCGCGCCTCGGCGGCGACGAGTTCGTCATCCTGCTCGAAGATTTGCAGACCCCGAACGAATGGAAGAGCATCGTCTCCCACATACAGCGCGAACTGGCCGCCCCCATCCACCTGGATGGGCAAAAAGTGTTTATCTCGGCCAGTATCGGGGTAGTGCTGGACGCCGCCGCCTACGAACGCGCTCAAGACGTACTGCGCGACGCCGACCTGGCGATGTACGAGGCCAAATCCAACGGCAAAGCCCGCTACGAGGTGTTCCAACCCCGCATGCATACCCATGCCCTCTGGCGCATGAGCTTGGAGAATGATTTACGCCAGGCCGTCCAAAATGGCGAGTTTATCCTCCACTATCAGCCGATCTTCCGCCTATCCACCGGAACCCTGGCCGGGTTTGAAGCGCTGGTGCGCTGGCAGCACCCGGTGCGCGGCCTCATCGCTCCCGACGAGTTCATCCCCCTGGCCGAAGAAACCGGCCTGATCCTGCCGCTGGGCCGCCTGGTGCTGACCATGGCCTGCCGTCAGGCCGCCATCTGGCGGCGGGCATTTCCACAGTTAGAAATTGAGAATACCTGCGTGCGCGTCAACATCTCTGGCGTTCAACTTTCACAGCCCGATTTTGTTGAGCAGATCGCCGCTGTCCTGACCGAAAGCGGCCTGCCCTCCCAGGCCCTGGCGCTGGAAGTGACGGAAACCTCTGCCCTTCAGGACCTGGAAAATACCGGCGAAAAACTGCGCGCGCTCCACCGCCTGGGCGTGCGTACTGAAATTGACGATTTTGGCATGGGCTATTCCTCGTTGAGTTACCTTCAAAAACTGCCGGTGCAGGCCATTAAGATTGACCGCTTTTTCATCCACAATATCACCCACCGCGACCGTCTCCCCGACCTGATGCACATGATCCTTCTTCTGGCCCGCAGTTTGGGCATCGAGGCCGTGGCCGAGGGGGTCGAAACGGCTTTGCAGTTGGAAGTATTGAGGAAATTCGGCTGTGACTACGCGCAAGGGTTCCTTTTCTCTCTGCCCCTCACTGCCGCCGAAGTTGCTCAATTCCTCAGTCAGCCAGTGCCAGCAGTTTAAAGCTCATAGCGGATCACTGAAAACCATTTGGTGATGCCCGGCCGCTCTTTTTCAGACATGGCGTTGTAATTTCTCCAGGACTGCCTGCACCCGCTCGATACTCTTTTCCAGCCAGGGCCAGCCAGAGACGCAGTCCTTCTCAATGCCTTCCAGATCGCCCTCGTCCTGCTCATCGGTCGTGTTTTCGTGCAAAATCGTCTCGACCCAATCCGTCAGGTCTTCGAGATTGCGGCGGTAAAAATTATAGCCAAAGGCCGCGGCGCTCAGGTGAGCCAGCCCCATCTCGCGCCCATAGACTCGCAGAAGTTCCTCGAACCCTTCGCCCGTGAAGATAAACAGGTCGTTCTCCGCCGGGCCAAGCATGGCCCCTTCCCAATCCAACAGCCAAAGGCGGCCATCTTCCCCCCAGATCAGGTTGCTGTCGTTCAGGTCGGTGTGGACCAGCACCATCGGCGGGTTAAGAGCGCCTGCCTGGCGCCCCAATTCGTCCATGCGCGCCAACAGCGCCCGGATGCGCCCCTGCTCGGCCAACAGCAGGCCGCGCAGGCGGGTCTGCCCCACCCGGCAGGCTTTCCCATCCATCCGGGCGGCCTCGGCCATTCCCGCCAGCAGGGCCGGCCGCCAGTGCGGCCGCCAGCGTTCGACCCAGGGGCAGGCCGCCGGGTCCAGGCCCAGGCGCGGGGTATCACGGTGCAAACGCGCCACCGCCGCCCCCAACCGCTCGGTGAGGCCCGCCGGCGGCGCGGGCATGTTCATCACCACCGGCCCGGCCAGGAAGGGGGTTAACACCGCCTCATATTCGCCAAAGCGCCCGGTCAGCGCCCCTTCGCGCGTGCGGATGGCGCGCGGCACGGCATGGCCGAGTTCGTACAACCGCTCGCATACCGGCAGGAAAAACCCCAGCCGCGCGCGGGCAATCTGCGCCAGACGCGCCGGTCCCAACAGCTTAAGGAACCAGCGCCCGCCCGCGCCTTCCACAATGTAACTGCACGCCACCATCCCCATCGGCGTAAAGATCAGCCGCTCCGCGGCAATGGCATACGTCTCGCGCAGAAAAGCCAATAAACCAGTATGGTCAACCGCAGGCTCGAATCTCATGATGCTTCACCGGCTAACGACGGAATCATTCCATAGAAGCAATATTATAATCAGGAAAGTTCCGTGATGCCCGCGGGCATTTCCTGAACGCTTGCCGCGCCTCGCCCGCCGTTTCGAAATGCGCGCGGCTTCCCCGGTTTTATGAGAAAACCCACCTCAGAAGGAACTGCCATGACCACCCCCCAGGATTATACCGTCGCCGTCTATTACTTTCCCAATTACCACCCCAACCCGCGTAATGATGAGACGCACGGCCCCGGCTGGACTGAATGGGAACTGGTGCGGGCCGCCCGCCCGCGCTACCCCGGCCACCGCCAGCCGCGCGTTCCTCTGTGGGGCTGTCAGGACGAAGCGGACCCCACCGTCATGGCCCAGAAGATCGCCGCCGCCGCCGATCATGGGGTGGGAGCATTCATTTTCGACTGGTATTGGTACGAAGACGGCCCCTTCCTCGAGCGCGCCTTAGAGCGCGGCTTTCTGGGTGCACCCAACCATGACCGCCTGAAGTTCGCCGTGATGTGGGCCAACCATACCTGGATTGACATTCACCCCGCCCGCCTGCGCGAATGCCGCCAGCACGCTTACCCGGTGCTGTACCCCGGCGGCATCTCCCGCCAGACCTTTGAGGCCGCCGCCCGTCACTGCATTGCCCATTACTTTCAGCACCCTTCCTATTGGCAGATTGACGGCGCGCCTTATTTTTCCATCTACGATCTGCCGGAGATGATCCGCGGCCTGGGCGGATTTGAGGCCGCCCGCGATGCCTTTGCCTGGTTCCGCGCCGCCACCCGCGCCGCCGGCTTTCGAGACCTGCACCTCAACCAGGTCTACTGGAATCACGGCGTCCTGCCGGGCGAGCAGGCCCTCCGCGACCCCAATCATCTGCTCACCGGCCTGGGGTTCGACAGCATCACGTCTTACGTCTGGATTCACCATGCCCCGCTGACCGCCTTCCCCGAAACCGATTACCGCGCCGTCCAGCAGGACTATCTGACCTTTTGGGATCGCGTCGAGCGCGAGATTGCCCTCCCTTACTTCCCCAACGCCAGCATGGGCTGGGATTCCAGCCCGCGCACCGTCCAATCAGACGCTTTTGAGAACGCCGGTTACCCCTTTACCCCCGTTCTGGCCGGCAACACGCCAGAGCGGTTCAAAGCGGCTCTCCAGGAAATCAAAACGCGCATGGACCGCGCCGGGACGAAGATTTTAACCGTCAATGCCTGGAATGAGTGGACCGAAGGCAGTTATCTAGAGCCAGATACCCTCTACGGCATGGGCTACCTGGAAGCCATCCGCGACGTATTCACCCAGGCTCCAGGCCCAGCCTGATTCTCTCCAACGCCAGCCCTATACAATCCACTGCGCCGCTTGCTTTTCCTTTTTCTTTACAATAGGATAGTATCTATCCAAAATATCTCGTTTGCGCGTTGATGATGGGCGGTTTCTACCCAAAGCCAACACAAACAATCATTTAAGGACTCATCGGTCATGCGGTTCAAATTCTTTTTCCTGGTCTGGTTAAGCGTGGGTCTGCTGCTGGCGGCCTGCGGCCCGCGCGCGGCGGCCCCGCCCGCCCCAACGGTGATCGGGCAGGCCCCCGTGGAGGGCGTGACGGTCGCTCTGCCGCCCGGCACGCCAGACGGCCCCCAGGTGCTGGTGCGCGGGAATCTCCCCGATACCTGCACCCGCCTGGGAGACCCCGGCATCAGCCGCGGCGGGGAACTGATCGTCATCGTCCTGCCCACTTACCGCGACCCGGCGGCCCAAGACTGCGCTGGCCCTCAACCCTATGAGCGGGCATTCTCCCTCGGCAGTGACATGCTCCCAGGCCATTACACCGTGAGCGTCAACGGGGCGCAGGCAGTCTTTGATCTCAACCCACCGCCGCCCGCCGAACCCACGCCAACCACCACTGCGCCGCTCCAACCCGCGCCGACCCCTACCCCACAAACCGCCGAGGCGGCTCCTGAACAGGATACGGTCCAGGTCTCCGCCAACCCCGCGCCAAAGGTCAACCCGCCCACGCCCTCCGAAGAACAGCCCGCCGCCCAACCCGCCAGCGCCCCGGCCGCTCCGCCGCCCGCTGACTGCGAAGTCAAAGGCGCTTTCTTCGCCGATGTCAGCGCGCCAGATGGCACGCTCTTCAACCCGGGCGAGCCGTTCACCAAAATCTGGCGCATCCGCAACGCCGGAACCTGCCCCTGGCAGGGTTTTTCGCTGGTATTCCAAAAAGGCGACGCTCTGGGCAGTGCCGCCTCTCAGCCCATTCCACAAACAGTTGCGCCCGGAGAAATGGTTGACCTTGCGGTTGACTTCGTCGCCCCGCTCAAGCCGGGTCAATACTTCTCTGATTGGCTGCTGGCAACCAACAGCGGTGAGTTATTTGGCCTGGGCAACCCGGCAGTGGGCCTGCTGTGGGTAAAAATTGGCGTGCGCGCTCCCCCCGCCGAAAACCCCCAACCCGCGCCGCCTCCAGCGGCCCTGCCCGTCACCGGGCCGTCGGAAAGCGAGAAGGCCTGCGCCTACCTGGCCGACCCGGCCTCCGAAGCCCAGATCCTCGAACTGATTAACGCCGCCCGCGCCGAACACGCCCTGCCCCCCCTGCAACTGGTAGAGGCGCTTTCGACCGCCGCCCGCCAGCACTCGGCGGATATGGCCTGCCACAACTTCGTAGACCATTATGGCTACGACGGCTCCACCTGGCTGACGCGCATCACGGCTCAAGGCGTGCCGTACCGCAGGGCTGCCGAGAATATCTACGCCGGCAACCCCGAATTCGGCGGCACGCCTCAGGGCGCGTTTACCTGGTGGATGAACAGCCAGATCCACCGCGATAACATTCTCAACCCCAAAGTCAGCCAGATTGGAATCGGCTACGTTTACTATACCTGGAGCGATTACCGGGGATATTACACGCTCAATTTTGTCGCCCCATAAGGGCGATAGGCCCACCGTGTCAGAGAATCTGGCGGGTCAGAACCCGCCGGGTCGGAGACGGGTCTCCTGCCCCTGAAGGAGTCGGGCGGGTCAACTGCTGCACCTGCTCGATCACCTCTCTTAATCGGAAAGGCTTGCTGAGGTAAGCGTTAGCTCCGGCGGCCAGGCATTTTTCGCCGTCGCCGGGCATCGCCAACGCGGTAACGGCCAGCACCGGCGTCGCCGCAATGCCCGCGTCAGGATGGGCGCGCAGGCGGCGGATCACCTCCAGCCCGTCCATGCCCGGCATCTGGATGTCCATCAGGACGACCGCAGGTTTCACTTCCGCCACCCTTTCGAGGAACTCGGAGCCGCTGCGCGCCGTCACCACCCGGAACTGCCTGGCCCGCAGGCAGTCGGCCAGGGTTTGCAGGTTGACCTCATTGTCATCCACCACCATCGCCGGAGCAGAAGGCGGCTGTGAATCCGCTGAAGCGGGCGCTTCCTCAAAGGCCGGGGCCGGTTGGGGTGAGAACAGCGTCTGCCGCCCGTCCCACGGCAGGGTGACGGTAAAACGACTGCCCTCGCCAAAGATGCTCTCCACCTGCACGCTCCCGCCGTGCAGTTCTGTCAGGTGCTGAACCAGCGTCAGCCCCAGGCCGGTCCCGGTTTGCTGGCGCGCCAAACTGCTGTCTAATTGGACAAACGGCTGGAACAGTTTTTCGACATCCTCGGCTTTAATGCCAATGCCCTTATCCCACACCGTCAGATGCACCACGCCTTCCGCGGACTGCCCCTCCACCTCTAACCCCAACGAGCCGCCCTCCGGCGTGAATTTGACGGCATTGCTGAGCAGGTTCACCAAAATCTGCTTAATGCGGCGGCTGTCGCCCTTCAAGGCGATCTCCGGCGGCGACATCGAAAAGGTCATCTTTTGGCCTTTTTTCTGCGCCATGCCGCGCACCAACTGAAGCGCGGCCCGGCAGACGTACTGTAACTGGAATGCCTCAATCTCCAGTTCCACTTTGCCGGCCTCGAGCTTCGCTACGTCCAAAATGTCATTGATCAGGTCTAGCAGGTGACGGCCAGAGCTTTCGATGTTGCCCAAGGCCCGGCGCTGCCGCTCGGTTAAAGACCCGTAGACTTCTTCCTGCATCCCTTCACAGATCCCCAAAATGCCCGAAAGCGGCGTGCGCAGTTCGTGGCTCATGCTCGCCAAAAATTCATCCTTCAGGCGCATGGCGCGTTCCAGCTCGCGGTTAGCACTGCGCAGAGCCTCTTCGGCCTGCTTGTGAGCGGTGATGTCGCGCGTCGTCGCCAGGGCATGAGGGGAACCGTCAATTTCCAACAGAAAGATGCGGCTTTCCACCTCGCGCTGGCTGCCATCGGGCCGCTGGAGCGTGTACTCGACCGAAACCAGTGGTTCGTGGCGGACCACCGCCCTGAGCAGCTGCCGGCTGATGCTCCGCCCCTGCGCTTCTGGAACCAGCCCCAGTTCTGGGAAGGTGCGCCCAATGATCTTCTCGCGCGCCAGGCCGGTGAGGCTCTCACAGGCGCGGTTGGCCTGGATAATCTGGCCTCTCTCATTCACCAGAGCCACAGCATCCGGCGATTCTTCGAACAGCAGGCGGTTCTGGCTGGCGCTTTCGCGCAGAGCCTGTTCAATTTTGCGCCGCTCGCTCACATCTACCAGGGTGGAGCGGCTCATCACAAACTGACCCTGCCTGTCATACACCGCCGTCGCGGTGAGCGCCGCCGGAAGGATGGTTCCATCTTTGCGGATGAACTCAATTTCCAGGTCCTTTAACCAACCCCGCTGCTTAAAGAGGGGAAAATTCTCTTGAAACAACGCCTGGCTCGCTGGCGTAAAAAAATCTGTCACCGGGCGCCCGATCATTTCTTCGCGCGTATACCCCAACCAGTTCAATTCGGTCTGGTTAACGCGGATGTAGCGGCCCTGGGCATCCAGCGAGTGATAGCCCACCGGCGCGTTTTCATACAGGTCTTCGATCTCGGCACTGCGCTCATGCACCCGGCGTTCCAGTTCATCTGCCAGGCGGCGGTACTGTTCCTCGCTGGCGCGCAGGGCCGCTTCGGCCCGCGCCCGCTCATCAATCTCGCGCCGAGCCATCTCGTACAGGCGGGCATTTTGGATGGAAACCGCCGCCGTGTTGGCGACCAGCGTCAGGGCGCGCACGTCTTCGGCGCTGAAGCGGTTCGGCTCATAGCTTTGCAGCCAGAGGACCCCTAACACCTTCCCCTGGGCCAGCATCGGCACAAGCACCGCCGAGCGGGTGAATCGGCCTGAGTCTGAGCCAAAGCGCGTGACCGTGCCTGGGCGCATCTTCGCTTCCAGGTCATCGTCAATCACCAGAGGAGAGCGTGTGTGAATCACCTGGCTCTGCGTCCCCTGGCCGGGCGGCGCCAGGGGAAGTTCCGGCAGGGTGGAGGCATCCACCTGCTCGCCGTCGGAGTAGACATACTCCGCGCGGATCATCTGGCGCTCTTCGTCAAAGCTGGAAATTAACAAACTGGGAACGTCTGGAAAGAGCCGGTGAACGCCCTGCCTTAGAATTTCATAGCTCAATGCCTGATCGAGCGAAGCGGCCAGCCCGTGTTCAATCTCAATCACCGCCGCCAACTGCCCGCCGGCCAGGCGGGCTTCCAACTCGGTGATTCTCTGCCGCAGACGCTCATTTTCGATCTGAAGTGCCTGTTCCGTACTCATTCGCGCTGCGCTTTCTATGCATGCAAATAGTTTGTAAGCCGATTACGAACGACTTCTCGTCGATAACCAGTTCCTAAACCTGTTCTCTGTGAGATTCCGGATAGAGCATTATTATAATTCAAATCTGGCCCTCTGGCTGTTAATCTAAAACGGTTCGTTTTCCGTATATCTGATTCAGAGCGAGATCGCGCGAGTCGGTTGAACCGCCCACTCAGCTTTTATTTAGATCAACATTGTAACAATTATTCTGGCGCTGCGTTATATGTTGTAAAGGGACTGCCGGGATCAGGTGATCCCCGGACTGTCCATCGCATATGGGGGAAAGCGAATGCAAATGTCACATCCTATCTTTACCCGATCGAACACCGGCCCGCCGGTGACCGGCGCGGGGGGGTCAGGCCGCCGGACGGAAATCGGCGCGCCAGAACCGTTTGTCGTAGGGCCGCCGGTCCACCGGCCGCGCCAGTTCTTTGGCCGCCAGGCCGTCTTACAGCAGATTTTCAGCCTGTTCCAGACTGTACCCATGCGGCATGCGCTCATCTACGGCCCGCGGCGCAGCGGCAAAACCTCACTGCTCTACTACCTTTCGCTGATCACCACCACCCGGCCTGCCGACCTGCGCCCCAACCAGCGCGCCGACTGGCTGGCCCGCCCCGCCCGCTACCGCTGGATTCTCGTCAACTTCCACGACCCACACCTGCGCCGCCGCCAGGCCCTCTTTGCTCACATCCTCTCGCATCTCGACCTGCAGCCACCCGCCAACTGCGACTTGACCACTTTCCTCGATCTTGCCAGCCAGCAAATCCGTTTCCCAACCATTCTGATGTTAGACGGCCTGAACGCCGCCCGCTTATCCACCGAACTGGACGGCGAATTCTGGTGGGGGCTGCGCTCGCTGGCCACCAGCCTCACCGGCGGCAGTTTAAGCTGTCTGCTGACTGCTGACCTGCCCCTCGTTGAGAGCGGCGCAGAAAGCGCCTTTCTTAACCTCTTCCATCACAAAATTCAACTGGGCCCCTTCACCGAGGAAGAAGCCCGCGAACTCATCGCCAGCGCGCCCTTGCCTTTCCCCCACGCCGATGTGGAGTGGATTTTACGCGAAAGCGGCCGCTGGCCGGCTCTTCTGCAGAAAATGTGCGCCGCCCGCTGGCAGGCACTGCAAAAACACGCCCCCGACCCTGAAGAATGGAAGCGTGAATCGCTGGAATTCGCCCGCCGCATGGCTTTTCTGTTTGGTGATTCGCCGCTATAATCCTCTCCAATCCCTTTTTTCTCGATCGTAGAGGACGCATGAACGTACCCTATGGCAGTTTCATCGCGGCGGCGGCCTTTTTCGGGGTGATTTTCACCTCTGGGTTTGCCCTGCGGCACAGCGGCAAACCGTACGGGGCGCTGTTGTTCAACGCCCATAAGCTCATTGCCCTGGGAGCGCTGGCTTTTTTCATTGTGACGGTCAACCGGGCGCGTCAGACCGCCCCGCTGACTCCGCTGGCCGCCGCCCTCAGCGCGGCGGTGGGAATCTGCTTTGCTGCGGCCATCATCTCCGGCGGCCTGGTGAGCATTGACCGGCCCATCCCGGCGGCGGTGCGGGTGCTGCACAAAGCCCTCCCTTACCTCACCCTCGCCAGTACAGCCTGGGCGCTGTGGGAAATAGGGTAACTACAACCGTGCCCTAATTACGGGATCAGCAAAGCCGGCAGGTAGCTGTAATACGGCCCGCCGACCTTGCCGGCGGCAGGGGGCGGAGCGCACCAGTCGAATTCCAGGTTGTCAAAATCGGCGAACCAGGTTTCGGCATCCCCCGCACCCACAGCCTGCACTCCCACCCGCGCCGAAGCGGGAGCGTTCATCCACACCGCTCCGGCCGGCTGCCAGAAGTGCCCATCCAGGCTGTACCATGCGCTGAACTGCTCCCTTTCCCGGCTGATTTTCAAATACAGCGCCGCCGTGCCGGCCGCCCATTCACCCCCGCTGGCTTCTACCCCGTCCACCCGCTTTGTCAGGCGCACCAGCCCGGACGGGGTTAATTCCAGGCGCAGCCAGTCATCCGCATCCTGCCAGACCAACAGCCCCGCCCCCTGGCCGGCCTGCTCGCCCGGCGGAACGCTCACCTGAGTCTGAACGTTGAAGCGCAGGCCGGCCGGCTGAAGCATTCCCCCCGCCGCCAGGCGCAGCGCGCCGGGGTGAGCCGTCAGGCTGTAGCGAACCTCACCCTCCGGGTTAAATTCCTGCCAGCGGCCATCCAGCCAGGGCAGGTCGAACCCGTCACAGAACCCGGCAGGCCACGCGTCCCCTTCCCACAGCGTGAAGTACGCGAACTCGTCCACCTCAAAAACGCGCGCCTGACGGCCCCACTGCCGTTCAACGTCGCGGAAGACCAGGTTGAGGCCCACGCGCCGCTCGTGCGCCAGCGCGGCGCCGGTGCGTGGGTCAATCGGAATGGCAATCTGCACCAGGTAGCCATCTCCTTCGGGGCGTGCGTAGCGGCGGATGTCGCCGGGCCGCGCCAGCCGGTCGAAGGGATAGGTGGGGTCGTCATCCCACATCGGGTAACCCCGCGCGGCAATCAACGCGGCACTGCTGTCGAACAGGCGGGCGCTGCCAACGATGGCCGGGTGCTGGGGAGAGGGATAAGAAGGGTCAAGCCAGATTTCGTAGTTATCGCGCCCATGAAACCAGCCGTCGGCGCTGGCGTCGAGCATCATGCCGATGGCGGCAAAGCGATCTACGCGCACCATCAGGTACAAATAATCGGGGTCCCAGGCGGCGTAGACCTGTGCTTCCAGCGGCGCGCTGGCCCACGGCAGGGGCGAGGCGTCCATCTCGCCGGTGAGCAGGTTCCAGCCCGCCGGACTGCCGTCCAGCGGCGGCGTCTGTCCGGGGATGGTTTCGCCCACCGGGTGAAGCGGCTCGAAGTCGCGGCCATCAGGCGCGCCATCGCCGTCACTGTCGGGATGGGTGGGGTCGGCGCGGCGGAACAGCCCCGCCGCGGCTTCTTCGCGGTCGGGCAGTCCGTCGCTGTCGCTGTCTACCAGGGCCGGCGAAGTACCCAGCACCTGCTCGGTGACCGGCAGTGCCGCCCCCTCGTCTGGAAAGCCGTCGTTATCCTGGTCGGGCGCTTGCGCCAGGCTGGCCCAACGCGAGTGGATGCTCAACCAGCCCTGCTCCGGCCAGATTTTCATGCCGTACTGCCAAAAGCTCCAGTTTTCGCCAAAGGCTCCCGCCAGTTCCCAAGGCCGATCGGCGTGGAAATAATCGGGCAGGCCCGAAAGCTCCAGCATAAAATCGAGGGTATGCTGGAACTCGTGAGGAAAAGCGCCGCAGAAGAGGTCCTCTCCGCCTGCCTCGAAGATCGGATTGGCTGTAATGCCGGTAAAGCCCGGCCCCCACTCCATCAGTCCGCCCAAACCGCCGTAGGCCGGGGGCAGTGTGCCGTTATTGTGCGCCCACAGGTAGTTGACGCTGGCGTAGCGGCCCTCTACCACGCCGCGCTGGAGCAAATCGGCCTCCACCGAAATCCCATCGCCGTCGCCATCGAAGGGGTCCAGCCAGTAGCCCCCGTTGGCGTGCCGGGTAAACTCGCTCAGGTCTTTATAATCCGGAATCACCAGGAAAGTGACATCCACCCAAAGCCGGAAGCGTGACTGCGTGAACCAAAAGCGCGCCGTTGCGCTCACGTTGGCCTGAATCTGCTCTAATGCCGCCGGAGAAAGACTGCCGGCGGCGGTGGAGGGGTAAATCACCACCAGGGTGGGAAGAACGGCATAGAACATCTGCCCCGGCGCAGGAGCCGGGACGGCGGCCGGCGCGCTTTGCAGGCTTTGCACCGCCCCGAGACGGCGGAATTCGCGCGGGGCCGCGCCCTGCCGGCCGGGGGGCGGGTCGTACACCACTGCCAGGTAGCCGCTCCCATCCGCCGCCCGCGCAGAGATAGGGGGGCAGGCCGCCCACAACAGCGCAGAGAGAAACAAAAAATGAAAGAAACGCCGTATCATCATGGGTTGTTTACCCGATGGCGTAGATTACGGACCCGGCCCATAGCCTACGCAAAATCCAAAATGCCGCATCATCACGGCACAGGGGAGAACGGATGAGCGCGCGAAGTGTTACTCCCCCTCTTCCGTCAGCAGTACAAGAAAACGCTCCACCACCTGCGGGTCGAAGTGATGGCCGGCCTGCTCCTTAAGGAACGCCGCTACCCGCTCATCCGGCCAGCCGGGGCGATAGGGGCGGTTAGAGCGCAGGGCATCCCACACGTCCACAACCGCAAAAATGCGGGCCGCCAGCGGAATCTGCTCGCCGGCCAGGCCCAGGGGGTAGCCGGTCCCGTCCCAACGCTCGTGATGGTAGTAAGGGATGTCCAGCGATTTGCGCAGATAAGCGATGGGGTACAGCAGTTCGTAGACATATTCGGGATGCTTGCGCATCACCGCCTCTTCGGCGGGGTCTAGCTCGTCGGGCTTGTGCAGAATCTCATCGGGAATGCCCATTTTGCCGATATCGTGCAGCAGCGCCCCCCGCCGGATGTGAACCAGGTCTTCATCGTCAAAAATACCCATCGCCCGCGCCAGTTTGAGCGTCATGGCCGTCACCCGCTGAGTATGCCCTTCGGTTTCGCGGTCGCGCAGGTCCAGCGCCCGCGACCAGCCCTCGATGGTCGTATTATAGGCCAGAACCAACTGCTGATTGGTGCGCTGAAGGATCTCGAAGAGGTTGGCCCCATCAATGGCAATGGCGGCCTGACCGGCCAGAGTTTCAAAGAAATGCAGCCAGTCGCGGTCGGGGTAAAAGGGCGTAGGGCGGAACAACACCAGCACGCCTTTCACCTCGCCCTTCGCCACCAGCGGAGCGGCGAACATCGCGGCGACCGTTTCGGTCTGGCGCAGGGCCTCCAACAGCGGATCAACGATCTGTTCCTGCGTCAAATCGGGGATGGCAATGGTCTTACGCTCCAAAGCGGCTTCTCCGGCACAGCCTACACCCACGAACGTCTGAAGGCGCTCCACCTGGCTATTTGAAAACCCCCGCCCGGCGGCAAACACCAAAAGCTGTGACTGCGGATTGGCAAGCAAGACGGCGGCCATTTCTACCCCCAACTGGGCCGTGGCCTGATCCAGCACAATACTGAGCGACACGCGCAGGTCCAGGCTGGAGCTGATCGCCAGGTCAATGGTACGCAAAGCGGCCAGGCGGCGCAACTGCAGTTCGGTCTGGCGGAAGAGACGGGCGTTTTCCATGGCAGCGGCGGCGACATTTGCCAAAACGCCCAGGCTCCGCACCTGCCCCGGCGTGAAGGCCGCCGCCTGCTTCGTCCGGTTGACGTGGATCACCCCCACCAGCCGGTCGCCCAGGGCCATAGGGAGTGCAAGCGAATGGGTGATTTCACCGCGCGGGCGCGAAGCCGGGAAGCGCGCCAGGTCCAGGGGGCCGGCAATCGTCATCGTCTCCAGGTTAGCGGCCACCCACCCGCCAACCGTACCGGTGACCGGCACGGTCTGCCCTACGATCTGCTCGCGGCCGCCATTGCAGGCGTGAGCGACCGTCAGATGGTCTTCGCCGTGTTCGCCTGGCGCCGCCGGCAGTAGAATGGAAGCCTCATCGGCCTCGCAAACTTCCAGGGCCGCCCGGCAGGTCTGCTGTAAAATCTCGGCCAGGTCGAGACTGGCCGAAATACGCCGGCCCAACTCGTAGAGGTTAACCATCTCGCGTAACTGCACATTTTCCTGGCGCAGTTGGCGCACGTCTATGGCGCGGCGCAGGGTGGCGAGGATGGTGTTCAGCTTAAAGGGCTTGAGGATGTAGTCAAACGCCCCAATTTTCATGGCCTCAACGGCTGTCTGCACCGTGCCTTGCCCGGTCATCAACGCGCAAACCAGATGAGGGTCGAGGGCAAGGGCAGATTTTAACAGCGTCAAGCCGTCCATTTCCGGCATCATCAGGTCGGCCAGGAGAATCTCAAAGCGCCGTTCCGGGTCGAAGCGGCGGGCTTCGATGGCGGCCAGCGCCTGGCGGCCATCGTTAAAGCCGACGGCCTCGTATCCCTGGCGCGTGAGCATTTCGACCAGAGCGTCAGTCAGCCCGGTTTCATCATCCACCACCAGCACCCGGCCCAGCGGGGTAGAACCAGGCTGGCGCGAGGCGTTCTGCGGGTTAGTGGTCATAAGCGTTTACCAGCGTTCATCGAAGCTCATCTAAGGTTTCCCCCTTGTTCCAGTTATTCCACAACAAAGCCGCTGGCCGTGCCAGAGGCGCTCGGCAGGATTACCTGAACGGTCGTACCCCGGCCCCGGCCCTCACTGAAGACCTGGATACTGCCGTGGTGTTCTTCTACAATCCGCTTGCAGATTGCCAGCCCCAGCCCCGTCCCCTTGCCCTCTGGCTTGGTGGTGTAGAAGGGTTCCATCACACTGCGCAGGTTTTCGGGGGCAATGCCCTCGCCCGTATCCATCACTTCGGTGATGACGCGCGGGCGCTCTGACCCGGTGCGTGGGGGCCGTACGGCGGCGCGGATGCGTAGAAGCCCGCCTCCGGGCATGGCGTCGGCGGCGTTGGTAATCAGATTAAGGAACAACTGGCGCATCTGCTGGCGGTCCGCCTGCACCAGGGGCAGGTCGGCGGCGAACTCGCGCTGTACCGTCACCCGGCGGTTGGTCAGGTAGTTCTGCACCAGTTCCAGCGTCCGGTTAATCTCATCGGTGATCACCAGCGAAGAAACCTGGCGCTCGCTGGAACGGCTGAACTGCAGCAGGTTGGCGACCAGCGCGGCCATGCGCTCCACCTCGCGTTCGACCACTTGCAGTTCAGCATAGGCGGGGCTGTCGGGCGGGGTGGCTAGAAGCAGTGACTCAATCCGCAGGCTGACGATAGCGAGAGGGTTATTCAGTTCGTGGGCAATGCTGGCGGCCAGCTCGCCCATCGTCGCCAGCTTGGCCGTCTGCCATAACTGCTGGGTCATGGTTCTAATTTCATCGGCTTTGGCCTGTAAAGCCGCCTCGGCGGCCTTGCGCTGGGTAATATCCTCAACAACTTTGAGCAGATAGCGCGGGTGGCCTGCGCCGTCGCGCACCAATGAGGCGGTAAGGTTGACCCATACCACCTGACCGTCTTTGCGAATGTAGCGTTTTTCGCACACATACGATTCCAACAGTCCCTGCGCGGCGCGCTCGTGCAGAACACGGTCGGTTTCCAGGTCATCCGGGTGAGTAATATCGGCAAAAGAGCGGTTGAGCAGTTCTTCGGGGCTGTAGCCGGCGATCTCGCACAGTTTACGGTTGACGCGCAGGAAGCGCCCATCGGGGGTCAGATGAGCAATGCCGATGGCGGCCTGCTCAAAGGTAGCGCGCAGGTACTGCTCGCTTTCGCGCAGTGCCTCTTCGACCTTTATGCGCTCCGAAACATCGCGCAGGATGACGGTATACAGCTTGCCTTCTCTGGTGGGCAGTTGAGAAATGGAAGCTTCAATGGGAAATTCCTGACCGTTGGCGCGCAGGCCGTAGAGCGTTCCCAGGCGGCCCATACTGCGGTTGGTGACGCCCGTCTCGCCAAAACGGCGGATGTGCTGGTGATGGATCTCGCGGGAGCGTTCTGGCAGCAGGCGGCCGAGCGGCTGGCCGAGGATTTCATCGGCGGAGTAGCCGAACATCATCTCGGCGGCTTTGTTAAAGAGAGTGATGCGCTGTGCTTCATCAACCGTGATAATCGCGTCCATCGTTGAAGCAATGATGCCGCTCAAACGGGCCTGGCTTTCGCGCAGGGCCAGTTCGATCGAGTCTTGCTCACGAGTTGTCTCGCGGTTTCCGGTAGGTGTCATGCAACGATTCCTTAATATCTCCGGCGAGCGGTGTCAGATTGGTTTTTGAACCGGAGGGGATAATCAATATCATTATAGTCGGCTTTAAGGGGAACGGCAACCGGTCAATTTTTTTGAACAGCGTGAGGCGCTTGCAGGCCGGGTTCAGAGCTGTGAAAACTCGTCCACCCCATCCACCCGCCGCGGGGTGAACCCAACACAGCCAAAAAATTGGGTTCAGGGCAAGTATAGGCCCTGAACCCAACCTACACGCTGACGGATGTAAACAGTTAATCGCTCTGAACTGCTTTGGCCAGGTGCTTTTGTGCCTGGACCTGGAAGAGCCGCTTTTGCAGCCAGAAGGCCACATTTACCAGCCCGATCATCACCGGCACTTCAACCAGCGGACCGATCACCGCGGCGAAAGCCTGCCCCGACCCCAGCCCAAAGACCGCCACGGCCACCGCGATGGCTAATTCAAAATTGTTCGAGGCCGCCGTAAACGACAGCGTGACCGTCTGCCGGTAATCGGCCCCGATGGCCCTGCCCATGATAAAGCTCACCAGGAACATGCCCACGAAGTAGATCAGCAGGGGGATGGCAACGCGCACCACGTCCGCCGGGATCGTCACGATCAGGTTGCCCTTGAGCGAGAACATCACCAAAATGGTGAAAAGCAGTGCAACGAGGGTGATGGGCGCAATCTTGGGGATGAAAGCCCGGTAATACCACTCCTTGCCCTTGACGCGGGTCAGCACCAGGTTGGTGATGAAACCGGCGAGGAACGGGATGCCCAGGTAAATAAACACCGACCGGGCAATTTCGCCAATCGTAATCTGCACCACCGCACCTTTCAGCCCAAACCAGGTGGGCAGTACGGTGATAAACACATAGGCGTAGACGCTGTAGAACAGCACCTGAAAGATGCTGTTGAAGGCCACCAGCCCGGCGGCGTATTCGTTATCGCCCCGCGCCAGTTCGTTCCAGACGATCACCATGGCAATACAGCGCGCCAGCCCAATGAGGATCAACCCGGCCATATACTCCGGGTAGCCGCGCAGGAAGAAGATCGCCAGCAGGAACATCAGGATCGGGCCGATGATCCAGTTCTGCAGCAGCGATAGGCCCAGCACCTTCCAGTTGCGAAAGACCTGTCCCAACTCGTCGTAATGCACCTTCGCCAGCGGCGGGTACATCATCAGAATCAGGCCAATGGCAATAGGAATGTTGGTTGTACCGACCGAGACGGCCCCATTAAAGGCTTCCACGCCGGCCGGCAGTAAATAGCCCAGCCCAACGCCAGCCGCCATCGCCAGAAAGATCCACAGAGTCAGATAGCGGTCGAGAAACGAAAGCCGCCGCGAAACGTTAGCATTTGCAGACATGCGGTTCACGCTCCTATGCGTATTCTTCTATTAAGTATTTCAAAATTTTGGCCCGAATGGCATCGCGCACCTGCCGGAACACAATCATTTTCTCTTCATCGGTGCCTGCGGCTTTGGCCGGGTCGGGGAAGCCGATATGAACCCGCCGCCCCGGACCCAACCAGACCGGGCAGTCTTCGGCGGCATCGTCGCACACGGTGATCACCGCGTCAAAGACCTGCCCCCGAAAGCGCTCCGCTGATTTCGACTCGCCTTCATGCTGAATGCCGATTTCTGCCAGCGCCCGCACCGCCAGCGGGTGAACGTACCCGGCGGGGCGGGTTCCGGCGCTGAAAGCCTCCCACTGCTCGCCGGCCAGATGGTTGACAATCGCCTCGGCCATTTGCGAGCGGCAGGAATTGCCCGTACATAAGATCAGCACGCGCTTTTTCATCGGTACGCCAGCCCAAAGCCAAACGGATAGAGAGGGTTCTCCGAATCGTGAGGCAGGTCGGGCTTCTGGCGGCGCACCGCTTCCATCGAAGAAGGCAGTTCAAACGGGAGCTTCCCTTCGGGCCGCGCCCTGCCAAAGATCACGTCCAGCACCGCCGCGTCGCTGGCCCCAAACTCGCCCAACAGCGCCTTGCACTCCGCGTTAATCTCCGGGATCACCGCCGGGCGGTCCAGGTAAATGACCACAATGGTCGGCGCGGCCCGCAGAAGCGCCAGAATTTCGGCCAGCGCCTCGCCTTTAAAGTCCAGGTCGCCGTGATGGAAATGGCGGGCAAAGGGGTTATTCGTTTCCACCGGGTACCAGGGCGTCTCTAACCGCAAGATGGCAAAATCGGCCTGTTCGGGGGCCTCTACCACCTCGCCGTATTCGGCGGCGACGCCGGCGTTGATGTTTTTGACAAAAATCTTGGGCCGGCCCCGCAAGGGAAGCACCTCGCCCTCATTTTTCAACAGCGTCATCGCCCGCCGCTGAGAAGCCGCGCCCGCCGCGGCGGCTTCGGCGTTCCCTAACACCTGCCCCACCTGACTCTCATCCACAAAGGGGTTGTCGAACAGCCCCAACTGGAACTTCAGGCGCAAGAGCCGCCGCACCGATTGATCAATCCGCGCCTCAGACAGCCGGCCCGACCGCACCAGTTCTACCACGTGCTGTGGACAGCTCTCCCCGCCGAACTGATCCACCCCGGCTTCGAGGGCCTTCAGCACCCGTTCGGCTTCGGTCAGGTGTTCCACGCCCCAGGCCCGCGCCGGCCAGATCACGCCGCCCATGTGCGCATCGGTAATCAGCCCCCAATCGGTGCAGACCACCCCGTCATAGCGGTACTTCTGCCGCAGCAGGCCAGTGATGATCTGCTTATTGAAGGACATCGCCACGTTCTCATCCGTCTGATCTACCGGCACGCCGTAATAGGGCATAATAGCGGCGGTGTTGGCCTCCAGAGCGGCCTCAAAGGGAATGAGGTGATAATCAAAGTTGCCGCCAGGGTAGATTTGGCCCTTCTGGAACTCAAAATGGGGGTCTAACCCTTCGGCCTGCGGCCCGCCGCCGGGGAAGTGCTTGGTCATGCAGGCCACGCTGTTAGGGCCGAGGGTGGCGGTCTGAAAACCGGCAATATAGGCTTTAGCCAGCCGGGCGGTCAGGTAGGCGTCCTCGCCAAACGTCCCGCTGATGCGCGGCCAGCGCGGTTCGGTCGCCAGGTCTATCTGAGGGTGCAGTGCCACGCGAATCCCCACCGCAAGGTATTCGCGCCGCACCATATCGGCAAACTGGCGCACCAGTTCTTCATCGCCGATGGCCCCAAAGCCCAGGGTTTCGCACCACTGTGAAAAGTCGGTAGCGGCCATGGCAAAGATATTGTTGCTGAAGTGATTGCGCGGGTCCGACGCAATCGTTACAGGGATGCCTAAGCGGGTCTGTTCGGCGAAACGCTGTAAAGCGTTGTACCATTTGGCGACCACCTTCCCAGATGGGATCTGCCAGAGGTTGAAATGGTTCATCTGGTGATGGGTCATCTGCTCGACGGCCACCCGGCCAAACCCCGGCGTGCCGGGTTTGGCTTCGAGCGAGCCATCTTCGTTGACGACCGAGCCGTTGATAAATAACAGCCCGGCCTTTTCTTCCAGCGTCATCTGCCTCAGCAGATCTTCAACGCGCATCTCAATGGGCTGGCGGGGGTCTTCGTAAATATCCAGCCTGCCGTTTTTGTTCAGATCGCGGAAGGTCAGGCCGTTCTCGGTTCGGATAAGGGCCGACTGCGCCGCGACGCTGTCATCTACAAGGGCTGTTGAGTTCACGGGTCTGCTCCTTTTTAGAACGGGATGGGTATTTTCGTGGGTTCATTATACAACATCCGGCTTACAGCCATTCGCCCCCCCCGCACCCTACATTTACTTTCCAAATAGCCCACAACAATACTCACGATCCATTGATTCCGGTATAATAGATCCAATCCTGACCTCTGGATGTGGAACCGAACCCATGCCCCGAACCATTACTCTTTCCGTTCTGCCGGTCGGCGAACCCGATACCATCCGTGCGCTGTTGGATCGTTTCGAGGCCCAAACCGGCATTCACGTTAACACTCACTGGGTCAACTGGGAAAATTACCGGCGTGACACGGTCAATATCGCTTTAAAGCGCCATCACGTTGATGTATCTATGGTGGGTATGCCGGTCACGAGTGACCTGGAAGGAATGAACGTCCTGCGCCCATTTTCGGCGCAAGAAATCGCCTCCATGGGTGGGGCGGGCGCGTTCCTGCCGGCCCGCTGGCAGAGCGGCATCCGTCCCGACAGCCCTCAGGTCTGGGCCATTCCCTGGTGCCTGGACGTGCGCGTGCTGGCCTACTGGCGCGACATGCTCGACCAGGCCGGGATCGCCGAAGAGGGAGCCTTTGCCAGCAGTGAGCGCATCGAAGCAGCGCTCCGGCAACTGCAAGAATGCGGCCACGATTTCCCCTTTTACATACCTACATTCTTTCAACTCCTCCATGCCGCCTCTAGCTGGATCTGGGAGCAGGGCGGCGATTTGTTCGCCCCGGGCGGGCGGCGGGCGATCTTCCACGAAGCCGAGGCCCTGCGCGGGCTGACGGCCTTTTTCCGCCTGGCCCGCTACAGCAGTCCAGAAGCGCACGCCAACGACCAGTCCAACCTGTTCCTCGAGCGCAAAGTCGCGGTGGCGGTCTCCACCCCGGTGATCCTGCAAGCCGAGCAAGACCCGCGCCTGGGGGCCGTGGCTTTGCCGGGCGGTTCTTACGTGGGCGGGGTAGATCTGGTGATCTGGGCGCAGACGGTGGACGAGCAGGCCTCGCTTGAACTGGTGCGCTTCTTAACCCAGCCGGGACTGCTCGTGCGCCCCCATCCGTACAGCACCTATCTCTCCCCCCGCCTGGCCGAGCTGACCAACCCGGCCAACTGGACCACCGCCCTCGGGCGGGCCCTGGCAAATGCCGCCCTGCATGGGCGCGCCTACCCCTGCGTGGCGATGGTGGGGTTGGTGGAAGAACGCCTCTCGATGACGTTAGAGCAGGTGCTTAAGGATCTCTACACGAACCCCGATGCGCCGGTCGAAGAAACCGTGCGCGCCCGCATGGAACCCCTCGCCAAACGCATCAACCTGGCCTTATCGCAAGAGTAGGTGTGATCCACCCTCTTCTCAAACGTCAACGGGGTGGGTTCGTAACCCACCCCGTTATTTTCTACAAATCTCCCCCCATAATCTTCTTGCCGGTCGGCCCCGGACTGCCCCCGGCTGGCTCAATGGTAATGCCAAAAGACTGAAAACTATCTAAAGGCTGTCCGGCTTCGATCATCAGCGAGCCGTAGCCGTGTTCATCCACCGAGAAAACCCCTCCGCTGGTGCGTTTACCGTCGCGGATCAGCCAGATCTGGTATTGATAGGCCGGGTCGAGCAGGGGAGCGTCGTGAACAACCAGGGTTCCATACGCTTCGCCGGGGAACACCACCAGGTAGCCCTGCGATTGGGCGGCCTCGGTCGTGCCGGCCAGCCGCACGATATGCACCTGCCCCTGGGGGACGCGCGCCTCCAGCGCGCTCAGCCGCCGCGCCAGGCTTAGATTGAGGATGCCCAACGCCAGCGCGGCGATCACCGCCAACGCCCCAACCACAACCCCCAGGCGGTTCCACCAGCCGGGCAGGTCGGGCGCGGCGCGGCGGGAGGGCCGGGCCGGCTCTGCGCGGGGCCTGCGCGCCTCTGCCAGCGCGGCGCGTTCTACCCGCGCCACCACCCGCGCGCGCAGGTCTGCCGGCGGGGTGCGCAGAGGCTGGGCCAGCGTCAGGCGCTCTACCGTCTGGCGGTAGCCCTCCACCTCAGCCTGGCAGACCGCGCAGTGCGGCAGATGCCGGGCGACTTTAACCAAATCCTCGTCGTCCAGGCTCCCCAGCGCATACCCGGGCAATAAATCCAATACGTGTTCTTCCCTCATCCTGATGCCTTCATCTATTATATGCGAAATAACAATAAGAAAAAAAGCCCACTCACTGCCAACGAACGGTTGTGCGCTCAGATAAAGATACGCACCACCCGGCCTTTTGGATTAGATTTCAATGATTCCGCGCTCGGCCAGTGCCCCCCGCAGTTTTTGCATCGCCAGGCGCAGGCGCGATTTGACCGTTCCCAGCGGTTCGCCCAATTCTTCTGCAATCTGGCTGTGCGACAGCCCTTGAAAAAACGCCAGTCCCAACATGCGGCGTTGATCCGCCGGAAGCTGTGCCACCATTCTGCGCAGTTCGCGCCGCTCCAAACGATTTTCCACGTCCGCTTCCGGCCCCTCGGTACGCAGGGCGGTTTCATCTTCGGTTTCATCGCTCCAATCGAACAGACCGCTGCTGGGCCGCGCGCCGCGCCGCCGCAGTTCGTCAATGGCGCGGTGGCGCGCAATGCTCACCAGCCAGGTGCTCACTTTGGCAACCTCCGGGCGGTAGCCGGGGGCGCCCTCCCAGGCCCGCACAAAGACGTCCTGGGTAATCTCCTCCGCCGTGTCTGCGTCGCCGGTAGCATGGAACGCCACCGTATACACCAGGCGGCCGTAACGATCATATAAGGCCCCAACAGCGCCGCTTAAGAGGGCATCTTGCCCGGCGCCCTTCGCGGCGCGCCGGCCCGCCATCATGGCAACCAGCTCAACATCTTCCAGCGCGGAAAAATCCAAAATTGCCCCTCTGCTCCTTAGACTTGATTTTCGACCGCTGTACTCATTATAGATCATTAAAGATTAATTTAACATGAACAGCACAAATTTCCCCCGCCGGGTATAATTAACCCATGAACCTCCTCGACATCGTCAACCGCGCCGCGCCCCCCGAACCCTGGCGGGAGGGCGACAATATCCCCTGGAATGACCCGGGGTTCTCACAGCGGATGCTCAAAGAGCATCTCTCTCAAGACCACGACCAGGCCAGCCGCCGCCTGGCGACCATTGACCGCCACGTGGCCTGGATTCACGCCGCACTCCTGGGTGGGCAGGGGGGCGCGCGCATCCTCGACCTGGGTTGCGGCCCTGGCCTGTACGGCGAGCGCCTGGCGCTGTTAGGGCACGTTTACACCGGCATTGATTTCTCGCCCGCCTCCATTGAATATGCCCGCCAGACCGCCCGAAGCCGCGGCCTCGGCTGCACTTATCTGTTAGGCGACCTGCGCGACGCCGACTACGGCCCCCCAGGCAGTTACGACCTGGTGATGCAAATTTTCGGCGAGATCAACGCCTTCCGGCCTTCGCACGCGCGCGCGGTGCTGGCAAAAGCCTTCGCCGCCCTCAAGCCCGGCGGCTGTTTACTGCTCGAAGCCTCCACTGAAGACGCACTGCGCCGGCAGGGGCCGGTCAGCGCCAGTTGGTACTCTTCGTTGGGCGGCCTGTTTTCAGACCGGCCCCACCTGGTGCTGGAAGAAACTTTTTGGGAAGAACAGCGTAAGACCCTCACCTCGCGCTATTACATCATAGACGCCGCCAGCGGCAGTGTCGAGCGCTTCGCCAGCAGCTACCAGGCCTATACCGAAGCCGAGTACCGCCAGCTTCTCACCGGGTGCGGGTTCGCCGACGTGCGCATCCTGCCCGCCCTGACCGGCGCGCCCGACGACCCGCCCGGCGATTTCCTCGCCCTGATCGCCCGCAAGCCGCAGACGTGACCCTTTCACAGATCGTCCTGATGGTGTTTGCCGTCTTTCTGGGCCTGCTCGGCCTCGTCGCCCTGGGGACCACCCTACCCGCGCGCCCCTACAGGCCCCATCACGAACCCAGCCGGCCCGGCCCGCCGGCGCGTTTTCGCCCTGATCTGCCGCCGCCCGTCGCCCGTCACTTCCACGAGACCCTGGGCCAAACTCCGCCGCGCATCCACACTGCGGTAGTTTGGGGCCGGGCGCGCATTCACCTGCGCGGGCTGTGGCTGCCAGCCCGCTTCAAAGCCTGGTACCGCGCCGGGCGCGACTACTTCCGCGCGTTTGAAATCACTTTTTACACCCGCCCCTTCCTGCGCGGCAACGACTTTTGGATAGACGGCCAGGGCCTGTTCGAGATCGGCGGCGAAGCCGATGTCGGCAGAGAGGTCAATCAGGACCAGGTGCTTTCCTTGTGGGCCCAAACCGTCTGGATGCCCTCCGTTTTTGTGCATGACCCTGCCATCCGCTGGGAACCCGTAGACGACCTCACCGCCCGCCTGGTTGTGCCGGTCCCTGCCAGCGGCGACCTGCCAGCCAGCGAAGACAGCCTGCTGGCCTACTTTGACCCCGACACCGCCTGCATGACGCATTTTTCGGCCCTGCGCCGCCGCTCGGCGGAGGGCGGCAAAGAACACTGGCGCATGGATCTGCTGGAATGGAAGCGGTTCGAGGGCCTGCGTATCCCCTGCCGCGTGGCCGTCGCCTGGGGCGAGACTGGCTCGCCCTGGTCCTATTGGAACGTTGAGGGAGTGGCTTACAACGTTGCCGTGAGTGAAAAACTCCCCTGACCTAAATACCTCACGCGTCTGGTTCCCAAAAAATTTCTCCCTCTCCCACCATGACGGAACAGCCCCCAATGCGCAGGGTTTCGACCTGCTCGCCCAGGTGGCCTACTTCCACTTCGATGCGGCTGGGACGGTGCATCTCTAAGCCCTGCTCGATGGTAAAACGGCTGACGGGCCCCGCTCCCAACAACCCGTAGTGCGCCAGATACGCCCCTAAAGGCGCGGCCATCGAACCGGTAGCCGCGTCTTCCACAATGCCGGCCAGGTGCGGCGAGAACATGCGGGCATGAATCTTCGCATGGGGATCAACCGTTTCGGTGGTAAACAAGGCCACGTGCGCCGGAGGGCGGCCATCGAACAGTTCCGCCAGCGCCGCCGACTCAGAACGCGCCCGCTGGATGGCCGCCAGACCGTTCAGCGGGACAAACAAGAACGGAACCCCGGTAGAAACCACCTGCAGGGGCAAATCGAAGCGGATTTCATCGGGCGTAATGCCCAACGCCCGCGCGGCGCGCTGACGGTCGGCAATAACCTCGCCAAAGACCGGATCGCGGTGCTTCATCCACACAAACGGCAGTTTACCCGCCGTCAGCGGCTCGTAGATCACCGGCGTGAGGCCGATGCCAAGTTCCAGAATCACCTCGCCGCCCTGCTCACCCACCCCAATCCGCCCGCGCGCCGCCAGCGCCGCCGCCGTCCCAATCGTTGGATGGCCGGCCATGGGCAGTTCCATCGCAGGGGTAAAAATACGCACTTTGCAGGCCGCGTTGGGCCGCTCCGGCGGCAAGACAAACGTACTTTCCGAAAAGTTCATCTCGCGGGCCAGCGTTTGCATTTCTTCGCCCGTCAGACCCTCGGCGTCTGGAAAGACCGCCAGTTGGTTGCCGCCAAAAGGCCGCTCGGTAAACACATCAATCTGCCAGAATGAATAGCGTTTCATGTCACCTTCTCCACCAGGTTTCACGGGTTGGCTCTCCCTTACGCCGGCGCAAAAACCAGGCCCACCCCACTGCCAGGAGCGTCGTCACCGGCATACTGAGGCACAGCGCCAACAGCGCGGTAAAGATCACGTCTGCCGGCTCGCCGGAACGGGGGTCTACGTACTGCGATACCGCCATCACCGCCGCGAAGAGCGCCCCCTGCCAGAAGCCCAACAGCGCCCCGCCCAAACCGGCCTCTACCAGCATTCCCTTCATGGGCAGGGGGCTGTCATGCTCCACGTTCTGCCCCACCAGCACCGCCAGAATCCAGGCCAGGGGCGTCATGCACGCCACGCCGGGGTCGCCCAACCAGGTGATGCCCACCACCGGGACGACCCAAATGAGCAGCGGCGGCAGGACGGCTTCGAGGATGACGCGCAGGCTCGGCCTTTCCATCGCCAGGCCGCGCTTACAGCCACTCAGCTTCTTGGGTGCGCTCGCTGCGCACGTTGCCGGTGTTCACAGTGGTTTTGGGTTCCACCAGCATCACCAGCACTTCTTCTTCGGCAACGGGGTAATGCTCCACGCCCTTAGGGACGATCAGAAATTCGCCGGGGCCAACCGTCAGCGTGCGCACGCAGTTCTCACCGCCCTCGCGGATGCACATCTTGAGGACGCCCTTCACCACCAGGAACATTTCATCTTCATTGTGGTGCAGATGCCAGACGAACTCGCCCTTAAGCTTTGCCAGCTTGACGTAAGCGTCGTTCAGCTCTCCCACAATGCGCGGATGCCAGTAATCGCTGAACTGCTCGAACTTCTCTGCCAGGTTCACGACGTCCATGCCTGCCCTCCGTTGGTTGGGTAAACCGGTACAATGCTTCAGCCGCGCTTGCGCCAGACTGCTGTATCCATTATAGCACTCGTTTTTCACCCATTTCCTTGTTACGCGGACTTCACCTTATAATAGGCGTATGATTGCCCTCGACCAAATTGAGGCGCTGTTGACGCGCCATTATTTCGATGCCCCGCCGCACGCTATTCAACCGCTGACCGGCGGAGAAGAGAACCTCAATTACCGCGTTTCTGTGGGTAGAACTGACTACGTACTGCGCGTTTACAGCCCCATTCACTCCACCACCGGCCCCCGCCGCCCCGCCGATATTGATTTTGAACTGGATTTCATGGACCACGCGCGCCGCCACGGCATCCCCACCCCTGAGGTCATCCCCACCCGCGCAGGGGCCAGGCGGGTCACCCTGATGGCCGGCGGTCAGGCCCGCAGTGCCGTTCTCTTTGAGTATCTGGCAGGACAGCCAGCCGCCGCCTACAACGCCGCCAACGCCCGCTCGGTAGCGCAGACCCTGGCAAAACTGCGGCAGGCCAGCGCGAGTTTTCGCTGCGGCCGCATCCGCCCCTGGCCGGGCGACATCGCCGCCGTCAGCCTGGAGTATTATCAGAAACACCGCCGCGTGGAAGGCCCTCACGCCCAGGTTCTCGACCGGCTGTTTCAAGCCGCATCCACCGGCTACCACCGCCTGAATCACGCCGCCCTGCCGCGCGGCGTGGTGCATGGGGATATTAAACTCGGCAACCTGCTCTTCGATGGCGACCAGGTGATGGCTGTTTTAGATTTTGACGATTACCGCGAAAGCTGTCTGATCGAAGACCTGACCCGCGCCCTGATGCACGATCTCGACAGCCCCACCCGCAACGCCATCCGCGCCGGGGTCTACCCGGTCTTTCTCACGGCGCTGACCTGCGCAGGCGCTCTAACCCCCGCCGAACAGGAAGCCCTCCCCATCTTCCTGCGCGCCCGCTTCCTGTACGACGTAACCGTCTACCTGGAAAACGGCCTGTCTGCGCTGGTCACTGCGCTTTTTGAGGATCAACAGGTGCTTAAAATTCTTCTGAATGATTTTTGATACGCAACTGCAACGTTTCGCATCGGCCAGCAAATTGTAAATTCTTCAGATATTTTTATACTATAACCAGTTTTACCGGTTCCCCCGTTGGCCTTATTCTGATAGGGAGGCTGTATGAGTCCATGGGTTACCTTGGTGCTGGGCCTGCTGCTCGGCTGGGCCGGCGAATGGGCGGTGGATTGGTTGTTCTGGCGGCGCAGGGCCAGCCTGGAAAAGCGCTTAAAATTAACCGAAAGCCGGCTGACACAGGCCGAGGCCGCGCTGAACGAAACCCTCAAAATTCGGGCCGAACTGGAAGCGCAGTTAGCGCAGGCGCGGGCCTGCTGTCTGGCCCTGCAGACTCAGATCGCCGTTCAGGAAACCGCCCCCCTTGTACCCGATGACCTGACAGCCATCCGCGGCATTGGCCCGGTGATCGCCCAGCGGCTTAACCACGCCGGCATCTTCACCTACCGCCAGTTGAGCGCCCTCACCCCCCAACGCCTGCGCGAGATTGACGGCAGTATCATCCCGCGCCTGTCTATCGAAGAAGGAATCATCATCCAGGCCAAAACCCTGGCCTCCGGCGCGCACAGGACTACCATCCCAGAAGCGGCTGGTGAAACCAGTGAGCGGAGAGATGGTTAGGAATACAATGGACCGTATGGACCTTTCGTTTAACTTCTACCTTGACCCGCGCCAGATCGCTCCCAGCGAACTCACCACCGGGGTCACTTCGATCTCGCTCACCCGCGCCGGGCAGACCACCCTGCTGGAACCCCCTCCCAGCGGCCTCCAGATTCACCAGGAACACCCGCCCGTCGAGCGCATGGAAGGCGACCTGGGCGCAATTTGTGAAGTCTTCAAGCAATCTTCCACCTACTTTCTGGCCCTCCCCGGCGCGGCCCTCGCCCCCGGCGACCGGCTGACCCTCGCCTACCGCCACAAACCGTACACCGTCACCCTCACGGTGATCGCCCTCGAAGCGGGCCGCGCACAAATCGAGCCGCCCATCATTGACGCCGGGCCCGCTCCTGGATCATCCCGCTGAACAGGTGGATTGACAGGTAAATGAACAGAAACAGCAGGGTGAACAACGCCGTGAACACGTAGGTGGGCAGGTTGGCAATAGGGTGGCGCACAATCGCCGCCATGTCGCGCATAATTGGGATGGGATCATACAGTAAATCCCAACTGTTCCAGCGCAAGAAACGCCCCAGGTACACCCCAATACTGCTGAGAACGGTGGCGGAAAGGGCAAAGGCCCAGCCCATCAGTGGGTTCAGAACCTCGGCCACAATTTCGTGCATCAGATACAGCGAAGTGACGCCCAAAATCAGCCCAATCCAGGCGAACCAGATCATCACGATCACATCGAACCAGAGCGGCGCGCCGCCCCGGCTGAACGCCAGGTGCTGGAAGTCCGTCAGCAGATAGGGGGCGTTGGGGAAAAAGATCAGCCACAGCAGGGTGCAGAAGGGCATCACCAGGAAAAATGTGATGCGGTTGCGGCGCGTCAGGTAAGCCAGGGCCGCCGCCAGTAAAGGAATCCAGGCCAGGGCGAGGTTAAAGACGAGGTTGTCATAGAGATCCTTCCCGTTAACGCGCGCGTGGATCTTCTCTAAGATCACCGCCAACAGCGAAGCCGCCGCCAGCAGAAACCCCAACGCCAGTTTGTATTTTGAGCGGGCCAGGCCCGCGAGTAAGCCGTTCTGAGACAATTCCTTTTCCCTCCGATCAGAATCATGCCTTGATGCAGGGATGACTTTGAAAAAACTTGCCAGCCGAATTATACCGGATACAATTAACCCATCTCACCATCCGAGGTTTTTCGCATGTACATTGGCGTAGATTATTACCCCGAACACTGGCCCACGGAGCGCTGGGAGACCGACGCCCGCCTGATGCAAGAGGCCGGCTTCAACGTCGTCCGCATGGCCGAATTCGCCTGGGTGGACCTGGAACCCCAGGAAGGCCAATATCGCTTTGACTGGCTCGACCGCGCTCTGGCAATTTTAGCGGAGCGCGGCATTGCCGCCATCCTCGGCACGCCCACCGCCGCCATGCCCGCCTGGGTACAGCACCGCTATCCTGAAGTCATGGCTTTGCAAAAAGACGGCACGCGCATCGCCTGGGGCGTGCGCAAGAACAACTGCATGTCCTCGCCCATCTACCGCCAACTGTCGCGCAAGATCACCCGTGCTATGGCGGAGCATTACGCCCAGACCGCCAACGTCATCGGCTGGCAGACCGATAACGAATTTGGCGGCCCCATCTGCTTCTGCGATGGATGCAAGAAAACCTTCCAAGACTGGCTGCGCCGCAAATACCAGACCCTCGACGCCCTCAACGCCGCCTGGGGGACGCACTTTTGGGGCCAGAAGTACGGCAGCTGGGACGAAATCGTCCTCCCTACCGACGACGCCGGACATAACCCCTCTTTACTGCTGGATTGGAAGCGCTTTAATTCCTGGCTGAACGTCACCTTCCAGGCCGAACAGGTGCAGATTCTGCGCGAAGTCTGCCCCAGGCATTTCATCACCCACAACTTCATGGGCCTGTTCTACGAACTCAATTACTACGACCTGGCCCGCGACCTCGATTTCGTCTCGTGGGATAACTACCCCTTCCTGCACGGCGGCGAGGTAGGCCCTACCCCGCACGCTTCCGCCGCCGCCGACCTGATGCGCTCGCTGAAGCGCCAAAATTTCTGGATTATGGAAACTACCGCCGGGCCAATGGGCTGGGGCCAGATGAGCCGCAACCCCCGACCGGGAGAAATTCGCAAAATGGCCTTCAATCAGTACGCGCACGGGGCCGATCACCTGGTATGGTTCCGCTGGCGCACCTGCACCGCCGGGCGCGAGCAGTACTGGCACGGCCTGTTAGGGCATGACGGCAAGCCCCTGCGCCGCTACCGCGAGGCCGCCGCCACCGCCGCCGACCTGCGCCGCCTGGAGACAGAACTGGCCGGCACCACCGTCCGCGCGGATGCTGCCATCCTCTACGATTATGAATCGGGCTGGGCCTTCCGCTACCAGCCTGCTTACGAGAACAATACCCCCCACCGCTGGGGCGAGAACTATCTGGCCGCGGCACAGCGGTTCTACCTGGCCCTCTACCGCGCCGGGGTGAACGTGGATTTTATCCCCCCTTCCGCCGACCTGAGCGGTTACAAAGCCGTGCTGGCCCCTCACCTGTATTTACTCCCCGATGAACTGGCCGCACGCCTGTCGGATTACGTTCAGAACGGTGGGGTTCTGCTGGCTGACTGCCGCACAGGCGTTAAAAACGAGACCAGCCTGTGCCACGACCGCACTCTGCCGGGCCTGCTCTCAGACGCGCTGGGCATCTCCATCGAAGAATACGAAGCCCTGCCGGGTTTCGACTACCCCTTTGAAGGACAAGACAGCCTGGCCGGCAGTTATAACGCCCATCTCTTCGCTGATTGGGTAACGCCCACCACCGCCGAAAGCCTGGGAACCTTCACCCCCGGCCACATGCGCGCCTTTGCGCCCGTCACCCGCAACCGCTATGGGCAGGGTTGGGGCTACTACGCCGGGGTGATTGCCCGCGAAGATGCCTTCTACGACCGCCTGATCGCCGAAGTACTGCAAAAAGCCGGGGTACAGCCCATCCTCACCCCGCCGGAAGGGGTTGAAGCCTCGGTACGGCAGGGCGGGGGCAAACAACTGCTCTTCCTCATCAACCACACCGAACAGCCCCGCCGGGTGAACGTCCCCGCCGGCAAAACCGACCTGCTCACCGGCCACATCACCGGCGAGACCCTCACCTTGGAGCCGTTGGGCGTAGCCGTCTTAAAGCTGTAGCTCTTCAACGGTGTTCCGTCACCCCCACCTGCTGGCACATTGCCAGCACCGGGCAGGTGGAACAGCGCGGGCGCTCGCCGGTGCAGATATGCTTGCCAAATGGAACCAACAGCCGGTTGATCTCTACCCAGTAGACCGGGGGCAGTTTGGCTTGCAGGGCTACCATAGTCTGCTCCGGCGAGCGCGCCGCCACGTAGCCCCAGCGGTTGGTGACACGGTGAACGTGCACGTCCACGCTGATCCAGTTCTGCCCGCAGGCAATGGCAAGCGCCAGGTGAGCGCATTTAACGCCCACACCGCCAAAACTCAACAGCACCTGTTCATCGCAGGGCAGTTCGCCGCCGTACTGCTCCACCACCTGACGGGCAATCGCCAGAATTTGGGGGGCTTTGCGCTCGTGAAAGGTGGAGCCGTTAATCAGCCGGTCAATCTCTGCGGCGCTCAGGGCCAGCATGGCCTGGGGCGTGCGCGCCCGCGCGAACAGGCGCCGCGCCAGCCGCAGAGTAGCCTCATCGTAGGTGCGGATGGAAATGATGCAGGCCACCAACTGCTCAAACAGCGAAGCGTAGCCTTCTTCCGCCAGTTGGAACAGCGCCGCCGGGGGGTAGGGCTTCACCGCCTCGCGGATGCGCGCCATGACGACGTCAATATCCAAGGGGAGTTTTTCCAATCGGGCCTCGCTACTGTAGGTTTAGGCCGCGCCGGGCCGCCCAGAGATCTTTTACTGCGTTCATGTCACAATATTACGCAAACCACGTTGTTTGGTCAAATCTGTGAGGCGGAAGGGCTCTTGTCGGTCGGGTTCGGGGCGCGGCGCGGATCGGCGGTGGGTTGAAACCCCCGCCTCAGTTCATAGAAACCCCTGACGGGGTTCTGGTTCCAACCCGCAGGGTTTCCACGTCCTGAGCAGGGGCTTCAGCCCCGCGTTCACCCGTCCGCGCCCGGGCGGGGCGTTAGCGCTTCTACACAGCCCGGCGGCCTTCTCTCAGCGGAGAACAGAAAAAAGAAGGCGCAAGCGGTCAACCAGAGATTGATCCGTGTTATCATAAAGTCATTCCCGCGCGGTTCTGCGCTCTATCCTCTTTGCCATTGGGGAGCCATCATGCTTGAACAACAAGTGCTGACCATCCACCCTGTCTTGCAAGCTCTGTTTGCCACCCTCTTCACCTGGGGGGTGACGGCGCTGGGGGCCGCCGGCGTCTTTTTGGCACGCGAAATCAAGCGCCGCACGCTCGATACCATGCTTGGCTTTGCCTCTGGCGTGATGATCGCGGCCAGTTTCTGGTCACTGCTGGCCCCGGCCATCAGCATGGCCGAAACGATGGGCGTGCCGGGGTTCCTGCCCGCCGTCATCGGCTTTTTGATGGGGGGCGGGTTCCTCTTCCTGGTGGATAAAACTCTGCCGCACATGCACCTTGCCATGCCGCGAAACAGTTCCGAGGGTGTCAAAACCAACTGGCGGCGCAGTGTCTTGCTGGTGCTGGCGATCACCCTGCACAACATCCCCGAAGGGCTAGCCGTGGGCGTAGCCTTTGGCGCGGCGGCCTCTGGTCTGGGCGATACCACCACCGCCGCCGCCATCGCCCTGGCGATTGGCATTGGCCTGCAGAACTTCCCCGAAGGGCTGGCCGTCTCGGCCCCCCTGCGCCGCGAAGGGCTTTCGCGCTGGAAGAGCTTCCTCTACGGCCAGGCTTCAGGGATCGTCGAACCCATCGCCGGGGTGCTGGGCGCGCTGGCCGTACTGCTCATCCGCCCCATCCTGCCCTATGCCCTCAGCTTCGCCGCCGGAGCGATGATTTACGTGGTTGTCGAAGAGTTAATCCCTGAATCTCAGAACGGCGAGCATTCTGACTTTGCCACCATGGGGGTGATGGCCGGTTTCGCCCTGATGATGCTCTTAGACGTAGCCCTGGGTTAAAGATCCATCCCCCCAATAAGGTCTGCAGGTTGGTGGTAGAGGCTCTGCCGCCATCACCAACCTGCGCAGTAACTTTCGGATAGGTTTCAAGAGGTGATCACCTCCAGCGGCGCGCCCAGCATGGCGCACAGTGCCCGAATCTCCGGCAAGACGCTCCCATAAGCCATGATCCAGTGCTGGCTGGCGCCCAATTCGGCCAGCCGCTCTAAAAAGACGCTCACGGGCGCATCCAGCCGCAGGACGGCGTGGGGGTAGCCGCGCACCCAGGGCTGTCCCTCCAGGCACATGGCCGAAACGGCCACCGCCTGCCAGCCTTTGGGGCCGCTGCGCAGTTGGAAGAGCGTCACCCGTCCGGTGCGGGCGACCATCTGGAACTGCGCGCCCTCGGTTTCATTCGAGAGCCGGTATTCATAATCCGGGCTGATCCACACCTGCCCTGCTTCTGCCAGCGCCGGGTTCTGCACCCCGGCGTGGCCGCCGATGACGCGGTTCTTGGCCTCATCCCAAAACCAGATTTCAATGAGCATCGTGGCCGACCCGGTCAGGCGGTGCAGGATAAAGTTCGCCGTGGCCGCCGCCAGGTCGCCCTCCGGTTGAAACAGCACGGGCAGCGGGTCGAGCAGACCGGGGTACAGCCCAGGGCGCATCCCAAAGGCGCGCTGTAGTTCCACCGAAGTATCGTTGATCGCCAGCACGTCCAACCGGTAATCCACCGCCAGGTGCGCCAGTCCCAGGGCCGCCTGCGAGGCGCGCAGCAGGGTGGCATCGCACACTTCCTGGATCTCAAACCGGCTGCGGAGCTGTTCCAAGTAGGCTTCCACGCGCACCTTTGCCAGCGCGTCCACCACCCGGCGGTATTCGCTGACCGAGAGGTACTGCACTACCGGGCCAAAATCGGCCATCAGGCGGAACTCATCCACAAAGTTCACCTGCATTTGCTCGTTGCGCGAGGGTAACAGCCCAATGCGCGCCGCACGCAAGGCCCGCCGCACCTGGGCGGCGCGCCCGGCCACCGTCAGGTCGTTCAGCAGGCGCGGGTCGTCTGGCGCGCCGTAGGTGAAGAGGAACGGCGCGCCCAGGTTGCGGAGCGTCCCCAGCGCGGCCAGGGCTCCTACCGGGCCAGAACCGCGCAGTACCTCTTCCATCTCCATCGGGCGCGGGGCGCGCCGCCAGGGCTGATAGCACCACACCACCAGCGGACAGCCCCCCAACGACTGTAACAGCGAAACCAGGCGGGTATCTTCTGCCCAGGTCTGGAAAGCCAGCAGGACCAGGTCGAGTTCCACCTCGCGCAGCGCATGCTGGCAGGCGGCCAGGGTCTGATTGGATTCCACCACCCAGGGGCCCTGCACGTCAAACTGCTGACTCAACTGGCTGGCGATCTGCACAGCATCCTGGCGCAGTCTTTCCAGCATGGGCTGCAGCTCACGCCGTTCCGTCCAATCTGCACGCACCAGAATCAAGCCAATCTGTGGTTTTACCAGCATAGGTATCGGTTCTCCTCATTCGCGCTGTTGAGCCGCTCCCACCTGACGGCGGAACGCATCCCAGGCCGCCGCGGGGTCATCTCCACCCACAGCGCCGTGCACCGCCGCGTGATACGCCCCCCACAGGGCATCGGCCCCGGTAGTGGGCGGCAGGCCCAAATGATACACCTCCAGCCCGGCCAGCAGCGCCAGGTACGGGCGCTCTGCCGCGGCCTCTTCTGCCGCATCCCGGTGAGCCGGCAGACCGCCCGCAGCGGCCCAGGCCAGCGCGCCCTCGCGGCTCATCAGCCAGGCCGCCAGCTGCCGGCCCGCCTGCGGGTGAGCCGCTCGCAGTGGAACCGCCCAGGCCGCCAGACTGCCAACGCCGGTCTTTGCCAGGCCGGGCGCGGTGCTCCACCCTAACCGCGAGCGGCCCTGCTCGCAGACCGGCGCTTCTGCTGAACAGTCCAGCAGGGCCGCGGCCATCGTCAGCGGCAGGATCGCCATGGCCGCCTGCCCAGAGCGCAGGGCGCGGGCCGCATCCGCGCGCCCCGCCCGGTCCCAGGGGCCGCCGCCGGCCAGCCGCAGGTAGCGCCGCAGCGCGGCCTTCTGCGTCTCTGCGGGGCAGTCAAAGGGAGCCGCCGGGGCGCACACCCCGGCCAGGTAGGGGGTAAAATCGGCCCCGGCCTCTCCCGGCCCCGCCGCCACTGCCGCACCAGACCGCTCCGGCAGGCTGGCGAGGCGGCGGACCGCCTCGTCGAATGCCTCCCAGGTAGCGGGCGGCTCCAGCCCGGCGGCTCGCAGCCAGTCGGCCCGGAACCACAGCACCTCGGCCCCCGGCTGAACCGGCGCGCCCATCACCTCGCCGTTCACCGTCACCGCGTCCAGCCAGGGGGCCAGGGCGGCGCGCCCGGCTTCGGCCACCTCCAGCGGTTGGATGGCATGATACACGGCCCAGCGCGGCAGCTGCTCCGCCGGCAGATAAACCAGGTCGTAGTCGGCCCGGCCCGCCAGCAGATAACTGTTCACCCGCCCGGCGTACTGCTCAACCGGCAGGCTTTCAACCCACACCTTCAGCCCTGCGGCGGTTTCAAAGGCCTGCGCCGCGCCGCGCAGTGCCTCTGCCTCCGGCCCCTCCGGCACGGCCACCACTACATCCGCCGGGCCGATCAATTCTACCGGGGCCGCGGCACACCCGGCCAGCAGTACCGCGATCAGCATCCACATCAGGGATTTCAGACTCACCGGATTATTATAGCTTTAATCGGCTGTTTACCAACCCTTAATCTGCCGGGCGGGCGGCGGCCTGCTTGCGCCGCTCATCCAGGTACAGGGCCGCGGCGGCCAGCACCGTCGCCGCTAAAACAATCACCGCCGCCGTGCGGTAGGTCCCGTTGATACCGCTCACCAGGGCATAGGCGGGCGCGGCGGTCACGTCACTGCCTGCTGGCAGCCCGCCAGACGCCAGCGTCAGCGTGGTGAACAGCGCCCCGATCAGCGGCAGGCCCGTCATCGTCCCCAGCGTGCGCGAGAGGGCCATCAGCCCGCTGGCAACCCCTAGCCGCTCGCGCGGCACAGCCCCCATGATCGCGCTGTTATTGGGTGACTGGAAGAGCGCCACCCCAATCCCCACCGGAAGCCAGCGCAGGATGAACCCCAACGCCCCCACCCCCGCGTTCAGCGTGGAGACGGTCAGACACCCGGCAATCACGAAGATCAATCCGATCAGGCTGATGCCGCGCGAACCGTAGCGGTCTGAAAGCGCTCCCGCCACCGGAGCCAGCAGGCCCGTCACAATCGGGTTGACCATTAACATCAGGCCAACCTGTTCGGTGCGAAAGCCCAGCACAATCTGCAAGAAAAACGGCATGATAAACGCGCCCGACAGCACCACAAACACCAGAAAACCCATCGCCAGGTTCAGGCTGAAGAGCGGGTTGCGGAACATGCTCAGGTCAATCATCGGCTGACGCACGCGCCGTTCTACCGTCAAAAAGACCACCAGGCCCACCAGGGCCACCAACAGCAGACCACGCGCCAGCGGCGCCTCAAGTCCCTGGTCTTGCGCCAGAGTCATCCCTCCGGCGTAGGTTGCCAGGGTGACAAACAAAATGGCCGCTCCCGCCGCATCGAACCGCTGGCCGGGCCGTGCCGGCGAAGACGGGGTGAAGCGCGATACCACCGCCACCGCCGCAATCCCCACCGGGACGTTAATGAGAAAGATCGAGTGCCAGCCGGCCAGGCCGATCAGAACGCCGCCCAACGGCGGCCCCGCCGCGATCCCTACCGACACGGTACTGCCGATCAGCCCCAGGGCCCGCCCGCGCTCTGACGGGGGGAAGATTTCTGTAACGATGGCCGCTCCCAGCGCCTGCGTCAGCACCGCGCCCAACCCCTGCAAGGCCCGAAAGCCGATCAACCATTCCACCGAGGGCGAAAGCGCGCACAACAACGACGCGGTGGTAAAGAGCGCCAGCCCGGCCACGTACAGGCGCTTCTTATCGAACATATCTCCCAGGCGCGCCACCCCCAGCATCAAGGAAGTCAGCACCAGGGTATAACTCAGCACTACCCACTGAATCACCGCCAGGTTGGTGTGAAAGGCTTCAACGAGCGTCGGCAGTGAGATATTCACAATCGAAGCATCCAGAGTCGCCATAAAGACCCCCATCCCCAGGCCGGCCATGGCGGCCCATTTGGCGCGCGGGTTCAAGGGGGGGCGTGGGTTGGCCGTTTGCATCAATCTACTCATCCTCCTGATACGTTATTTGGGCCTACCTGTAGAAGCATCCAATTCCTGGCTCCAGCCGGGCGGCAGGCCGATCATCACAATGTCCATATGCCCTTCTCTAACCCGGCCCCAGTTGCTGGTGAACAGCACCCGGGTGAAGCTGGCGTTGACAGTGGCCTGCGGCCCGAACCAGGCCTCATTATAAACCTCGTGCAGGTCCGTCGAATAGGTATGCGCCAGGCGCGCCACCCGCCCATCGGGCTTCAGTTCCACCGCAAAGATGGCGTTATCCATCCAGCCGCCGGTCTCTGGCCGGTATTCCGGAACCCCGGCCCCATACGTTGAGATCAGCGCCCATCCCGGGCTGCGCACGGCCTGCCCTGAGATATTCATGCCCAGTTCCGCACTGCCCGAATCCACCAGCCACAGGTCGGCATCGAGGCCCGAAGCGAGATCAATGTACGAAATGCTGTTGATGAGCGCATCATGATACACCAGTACCTCGCGGCCCTGCGCATCCAGGGCGGTATCCAGACTGCGCGCGCCGGTCAGCAAGAGCCGGCCATCCTTCAACTGCCGGTTATAGCGCACCACGCCGCAAAAAGGCGCGGCGGCGTCCTCCTCGCCGGGCGGGCATTCGCCTTCGTACCACACCACTACGAAATTCCCGCGCGGGCTGAGCAGCACCCCTCGCGGACGCGCGGCGGGGGGCAAATCCAGATGCGCCGTCACGCGGTCTTCAAAACGGTCATACACCATCAGCGCCCCTGGCTGGTCTGGCTCGCTTTCCGCCAGCAAAGACCAGTAGCGCCCGTCGCCGGTGGGGTTGCCTATATGCCCGGTCCCAATCTTCCTGACCACGCGCGGGGCCAGGTCGGCGGCAAAATCGTGGATCGTCTCGAACTGCCCCGTGCTGAGGGTGAAGGCCGACAGGCGCGTTCCACTCAGAACATAGAGCTTCCCCACCGAGATCGGGTCCCAGCGCGCCTCTAATTCGCCGGAGAAGGGCAGTGTCATCACCATTTGCAGGTTGTCGGCGGCGTAAACGTACCAGAACCACCCACTGCTGCGCGCCAGGATCAGGCTGCTGTCGGCGTTAAAGGCCGGCACGTTAGCGGCCTCGGGGCGCAGGCCGGTTGAGCGGTCTTCGGCCACCAAATCGGCGCTGTGATCCGAAACCCGCGCCAGGCACAGGCCAAAATCTGGATCGTGGAACGAAACGCGAGGCGGCGGCTCGCCCACCTGTGGGAGCGGGTACACCTGCAGGCCCACCACCTGCGGGGCCGTCAGGATAGGACAAAACAGGCTTTCCGCCGCTCCGTTGGGGGCACTTGCCGCCCTAAAGGCCACCGCCGTCGCGCTGCCCGGCAGAGCAGGCGGCGTTAAACCACAGGCCGCAACCGCCAGCGCCACCGCCGCCCATAAAATAACCGCCAGGGCCCACTGCCCCCTCATTGCGCTCCTTTCTTTTTCGATGAATCGTCTGCTGAATGATAGGTTAATTGTATCATCCTCGGCCAGGATTGCAGGCCGCTGTTAACACGATACTGCAACGCAGCACCCGGCGTAAATACGATTGACTAGACAACCTTCGCGGTGTAGAATCGCCCTGACCGAATGGTTTCTGCCATTTCCAGCAGTAAAGCCAGGATATCAGTGTCATTCAATTCGTGATTAGGATAGGATACCTCATGGGTTTGGACGCCCCCAGACCAGCAATTTACCGTTTTGTCGTTGCCCACCGCCTGCCGCACGCCGCCGGCTACCTGGCAGACGCGCATGCCCTGGGCCTTACCGCCGTGACCGCCATTGACTGCCGCGACCTCTATTTCATCCAGGGGCGCTTACAGCCCCCCGATTTAGAACGGCTGGCCGCGCGCCTGCTGAGCGACCCGATTGCTCAAACCATCACCTGTGACAGCCTGAGCGGCCCCTCTCAGTCCGCCGCGCCTGCCCCCAATGGGGCGCACTGCATTGAAGTGGCCCTGCGGCCCGGCGTCACCGACCCGGTGGCCGAGCAGATCGTCCGCGCCGCCCACGAACTGGGCATCACCGGCGTGGAGCAGGCCGCTACCGGTCAGCGTTTTCTCATCCAGGGCGAGAACCTCGATGACGACGCCCTCCGGCTCCTCGCCGGGCGGCTGTTGGCGAACCCTACCATCCAGTGGTATGTCTTGGGCGAGATCGAGCCGGTCTTCCCCCAACCCGCTGAAGCTTCTGGAGCCGTCGAAACCATCGCTATCCGCGCCATGACCGATGAGCAGCTTGTGGAGCTTTCGGCCCAGCGCCGCGCCGCCCTCGACCTGGCCGAGATGCAGGCCATCCGCCGTTATTTCCAGGCCGAAAACCGCGACCTGACCGATGTGGAGTTCGAAACCATCGCCCAAACGTGGAGCGAACACTGCGTCCACAAAACCTTTAAGGCGTATATCGAGATTGACAATCCCCACGCCAGCGCCAACCCCGCCTGGCGCGGCGCCGCGCGGGTCAACAACCTTCTCAAAACCTATCTCAAAGCCGCCACCGACCAGATCAACGCCCCCTGGGTGCTGTCGGCCTTTGTGGATAACGCCGGAATCGTGGCTTTGGGCGCGGAGTGGGAAGTCTCTTTTAAGGTAGAGACCCACAACCACCCTTCGGCCATCGAGCCGTTTGGCGGCGCCAACACCGGGGTCGGCGGCGTCATCCGCGACGTGCTGGGCGTTTCGGCCAAGCCGATTGCCGCGACAGATGTACTCTGCTTTGGCCCGCAGGACACCCCGGTTGATGATCTACCGGCGGGCGTTCTGCACCCGCGCCGCATCCGCTCTGGCGTGGTGGCCGGAGTGCAGGATTACGGCAACAAGATCGGCATTCCCACCGTCAGCGGGGCTATTCTCTACGACCCCGGCTACACCGCCAACCCGCTGGTCTTCTGCGGCTGTGTGGGCGTAGCTCCACGCGGAAAACACCCGCGCGCCCCTCAACCCGGCGACCGCGTAATCGTGCTGGGCGGGCGCACCGGGCGCGACGGCCTGCGTGGGGCTACCTTCTCTTCGATGACGATGGACGCTCAAACCGGGGCCGTCGCCGGGGCCTCGGTGCAGATTGGCGCGCCCATCACCGAGAAGGGCCTCATTGAAGTCATCCTCGCCGCCCGCGACCGGGGGCTGTACCATGCCGTCACCGACTGCGGCGCGGGGGGGCTCTCTTCGGCGGTTGGCGAAATGGCAAGCGGAACCGGCGCGGACGTAGACTTACAGCACGTCCGGCTGAAGTACCCCGGCCTGGCCCCCTGGGAAATCTGGCTCTCCGAGGCCCAAGAGCGCATGGTGCTGGCCGTTCCTCCAGAGGCCCTGGCTGAACTGCAAGCCCTGTGCGCCGCCTACGACGTGGAACTCACCGATCTGGGGGTCTTCCAGGCCAGCGGGCGGCTGGTCGTCCGCTATGGAGGGCGCGTCGTCCTGGACCTGGCGAATGAATTTCTGCACGAGGGCATCCCCCAACGGCAGTTGAAGGCCCACCTGCCTGTCCCCGCCGCCGCGCCTCTCACTCCGCCGCCCGCCATGGACCCTTCCGCCGTGCTTCTGCGCCTGCTGGCTCACCCCAATATTGCCTCCAAAGCGCCGGTGATCCGCATCTACGACCACGAAGTCCAGGGTGGAACTGTCGTCAGGCCGCTGACGGGCGCTGAGGACGACGGCCCCTCGGATGGAGTCGTCCTTAAGCCCATTGGCACCCACGGGACGGAAGCCGTCGTCTTGGGTCAGGGCATTAACCCAGAATACGGCAAGCGCAGCCCCTACCGCATGGCCCTCAGCGTTGTGGATGAGGCCGTGCGCAACGCCGTGGCCGCCGGGGCCGACCCGGCACGCATTGCTCTGCTGGATAACTTCTGCTGGGGCGACCCGCGCGACCCCGCCACGCTCGGCGGGCTGGTGGAGTGCGCGCGCGGCTGTCACGACGCCGCCCTGGCCTATCAGACGCCCTTTATCTCTGGCAAGGACTCGCTCAACAACGAATACCTGGGCAAAGACGGCCTGCGCCACGCCATCCCGCCCACGCTGTTGATTTCCTCGCTGGGCATCCTGGACGATCTCAACCAGACCGCCACCACCGACCTGAAACAGCCGGGCGACCGCCTGTACCTGGCCGGCGATTTTGCCCCCCACTTCGCCGGCAGTCACCTGGCGCTGGTGACCGATTGGGAGGAACCCGGCGGAGATGTGCCGGGCCTGCCCGCGCACGGCCCCGCGGTGTACCGCGCCATCCATCGAGCCATCCAGCAGGGTTGGGCGCGGGCCTGCCATGACCTCTCAGAAGGCGGGCTGGGCGTGGCCGCCGCCGAAATGTGCATCGGCGGGCGGCTGGGACTGCGCCTGTTCCTGGAGGATGACCGCCCCCCCGCCCACCTCTTCGGCGAGACCAACGGCTGTCTGCTGGTAGAGGTTTCGCCGCAAGACGCGCCCGCCTTCGAGCGCCTGTTCGACGGCCTGCCCCTGCGCCTGGTGGGCGAAGTGCTGGCCGACCCCCGCCTGGTGGTGATACAGCACGGTACAACCATCCTGGACCTGCCCGTGACGGACCTCGCCGCCGCCTGGCAGGGTCATTTACCCGCGTGAGGAAAGCGCTTATGCAGCCACTCGCACTGGTTTTACTGGCAAATGGAACCAACCGTCACCTCGATCTGTGCGCGGCGCTGGAACTGGCCGGGGCGCGCGCCGAGGTCGTACCCCTCAACGAACTGCGCGCCGGCCGCCGCCGCTTTGCCGACTATCACATCCTGGCGCTGCCGGGCGGTTTTTCTTACGCCGATGCGCTTGGAGCCGGTAAACTGCTGGCGCTTGACCTGCAAGTTTATTTTGCCGATGAAATTCAGGCCTTCGTCGCCAGCGGCAGGCCCGTCATTGGCATCTGCAACGGGTTTCAGGCGCTGGTCAAGGCTGGCATTCTGCCCGCCCTGCCCGATGACCCCACCTATCCCCAGGCTACGCTGACCTTCAACGCCAGCGGCCATTTTGAATGCCGTTGGGTAACGCTGACCCCCCGCTCGCAAAAATGTATCTGGACGCGCGGCCTCACCGAACCCATTGACTGCCCCGTAGCGCACGGCGAAGGCAATTTTGTGACGGCCACCCCCCACCTGCTGAACCGCCTGCAAGACAACGACCAGATAGCCCTCACCTATGCCTGCCCCGACGGCCAACCCGCCGGGCAGGCATACCCCTACAACCCCAACGGCTCGGCGGGCGGCGTGGCAGGGGTCTGTAACCCGCAGGGCAACGTGTTGGGCCTTATGCCCCACCCCGAAAACCATATTTACGCTTACCAGCACCCCCGCCGCGCTCGCGGAGCGCAGGGCCGCGCGGGCCTGGCGCTCTTCACTGCCGGGGTGCGTTATGCCAAGGAATGTTAGCAAGGAGCATCAACCCATGGATTACGCCACGAACCTGAACAATCTGGTTCAAGCCGCCTTCCGCAATTCAAACCTGCCTCTGCCGGGCAAGCGCTCTGGCAAGGTGCGCGACTGGTACCCCCTGCCGGGCGGGCGGCGTCTGCTCATCACCACCGACCGCCTCTCCGCCTTTGACCGCGTCCTGGCGGCAGTCCCCTATAAGGGGCAGGTGTTGAATCAGTTATCTGCCTGGTGGTTCGATCAGACCGCTGATATCGTCCCCAATCACAAGTTAGCCGTCCCCGACCCCAACGCGCTGGTCGCTCAGGAAGTCGCGGCCTTCCCCGTCGAGGTGATCGTGCGCGGATACATCACCGGGGTTACGTCCACCGCCCTGTGGTACCGCTATTCGCTGGGCGAGCGCGAAATTTACGGCTACACCTTCC